>Ga0134124_10002611_pt1 | contig 14555 bp, 11 predicted proteins | sample KB304_FD_96880 | JGI IMG/M metagenome (GOLD analysis project Ga0134124, IMG submission 96880) | Terrestrial soil microbial communities without Nitrogen fertilizer from Kellogg Biological Station, Michigan, USA - KB3-0-4 | ecosystem: Environmental > Terrestrial > Soil > Unclassified ... | reverse complement strand
GGTATGATTCGCACGCTCTTTGAGAGTCATCGAGTTTATAATCGCCTCGATCCTTTTCATCTCTTTTTCAGGCGGTGCCATCCCCTCCATCTGCTTCGCCATCTTGCCCATTCCGGGGATCATGCCCATGATAGACTCGAGTGAACCGAGCTTCTTGACCTGCTGAAGCTGATTCCGGAAATCCTCAAGGTCAAACTTGTTCTTCTTGAGTTTGTCGTGAAGTCGTTTTGATTCACCTTCATCAAAAACAGAATGAGCCTTCTCAACAAGAGTAAGGACATCACCCATCCCGAGAATACGAGAAACAAGACGATCGGGGTGAAAAACCTCAAGAGCATCCAGCTTTTCGCCCATACCTACAAACTTGACAGGTTTACCAGTAACCGCCCTGATCGAAAGAGCCGCACCACCCTTGGCATCACCGTCAAGTTTTGTGAGAATCACCCCGGTGATATCGAGCCGTTCGTTGAATCCCGAAGCGACATTGACAGCCTCCTGGCCGGTCATCGCATCAGCTACGAAAAGAATCTCACGAGGAGATATCTCATCCCTGATTCTGGCAAGTTCGCTCATCAGAAAGTCATCTATCTGATGTCGACCCGCAGTATCAAGTATCAGAGTGTCAAGACCGTTCAGCTCCGCATACTTCTTCGCGTCCCGGCAGATTTCAACAGGGTCCTGATCCGGTCTTGAGTCGAATACCTCAATCCCCAACTGTCGGCCCAGAGTCTTCAACTGTTCAATTGCAGCAGGTCGGTAGACATCGGCCGGAACGAGCAGAGGCCGCCGTTTCTGAGACCTGAGGTGCTTTGCCAGCTTGCCGCAAGAGGTTGTCTTGCCTGCCCCCTGAAGCCCCACCATCATGATCCCGACCGGCGGCTTTGCTGCGAGGTTGAGAGAGTTGTCCTCTCCGCCCCCCATCATCAAGACCAGCTCATCGCTGACTATTTTGATGACCTGCTGACCCGGGGAGAGACTCTTCAGGACTTCGGTTCCAACCGCGCGAACACGAACCTTCTCGACAAAATCCTTGACGACCCTGAAATTTACGTCCGCCTCAAGGAGAGCCAGCCGGACTTCCCGGAGGGCATCCCTGATATTGTCTTCCGTCATTACACCCTGGCCACGGAGCTTCTTGAATACCAGGTCGAGCTTGTCGGAAAGATTTTCAAACACTTGTTAAACCACCGATGACGTCATTTTATTACAAACCAGAGACATTCTAGGCACACATACACCTGTAAAGGGGTAACTATAGAAGAGTATCTGTTTTATTGTCAAGACAAAAAACTATTATTGAAGACTCTTCGGCATTGCCCTTTTACCCCCCCTTTGATAGACTCCTGATATGGGTAACGTATGCATAATCTGTGCGATACATCAGGAATCGAATCCGATATTACGTAGCTTTCGACGGACAGAGAGATCTCTCATCGCAGGGATTCCTGCCTGGGAGATTATATCTGACAGTAACACCATTCACCTTCTCCAGGGCGGGATCGGCTTAAACAATGCTGCCAGAGCGGCCCGGATCGCGGCCGACCTGTTAAGACCGGATTTAGTTGTTAGTGCGGGTTTTTGCGGTGCACTTTTCCCAGGTCTCGAAGCAGGGGATATAATTGCCGCTGAAAAGCTTTATCGTTACTCATCTGGAATCATAACCCAGAACACGGCATTTGACCTTTCCCGGCCCGAGCCTCAGATATTGACCGGACATCCCGGAATCCGGCCGGGGATCTTTATCAGCACTGAAGGTATAGTGGATAAATCTTTATTGATCAGCCATATTAAACACCTTGCTACACCATCCACAGTCCTTGAAATGGAGAGTTGGAGCGTCTCGGAAGTCTGCAAGGAGCGGGGAATAAAGTTTACCGCCATCAGAGCTGTAAGCGATCCAGCAGAAAACGACCCGGCAGAGTTATTCCGGAACATCTGCGACAACGATTTCAACATCAGTGTTGCAAAATTATCGCTGCTCCTCTTGAGAAAACCCTTAATGCTCACCAGCCTTTTTCAGCTGGCAAAAAACGCCAAAATCGCAGGACGCTGTTTAGCTGATGCAGTCCACTTTACACTGGGGCAGATGAAATGAATCGCACACTCCTTTTCTCAATCCTTTTCTCGCCAACCATTTTCTTTACTGCATCCTGTTCTCACTCTGGCAGTCAAATACATTCATGGCAGCCCTACACCTTCAATGGAGTTGAGTTTGTAAATCAGAAAATAGCCGGTCTCCCTTCGATATGGGTCCGTGATGGTTACACCCCCAGGACCAGCGAACCTGACAAAGTTACTGCCGATACAGGCAAACTTCCTCCCAGGAGTGGGGCATTATCAGGAGTATGTTATATTCATTCAAGCGGCGGAAAACTTGCTGACAGAAGCGGTTTTGAACCTCTGACTGACGAACAGATCACCATACGAAATGCCAGATACGGAGTCTCTGTTATTCGAAGCGACTCCGCCGGTTTTTTTACAGAAGAACTTTTTCCCGAAACATATGAACTTTTCTGTCGTGGTGCAAAAACAGAAGTTATTGTCCGTGAAGGTAAAACTGTACTTACCGTCATCAGAGGCGGCAAAAGGATGGTTGACTGATGAAAATAATCAATGTTTTGTTCTTGTTGCTGATTTTTGGAGCAAATGAAGCATTTGCCGGAGAACTCGACCGGTACTACCTCGAACAGTTTGGGGAGAGTGTACCCGGAACAGTCATGCCGGTACTTAAGGCCGTCCCCCCTTCGGCTGCGAAAAAGTGCGGGATGCCCCTTCGTCACGATCTGAAAAGAGATTGGAAACTGCTTGAAGAAAGCACTCAAAAAACACTGGCAAAATATCTTGGCAAACCGTCATTGGCCGGTGAAACCGTCTTCCAGTCAAACGGTGGCCACTTTCGCATCCATTACGCCACCAGCGGCGACGATGCACCGCCTGCAGCTGATACAAACAATAACAATATTCCTGACTGGATCGAAGCGGCAGGAGACGCATTCGAAGCTGCATATAATCGTGAGATCACGGTAATGGGGTACCGGGTCCCTCCCGAAATCCCATGCAATGTCTACCTGCAGAACATGACGGCTTTCGGGTTGACCGAGACGGATACCATGACCGGTCAATCAGCAACAAGTTTCATAACAATTGAGAATGATTTTGCAGAACAGCCCTTTCAAAACAGCATTCCCGGAAACGACTCTGCCCATGTCAAGTCACTTAAATCGCTTCAAATTACCGCTGCCCATGAATTCCACCATGTGATCCAGTTCGGTTACAATATATACTTTCAACCCTGGTATGCAGAAGCGACTGCCACCTGGATGGAAGACGAAGTTTATGATTCCGTCAACCAGCTTTACGATTATTCAGTCCCCTATCTGGCGGGCACTCCTAACTCCGGGGAGGGAACCGCAACAAGCCTGGACTCCGGAAACGGCTATAGCCGCTGGATTTTCAACAGACACATCTATGAACAATTCTACCCGTATGACATCATCAAGGGGATCTGGGAGGCTTTTGCAGCTGAACAGTCGCCGTCCGGTTCAGATATCCAGATGATCCCTTTCATTGACAAGGTATTGAAAAATCATGGCGGTACGATAGCTTCGAGCTTCCTGGGATTTGCCAAGAAGACACATTTGGGCAACTGGATCAGTCACGCCAACGAAACAACCAACTTTCACCCTGTTGCAACAATTCCAGTCACCGCAGACACTTCATACACAATAAGCAGCCCCACATTACCGGCATACTCTTTTGTCTACTACAAGATCACGCACTCGATCAGCAACACCTCAACCCTTACCATTAATTATCCAGGCAAACCGGCAGCATATTCAGTCATGGCTTTTAAGGGTTCAAATGGAGCAGAGTTTTCATTCGACACTGCAACCGGTGCGATCACAATCCCGAATTTCACTCCGACTGAAGAGATATTCCTGTTGATAGTTAATAATGCCGATGGGACAGCAACTGTGACTCCGACACCGCAGACCGGAACCATACCATCTCCTTCGGATGCCTTAAACCCGAACTCAGGTGCCGGCAGCATTGTATCCATCACTTCCGCCAGCACCAGCAGCGGCGGCAAGAAGGGTTGCTTTATAGCCACTGCTGCATACGGAAGCTATCTGGACCCGCATGTCATGGTCCTGAGAGAGTTCAGGGACAGGTTCCTTATGACAAACGCACCCGGAAGGATGTTTGTTTCCCTCTACTATCGAATCAGCCCGCCTATTGCAGATGTAATTGGCAGGCATGAATATTTGCGAACATCTACCAGATTCTTACTCGCACCGGTCATTTTCGCAGTGAAATATCTCTGGGCAACCCTGTTTACTGCAGGATTGATCGCTGTTTCTCTCTTTCTGGGACATGCACGGCGTAGATCAGTTCGCGGGAAATCTTTGAGAATTATTGAGGAGTAATCGGAAGGATGAAAAAAGCCCCGACAGTCACCTGGCGGGGCTTTTTTTCAGAGTGAATTGATAATCAGCCTTTGCGGACGTTTGCAGCCTGAAGACCTTTCGGACCATTCACAACATCGAAGGTTACTGCCTCGCCTTCAGCAAGGGACTTGAAGCCATCACTGATTATTGCGGAGAAATGAACGAAAACGTCATCGCCGTTCTCCTGCTCGATGAAACCGAAACCCTTCGCATCGTTAAACCATTTTACCTTTCCCTGTGCCATGTCCTGCCTCCTTGTAAGCTCCGGTCATATTGTCCCGGACCGTTTTTGTACTGCAGCTGCCGGAGTCTTGAGGCAGGAATTCTTTCAGGTCCATCTTTGTGGCCGTGTAACAGATTCCTGAAACTGCAAAAACTTCCGATACCGAACTGCGCACGTTAAATTAACACTGCGTAATTGCACAAGTCAAGTTTTTTTCATACAGATTATTTCCAACACAAAGCTACTTGATGCATACTCTCCGAACCTCATGTATATCCGTCAGCCCCTGAAAAGCTTTTAGAATTCCGTCCTGTTTGAGGGTGGTCATACCGTCAAGCAGGGCCTGTTCACGGACGATGTCTGTGCCTTCTTGCCGCTTGATGAGACCTTTGATCTTGGCAGTACATTCGAGAACCTCGTGGATGCCCAGCCTGCCGTGATAACCGGTCTGACTGCAGTGATCGCAGCCAACAGCACGGAACAGCGATAGATCAGACCTGCTCAACCCGGTAGCTGCAAACGAATCGCGACCATACTCATCGACAAGTTCATTATACTCGGCCTCATCGGGATGATAGGCCTCCTTGCATTCATCGCAGAGACGCCGTGCCAGCCTCTGTGCAAGAACACAGAGGAGCGAGTCTGAAAAACTATAGGGGTCGACCCCCATTTCCAGGAGTCTCGTAACGGTTTCAGTTGCAGAGTTCGTGTGCAGGGTCGAAAAAACGAGGTGCCCTGTCAGGGACGCTTCTATGCCCACTGTTATTGTCTCCTTGTCCCGCATCTCACCGACCATGATGACGTCCGGGTCGGCGCGAAGGAATGACCTGAGTGCGGTGGCAAAAGTCACACCGATACGGGGATTGATCTGTACCTGACGTAAACCTGGCTGCGTGATCTCAACCGGGTCTTCGGCTGTCCATATCTTTCGATTGTTCTGATTGATTCTGGCTAGTCCGGAGTGGAGCGTGGTTGTTTTACCCGATCCGGTCGGGCCGACAACCAACACTAGACCATACGGGCTCCTGATGGACTCTTCGAAAATCTTCGAATTACGCGCCGACAAAGCCAGTTTTTCAAACGAAACCGGCTCACCGCTGGGTAGCAGGCGAATGACAACGTCCTCCAGGCCACCCACCGTCGGTATTGTTGCAACGCGCAGTTCGATATCCAGCGGCCCGAACTTCCTGAAATTGATCTTGCCGTCCTGTGGCTTGCGACGTTCGGATATATCCAGCTCAGCCATGATCTTGATCCGGGACGGAACGGCAAACTTGTACTTGAAAGGAAGTTTTTGATAGATGGAACATTGACCGTCAATGCGGGTGCGAACGATAATGTCCTTTTTACCCGGATAGGGTTCCACATGAATATCTGAAGCCCTGTGCATATGGGCGTCATAAACAATTTTATTAACAAGCCTGACAATGATGCTGTCTTTTTCCGTAACCTTCTTCGTTTCTTCCTCTATCTCCGGCTCTTCTTGCGACGAGATCGTACTGAGCAGGTGTTCGATATGCTCCGGCACCTGGCTCATCAGGACTTCGCTTCCATTGCCATCACTGTCAGCAGCACAAGCATTATAGAGACGATCCAGAACTGCCAGTATATTGGTTTCCGTGGCTATGGCCGAAATGATCCGAAGCCGGATACTGTCCTCAAGCTCTATCAGGGAATGTTTTTTGAGGGGCTCAGCCATCGCCAGGGTAAGGGTATTACCGATCTTGGAGATCGGAGCGATCAGATGTTTTCTTGCATATACGATGCTTATATACTGGGACAGGGAAGTGTCAAGATCTCTGCAGCTGATCTTCACATAGGGCATGTCATACTGACTGGCCACAGCCTTTGCCATCAGCTCTTCATTAACATAGCCAAGCTTGAGGATAACTTTATTTATGGGGATATTACCCTTTTTGCTAAGATCGTGAGCCAGCAAAATCTTTTGCTGATCTATCAACCCTTCCTTGAGAAGAATATCAGTAAGTTTTCGACGTTTGTTCTTGTGATCCAGAACAAAACCAAGATCACTCTCCTTTATGAATCCCAATTTGCAAAGCAGCTGACCGATTGTCAGATCGGGAAAAACCTTCTGCAATTCAAGCGCTTCCTGCAAATGCTCCGGAGAGATCAGGTTCTGCTCGATTAACAGCTCTCCTACCCTTTTCGAACTCATGAGTTACCAACTCCATTTTAGGCGATGTTACCTGAATAACCGCCCGCTGATAAGCACGGACGCTTACAGCAAATAAATTACCGGTAATCGAATCGTTTCACTTCACAATGATTCGGTAGCCATTTTCAAGCAACAGATCGCGGATGACACGATCAAACTCAAGATTGGTCAGGAAGAGATCAGATGCGGGTGAATCTCCATCTCCGATCCTGAAACCGGACATCTGCAGGGAGTAGTTTACCCCCGCATCCGGACCAAGTTTGTGCCTGGCATAAGTTCCCTGGATACCAATACCCGCCAGTAACTTTTCAGTGACCTTGAGGAAATCATCCTGACCATCAAGGATGACAGTCTGATATCCTTTGGCCTCAAGTATCCTGTACAGAGTATAAGTAATAGGGTCGCCATCGAAACGGGTGATTACATGTTTAAGACCGTTTCTTTCAAAATAACGCTCTGCATTGACTGAGAGCGAGATACCGTTATCCTCGGCAGCGAACACATCCAGTCGCTTGTTCCTGTCCGGATTGATGGACATGGCTGCAAGCAGGACATCAACAACTTCAGCCTGATTTCTGGAGGTTATCTGATACAGTCGGTTTCCTGTGGCAGCAGTACCGGGCCTGAGTGATGCAAACGGCTCAAGTGCTGTTATCCCCTCATTCTTGAGATAGTCTTTAATGATTCTCGGATAAGGAGTACGGCCGGCATTCATCAGGACGACATCAAAATTGATAATGCTCTCCGGAGACTTCTCAATCCTGAAATCCGAATAAACAGTCAGTTTAGGATCAGAGCCGAAATCCATACTGAAATCTTCCATAACTGAGTAGAACCCGGCTGAGTCGAGCATTCCCTTGAGGAAACGTTTGCCATTGACAGGAGATTCTGAAACGATTCGTACTGAGGGATTCTTTTCTACTATCAGTGCCTTGACCAGAGCTGGAATATCGTCATTCCTGTCAACCAGGATCCGTCCGCCATCCATGGCGGCATAAGTCGGATAGCGTTGCGGATCCAGCGTCAGGGAATAGGACGGTGAGTTAATCATATCGGCTGACTGTCTGCCCGCCTTAGGCGGCACAATCATGTCCCATGCCCTCCGGAACTGTACGTTGGCCTCCAATTCGGAAAGGGCAGTATCAGGAGACTCCAGCATGAACTTCATCCCGCCAGTCCCTTGCGTGGCAGCTTTTGAAGGCAACGGCCGAAAGATTCTGCTGTTTTTATCCGAAGTTCGCCGCGATGCAGGGATGACAATTTTTTGGCCGACTCTAAGCCGTCTAATGTCAGCTATATTGTTTTCACGACAAATAATGCTGATAACTGTCTCTGCTTCATCATCACTGAAACCATAGTCACGCATCAGTATCTTGAACAGATTATCTCCGGACTTGACGACATACACGGTTCCTTCGGTTGCTCCGGTTTCGGAACTTTTGACCTTACGGCTCTTTTGGGAGGCGCGTTTACCAACAGCTGAAGGCTGCTTTTTTGGCGATTCAGTAACACCCAAGGTCTTTGCATCAAGCTCAAAACGTGGATCCATAGCTGCTGAAAGCGGTATTACCGTTGTCAGTAAACAGAGTACTACACAAAGAATGGAGGTTCTGCAAAGACGGATAAAAGGAAGCATTGGAACTCCGCAGGAATATTGATAGATCAATGGGTGCACTTACTTTACTGCGGGACAATTTCAGCAGAAAACACAATAATCGCGATTCATTGAAGTGAAACAACAACTGCAACCACAGCCGATCTCTTACGATAAATCAGCATCTCAGCACTATTTTTTACTGTCGCATGTGAAACCTTGAACCCAAGTTTTTCTTCCCGTGACGTCACACGGTATTCTCCGGACCCTGTGAGTTCAACGAGTATTGATCTCAGCAGAGGATCGCTAATAACATGGCCTTCAGAGGCCTTCACCTGGACCGCCTTGACTTTGCCGGCGGAACGAAACAGACGGAATTCCGCCTCATCTCCGACATAACGCTCCCAACCGGGATTTTGAGGCGCAAATGTACGGTCGAGCCCTGAAACCGGGATAAAGGAAGGCAATGCGCCCGGTTCGGGTTGTTGAACTGCAGACATGTTTTTCTGCCCGCCAGCCGGTTGTTCCGTCGAAAGCACCTTTGTCGAAGTCACTGCTCCCGCGTACGACTGTGATGAACGGAATTCAAGATATATCAGATACCATCCTCCGGCCACCAGGCAGAGAACCAACAGCAACCTAACAACCAGATACCGCTTGGAGGAAGATGCTTTTAATCGCTGTTCACCTTCGAAAGCCCACTGAACCTTCTCAAGAGCCTCAATCGGCTCTTTTATTTTCTCGACGCTGACATCAGCCGGCAAATCCGGAGGCGTTTGCTCCCTTGCAACAGTTCCTGCCTTGCACAACGAACTCTCAGTGTCATCATTGGAACCGACCGTCGGAACAACAGAAGTTGTCGAAGTGAAATCGAAATATCCTGTTTCTTCAGTCGTGACGTCGACGTCAGCTGCTGTAACTGCTTCTGCTCTCTCCTGCTCTCTGGCTTCTTCAGAAAGGATCTCCGCCAGCTGATCATCCGTTGATGAAATAATCTGGAATGATTCGCGCGGCGAGATATCCCCAGCTTCAAAATCAAATACAAGAGAGATTGTTGCAGATGACGCCGGGCCAATAGGTTCAATTTCCGGGATAAAATCATGCAGACATTGGGAAAAGACATCGGAACTTTCTTCCGGCTCAGCCTGAGAAGTTTCATCAGCTGATTTTTTTGTTTTGGGCTCAATGTATATCGTTTCCCATTGCGGGCCGAGAATTACCTTGAGTCTCTCCTTGATATCAGCCAACACTTTTGCCTCTGTCCGAGACAGATCAATCAGTTGTCCATGGAGTTCATTTATCGACGTTGCCTTTGTATCACCGTCATGCATAAAAACAAACGAAGGTGCTTCAGAACCCAGAAGCAGCTTGATATGGTTGGCGACACTCTCCCCTGTAACACCGTCAATCTGATCCTGAATAAAGACTACATCGGGACGCATCTCGAAAACGACATTCATCCCGCAATCAAAATCCCTTTCAATAATGACTTTGAACTTCAGGAGAGGCTGCAGGATGTTTTTGAGAGCTTCTATCTTGGAGTTGCTGGAAATAAACAACATTATAATTAAATTCCCTTATTTTATAACAACTTTCAATATCTCATCTTTCTTCACCGGCTATCCGCTCATTGTGGACCCGAAGCTTTGCGTCACCTGATATCTCTGGTTTTGCTCTTATCGGTAGCAAGTACAAACAAAAAAGCGCCCGTCTCTGAACCGAGAACGAGCGCTTTGAAATTAAAAGCATCCACTTGCTCTTCGGTAACCGGCAATCCATTTAACATGGACCCTAGGGTTTTGCGTCACCAGATCTCTCTGGTTTTGCTCTTATCGGCAACAGTACAATTATTTATTTTTATTGAAAAACATGTAATCTGTAAAACAATTAATATTATATTGCAAGTATTTTGACGCCAACACAGGAAAGCAGTTCATCAAAACTGGTTCAACTTCCGGATGAATGCGATCAGCAGCCCGTAATGATGATGATCAAAGTCCATGAATATCCTTGGAAGATGAAGGGTCTCCGGCTCATCAAGTTCATCGGGAAGCGGCTGGGTCTTGCGAATTCTGGTCCCTTCGAGAACGATTTCAGGAAACTCCGCCTCAAGAGATGCCAGCTGTTCATCAGTCAGCTCCTTGTTAAGGCGCATGACAAGCCTGCCATCTACAAACCTGTGTGAATGGTAGTTCGAGTAGAACTCCTCGATAACCTTGATCGCCTCATCAACATCACGCGTAATGGTAAAGATCGAAAAATCATCGGCTGAAACGAACCCTTTCCCCAACAACTTCACCTTTAGGAAATTGAACCACTCCTCCCAGTACCCTGTCTCGTCATCCATCAAAAGAAGCGGCTTCGGGTTTGTCTTCCCGGTCTGTATGAGTGTAAAAACCTCCATAGCCTCATCCAGAGTTCCGAAACCTCCGGGGAAAACCGCAATGGCGTCGGACTCCTTAACAAAAGCGACTTTCCTGTTGAAGAAATATTTGTACGTGATCAGCCTTGGAGTGTTAGTCATGACAATATTCGGCGACTGCTCGAACGGGAGATAGATGTTTACCGCAAATGAATTTTCACTCCCGGCACCTTCATTGCCGGCCTGCATGATCCCGGGTCCGCCACCGGTGATTATCATGTATCCCATCTCCGCCAGCTTGCGACTGAACTCTACGCAAGTGCGATAACTGAAATCATCAGGTGCGGTTCGGGCAGAACCGAAAATGGTCACCTTTTTCTTGTGCCGGTACGGAGCAAAAACCTTGTTGGTATAGCGCATCTCCTTCATTGTATTGTTAAGCATGCGTATATCAGGGATATAGCTGGTCTCCTGACCGGCTTTAAGGGCTGAGATTATCATCTCCCTTACAATTTTCTGGTGCTGCACCCCGCCGACTGTATCGATAAGCTGTTGGATAAGAGCATCTGTTTCATCATCATTTTTCTGGAAGCTGAGCGTTTTCGGCATCGAGAGGCGACTCCTGGTAAGTTTGCAAAACTATACCACCCTCTAAGACACTCATGCAACTTGTTAAGCACGGCTGAACAATTATTAAATTGACCTTTTTTGCGGGTTTTCGTTACATTACCACGTAAATTCAAACACCCCATGAAAGGAACATGAAGTTATGGGCAAGACCACTGCAGAGAAGATTTTTGCTTCACACCTCGTTGATGAGCCGTTCCCCGGAACAAAGGTACTGAAAATAGATGTTGTCATGTGTCACGAAATCACCACCCCTATTGCTATCGATGACCTTATGGCAAGAGGCAAGGACCGGGTCTTCGACACCAGTAAAATCAAGGCTGTAATCGATCATGTCACCCCCAGCAAGGACTCCAAGACTGCTACACAGGCGAAAATCCTGCGTGACTGGGCACACCGCCACGCAATCAAGGACTTTTTCGACATCGGCGCCAACGGCGTCTGTCATGCCCTCTTTCCGGAAAAAGGATTCATCCGCCCCGGCTACACGGTCATCATGGGGGACTCCCACACCTGCACTCACGGAGCATTCGGCGCTTTTGCCGCAGGAGTCGGCACGACCGACCTGGAAGTCGGGATATTGAAAGGGGTCTGCGCTTTCCGTGAGCCGAAAACAATCAGGATAAATGTGACCGGCTCGCTCCCCAAAGGTGTATACGCAAAAGATGTCATCCTCCATATAATCGGAAAACTGACTGTGAACGGCGCCACTGACAGAGTCATGGAGTTCCGCGGCAATGTTATCGATGAAATGAGTATGGAGTCGCGAATGACCCTGTGCAACATGGCAATCGAAGCAGGAGGGACCTCCGGCATCTGCATGCCCGACATGACGACTGTCGACTACCTCTGGCCATTCATCAGCAACGATTACCCCTCTAAAGATGCTTCTCTTGCAGATTTCAAAAAATGGTGCTCGGACGATGATGCCATTTATGACAGCACTCTCGACATAGACGTAACAACCCTTGAGCCGACCGTCACCTTCGGCTACAAGCCGGACCAGGTCAAGCCGGTCAGCCAGTTCGCCGGTGAACCAGTCGACCAGGTTTACATAGGCTCCTGCACCAACGGGCGCCTTGAAGACCTCCGGATTGCAGCCGGAATCCTGAAGGGGAAAAAGATTGCGCCGAATGTGCGCGGCATCCTCTCACCTGCGACACCGGCCATATATCAGGCTGCCAACAAGGAAGGTATCATTGATATCTTCATGGAAGCGGGATTCTGCGTCACTAATCCTACCTGCGGAGCCTGCCTCGGAATGAGCAACGGCGTACTCGCCGATGGCGAAACCTGCGCTTCCACAACCAACAGGAATTTCATGGGGAGAATGGGCAAGGGCGGAATGGTACACCTGATGTCACCTGCCACAAGCGCCGCTACTGCTCTTGAAGGAAAGATTGCAGACCCGAGAAAATATCTTTAACCTGTTTACCCTAACCTGCCCATATTTATGAATAAAAACATTGAAGGAGTTGAATGATGAAAACTTTCGGTGGTCCGGTTCTCTTTCTCGACCGGAGCGATATCAATACTGACGAAATCATACCGGCGAAATACCTGACAGAAATTACCAAGCAGGACCTTAAACCGTATATCCTGGAAGACCTTAAACTCCCCGGCTTTGACCCTAAAGGGGATAAGACAAAGGCCGCCCGGGTCATAGTCTCCCGCGCCAACTTCGGCTGCGGCTCCTCCCGTGAACATGCCCCCTGGGTCTTCGAGGTGAACGACATCACCGCAGTGATCGCCGAGTCCTTTGCCCGGATTTTCCGCCAGAACATGTTCAACTGCGGCATGGCGGCAATCGAGCTGCCGAAGGAAGAGCTCGACCTGATCTTCTCCCATGCAGCTGACAGCGATGCAGACATCAGCATCGACATGGAAGCGCAAACATTGACCGTGAGCGGAAACGGCAAAACAAAGGTTTTCAGTTTCGACGTCTCCCCGTTTGACAAGGCACTTGTGATGGCCGGCGGGTGGGTAGATTTCGCGGATAAGAAATACTGATTCATCACAATTTGATCCATATCATTCAAATACTTTCCCAAATACCTCCTGCCCCCTGAAACTCATGATTTCAGGGGGCTTTTCTTTTTCCATCTCCGGACTTTCATCCAACTCATACTATGCGGGAAAAATAGCAAATACTCGTCAGGACCTCTATCAATACGCTCTTTCCTGTTTGACACATCGCTTTTTTAGCATATATTGTACATTCGTTTTAATCCTCATTATCGGATGGTAATTTGCTAAAAAAGGTTCTCATTACATTTGTGCTGACACTCCTGATCTCCCCTTTGAATCAGCTCTCTGCAGCTACTGACCGGAGCACCACATCCCCGGGGAACATCTTCACTTTCTGGCCTCTTGTAGATTACCGTAAGGATATTGCAAAAAAGACTTCATCCTTGTCGATTCTTGGCCCTTTGCTGAACTTTGAAAGCACGCCGGATGACGACATTTATTCCTTCAGGCCACTCATCCATAACTCCCGGGACAGCAGCTCAACCAGAAGTTTTTCCTACTATCTTTATCCTCTTGCCTCTTCAGAGACTACTCCTGATGTTGATCGAATGGAGTTTCTCCAGCTTTTTCAGAAGAACAGTTACCGCAAGAGTGAACCGGAAGAACAAGAACGTCAGTCGATGATCTTTCCCTTTTATATTTCCGGCGAATCGAAAAAGTACGGTTCTTACACCTCCGTATTCCCGATTTATGGAGATATCTACGGACGATTCTGGAGGGACGAATATCACTACATCCTTTTCCCGCTTTATGGACGGACGGTAAAAAACAAGACCACAAACTACCATTTCCTCTGGCCTTTCTTCTCCGTAACTTCCGGGGAAAACGAGACCGGGTTCGGAATATGGCCGCTCTACGGACAGGCTGCTAAAGAGGGAGTGTACAGCAGCATGTATTTCTTATGGCCGATATTCACCAAAGAAAAACGGGTAATTGCCGGAGATGAAATCTCGGATCGATTCAGCATTTTCCCTTTATACGCCTCTTATGACACACCTCATATTACCTCGCGCACCTGGCTTTGGCCTTTTTTCGGATACGCGAATGACACAAAAATTGATGAGCAGGAACGGAACTACTTCTGGCCATTCTGGTTG
>Ga0134124_10002610_pt1 | contig 14557 bp, 8 predicted proteins | sample KB304_FD_96880 | JGI IMG/M metagenome (GOLD analysis project Ga0134124, IMG submission 96880) | Terrestrial soil microbial communities without Nitrogen fertilizer from Kellogg Biological Station, Michigan, USA - KB3-0-4 | ecosystem: Environmental > Terrestrial > Soil > Unclassified ... | reverse complement strand
TATCAGAACTGCAACATTTTCAACGACAATGCCTTCGATTACTTTGCTGAACGTACAGTGCGATCCGATCGTGTACTTTATCTCGAGCACGGCAAACCGATGATCTACGGCAAGGAGCGCAACAAAGGAATCAGAATGAATGGCGCTCATCCGGAAGTCGTCACCATCGGTGAAAATGGAATTACCGAAAAGGACTTGCTGGTTCACGATATTTACCTGAAGGATCCCTCGGTCGCATTCATGTTGGCTCGCATGGAACAGCCGGATTTCCCGCAACCGGTCGGCATTTTCCGCGCGGTGGAACGAGCAACTTACGAATCGATGATGGTTGATCAGATCGACGCCGCTATCAGCAAAACGGGTCCAGGCAGTTTGGCGACATTACTCAACAGCGGCGAGACCTGGGTTGTCGAAGCGGGAAACTAAGTAAAACTCACAAGCTGTTTGTGGATCTTCGGATGCCCTCGCTCCGTTGCCGTATTCCTGTGAAAACCTCTGGACTTCTTTGGTCGTAATAACATCGCTATCGACCTTCCGCTGCTATTTGTTCACTGGAGACAAAGCATGATCACCTTAAACCGTTTCGCTCGTCGTATCGTCACCTTCACGTTGGCTGCATTGCTAGTAGCAGCACCACTGGCCAGCTCGTTCGCTCTCGCGCAAAAATCCAGGCGGGCCCCAGCAGTTACGGCACCGCAGCCCTACGCTGAAGCGTTAACGGCAATCGAAAAGGCAATCGATCAAAAAAGGCAGGAATTCGGCATCCCTGGCCTTTCTCTCGTGATCGTGAAGGACGATAAGGTGATCTACATGAAGGGAGTCGGCGTTAAAGACTTCGAGCACAAACTACCCGTCACACCTGACACTCTCTTCGCGATTGGCTCGGCGTCCAAAGCGTTTACCTCAATGCTGGCGTTAATGAGTGCCGATGAAGGAAAACTGTCACTCGAAGATTCGCCGAAGAAGTTTCTGCCTTACTTTAAGCTTCGCGACCCGGATGCTGATGCAAAGATCACACTTCGAGATCTGCTTTCTCATCGTTCAGGTCTTAATCGAACAGACCTTGCTATGGTCACGGGACAGTTGAATCGCCAGGAACTGATCCAAGTTGCGGCAATGGCAAAACCAACGGCAAAGCTCGGAGAGAAGTTTCAATATCAAAATGTAATGTATGCGGCAGCGGGTGAGGCTGTTGCTCGAGCGCAAAACTCAACCTGGGACAAACTCATCGCCACACGGATATTCAATCCATTGCGCATGACGGCGAGCGACACTACGGTGCCGGCTATGCAGAAAGCGCGCGACTATTCTTTCGGCTATGACTACAACCCCACAACAAAGATTACTCGTCGTTTACCTCAACGCGACATAACTGCCGCCGCTCCAGCAGGCGCGATCAACTCTAACGCTCGCGACATGGCGCAATGGGTGCGATTCATGCTGTCGGGCGGAGTCGTTAATGGAAAACGACTCGTATCGGAAAAAAACTTCAATGAAGCAGTTACCAAACAGATAAACATCGCGGGCACAGTCGACTACGGTTTCGGTTGGTTTTTAAGACTGTGGAACAAACACAAAGTTGTCGAGCACGGGGGCAATATCGATGGCTTCAATTCTCAGGTGGCTTTTATGCCTGATCAGAAGCTTGGTTTTGTGTTGCTGACGAATGTCACCGCGTCTTCGCTCGGCAGCTTTGCAATGAACACGATCTGGAAGAACCTGGTTGGTGACCCAACTGAGAGTCAGGATCAGAAAGCATCCGGCCCAGCGACTGACCCCAAATTGGAGGTAGGTAAGTATCAACTTCTTTCAGCGGGTATCAACTTCGAAGTGGCCATGAAAGACGACAAGTTGATGCTCACTGTTCCTGGTCAACCGCCTTACGCTTTGCAGAATCTTGGCGGTCGTCGTTACAAGCTGAGCGACCCTGCGCCGGCTGGTTTCTATGCGACGTTTCGACCAATCAAGGGAAAGGAATCGGAAACGGAACTCTTCCTTGAACAGCCGCAGGGCAACCTGGTGTTGCCGAAACAGACAAGCACCCAAACCGAGTCAACCGCGTCTGGTGCCACCGTTGATGCTGGTCCACTCACACCGTTTGTAGGTTCGTACGAAAGCGAGTCTAGTAAACAGGTGATCGAGATAGGTGTGAGAGAGGGAAAAGTTTGTTTGGTTGTTCCAGGTCAACCACCATATCCATTGACGGAGAACGAGAAGAATAAACTGAGAAGTCCCGGGCTACCGGAAGCCTACTGGATTGATGTCTCACGCGATGGCGCCGGGAACGTAGCTGGAATCGTTCTCAATCAGCCCGAAGGTCGTTTCTCCTTTCGCCGACTTTCAAAAACGGGGTTAATCAGCACTGACGATCTTATCGCCAAAATGATCACCGCTTATGGTGGTGAACAAAACATGCGGAAGCACACCTCGTCGTTAACGAAGGTGGAAATCGACATGGAGAGTCAGGGTGTTCAGGCGGAAGGTGAGATAAGCGCGCGTGCTCCAAACTCGACCGCCAGCGATATGACATTGAAAGCCCTGGGAAAACAGATCGGCACGATTGTTAGTTACTTCGATGGAGCCGCTGGAGGCGAATTAGTTAGCTTCGGTCCGGAAGAGACTTACACAGGGCGGCGCTTGGAGGACATCCGTCTGGGCGCCGACTTCTATGACGTGCTCAATTGGAAAAAGAATTACAAAACGATCGAAGTTAAACGCATGGGCAAGGTTGGCGACGAAGACGTCTATGTTGTCGAGAAGCGAGGAGAACGAGGAACGCCCGTTATTGATTACGTTTCAGCTAAGACCTTTCTCACGGTGAAACGCGACAGTGTTGTTGTTAGCGACACTACTGGGGTCGAACTACCAGTGACACAATCATTCAGCGATTACCGAATGGTCGACGGAGTGATGGTTCCATTTAAGATGACTTCCAACAATATCGCGAATGGCGATATCGTTCTGCGCGTCGCAGATTTGAAGTGGGATGTTGCGCTTCCGGATTCATTATTTAAGAAGCCGGTCGTAGGGAAGTGAAGAACTATTTCAGGTTGAAGACTTTCGTCTACTATCTGTTTCGGATGTAGAGGGAGACTTTGCGTCCGTAACAAATCTGAGATCTGAAAATCTTCAATTTGAAATATCACGGCGGTCCAAATCTCTGCCTATATTCATTCGACGAGATAAACGCCTTCACCATCTCCGCATTGATGAAGTTGCCATTGAATTGATTAAGCTTCGTCAGCCAGAAGTCGTATCCGGTGAAATCGGTATCAGACAGGGTATTTGGATCGCGTCGCAAGTAACCGAAGTATTGCATCAATACAAAGGCTCGATTGAGTTCAGCCGAAGCTAGGTCTGGATCTTCAGCGACCGCCCGCAGAACCTGGGCTCGATTCTTTATCCCAGTCTCCATGTCTTGCACCAACTGGTTTCTCTCCGCCGTCGAAAGCGCGTTGCCAGTATTTGCCTTTAACAAGTCGACAAACTGCGCCGGGCTCATTGAGGCAGGAAAAGCGTCTTTGAAGCGTCCTTTTTGTACAAAAGCGTCAAAGTAGGCTTTGGTATTGTTCTCGAGCCTTGTTTGCCAGTCTGGTTCACCAACGATCACGTCTTTGGCCAACAACTCCTTCTCCGCAAAGAAATCCTGGTAGAGGACTATCGGTATCAGGATTTGGTGGTTTCCTCCAAGTGATGAATTACCAGTAAACCCTCCAAATGCCGCATCCCAAGTGCGTTCGACTAAGAACCCTGTTTGTTGAAATTCAATCGAAAGAAAGAACGCAGCGGACACGTTGATTCTTTTAACCTCAATACAACTCTGATTGGAACCGCAAGAAGTGATCTCGTTGGTCCAAAAATCCAAGCCGCTCAAATCAGGTTCGCGACCAAGAAAATCAAGGTAGTGTTGACGAACAAACAATCGAGGATCGTCTAATTGGTTAACGGCATTGCTGAAGATGTAGTTTGCCGTCTTAACGGGACTGCTCGCTAATCCTGTACGAAATGCTCGAGCTTTAAGTGTCAATGTGTGATCCACAGATATCGCGACGTTTGGCTGTGCGATTAGATCGGATTCTGTTGGGTCTTGCCCGTTTGTGGTGAAGTGAATAAGCGCATCGGGTGTTCCGCAAGCAGCAAAAACCTGGATCGTAGAACTGATTCCACCGCCCGGAACACTGAGGATCGGCCTAGCAACAAAAGCAGGCTCCATCACGGTTTGAGGACTGCTGCCGGAAAAATTAGCATCAGTTCCTAAGGTGGTGCCCCAGGACTTGATTACGCCGCCATTTGCAGGGTCGCCAACTATTGCAAAGGTTGAGTTCCCACCTGCAGCGGTTGCAAACACAGAAGATAGACCGGGGACTGAAACCGGTGTGGTGTGTGCATTGGAATCTATTATTCCAAGCCCAAGCTGACCATTGCTGTTGCTGCCGAACATTTTGCTTGTACCATCAGGCGCAGTAACGATGGCGTGTAAGGCACCAGCTGACACTAGTGAAGCGGTGACATTGAGAATTTGAGCGGGCGCTGGATGAACACCAAAGTCGATTAATCCAAGTCCCAGCACTCCCGCAGTATTCGTACCAAACGAGAAAGAGCTGTTGTCGTTCTTGGCAACAACCGTAAAGGCAGGACCCGAACCAACTCTTTTCAAGCCATTCAAGCTTGAGATGATTGTTGGGGTTGGTGTAGTCACTCCCTGCGTTCCATCACCCAACGCTCCAAAGTTGAAGCCAAAAGCCCGCGTCTCGTTATTACCATCAACAATCCAGGAGCGAGCGTTGCCCGCGAAGATAGCTTTTACACCGGAGAAGTTAGGCAACATTGTCGGTGATGGCTGCGGTGCCGACGCAGCACCGGATCCCAATTGACCTGACGCATTGTTACCCCAAGCCCAAACCGTTCCATCCGATTTCAAGGCGAGAACATGGCTCGATCCTGCCGAAATTGCAGTTATTGAATTGAGTCCTGCAACCCGAACTGGCCGGCTGCTCCTTGTTGGAATAAGGCTACCAGTTCCCAATTCTCCAGATGTGTTCGAGCCCCATGTCCATACCGTACCGTCTGACTTCAAAGCAACTGAGAAATTACTACCTGCAGAGATCTGAGTCACTGTCATTAGGTCATCGACTTGACCTGGATATGTCCGACTTGTTGCCGTGCCGTCTCCCAGCTGACCTAAGGAGTTATTTCCCCACGCCCACACAGTACCGCCCCGCAATACCAACACGTGGTTGCCCTGCGCATTCATCGAGATCGCCTGCGCTCCAGCAAACGGTAAAGGGTCAACTACATCGATTGCCAGACTTGCATTGTTATTACCCTGGATTGGATCAATGCCTGAAACGATGAACGCAAGTGATGTAAGTACAGATCCGCCCGGTGCGTTTACCTGAACCGTCACGTTAAAGCTGACACTGGCGCCAGGATCAATATTCGAGACAAAACCGAACACGCTTGGGGAAAACTGAGCGCCGCACGCTGGACTACACGAAACGAAACTTGATCCTTGCGGAATCGAAATCCAGAGGCCGGCGGCTGCGCTACTAGGACCAAAGTTACGCGCGATTGTAGTGAAAGTCAGCGTTTGAGTTCGAATAGCCGGATTGGCAGACGTCGTGAACGACTCAATAGCAAGATCAGCTACGGGTGTGGGTGTCGGGGTGGGAGTGGGAGTCGGCGTTGGTGTAGGTGTCGGCGTCGGCGTCGGGGTTGGCGTCGGAGTAACGCTGATAGCATTCCAGTTCAACGTGATATTGCCATACTCGCCATTCCAACCATCAACCACAATTCGATACGTAGTTCCGGCTGTTGTGTTGAATTGAACGCGACTTACGCGATTCACACCTGCCACGATGTCATCATTCTGAGCGACATTACTGAGTTGGTTAACCGCGGATCCCAGATAGACGTTCAACGTAGTGTCGAAATTACTTCCAATAGTGTCGATGGTGACTTGGCCATTCAAAGTGGCGGTCCAGCTGTACCAGACAGACTTATCGCCGAAGTATCCAACGTGAATCGGCTCACCAGGTTCGCGAGTAGCGTTTACGTTTGTGCCAGTCAACGATCCCGAGTCGCCTTGAAGTGTGGTTGCATTGGCGAAGTTATCGTTTGCTGGACGAACTGGCGGCGGCAGACCGATGGAGTATCCAAAGAGGTCGATGGCGTGGATGTCGTTTTCACTGATTGTTCGGCGCAAGCCCGGATCCAGCGTGGGATCCATAACGCCGATATAAGGAGCAGTCGAAAGAAGTTCGTCATCCTTCCAGTGGCTCGACTGCCGTCCATCACCATCATTAGGTCCAGGGTTGGGCCCGCCATTGGAGAGCTCGAGAAAAGTTGTGCCAAATGTAGTTTGCTGGTTTGGGAAGAAAAACTCTTCACCACCTATTGACATCAAGCGCGGCGCAGTTGGAAACGAAGCAAGGTTTGCTGTAAACCGGCCCAAACGAAAGAGATCCCAAACTGAGACTTGTGTAATCGTGGCTTGCCCGGCGCGCGACGAAAAGCCAAGTGCATGTCCAATTTCGTGTGTGGCGACAGAATCAAAGTCTGTTTGATGGGCAGAGATGCCATCGTCGGGATTGAAATCAAAGGCGAAAGCGGAATTGAAACCAATACTTGAATCGCCCTGACCAAGCGATACTGAATTTGGATCGGTGATATCACCAACCAGTCCTAAGGCGCGAGCATTTGCCAGTGTCGCTCTCACACTGCTGATGTCCGACGTCACGCCATTCACATCTACCGGAACAGTTGTTGGTGGAAGCGCGTCGTAGAGCTGCTGTTCGATCGCGGATGACGCTGTTGCAACCAATCGCTGCCGAACCGAGGAGTAAGGAGTAATCAGAGCCTGACTAGAGGTCTGCCCGAGAATCTCGGAGTCGCCGAAAGCCGTGCCAAAAAAGGTAGTACCGAAGTCAACATCGATCACAACGGTGATTGGAGTTGAAATGATCGCTTCCCAACGATTCGCAGCAATTATGAAAGCACTTTTGGCCTGTTGGTTCTGATCAAGCTGAGTTGTGCCGTGGAGAATAATACGCAAGCCAGCGGACGGCTGAAGTGTTAGCCCGCTGGTCAGGTCGGTCCACGTAGGCGAGAAGGAAAGAAGTGAACGCTTGGGCGCACCGCCATAGATTACCCGAAATCGTCCCTGGCGATCGCGGTTGATAATTCGCTCGTGTTCAGTCGCGTTGGCACGACGACACACCGCCTTCCCGTCTGCCCCTCTCGAAATGACGAATGTCTCTTCTTCGTTGTGTGTGGCTGTCTTTAGGCTTGGCACCGAGCTTCGGCGTGCGGCGGATAAGGAAATCGCCGAGAGGACGACAAGAATCGCCATCATTGTGCGCACCAACGGACGAGGGACCTTCATCAGTGACTGTGAGTCTCGCTTGAATGGAATCGGTCGAGGACAGTGTTCGATGCCTATAAGATTGCCATCGACACCAAAGACTAATTACCACAGGAAATAGCGAATAGTAAATTCGGGATGGGCCGACCAGCCAAAGGAATTATGAAGCGGCGGTCTTAGGCCTCGTTGCTCGTTTTTTCGCTAAGCGCCGCTTGAAGCCACCAGCACCACCGCCACTTCTTTTTGGCTTGATGTTCATGGCAGGAGTTGAAGGTGAGTTCGTGCTTGGTTTTGTTGCGTCACTTCCAATGTGCTGTTGTGAGGCGTCACCAAACATTCTGTTGTTAGCCTTGCGTCTGCCGCTTAGCGCCGGCGTCTCTTTCATCTCTTCGCGATTTTGATCCGGGTTTCCGGCAAAGCCAGTCTGCTGTCCTCTTAGTTTTTCAGGTGTTCCGACAGTGTGCTGATCCTTCTTCTCGCGCATCTTGTTTTGCCTCCCATGTTCGTCTGCAAATCGTTAACTATTTCTGTTTGACTCGTTTCAGTGACCACTTAAGTACCACTGGCGTTATCAGGGTTGTTGTAATCACCATGATGACTACTGCACTGAATGTTCCTGAATTGATCACAGGCTCCGTTACTCCAGTCGAAGTCGGCAGCATCAGAGTTGCGCCAATTCCCGCGAAGATCAATCCGACTTCGCCCCGCGGTATCATGCCAAGTCCGATTGTCATCCGATTTAAGCCGCGCTCAAGTACACCTAAAGCGCAAACCTGCTTACCAACTATCGCGGCCAGAGTCAGGATCAGTGCGAAGCCGAGAATGTCTATTCTTGCAAAGAGCCTGAGGTCAACTTTCAATCCCATCAACACAAAAAAGACCGGCACGAGGACTGTGCTAACCGGTTGTAGCAGATCGTTCAGATCTCTTTCGACTCGACCTTCACGGGGCTGGTAATGAATTTCGTCAAGGATCAACCCAGCCGCAAACGCACCAACAATCGGCGCTAGCCCAACCGTTGATGCCGCCCACGCCAACAAGAAACAGAACGCGATCGCGAGTGTCAGCAAAACTCCTCGCGATTCCAGTCGTCCAGCGCCTCGAAGTAAACGCGGCATTAGTGAGTGACCTACCAGTATCGCCAGAATTAAAAAGACCAGCGCCTTGATCGCGATCATCGCCACATCGAACAGGGCGAGTGACGTCCCCCCTGCCGATGCTTTGATTGCGCCAGCAACAACCGCCAGAATTAGAAGACCCAGAACGTCGTCAATCACCGCAGCTCCGAGGATGATGCGGGCTTCGCGTGTCGTAAGTTTTCCTAAATCCTTAAAGACGCGTGCTGTGATTCCGACACTCGTGGCGCAGAGTGTGGCCCCAATGAATATGTGAGCGAGCGTGGCTTCTTCGGGGATGAAATACGCTGACACTGTCCAACCAAGCAGAAAAGGTGCGATGACACCGAGTAGAGCGACAAGCAAGGAAGACCATCCAACTTCCATCATCTCCTTCAAGTCTGACTCTAAACCCACTTCAAAAAGCAGAATGATGACGCCAATCTCGGCGAGTGCGGCAATAGTCTCATTCGTCTTTAACGGCTCAGCTACAGTGAAACCAAAAATTACAAGGTTGCCCAGCACAATTCCGGCCAGTAATTCGCCGAGCACGGCCGGCTGTCCCATGCGTTCAAAAAGTTCGGAGCCAAGCTTCGCGATAACCAACATCACAGCGATGCCCACCAAAGCCGTGGGCTGCAAGGCATGGTTTTCCCCTGCATCATTGGCCGCAAGAACGCGACCTGCCGTGGCAACGAGTGTCACAAACACGCCAAGAAGGATCGCAGTGCGGTAGGTGAGTATTCTCATTTTCCGGTTATTGGCCGTTTCCCCTCCGCGCCTGAAAAATTCTCGGTAAGCCTAAGTTTGCAGACAAAAAGCGCCCGTGATTATTGCATATTGAATGTCTCCGGTTCGGGTGCGTTGTATTTCAGTTGTAAAGTTGCTTATGCGGAGGGTGGTAACTATAATGCGCCCCACCTAAAGGCGCCGGCTACGGCAGGCCGGTTGCGAAAACAGCCCAAATGGCCACTCCAATTCGAAGCAAACAGCGTAGTCGTGTTTTGCCATACGGCCCCAGCCGACCGGATACACCACTTAAAACACTTGCCCTGAATCTGACACACGTTGCTCGCGCGGCTATCACAGAGCCTTACATGCTCACAATTGAGCATGAGCGAATCGGCCTCCGCCGTCTGCCGAAGGAATTTGAGAGTTTTCGAATAGTTCAACTTTCCGATATTCACCATGGCCCCTTCTCCGACCGCAATCAGATTGAGCGGGCCGTGGAAACAGCAAACAGACTCAAGCCTGACATCATTGCGCTAACGGGCGACTACATCTCTAAAGAACGACACTACGCCGCTCCCTGCGCTGAGATGTTGGGACGACTCGAAGCTCGCTTCGGCGTTTTCGCTGTTCTCGGAAATCATGATCATTGGACAGACGCCGACTTGATAACGGACCTCTTCCGGGCCGAGGGAATTAATGTACTGATCAACCAGGGTATGCGCTTCGAACTCAATGGCGCTGCGTTCTGGCTGGCAGGTGTCGACGACACCATGGTTGGTCTCGAGGACATTCCACTCGCGCTCGCCGGTGCCCGCCAGGATGAAATGAAACTCTTGCTTGCGCACAACCCAATCGTTTTGCGGAGAGCCGCCAGGGCGGACGTCGATTTGGTACTCAGCGGCCACACGCATGGTGGTCAAGTGGCTTTGCGTGAACCAAGCCAAAATGGCGGGCGACGACGAAGATTCTTAAAGGGTTTAGGTCGTCTAGGGAATACTCAGATTTATGTTAATCGCGGCCTCGGCACGGTCGTGCTCCCCATCCGGTACGGATGCCCTCCCGAAGTCTCGCTGCTTGAGCTAAGGCGCAGTTAACTTCCAATCTGCCATAGAAGACCCAGAATTGTTCCTTGGAAAGCTACCATCCTGAATGTCCTCCAGGATAATTACCGTCCCCAATCTTTTGACCGTCTTTCGGATGGTTTTAATCCCTGTCTTCGTCTCACTCCTGTTTTACCAACGATTCATCCTCGCACTAGTGATTTTCGTCCTCGCCGGCGTTACTGACGGATTGGATGGACTTCTCGCACGCCGCTTTGATCAAAAATCACAACTGGGCACCATTCTTGATCCTATAGCCGACAAACTGATGATGGTTACGTCTTTCGTGGTGCTCTCAATGAAGAGCGTGTTTCCGCAGCCGGTACCCTCTCACCTGCCAATTCCATTTTGGGTAACGATTGCTGTTATCAGTAGAGACGTTTTCATACTCGTGGGTGCCGCAGCAATTAACATAGTGACCGGATTCCGTGGATTTCGCCCTTCATTACTGGGGAAAATCAATACAACCGTTCAAATAGTCGCCATTGGCATAATCATGCTCGCGGCGAGCATCCCGTATGGAACCGGCTACTATCTCCCCACTGTCTACGCCACTGTGTTTGGGTTCGCCGTGCTTTCGGGAGCCCACTACGTGTTTTTTGTTTCCAAACTCCTCAACGAAGACCGTCGATAAGTCAGCGACTCCGCAGGAACGATCATACACAGATTTCGCAGATTACCTCCCAAATCATCCTTGAGATTCCGGCAGTAATGTCCGAAAAAAACTGCGTAATCTGCGGATCGACTCGGGCCACATCAACACACTCATATAAAGTTGACAACGGCACACTCAGATATTATATTCGGTTGGCGTTCAGCCACACCCAGCAGAATCTTAAGTCGAACGCTCGAGTAGGCTGGATAGCGTCACAATTTGAGTTAGCGCTTTGGAGACCAAAAAAAGATGAGCAAGATTATTGGAATTGACTTAGGAACAACCAACTCGGTCGTGGCAGTAATGGAAGGCGGTGAGCCAACTGTTATTACGAACTCGGAAGGTGGACGTACCACACCTTCAGTCGTCGCCTTTACGAAAGACGGTAACCGCCTCGTCGGGCAGGTTGCCAAACGTCAGGCGGTCACCAATCCTGAAAATACCGTTTATTCGATCAAGCGATTCATGGGACGTCGCTACAACGAGGTCGGAGAAGAAATAAAACAGGTTCCCTACAAAGTTCAGGGTGCCGGTAGCGGAGACGTGCGTATCGCTGCGGGCGGCAAGGAATGGAGTCCACCGGAGATCTCCGCGATCATCCTGCAAAAAATGAAGCAGTCTGCCGAGGATTATCTCGGTCAGAAGGTTGAAAAGGCTGTCATCACAGTGCCAGCTTACTTCAACGATTCTCAGCGTCAGGCTACTAAAGACGCTGGCAAGATTGCTGGTCTGGAAGTCATGCGAATCGTTAACGAGCCTACTGCGGCGGCGCTGGCTTACGGGCTCGACAAAAAGAAAGATGAAACGATTGCAGTATTCGACTTTGGCGGTGGCACTTTCGACGTTTCAATTCTAGAGGTCGGCGAAGGCGTCGTGGAAGTTAAGTCTACCAACGGCGATACGCACCTTGGTGGCGATGACATCGATGAGCGTCTGATTGAATGGATCATCGAAGAGTTCAAGAAAGACCAGGGCATTGATCTTTCCAACGACAAGATGGCATTGCAGCGTTTGAAAGAAGCGGCTGAGAAGGCAAAGATCGAGTTGTCGAGCACGATGGAAACAGAGGTTAACCTTCCATTCGTGACCGCAGATCAGTCTGGTCCAAAACACCTTGCGATGAAACTGACTCGCGCACGTTTCGAGCAGCTGGTCGATCCAATCCTGTCCAGACTCCGGTCGCCGGTTGAGCAGGCGCTGAAGGACGCGGGTCTCGATGCAAAGAAGATTGACGAAGTCGTTCTCGTTGGTGGATCAACACGTATTCCCAAGGTCCAGGAAATCGTCAAGGAGATGTTTGGCAAGGAACCGAACAAAAGCGTGAACCCCGACGAAGTCGTGGCAATCGGTGCAGCTGTCCAAGCGGGGGTTTTGTCAGGTGAGAAGACCGATATTCTTCTTCTTGACGTTACTCCTCTCAGCCTCGGTATCGAGACGCTTGGTGGTGTGTTCACGAAACTAATCGAACGCAATACAACGATTCCAACGCGAAAGTCCGAGATATTCTCAACAGCTTCCGACAACCAAACGTCGGTCGAAGTTCACGTGTTACAAGGTGAACGACCGATGGCTGGCGACAATCGCACGCTCGGCAAGTTCCACCTTGTCGGCATTCCGCCTGCACCACGAGGCATGCCGCAGGTCGAAGTTACTTTCGATCTCGACGCAAACGGCATCGTGAACGTGTCCGCCAAAGACATGGGTACTGGCCGCGAGCAGAAGATTACAATCACCGCATCGTCCGGTCTCTCGAAAGAGGAGATCGACAAGATGATGAAGGACGCTGAGTCGCATTCGGCCGATGACGTGCGCAAGCGGGAAGAAATCGAAGCACGAAATCGTCTGGACGGTCTTGTCTATCAGATGGAGAAGACACTGTCCGACAATCGTGAAAAGGTTGGAGCTGTAGCCGGCGATGTTGAGTCGGCAATTGCCGAGGCCAAGAAAGCGTTGGCTGAGGGTGGCGTTGAAAGGCTCAACGAAGCCTTCAATCAATTGCAAACGGCATCTCATAAACTGGCCGAAGCTCTGTATCAACAGGCACCTTCGGCTGGTACTGAGTCGTCATCAGATCAGGCATCGGCTGCTGGTGCTTCATCGTCAGGTGGCGGCGGTGACGATAACGTTATCGACGCCGAGTACGTTGACGTTGATGAGAACAAGTAGGGCATTGCCAACTTACGATTGCCAATTGCCGATTTGAAGAGGCGGAGACAAGCTTTCCTCCGCCTTTTCTGCAAAGTGGCACAGACTTCAGAAGTGGCACAGACTTCAGTCTGTGTTCGGGTAGTATGAGTGACAAATAGCCGAAATACACAGACTGAAGTCTGTGCCACTTAGTAACAGATGGCTAACAAAGACTACTACGAAATCCTTGGTGTTAAGCGCGACGCCAAGCCCGAAGAGATCAAGAAGGCTTATCGGCGACTCGCGCGCAAATATCATCCGGACGTAAATCCCGGTGATAAGTCGGCCGAGGAACGATTCAAGCTTACTTCGGAGGCGCACGATGTATTGTCAGATCCGAAGAAGCGAAGTGTGTACGACCGCTTTGGCCAATATTCCGACAACCTTGCCGACGCGGCCGCACGTGGTGCAGGACCATCAAGTGGGCCTCGCACACCTCCTGGATTCGACTTCACAGGATTTGACTGGGGAAGTGCAACGACTGGCGGCGGCAGTGGTGGCGGCGGTAGTTTCCGCGACATTTTCTCTGACCTCTTTGGCGGCGGCGCTGCTAAAGAAAAGGAGCCACCAAGACCTCAACCAAGAAAAGGCGCCGACATCGAAATGCCTCTGGCGCTTTCATTCGAAGAAGCGATCAAAGGACTCACGACGAACATCACCGTGAATCGTTCTGAACAGTGTTCACGTTGCAATGGCGCTGGCGATATCGGCGGTCCCGTCGTGGTCTGTTCCACTTGCAAAGGATCGGGGCAGGTGCAACGCGCGGGGGGTCGGTTGCGTTTCGCCCAGGAGTGTCCCGATTGCGGAGGCACAGGTCGACGTCGCTCGCCATGTTCGCTTTGCAAAGGCAAAGGCACTTTGCCAAAGACCGAGACAGTCAAGGTTCGCATTCCTGCCGGCGTGGAGACTGGTTCTCGAGTTCGAATTCCTGGCAAAGGTGAAGGCGGACGTCTGGGCGCACCGGCGGGCGATTTGCACATCATCACTAATGTGGGAACTCACAAATACTTTACCCGAAAGGGCGACAACATCTACGTGACAGTGCCAATCACAGTTCCCGAGGCAGCGCTTGGTGCAAAGATAGAAGTACCGACCGTGGACGGCAAAACGCAGTTACGAGTGCCTCCTGGTACTCAGTCGGGGCAAAAATTTCGTTTGCGTGATCGGGGCGCACCGTCTTTACGAAACCCCGGAGCAAAGGGACATCAATTCGTCGAAGTGCAAGTGACGTTACCGAAGGTGATTTCGGAAGAGACGAAGGAACTGTTGAGAGAATATTCGAAGTTGAATACAACCAACCCGAGAGTGGAGATGGGACTGGAGTGATTGCTGATTGTCGATTGCCGATTGCTGATTGTTTGCATGCACACGAGCCATCTTCTTGGGCCGGAGTATCCGTTTGTAT
>Ga0134124_10002608_pt1 | contig 14561 bp, 10 predicted proteins | sample KB304_FD_96880 | JGI IMG/M metagenome (GOLD analysis project Ga0134124, IMG submission 96880) | Terrestrial soil microbial communities without Nitrogen fertilizer from Kellogg Biological Station, Michigan, USA - KB3-0-4 | ecosystem: Environmental > Terrestrial > Soil > Unclassified ... | reverse complement strand
CTCGACTTTCTTGTCTCGATTTACTGATAACGCTTGTACCTTGGATCGCGTTTGTTCTGCGCCCGCGGTTGACTGAGCAGACGCCGTCTGCGTGAGTGAAAGACTAACGGCAATTAGACAGACTGAAACTAGAGTTGCTAAATACTTTTTGATCAAATTCAAACTCCTATTGTTTAAGAATCGCCACTGCACTGCTCAAGAGTGCAATGTGTGTTCCCAACCAATCCGAGGAAGAAGATCGAGAAAAACTGGGAACAATCGGGGAAAGGGCTCTGATGTCAGAATTGGCCTTTGGGATGCAGGCGCAAAATAATTTGGTCAATCGGCAGCAGGTGTCGGGATTATCCGGCAGGGTCCTTGAGTGTCTCCATACAGCAAAAAGCGCGGCACCCTGAGGAACCGCGCTTTGGTCAGTGTCTGGACTAATTAGCTACTTACACTTGCTAAATCCACAATCTCTACAAAAATCACAGCCACTCGCATGCTCGAGTTGGCCATGACATTCGGGGCAGATACCAATCATGTTCGACATGATTGCACCTGTGACTGGTGTTTGCACCTGCGCCTTGACCTGGTGCTTCCCGACTGCACGGGCTGAGTCAGGGAGGTCCTGGACGCGTCGATTCGTGATCATGATGCATTCCGCAACCGCCTGTTCCGGCGAAGTCAACAGACGCTCGTTGAACCAAACCGCGTGTGTACCAGTTACCTTGTTAAGACTGTAAGCGACTTCAGCTGCGTCAAATCCTCCGCGCAACATCTTCGAAGCGAGCAGGCCCACGCCACCACTGATCGGCCCAGTGGCAAATACTTCCTGGATCATCTTTCCATCATGATTGACGGTGACGTAAAGGTTTTGCCCGTCAAAAGGAATCTGCCAGGTCGCACCTTTTAACTCGCGTGGTCGCTCAATCCGAATCGCAGTTACTGTTGGCGCGGCAATCGTCTCAGCATGCTCGCGCGCAATTGCCTCCTGCCGAGCCGACGTATCGTCGGCAGCCAGGGCCTCGGCCGCGTCGACTGTCTCAGCAATCGGCTCAACCACAGCCTCTGGATTACAGCCAATTTCACCTTTTGGTTCTTCCGACTTCATCGAAGTCAGCACCTGATTCTCGCGTGAGCCGTCACGATAGTAGCTAACGGCCTTGCAACCAAGTTGGCGACCCAGTCGATACAAAGCGTCAACGGACTCGACGGTATCGTTAACGGCACCGTTGCAAGTCTTCGAAACACTGTTATCGACGTTGCGCTGAGCAGCCGCGAGCACATGAACGTGCTGCTCAGCGCTTATGTTCATCGCCGAGATAAAATACGAAGGCAACTCTTGTTCGTGTTCGACGACGTAAGCTGCAGCCGCATCTATCGATTCCTGATCGCATTGATCCACATCTATACCCAACGCTTGAGCCGCAAGCGTATGCACATACGTGCGAGTGCCGAGCGTGTCTTTGCGAACGTACGCCCAGGAGAAGTTCGGCTCGATACCCGACGAGGTTTCCGCCACCAGCGAGATGGTGCCTGTGGGCGCAATGGTGGTTACTTCATAGTTGCGGGGCGTAAGGGGGATGTCTTTGGGAATTCCGATTTGGTTGTAAAGGAAGTCTGTGTAGGCCTCGCGATTTGGTTCAAACTCCGGGAACACTCCCTTTTCAGCGCCCAACCGGATACTTTCCATCCACGATTCACGACGAACAAATCCCATCACTTCGTCCATCAAGTCGATCGAAGCAGGAGATCCGTAGGTAACGCTGAGATTCAGACAGAGGTCAGCAAACCCCATGATACCCAGGCCAACCGGACGTGTCCGATGAACGACGTCATTGATTTCCGGCAGCGGCCACGCGCAGGTATCGATCACATTGTCGAGAAAACGCGTGCAGAGATGAGTTACTTCCCGCAGTCGGTCCCAATCTATTCGTTTCTCCGGATCGTAAAACTTTGCCAAGTCGATCGAACCGAGATTGCAGGAGTTTGAGAAATGGAGGAACTGTTCGCCACAGGGGTTGCAGGAGTAAATCGGCCCCATTGAGTTCATCATGTGATTGTGACGATTAACTTCGTCGATGAACGCGATACCTGGCTCAGCATACTTGTGTGCGCTCGCAACAATGCGGTTCCAAATGTCCGGAGCGAAAATCATTCCGGGCCTGGTCGGTTCTTCAATTGTGCAACCTGATAGATCGGCGCTCTTAAATGCCTGGCGATCACAGAAAGTAACTATTGAACCATCCGGGCGACGATAGACGACGTAGTCGCCATCCCGCACCGGATCGTAAATAGAATCCGTCCACGACTCACCGTTGAATTCCAGCTGGAACCACTCATTGTTGTCGACAGCTTTCAGAAACTTGTCGGTGACGTTGACTGAAATATTGAAATTCGTCAGTGAGTGCTGGTCATTTTTGGCATGAATGAAACGAAGCACATCCGGATGGGTAACGCGCATCATACCCATGTTCGCTCCGCGCCGAACACCACCCTGCTTAACAACGTCCGTTACCTGGTTGACGATGTTCATGAAAGAGACCGGACCAGAGGCCACACCTGTAGCTGAACTAACCATTGCACCAGAGGGTCGCAGAAATTCATAGGTCATCCCGGTCCCGCCACCAGTCTGGTGAATCGTCGCCGCCGCCTTTGCATGATCCATAATCCCCTGCAACGAGTCAGGCACATCGAGGACAAAGCAAGCTGCCAGTTGTCCATTCGCCTTGCCCGCATTAACGAGGCATGGGGTGTTTGGAATGAATTCACGATCGAGCATAACTTCGCTCATTGCCGCAAAAAACTTGTCTCTCTTCTCGCCAGTCTCGGCTGCTGAGACGTGCCCAACAACCCGACGAACAATGTCCGTCCACTCTTCGATTGCACGTCCTTTCGAGTCCTTTAACGAATATCGCTTGCTCACGACTTTTTTGCCATTAAGCCCAAGCTGCTGCGTTTTTCGTCGCGTCGGGATGGTGGGAGAACTGATAGTCGTTTTTGGTTTTTTGCCGAATGCTGCGCTCATGTTTATGCCTTTCTCGCGGGAGACTTTGCGAGGGTAAATCGGGTTTTTTGAAAACGGGTCGGCGCCGCGAACCCTTCGCGCGTTGCCCTTACCTAAGATTGTTTAGCGGATACCCCGGTTGGCTCTATTCAAGGCGAACAACGCGATCGGAGTTCGGCAAAGGGGGCCTGCCACTGCTCCAACTCTCACCTCGTCTCAAGCGGAGCGGAATATACTCCTTTGAATGACCAGTGTCAATATCTTGTGGCCATCTTTTTTTTCAATGCTATAGAGTGTATTCCCTCAGCCGGCACATTAACAAGTAAAGTACTGAGAGGTCGCGGTTTCAACGAGCGCAGCGCACAAATTCGGGTCTTCGTTTCGGTCTTTGGTCTTTGCCTCGCTCTTTCGACGAAAGAGAGACACAAAGCAGATCTAGACCTCAGACCTGAGGTCATAAACGAAAGGCCTATTTCCCTGATCCGCCTTGGGAAAGGAGAAGTTCGTAGTTACCTATATCTCGATTGTGACTGTCGAGCGCAGCGAACGTGTCGGAGGTCTCTTCGAGCATCTGCTTCGTCATTGCGATCGAATCGCTCAGTTGCTCGAAATCAAGTGAGGAAACTCGTTCCGGAGTGGGTAGTGTGACAACCTGATCATTAACCAGGCCAAAGAAGTTTTCGATTGATTGGAGTTGGCCCTCCACCAATTTCACGGAGCGTTCGATATCATTGAATGCTGCTACTCTGCGTTTTAGTATCTCAACGTTAGCTTGCTGAATTCGTCGCTCACGATCGTCCTTAGCCGAAGCTACCGATCGCTCTGCTTGTACGAGCTGGTTTTGAACCGCCTGCCGGTTGATTGAACGCAGATGGTGTTTTCGTCGACGATAGACGTCAAGTAAATCAACAAAATCTTCCCATCTCTGATCAAGACTTTCAATGTTATGAGGAATCTGCTTGGTGCCGGTGAATTTCTTGTAATTCGAGTAAATCTGGTTCTTCATCCAGCGGAGATACTCAACTGCTTCTCGTTCTCGCGGGTCAAATTGTTTAATCAATGCTTCCCGTTGCTGCTCGCGTAACTTCAGCAGGCGTTGCTTCTCTCGCCTGTCTACTAGTCGTCGATAAACGGAACTTGCTGGCACAGTTGCTAAATAAAGTGTTTCAGCTGCTAGAGCTGCAACTAATGGCGTTATATCTTGAACATAGGCCGTAGCCACAGCAAATCCAGCCATTCCCCAAAAGTTTATGGGTTCTTTGAACGCTTCTTTCAGATACTTGAGATCGAATTTGGGAAACTCGGCCATAAACCTATTGAGATTCGAATTACAAAACATTTTTACAAACAACGGCGCGGTAAACTTCAACCAGTGCCAGTACCGTTGTTACCGCTGCTTGTCGTCGGTGTTGTTTCGCCTTCGGCGGGCAATGCCTGAGGAGTTGAAACCGTGGATCCCGTACCCAAAAGACCCATATCTCGTTTGTAGGCGAGTAACTTGTCTTGCAGTTGCATATCGAGGGCTTCGCGCTCGATATCCTGCATTTGGGTGTCAACTGATGCCGCACCCAACTGCATTTTGGCTTCTGCAGCAGCTGCCCGACGATCAATCTTGTCGCGCATCTCGTTAAAGGTGGAGGCGTCATCGCCAAGCTGAAACGACTCCATCGTCTGCGCGAGTTGTTCCTGCAGCTTTGCCTGCTTCGACTGATTTATCAACTGCATCGCCTCAGCAGTGCGGCGCTGCATCTGAAGCACGTAATTGTCGCGTGCTTTCAGTGCCTGTTTCGATGCGAGATTCGCGTGCTCCAGTTGCTGTGAAGTCTTCTGAAGATCGATTTGCGCCTGTTGCAATTGGCCAATGTAGGCTGTTGCGATGTCGTCGCGTCCCATCTTTACAGACGCGCGAATCTTCGAGTCAAGATCGACGACCTGGGTTTCTAAACGTTCTTTATTCTTGGCCAGCAGTTTTTCCGTCGCCATTACCTGGGCAACGGAATTATTCAAATCCGGCACCCGATCCCGCATGTCTCGGATGGTCTGCTGAAGTATCAACTCCGGGTCTTCAGTCTTTTCAATGATTCCCCCGAATAGGGCACGCATGGAGCGTTTCATCCTAGTCCAAACTCCCATTTCAGCTATCCTCCGAGCGGGGAGATGTAAAATCTCTTTATGCCTTCAATAGATCCGACCTGATGTACGACGTATACGCTCAGGCGGTTTCAACTCGCGCCAAAAACCAGTACTGATTGGGAGTATAACAGTACAGCCCTATGCCTTCCACAGCATCGGGAGTCAGAGGAGTTAGTTCCGAACCACTTTTCCGATGTCCCGACGAAATTGCATTCCCGGCCAAGAAATGTCCTCAAGAGCTCTATAACAATTGCCCAGGGCTTCCGGAAGTGTGGATGCGGCGGAGGTAATTCCAAGGACTCTGCCACCCGTCGCAATTACGTTGCCTTCTGGTGAGAACGAAGTGCCAGCATGAAAGATCTGTACTCCAGTTTCCTTTGCTTCCGAAAGCCCTCGAATCATCGAGCCGCTTTCGTACTTTCCGGGATAACCAGGATTTGCAGCGACAACACAAGCCGAAGCTCCGTCAGACCACTCCAGCTTAAGCTTACCCAAAGTGCCGCGACTAATCGCTTCAAAGACTGATGCCAGATCGGTCTTGAGTCTGACCAAGATCGCCTGGGCTTCAGGATCGCCGAAGCGCACGTTGTACTCCAGTAACTTTGGTCCGGCATCCGTAAACATCAGACCTAGAAAAAGAATTCCTTTAAATGCAAAACCGTCGTGTTCAGCACCAGCAAGAGTTGGTTCAACTATCTCCCGTAGAACTCGGTCAAGAATTTCCGTTGGGAGAATCGTTGGATCAGTAATGGTTCCCATGCCCCCTGTGTTTGGTCCAGTATCATTCTCGCCAATGCGTTTATGATCGCGCGCTGCGGGCATCACCAAATAGTCCTTGCCATCCGCGAAAAGTAGCAACGAAGCCTCGACGCCCATCATCTTTTCTTCTAGAACGATGCGATTCGCAGCACTTGCTCCTGCAACGTGGTTAATCATCAAGTCTTCAATGGCTCGCTCAGCTTCTGCATGGGAACCCGCAACGACAACTCCCTTTCCAGCGGCAAGACCATCGGCTTTGATTACCACTGGTGACTCTGCTGATCCGAACTTCCCACTACGCAGAGATTCGATAGCGTCGGTGGGAGTCTCTGCCACGCTATAGAACGCTGTTGGAACCTTGTGTCTCGCCATGAAGTCTTTGGCAAAAATTTTACTGCCCTCCAGACGCGCTGCCGCCGCTGAGGGACCGACAACGGCAAATCCCTTAGAATCAAAAGCGTCAACTAGTCCGTCAACGAGGGGTGCTTCAGGGCCAACAAATGTGAGATCAATGCCCTCTGACTCAACAAATCTAATCAGACCGGAATGATCCGAAACGGAGATTTGAACGGTTTCAGCGTCTTCCGTGATCCCGGCATTCCCAGGCACACAATAAGTGTGGATGCTTTTGGTAGTGGTTTTTCTCAGTGCCCAAACAACTGCGTGTTCGCGGCCACCGGATCCGAGTACTAATATCTTCATGTTTTGTGCGCGGATGCTGCCACCGCCCAAGAATTCCTGTCAAGGTGGTCCATCTTGCCCGTACGATTTGGGTCGGTTTTATCTTGACACAGTTTCGCCATAGTTATACTTTGCGCAATGAACCTTTAGCTGAGAAGCGGCATCGTTATAACCTCGCCGGAGAACAACAGCTTCCTGTCTTAAAGTAACTGTAATTTAGGCCCACCGGCATAATCTGAATAGTACGACCCAGGGAGGAGAACATGTCACAGACGGAAGCCGCCCACGAACTGGAAATGAGCCCAGAGAACGAGTATCAAGACCGAGCAATTAAGTGTGTCGATTGCGCGGAGGACTTCATCTGGACTGCGGGTGAGCAAGTATTCTTTCACGACAAGGGATTAAAGAACGAGCCAAAACGGTGTAAGCCATGTAAGCAGGCCAAGAACGAGCGGCTGGCGGCAATTGCGGCTGCTCAATCTTCAGGAGTTCGACAACGTATCGAGGTTTCAGTTCTTTGTGCCCAATGTGGTCAACAAACGACTGTGCCTTTTTATCCATCTCAGGGGCGCCCAGTCTACTGCCGTTCGTGCTTCCTGGCAGGGCGCACACCGGATGGTGAGTCGACTCAAGAATGAAGTTATTGGTCTTACTTCTCCAGGTGATAGGGAACGCTCGTTACTATCACTCCCTTCCTGAAAAGCAGCGCACCTTTTAATAACAGTGAACTCTGATTGTGGAGGAGTTGGTGCCACCATTTGGCAGGCACAAATTCCGGCAGTAGAACTGTCACCATTGCGCTCTCATCCTGTCTGGCAAGACGCTCTATGTATCGAAGCAGAGGACGCGTCAGAGAGCGGTAGGGCGATTGCAAAACTACGAGCTCTACTCCCTTTCCCCATGTTGTCCACTTTTCACGTAGCTTTCGCGTCGCTTCTTCGTTTAGATCTACGTAGATGGCGATGACCCTGCCCGGTGCAATTGACTTGGCATAGTCGAGTGCGTAGATCACTCCACGATGGATGCCGGAAATTGGGACGAGGACAATATTTCGTGCAATCGTGTCGAGTGGTTGCAGGCCTTCCGTTGATAGCTGTCTTGCAATGTCAAGATAGTGCCTGTGTACCGAACGAAACATCATCACCAGCAAAGGTATCAAGAGAATCACGGCCCACGCCCCGTGCGTGAATTTTGTTACGGCAATAACAATTAGCACCACGAAGCTAACTGCCGCGCCTACTGCGTTGATCAGGATCGACAGCATCCAATTTGAATTGCGATCTCTTTCGATTGCCGCCAGACGTTCTGCCTCGTGACTAACCGCGCCAGTATCAACTGAAGAACTGCGATGGAGATCCTCTTCTTCTCGAATTCGGTGTGCTGCTTCGTCGGCCTTTCGAAGGCGGTGCCAGTGCACCACCATTCCTGCTTGTGACAAAGTAAAAGAAAGAAACACACCAAGCGCATAGAGAGGAAGCATCGATTGTTCTTCGCCCTTGAAAACCACTATCAGTACACAAGCCAACAAGGACAAAATAAACACACCATTCGAAAAGACGAGACGATCACCTCTGGTGGCCAGCTGTCTTGGTAAGAACCTATCCGCGGCCAGAAGACTTGCTAATCTTGGAAAGTCGGCAAACGATGTATTGGCGGCGAGCACGAGAATGGCTGCCGTGGCCGCTTGCAAAATGTAATAGGGAACCCCCACACCAAATGTGTGACGACCGATGGCAGAGACCAGAGTTTCATCCGGTGCTGGGTGAGCGTTGAGCTTGTAGGCTAGAAAGGCTGAACCCAGAATAAGGACGGCCATTATCACGGCCATGACCGTCAAGGTGGTTGCCGCATTCTTTGATTCAGGTTGCTTGAACGCGGGTATGCCATTAGAGATTGCCTCAACGCCGGTCAATGCCGTGCAACCGGCTGCAAACGCTCGCATCAATAACCACAACAAAGCACCTGACGTAAGACCGTTGTGGGCCACTGCACCCACCGATTCATCGAAATGCAGCGTGGCGGGAGTTTGCATCACACTGTGGGTTAGCCAATAGCGAACGAAGCCCACAACGATTAAGGCCAGCATCGAGAAGATGAACAAATATGTGGGACCGGCAAAGAACGCTCCCGATTCACGCACTCCACGCAGATTGATCACCGCAATGAATGCTACGAAGAGCACACAGAGAATTACTCGATGTTCTTGTAGAAACTCAAAACGCGTTCCCTGGGCTGCGGACGTTATCGCAGCGACACCAGCGGAGACTGAAACAGCTACGGTCAGAATGTAATCAACCAGCAATGAAGCCGCAGCAACGAGTCCGGTCTGCGTACCGAGGTTGTCCTTGGCCACAATGTATGCTCCGCCTCCCGACGGGTACGCATGAATCGTTTGGCGGTAGGACAAAACAAGGATGGCCAGAAGCACAGTGATACCAAGTGCGATATAAGGCAGGTAGACGATTGCTACAGTGCCAGCAGCAAGCAGCACTAGCAGAATGGCTTCTGTTGAATAAGCAACCGACGAGAGGGCATCAGACGAAAAGACCGCCAGAGCGGTCTTTTTCGGGAGTCGTTCGTGGATTGCTTGCTCTGTACGTAATGCACGGCCCACAAGCATCCTTTTTAGTTCACCTATCACTGTTTCTCCTTAAGCTTTCAGTCAAGAGAAGTGATGCCGCGCAAAAAGAAAAACGCGGAGCAATTCTGCTCCGCGTCTTTGAGATCGCAAGCATTGCCCTTCCCTGGGCCTACGAGGTTAGCTGACGGGCTCGGATTGGAAAGTGTCCGGCGTGAATCTCACGCTTTGCCCCTTGTTTCTCTACTGAGAAACGTTGGTTCCCCCGTGTCGTCGTCTACGATGATTTCAACAACGACTTCGGCAGACAAAATGTCAATGAACGTGATGGTACTACCTGGCTTGAATTGAATCAATGTTAGTTCATCCACCAACATGAACTATCGGACGACGCGCTGGATCCTTTTCCGCTTGACGAAGTACTTCGTGAGTGACTGGTGCCGTATCCCCTTCACCGAACGCGATGTACCTCAAGAGATATGAAAGTGGATTACCTTCGCTCCAACCAAAATAAACATGGGGAAGCTTACCTGTCTCATCGCGCAGGTAGAGCAAAAACGCCGCGATGGCGTTGGGTACAGCTGGAGATTCAGTGCGCAGTATCTTGTAGCCATCGACTCTTTCGCCGCCAATTCGCAGTGTTCCCGAAAACTCGGAAGCGTCGCCGGGAGTCACTTCAAAAAACAATATCGGTTCACCTGGAGGGATATGGTTGTCAGCACGTTTCTCTGTCTCTTTCGTTTGATACTCCAACAGATCCCCTTGATCCTTACGGTTGGCAATAATCCTAATCGTTCCTCTTCCGGCTTCACGAATAAAGTCACGCGCAAGATCATCCAACTCTAACTTGTCAACACGTAACTCTGTTGTCCGCATAACTCGCGAAACGAGCGAAGCTATGACGATAGCCAATATAAAGAATGAAGCTATCTTGATTCCTTCAGGTCGTTCGTGAATATTCTGGCCCGTCGTGTACGCAAACACGATTGAGATCACCAGAAAGATTTTCCAATTCTGTCGCTTCTTATATGTAGCCAGGGTCACGGCAATAGCCGCAGACGTCATGAGAACGAGGACGCCAGTAGCATACGCGCCACCTTGAGCGTCAACATCCGCTCGAAAGATCAGCGTTACCGCAAAGGCTATAGCCATATAAACCAGAACCAAAGGACGCGTCGCTCGCGCCCACTCCGGGGCCATCCCGTAACGAGGCAGATACCTCGGCACAATGTTAAGCAGACCTGCCATCGCCGATGCCCCTGCGAACCAAAGGATTAGGATCGTGCTTAAGTCATAGGCACTACCAAATATGTCTCCGAAAAATGAATGCGCGAGATAACTAATCGCTCGTCCGTTTGCCTGACCGCCATCCGCAAACTCTTTTGCGGGGATTAGCATTGTCGTGACCAGACTACTGGCCATTAGTAGAACACTCATAATGAGCGCAGCCGTTCGCAGCATCTTGCTCGTGTTTTTAATGCGACCTTGTAGAAACCTTTCAGCCTGCGGATTTGTCGGTTCGGTTGTGCGCGTTGCGTGTGATCCAGCAAATTGATCCGGCGGAAGTTCCGCGTCACTTTTTATGAGTGGCATTACAGCCACACCGGTTTCGAATCCTGACAATCCCAATGCCAGCTTCGGGAATAAGATTAGAGAAAACGCGATGACCAACCACGGGTTTCCATGAACGTTAGGGTTTTGCAATAACGCACTCTTCCATTCCGGAAAGTGTGCGGGATGCGTGAACACCTCATATAAGCCAAATCCCAAAACAACGACATTCAGGAACAAATACACAAACACCAAAAGTACCGCGATGCCAATTGCTTCTTTAAAGCCTTTCAGAAAGATCGCACCAAGCAATGCAACGAGGACCAGCGTCACGCCAATTTCATGCTTGAACATTGCAGGAGTGAACGGGTTTTCGATGATGTGAGCTGTGGCATCAGCTGCGGAGAGTGTGATCGTAATAATGAAGTCAGTGGCAACGAAACCAAGCAGGACCAGAACGAAAAGTTTTCCTTTCCATCGAGAGAGTAGGCGCTCCAACATTGCGATCGAGCCTTCACCATGTGGACTCTCCTCAGAAACGTGGCTGTAAATTGGAAGGGCACCGAAAATGGTGAGAAGAACCAGGACCAAGGTTGCGATCGGAGACAACGCACCCGCCGCTAGGAATGCAATTCCCGGCTGATAACCGAGCGTTGAAAAATAATCTACGCCCGTGAGGCACATAACCTGCCACCAACTATGTTGTCTGGGATGTTGGGACTCGTGAGACGAGGAAGTTTCTCGCCCGCCCTTGAGAAGCCAGAGTTTGAACCGTCGTCGTGCTCGCTGAAAAGGACCCATCTGTCAGAAAGCTGCCAGCAAGTTGGGGACTGGCCCTAAGCTTAAATTGGTCAAGATTGAAAGCGTGGATTTTACCTGCTTCGAGAGCGACGTCAACAACGTTGTTGGTTAGCGTCGTGTAAAAAACCAGGGGTGGTCCAACAATAAAAGCGGGCGGGGGCCTCCCACAGCCCCCACCCTTAAGGCCACGTGTCCTCACCCCACGCGACCACTTCGTCCACCGGGGAGGTGAACGCAGCGGGATTATGCATGAGTGCGACTAAACTTTCAACTTAGTCAAATTCGCATTCAGACAAATGTTCTCGCGTCTATCAGCGAGTAGGATTAAAGCAATAATCAGTGGGGACTTTCGTTCTTAGCCAGCCTTTTTTGCGTTCAACTCAGCTTGTTTCCAGTACTCGCTGCATCATTACTTAACGCAGTCTGTTCCGAACTTCCATCAGCGTGGGCCAAGTCAGAAAAAGCAACCAGCAAGAGGAGAATGGTGACGCCGATCGTGGCTAGAATGTAGAGAATGGCAGTCATTTCTTTATAAATAAGAAAGATCACGAGTAGTGAAACACCCAGCACCCAAAGGAGAGTTATTGTTTTACGGCGACGTCGATCACTCGCCAGAGTTTTTTTATTCATAGTTTCCCAATTTCTATTTATTCAAGATCTAGTTAGTAAAGTATTCGTGTCGGTAGAGAAGATCCAGTAGTCGCAATTGCTCCGGTCGCGCCTGCAGTGACTGCTCCCAGGAGAGTCGTTGCGATCCGTTGCGATGAGAAGGCATTCGCTTCCGGGACCTCGATGACGTCGTAAGGCATAAGAGTTACGTCAGGTTTTTCATTCTTCTTAATCGCTGCGTAATCCACGTGAATTATTTCCTGCTCTGATTCTCCGGGCTTCTGACGATAAATTCTAATATCGGAGTTTTTCGCTTCTTTGCGTGTTCCTCCTACCATCGCAAGTGCACGACTCAAAGTAAGATTCTCACGAAGAAATACGCCGCTTGGCGAAACCACACTGCCGGTGATGTAAACAGGCTCAGCCTCCGTTACTAAAACATAATCGCCGGGTCGAATGACGGGATTGGCCGCAACGTTCCCGGAGCGCAAATCTCCTATCTTAACTATCTGCAGCGGAATCTTGGTTCCATCAATAGGAGCAGCCAACGCTTCCTCACCGGGTTCTGGACACATCAGCGGTTCAGTGTGGAGTATTTGAATGGTGCCAGAAGCACGTTCTGTAAATCCCCCAGATACGGCCATGAGTTCGTTCAAGCGAACTTTTCTCTTCATTTCGACGCGCGTTGGCTGTCGCACGGCGCCGAACACAGTCGCCGGCTGCCGGCTGTTCCGTTCAGAGATTCGCACGCTCACCTGCGGATTATTAATGAATTTTGCGTACGCTGTGGCGATGTCTTTCTGAACCTGTTTCTCGGTCCGGCACTTAGCGGGAATGGGAGTCTCGAGAAACGGCAGTGAACTAAGATTGCCGTCGCTATCAATTTGTACTGTTGAAGATAAGTCCGGCTGTCCGAACACGCGAACCTCCAACACATCACCAGGGCCCAAAAGATAATTCTTGATCCCCTGATTATCGATTCCCGATGACGTGGAAATCCCTGATGAGCTAGAGGAGGTTTGTTGTTGTTCCTGGGCATGAACCAAAACAACTAAACTACTCACAGCAGCGACAACAACCAACAGAAGCTTAAGTTTCATTTGACAACCTCAAGTCTAAAGTGAAATTCAGTCTTCACTTCTTACTTAGCGCCACTTGATGGGGAAATAGGAATCTTCGAATTCTTATCGGGTTCTCTAAGGCCTTGCTGCTTCCTTCGATGCTGACTCTTCAGTGTTCCAGGAAGCACAAAGCCTGTGAAAAGTAAGTTGCAATGATCGCATAAAAGGTGGTAGATGCCAAACATACGCATCAGCAACGGTGTGCGCTTATACCCCCGCCGTATTCGCGAACTGCCACATTTTGGACACTTCTGAAAGGTCATGATCTCTGCTCAGATTTGGCCGGTTTTACTCATCCCTGATTCTTCGATTTGGCGGATCGCAGAGCGATCTTCATTTTTTCGATTTCCTTCTCAATACGTTCAGAGCCTGCCACCCGAACTTCCTCTTTTACAACATCCTGGTTCAAATAGAACAGTGCATCCCGATAACGATCGATAGCTCGCCTGTAGTGTCCCTTGAAGGCAGAGCGGTCGGCGAGCTCAACCCAATGCGACACTTTCACTGAAGCAATAAACTCGCATATCGCTGCCTTTGATTCATGAAGTTCAGACTCGTCAGGATAAACTCTGATCGTGGATTCGATGCACTCGAGGGCCTTATTGGCGGTCTCAATCTTATCGAAAGTCCGAGCTCGTTGTTGGGCTTGCCGAGTTAGCGCAAGCGAATGTCCGCGAGCCCACGTTAACAAGTGATGTTTGTGAAGCGAGCGCACTCTTTCCTGGCCCGCACGAACTGCAAGTCCCTTTTCACTGCCCGTGCTCCCGGACCGCATTGCCTCTTCCGTGCTTGCCAGGTAGTCGTGACACAGTTGGGCAACTTCAAAATGAGCCTGAGGTGTAGCACCGGGGGAATCAGCGGCACTCGACTGTTTTTGAATTGCTCGTAGCGCAGCAGAATGATGCGACGCTGATAATCCCTTCTTTTGACTCCGTCTCGACTCGCCCCTTAGCGATTTCTCTTGAATGCCGTTCTCCAGCAGATACTTGGTCCAGGCTCGTCGCATGACGACTTCACGGGCGGAGAGCGCGACTAGAAGAATAACGCTCACAACGAGGCCCGCAGGCAACCACGGCGCCTCATCACCGCCGTTTGCAAGCATCCACCACAAAAGCAGACCGAGGAGCGCGGCAATGATGATTGCCGCAATCATGTAGCCAGCGCTTGACGGCGTTCGGCCTTTAGATCTGCGCAAAGCTTCCGCACGCGCCGCAGATCGCGGGCTTCTGGAGAACAGCTCATCTGCCGAATTATTTCCCAACGAACGCCTCCAAGGGGGTTACTTCAACCGGATAAAAGAATTCATCTAGTAAAGCGGCGGCTCGTTTCTGGATGCGGG
>Ga0134124_10002607_pt1 | contig 14564 bp, 14 predicted proteins | sample KB304_FD_96880 | JGI IMG/M metagenome (GOLD analysis project Ga0134124, IMG submission 96880) | Terrestrial soil microbial communities without Nitrogen fertilizer from Kellogg Biological Station, Michigan, USA - KB3-0-4 | ecosystem: Environmental > Terrestrial > Soil > Unclassified ... | reverse complement strand
ATTTCAGCGGGTGAGAGATGGCATTGGGGTTGCTACTCATGCCGAACGAGCCCGCTCAGCTCGAAGGAGAACCTTGGCCTGGATGCCGCGTCGTCTCGTGTTTGCCCTTTCTTTCACCCTGATGGCGCTCGTCCCGGCGATTTCGGCGGCTGCGCAGGACGACTGCCCGGACGGCTGGTTCTGCGAGCCGAACGCCTCGCCGCCGGCTTCGCCCTCATCGGCGCCGCCCCCCGCGCTGCCGCCACCCGGCCCGTTGCCGCAGCCACCCGACACGCCGCCGCAGCCACCCGGCGCGCCACCCCAGGCTGGTCAGTCGGCCGCTCCGCCGGGCTATGGCCCAGTATTTTATCCATCGCCGCCACCACCTGGGGCTTCCGCGCCTCCACCCGCCGAACCCCCGCCCAAGAAAAAGCGCCGCCACGGCTTCCGCGAATGGGGGTTCAATCTGCACCTGGAGGGCGCGCTGCTTGCGGACGAGCCGAACGAGGACGATGCGGCGATGGGCGGCTTGGGCTTCGGCTTCCGCTATCGCGCGCTACCGTCGCTCGCGTTCGAAGCGGGCGCCGATTTTCTACGTGGCGCTGAACATCACGGATATTGGCGCAGTGAAACTGCGCTGCTGCTCGACACGCTGCTCTTCTTCAATCCGCGCGACGTCGCGCAGGTTTACGCGCTCGGCGGCCTCGGGTTCAGTCGCTCGAGCCTCAACTACGCCGAGAACACCGGGGACGATGTCTTTTACAGGCGCAGCCACGAGCATCAGTCGTATTTCGGCGGCCACCTTGGCCTCGGTCTCGAAGTGCGGGTTTCGCATCGCGTTGCCGTGGGTGGTGATGTGATGGGCTTCATCCGCTCCCGCACCGATGAGTCGAACCACGACGACGTCGTGAACGGCGCCCAACCGTTCCGCGACGGCGACACGTCGGGCGGCGTGTTGCGCGCGGGGGTCACATTTTATTGGTGAAGCGTCATTCGTAACGGCGCCCATGGTTTTCTGCGAAGTCGCGCTCCGGTGAGGCTCCGGCGCGCGGCTGGGGCGTGTAAAACCCCCAAAAAATCAGCTTGGCGCGGGCTTTCCCCTTCGAGGCTCACGAAGCGCGTCACGACGAACTTCGCAGGGCCAGGGGGAAATTTTCGGCGGTCTTCCGTAGACAAGAACGCGGCGCAGGGGGGGAGCCGCACTTCTCCACAACTAATCCACAAAACGACTTGTCCCCGAGCTCCTTGCGAAGTCGGGGACAGTCGTTGCCGAGTGAACGGCGCTAACGGGTGAACCGAGCCGCACCGAAGCGCGGCGAGAGACTCACTGAACCAAGTCTTTGAGGTTCTTGAGAGCCGTCGCGCGAACCTTCTTGCTCGCGGGCTTCGCCGGGATCGTGATCGGCTCCTTGGTGAACGGGTTGATGCCTTGGCGCTCTTTGGTCGCCGGCTTCTTCACCACGCGGAGCTTCACTAGACCCGGAACGACGAATTCGCCGGGGCCACGAGCCGAGAGTTGCTTGCGGATGAGCTCTTGCAGCCCTTCGAACACGCGACCCACGCTCTTCTTGTCCAAATCCGATGCGTTTGCGAGCTCGGCGATCACCTGAGCCTTCGTCAACCTTTTGCCAGCCATGCGCTTCCTCCTGTCAGAAAATCCAAAAATTCGGCCGTCTGCGGCCCACCCGCCTGCGCCGACAGGGTTTTAACCCGCCGTTTCAGTCGTCCTAGGCACGGGCGAAGCGATAACAGGGTTCTTAGCGCCCTTTCAAGGGGAAAAATTGGAAACGGCTTGGGATATCCCTTTTTTTCCGCGGCGCAGGCAGGGGGGGCTCCGGGAAAGGCGTACCGGAGGCCGGATTGAGCACCCCTTATCGTCCATTACCTTGTTCCATGCTGGACCGTGAATAGGGCATGGAACCGGGCGCGTTTTTCGTTTCAGAGCGCGGACTTAGCAATCATTTCGCATGCCTTGCGCGAGGCTGTCGTTTGCGTGTCACAGGCCTCGGCCCAGTGGTCGGTGAGCGCTTGGTTTTGGTCTTCCGACTTTGTCCGAGGCTTTTCAGCAGTTTTGGCAAATTCCTCTCAACTGCCCGCACCAAACGCCGGGTCATCGCGTCCATCACTCGTTTTTCCGCGGGATTGCCGTGGTCGAAACCGAGCAGGTGCAAGAGCCCGTGGGCGAGCAAGAAGCGCACTTCCGGCAACAGTTCGCGCTTCCGACCGCGCGCCTGACGAGCGGCGGTGTCGAGCGAGATCACCACATCACCCAGCACGCGCGTGCCGCTCACGAAGCCGTCCGCGCCCCCGCCTTCATCGAGCGGAAACGAGAGTACGTCGGTCGGCTTGTCCTTTTCGCGATGTTCCAAGTTCAGCGCATGGATCTGCGCGTCATTGGTGAGCAGCACACTGAGCTCGGCGTGCTCGAGCTCCAGTTCGACGAGCATTGCGTCCGCCTCGCGCCGCACGAGCGAGGGCAAGAGTGCGGGCGATCCGGGAGCGCGGCGAAGAACGGAGGTCGGCATCGGCTCCGTCGCCTAGCGCAGTTATCGTGCCGGGCAAAACCGCCGCGCGCGGTCGCCCTGGCACCGCACCCTGGGTGCGGTCCGCGCGTCCGCGCGGGGTACGGTCCGCGCGGGGTACGGTCCGCGCGGTGTGCGGTCCGCGCGGTGTGCGGTCCGCGCGTGGTGTGCGGTCCGCGCGGATCTTGGTCGACACGGCAAATCGACGGTCTCACGAGAACGCGACGCTTTGGCGTACGAGGTCGCGCGCTTTCCAAGGATTGTCGACGGCGTTACGTTTAATCAACATGGCTCGACCGTCACGACCCCCCGGCTTCGATATGACGTATCGCCCGACGGAGAGTTCGTTCGGACCGCCGTTTGCGGCTCGCATCCCGTCACTGCTCTACTTGGCTCTGGCGCTTTCGGGCGTGGCGGCGGTGATCGCAGCCGAACACAGCTCGTCGAACAGCTGGCTATACGTGAACATCGTCGAACGCGGAGTGCGTGGCTTCATCAGCGCCCGGGTCTGCGCGGGCTTGCTGCTGATGGGCGCGATCTCGTCGTTCTTGCGCACGAACATGCGGGGCGTGCGCGTGCGGGGTGATGGCGTCGACTATCGCGATTCATCGCTCGGCTGGCCGCGTGCACGCCGCTTCAAGTGGGCGCAAATCGATCGCATCGTGCTCGACATGCCCACGCACATCGCGCTCGACTTGTGGGACGGCACACGCAGCTTCCTCCCCGCCGTCGACGATCGCGCCGCGCTGGCCATGGTGCTGGAGAAGGTCGGCCACGCCCGTGCCATCCCCGTTCGCGGCGGCGTCGGCCTCGACGAACTCCCCGAAGAAGGCGAATTCGACGGCGAAGAAGCGTGAGCGAGCGCACAGTCGGCGGATCGCTCAGGGGCGCCTTTACACGCTGCGAGTCTCGTTTCACCCTTGGGGGATGCCGTTCGTCACCCGAGGTCTGCTGTGTGTGGTCCTCGCGCTGACGCTGTCGAATTGTAGTTCGAGTCCGCTCGATACCCCGGACGAGTCCAAGACGCCGCCCCCGCCGACGACGCCCGAGTTCCCCGCAAGCGTCGAACTCGTGCCCCTCTATGATGCGCCGGCTCCTTGGACCGCGACGGCGTTGGCCTTCGACCCGCTGCGCAGCGCCGAGCTGTGGGTGACCTTGCGGCGCGTCCCGAGCAACAAGCCATGCCTGGAGACTGCCCGCGCCGGCTGTGCCGCGTTGGAAGGTCAGGTGGCGTTGGTTCGGGGCGCCACTTCTGATTCGCCCACGATGACCATCGAGAAAGACGGCAACGCTTGGCACTTCATGCGCCGGCCGACGTCGATTGCGTTCGGTCAGAACGGCAACCTGGCAACCTGTGGCGAAGCGCGCACCGACAACTACGAAGACGAAGCCATCGACTACTCCGGGCCGGTCTTGTGGTCTTCCGATCCGGCCATTTTCGGCGCGACTCCCAAAGCGGGCCAAAACGGCACGCACCTCGACATGCTGCACGAATCTCCGTTTTGCATGGGCATCGCCTTCGAGCGGGACAACGTGTATTGGGTGTTCAACGGCAAGCTGGGCGCGCTCGACCGCTACGACTTTCACGCGCCCCACGTGATAGGTGGAGAGGACCACTCGGACGGTGAGCTCGCTCGCTACGTCGAGGGCCAACTCGTGCGAGTGCCTGAAGTACCGAGTCATTTGGCCCTCGATCACGACAACGGGAACCTCTACGTCGCAGACACGGCCGGCGGCCGCATCTTGCGGCTGGCGCTCGCCAGCGGGGTACCGGGCGCGGATGTACCCACGCTCGACCCCATCGCCGTGCACCGGCAAATGGACGGCGCGTCGTTGGTAGAAGTGGTCGCTCCCGGTCTGCTCGGTGCGCCGAGTGGCATCGCGCTCTCAGCCGATCGCATGATCGTGACGGACAACGCGACCAGCCGCATTTGGTGGTTCAAACTCGATGGCACGAAGGTAGGCTCGGTCGACACTGGGTTGCCCGCGGGTTCGCTATCCGGGATAGCCATTGGCCCCGACGACAAGCTGTACCTCAGCGATTTACTGACGGGCACCGCGTACCGCGTAGAGACGCAGTAGGTGGCTGCCGATTCGCGCTCGAAATGTTAGAGTGGTCACGTGACCACAGCTCGACGCGTTCACTACAGCTACGAGGAGTACCTCTCAATCCTCGAGATGAGCGAAGTGAAGCTCGAGTACTGCGACGGTGAAATGTACGCCATGGCGGGTGGGACGCCCGTGCACGCGGACCTCGCGGCGGTTGCAATTCGACTGTTGAGCAACGCGCTGCTCGGACGTTGCCGCGTTTCGACGTCGGATCTCAAGGTACACGTAGAGGCGACAGGTCTCTCGACCTTTCCGGATGTCAGCGTAGTGTGTGGAGAACGAGAGTTCGCACGCATCGATCGCAACGCGATCACGAATCCCACTCTGCTGGTCGAAGTCACCAGCAAGTCGACAGAAGACTACGATCGCGGCGAGAAGCTCAACAACTACAAGCAACTGCCCAGTCTACAGGCAGTGCTGTTCGTTTCCCATCGTCGCAAACAGGTCACCCTCATCTCACGCGCCGACGCTGGCTGGGATACTTCCGAATACCGCTCAGGCGAGCGCGTGCAAGTTCCTGCGCTGAATCTTCAATTTTCGGTCGACGAGTTGTACGCCGGCATCACGCTCGATGAAGCGTAGGCGAGCGGCGCTAAACTGCGTGCCCGATCGCTTCGAACTCGGCGGCAGTGAGCGATAGTTCGGCGGCGGCGACGTTTTCCTCCAGGTGCTTCACGCTGGAGGTGCCGGGAATGGGCAACATGGCCGGCGAGCGACGGAGCAGCCAAGCCAAAGCGACCTGCGACGCGGTGGCCCGGTGTTTTTCGGCCAGTGCGCTCAGCGGTCCGCCGGGCCTCGCCAACGCGCCCGTAGCCAGCGGATACCAGGGAATGAACGCCACCCCCAGTTTCGTCGAGTGATCGAGCAACGCCTCGGCAGAGCGGTTGCTCAGATTGAACAGATTCTGAACCGAGACGATGGGCGCAATCTTTCGCGCGGCGTCGAGCTGCGCGACGCTCACTTCACTCAAGCCGAGATGGCGGATCTTGCCCTCCTTCTGCAGGCTGACCAACTCACCGAGCGATTCTGTCATCGGCACCTTGGGGTCGACGCGATGGAGCTGTAGCAAATCGATGCGCTCTAGACCCAGATGTCGAAGGCTGAGCTCGACTTGCTGACGCAGGTATTCGGGGCGCCCAACCGGTGTCCAGCGGTTGGGGCCTTGGCGGCTGAGGCCGGCTTTGGTCGCAATCACCAGCCCCTTTGCGTAGGGGTGCAGGGCCTTTTTGATCAACAGCTCCGAGACGAATGGGCCGTACGCGTCAGCGGTGTCGATGAAGTTGACCCCGAGTTCGACCGCGCGCCGAAGCACGCGCAGCGCCTCTTCCGGGTCTTTGGGATCGCCCCACACGCCGGCGCCGGTCAGCTGCATGGCCCCAAAGCCGAGGCGATTGACGACCAAATCGCCCCCCAGGGTGACGGTGCCGGAAGCGTCAGCCGTTCGCTTGCTTTGACTCATGGGCGTCGAGTTGTAGAACTCGCCCACCCGACGTCAAGCGCTAGGTTTACGGCGTCAGCGCGAAGAAACATCTTCGGCGAGACCTAGCACGTAAGTTCCGGATTCGTGGGCTGCGCCGTGTGCGACGGTCGCCACCGCGGACATCAGCGCGGAGCGAGAAGTGGGCTTGGACAGCAGCGGAGGGGCCTGCGTCAGCCCGAGCTCTTGCACGACTCGCTCGAGCTCGCGTTGCGCCAAAACCGGATCCGCGCTGGCGAAGATGAAGCGGCGCGCGAGCTCGGGGGAAAGGGCAAAGCAGCGCGCGTACAGCTCGGGCCCGCTGATTTCCGGCATCATGACGTCGGAGACCACGACGTCGAAGTGGGTGCTTTGGAGTACCGACCAGGCTTCACGCGGGCTGGTCGTGATGACGGTCTCGCAGCCCGCCAGCATGCGCACCATGCTGCGTAACATCAGCAAGTGATCGTCGACGATCAGCACCTTGAGTCGTTGCCCTTCGCGAGGACGCTCACGCTGCGGCTTGGGCGCGGACAGCTTGCCCAAGCCACGCGCCAGATTTTCCGCGCGGGCGCAGCACGCCTCGCACAGCCAGGCGCGTTCAGCGGCGCCGGGGGGATTGGTGGCCGAGGCGACGCCCCAACCTTGAGTGGCGAGAAGCGTGAAGCCCCAGATGTGGCCACCTGCCGAAACGCCACATTGTGAGCACTCAAAAACTCTCATCGTCGCCGAACCCCGTGTTGCAACTTTGATGCCCTTTAGTGCAACGTCAAGAAACGCCGCCCGGTTTGGCCTAGTACTTTTGCCGAACGGGGCGAAACGTCCCTAAATTGCCTTATTTCCTCGGGCATACAGCGCCAGTCTCCAGCGCTGCGCCAGCTGTCGCGGGAGGTCGGACGTGCGTTCTTTCGCAACAGGGCGATGTCGATTTGTAACCTCTCCCTCGCTTGCTCAGGGCACGTCCGGCAACGGAGCGCGATCCGGAGCGACGAACAGCGCACGCGCGCGGACACTCGAGAGCAGTTCTTTGCTGTAGTAGCGCGACGGCAGGGTGCGATCGAAAAGCTCCGGACACCGCTCCAGCAGCTCGCGCGAGTTCGTCGCAAAAGATCGGCTGCGCGCGTCTGCGACGAGCACGAGCCACACGCGCGTCAGTGTCTCGAAGTAGCCGCGCGTGCTGGTTTCGACCAAGCCGTGCCGCTCGTTGAGTCGGATGATGCCGGCTCGCAACCGCAAATGTGCTTCGTCCAATGAATGCCGTTGCACGTGCAGAAACGCCGTTCGGAGGTGCGCTTCATGCGTCCACTGCTCGCTGGTCAGCGAACAACCAACGAAGGCTTCCCAGAGCGCTTGATCATCCATTGGACGCCTTGGTTCAATACCATGCCGGTTGCCATCGCGACCACGAACACGAGTGGCCCGAGGGCGCCCGATGCCAGCGCGACGATTGCCGGGCCTGGGCAGTATCCCGACACGCCCCAACCGATGCCGAACAACGCTGCTCCGCCCAGCAACGCGCGATCGATCTGCTTGCCGTTCGAGGGTAGCGCTGCGTCGCTGCCCGCCCCGTCACGTCGCGTGAGCCAACGCAGCCAAGCGAAGTGTATCGTGATCGCGCCGAGCATCACGCCGAGCAGGTTGGGTGACCATTTTCCGCTGACGTCGAGGAAGGCGATGATATTTTTCGGATCGGCCATGCCCGAGACGCACAGGCCGACGCCGAATAGCGCGCCGCAAGCGAGCGCGGTGAGCCATGCTTTCACGTCGGCACTCCCAGCTGCAGCACGTGACGCACGACGAACACGGTGATTGCGCCGGTGACCATGAACGTGAGCACTGCCACGAGCGAGCGCAGCGATAGCCGACTCAAGCCGCACACGCCGTGCCCCGAGGTGCAGCCGCCGCTCATGCGCGTGCCATAGCCGACCAAGAGCCCTGCACCAGCGAGCGCCAGGAGCGGCAGATCAGGCGCCGGAACGCGGTTCGTGAAACGCGCGAAGACGAGGCCTACCAGGAACAGCCCGACCAAAAATGACACTCGCCGAAAGCGCTCGGGTGCGCGCTCGAACAGCGCACCGCCGAGAATGCCGCTGATGCCTGCGATGCGGCGGTTGAGGGACCAATAGAGCGACGCGCTGAGGCCGATCAGGGCGCCGCCGATGAGGGCGAGGAGCATGCGCTTGTCTCTGAAAAGAGACGTCAGTCTAGCTTCCTATGCGCGGCGGTCAAGCAAGCGCGCGCTCACAGCCCGACCACGCGCAGCGAGCGCCCTTTGACCAAGGGTTGCTCTGCGATGGGTGAGTGCTCGCTCGTTTCCGTGCCCGCCAGCGCGTTCATGGCAGTGGCCATCGGATCGAAATCGCGCGCCGAGCGGAAGCGTTGCGCGCCGCCCACGATCTTGTGCTTCACCAGACGGTTTTGCATCACGTTGAGCGGCAGGTAGCCGAGCGTTTGGATCCAGCTCGAGCTCTTGCGCACGGTCCAGCGATCCCAAATGGCGCGAGGCGAATAGAAGCGCTGCCAGGCGCGTTGCCAGCCCTCGCGGAGTTCTTCTCGGGACATGCCGCTGGGGGTGAAGTACGGCGAGCCTGCGTCGTGGTCCCCGCCTAGCCACCACTGCTCGTTGGTCAGGCGCTTCTCTTCCTTGAGCCGACGGTAGAGCTTGGTCGCGGGGTAGGGAGTGAGGATGGCGTACAGCGCCATGGTCAGCTTCATGTCGATGCCGAACTCGACCGTGCGATCGAACACCTCGCGGTCGTCGGTGTCGAAGCCGAAGACGAAGCTGCCCCAGGTGGAGATGCCATGGTCGTGCAGCATGTCCATCACTTCGCGGTATTGCGAAGGTCGGTTCTGGCGCTTCCCCGTATGCTGGAGCGTGCTGTCGTCGATGCTCTCGAAGCCGATGAATAGCGCCTTGCAGCCGCTGTCTGCCATCAACTTCACGTTCTCGATGCGTTTCACCGCTGCCAGTGAGCACTGACCGATCCAGTGTTTTTGCAGTGGGATCATGCGCGTGAAGAGCTCCGCCGAGTACTTGCGGTGGATCATCACGTTGTCGTCGGCGAAAAGGATCAGCTTGCTCAAACTATGCAGCTCATCCAACACTTCTTGAACGGGGCGAAAGCGCATGGTCGTGCCGTTGGCGGTCGACACACTGCAAAACTCGCACGGGTACGGGCAGCCGCGCATGGTCTGCACGACTTGAAAAGGGATGTACTTCTTGGAACGGAACAAGTCGCGTCGCGCGTTGGGCTTGCCGCCCAAATCCGGCAGCGCACCTTTGTAGACGGGCTTCAGCTGTCCGCTTTTGAAATCACGCAGCAGCTGAGGCCACAGATCTTCGGCTTCGCTCAAGACCACCGAGTCGGCGAAACGCAGCGCTTCGTCCGGCACGGCGGTCGGGTGAATGCCGCCGAGCACGACCTTGACGCCGCGCGCGCGATAGGCGGAAGCGATCTCGTAGCTGCGTCGCGCGGTCTTGCTGTCGACGCTGATGCCGACCAGATCGACGTCCTTCACGTCCTTTTCGACGTCGAACGGCTTCACCAAATCGTCGGTGTAAATCACCTCGTCTTCGGGCGGCGTGAGCGAGGCGAGGACACCGAGGCCGAGTCTCGGGAGAAACGCCGAATCTTCACTCGCGGTTGCGATCAACTCGATCTGCATGCCCACGCAGCATGCCACAAACCGCGGGATTCATGCTGAACGCGAGGCTCGGCCGGGGTAACGTGGCGCGTTTCCGATCGCGGCACGCTTGCACTCTTGCGCAGATCTGTCAGAGTCGCCTTCGCCGTGGGCAGTCGCCCCCGGTTTTCGCCCTAGCGGCGGGCTTGCCCGGCGCGGCTTTCGAGTCCGAAATTTCACATACGACGAAGGGCGGTCGTGCGACGCGGTGTTCGCTCTTGCAGCAACCCGCGCGCTCCCCATCGTAACGAAGCGTCGCTTCCCACCAGCCCAACCGATGTGCATCGGCGCGCCGGTCGGAATGCTTCGCAGCCCGGGCCCTGTCCCTTTGGACTTCCCGGTTTCTCCATAAAAAAGGTCACTTTGCAAAATACGAATCCCGTCGCGGGCTCTGCCTCGTCCGACGTTGCTGCTCCTGCCACTCCCGTGGCTACCGTTTCTGGCGTGGCGTTCACTGACTTGGGCCTGAGCGATGCCGTGCTCAAGGCGCTGACGGCCGAGGGCTACGTCAATCCGACGCCCATCCAACAAAAGGCCATTCCCGAGGTCCTGCGCGGTCGCGATCTGCTCGGTTGCGCGCAAACCGGTACCGGCAAGACCGCTGCCTTTGCGCTACCGATGATCGAGCGCTTGATGGCCTCCAACACGCCGCGTGATGCACGCCGTCCGCGCGCGCTCGTGCTCTCACCGACCCGCGAGCTGTCCGCGCAGATCGCCGACAGCTTCGCCACCTACGGCCGCGGCACACCGCTCAAGTATGCGGTGATCTTCGGCGGCGTCGGTCAAGGCCCGCAAATCTCGCTGCTCAGCCGCGGGCTCGACGTGCTGGTCGCCACGCCCGGGCGCTTGCTCGATCTGATGAATCAGGGCGCTGCGTTCTTGGACAAGGTCGAGATCTTGGTCTTGGACGAGGCCGACCGCATGCTGGACATGGGCTTCTTGCCGGACGTGAAGCGCATCCTGCAGAAGTTGCCCAAGCAGCGCCAAACGCTGTTTTTCTCTGCCACGATGCCGGGTGACATCGAGCGCTTGTCGCGCGAAATTTTGGTCGACCCCGTGCGCGTCGACGTGGCGCCGGTTTCATCGACAGCTGAGCGCATCGAGCAATCGGTGTACATGGTCGAGACCTCCGAGAAGCGCCGCGTGCTCGAGAAGGTGCTGCGCGATCCGGCCATGGAGCGCGCGATCGTTTTTACTCGTACCAAACACGGCGCCAATCGCTTGGTGAAGGAGCTGGAGCGCGGCGAGATCGTGGCCGAGGCCATTCACGGCAACAAGTCGCAGGGCGCACGGCAACGCGCTCTGGACAATTTCCGCTCGGGTCGGCTCAAGGTATTGATCGCGACCGACATCGCCGCGCGCGGTATCGACGTCGACGGCATCAGCCACGTGGTCAACTACGATCTGCCGAACATTCCCGAGAGCTACGTGCATCGCATCGGACGCACCGCGCGCGCCGGCAAGGAGGGCATCGCGATCTCGCTGTGCAGCCGTGAAGAGCGCGGCTACCTGCGCGACATCGAGCGCCTCACGCGCACTCCCATTCGCAAGCTCGAAACGCCAGAGCCGAGCGCCGAAGATCTGCGTCCGCGCCCCGCGCGCCCGGAGTTGGAAGCTCGTCCCGCGCAGGCTGATCGTCCGCGTTTTCAGGGCAATCGCGGCCCGCGTCCCGACAACCGTGGCCCACGCCCGGACATGCGTGGCTCGGTTCCAGACAATCGCGGTCCGCGCCCGGACAATGGGGCGCAGCTGCGCATGGACAATCGTGGTCCGCGTCCCGAGTTCCAGGCTGCGGGCCAAGATCGCGGCGGCTCGCCACGTCGCTTCGACGACCGCGCCGCACCGCGCGCGCCTTCACGTTTCGACGGCGACCGCGGTCCGTCGCAGCGCCGCTTCGATGGCCCCGCGCGTCCGTTCCAAGGGGGCGGTGGTCAAGGACGTCCGCAAGGCGCCCCGAGCGGCGGACAAGGCCCGCGCGACAATCGCGGTCCGTCTCGTCCGCAAAGCCCGCCCCAACCCGAGATGTACATCCGAAGGCCGCGCTGACTTCGTTCTGCGCGTCGCGTTGGCCGCGGCTACTCGAGTAGTCGTCGGGTCGACCATCGAATGTGGCTCCGCGAGGAGCCACATTCATTTTGTGCTGGCGCACAGGCTCAGCCGTGTCTTCCCATCATGGCGCGCTGCGACGTACGCGAGCCCGCTCACCTCGCAGATTGGAAAATTGCCGCATCGTGCGAACCTCTCACGCGCTCGCGGCCGCTGTCACGGTAGCGCAGATGATCTCGCGGATTTTGCCTGATTTTTTAAAGTAAGGGCGACTCTCCGGGTACCCTATGAAGGCTGTGCAGCGTGCGCGTCTCACGGAGTGGCCTAAGGAGAATTCGATGAGTGACATGCGGTTGGGGCCTTGGGCGTTTCTTGGACTAGGGGTCCTAGCTTGCGTGGTCGCGTGTGTGGATGGCTCGAGCCCATCCAGTCCGGGCACGCCTTCGAATACGAACGTGGACAACTCAGCCGGTGCGGCCGCGATCGGTGGGGCAGGCGGCGCAAGTCCAATCGCGGCTGGCCCGTGCACGGACACGCTGTCCGATCCGAAGCACTGCGGCAACTGCGCGACCGCTTGTGACCAGAACCAAATCTGTGACCAAGGCATTTGCAAGGCGCCCGTGACGAGCTGTACGGCGCCGCAAGTCTTGTGCAACGGCGCCTGCGCCGATCTCACGACCACGGCCCATTGCGGTTCGTGCGAGAAAGCCTGTGCCAGCGGGCAGAGCTGTACCGCGGGCGCCTGCGTGTGTCCCGGCACGCAGATGGCGTGCAACGGCGCCTGTGTCGACACGCAAACCAGCCTCGAGCACTGCGGCGGTTGCAGCAAGCCGTGCTCCACGGGCGCGGTGTGCAATGCCGGCGTGTGCGGCTGCGCCATGGGTCAACAGTTGTGCAATGACGTGTGTGTCGATCTGAAGCAGAGTGAAACCAACTGCGGCGCGTGCGGCAAGACCTGCGGCATGGGCCAGACCTGCGAGAACGGCAACTGCCTGAGCGGCGTGGGCGCCGACGGCTGTACCGCGGGCCCCGCGCTGGGCATCACCTTGAAGCACATCGACGTGTACCAAACCGTGAAGGTGCCGGTGATGGACGCTGGGGCCGAGATCACCACCGACAAACGCACGACCGATCTGGTCACGGGGCGCGCGACCATGTTCCGGCTGTCGGTCGCCGTCGACAGTGGCTTCACTGGGCGACAGCTCTCGGGACGCGTCACCGTCGACAACGGCACCACCGTATCTCAGTACTTCGCGAAGCAAACGATCAGTAAAGACTCGGTCGAGACCGAGCCGATGAGCACGTTTCAGGTGGTGGTTCCGGCGGAGCAAATCACCGCCGACACGCGCTACTCGGCGGAGCTGGTCGAATGCACGGCAGGGACGGGTCAGGCCGGTAGCGCGCGCTTCCCCAAGAGCGGCGATATCGAACTGACAGCGCGCCACACTGGCGGCCTCAAGGTCACCATCGTCCCGCTGCAAGCGAACAACAAAGTACCCGACACGGCGGAGACTACGCTCGCGACGTACAAGCAGCAAATGATGGCCATGTACCCGATCGACGCCATCACCTTCACGGTTGCGCAGCCGCTCACCATCTCCTATCCCGTCGATTGGGAAGGGACGCTCGACCAGCTGCGCGCCAAGCGCAAGAGCGACGCGCCGGCCGCCGACGTCTACTACTACGGCATGCTCAAGCCGGTCGACTCGTTCAACAGCTTCTGTGGCGGTGGCTGCACCACCGGCATCGGCTTCGTCGGTGACGCGAATTCCGGCGGGTACCGCGTGGCGATGGGCGTCGGCTATGCGGATCGCGTCTCTGCGCAGACCATGGCGCACGAGATCGGGCACAACCATGGGCGCAATCACGCGCCGTGCGTGCCAGCCGGTGGCTCGATCTCCGGCGTCGACTCGAAGTATCCGTTCTCTGACGGGCGCACGGGGATCATCGGCTACGACGCGCGCACGAACGTGCTGTTGTCCGAGAAGGGCACGGATCTGATGGGCTACTGCAACAACGTTTGGCTCAGCGAGTACACCTATGGCGGGATCACGGATCGCGTTGCGTTGGTGAACGCGAACAAGGCCGAGCAGGTGAACGCCTCGGCCTTGCAGACCTTCCGCGTGCTATTGGTCGGCGGTAAACTGGGCGCTCGTTGGGGCATCCCGATCACGAAGCCGAGCTTGCCCGAAGGGACCGCGGTGACTGCCCGGGTCGTCGACGACGCGGGCAATCTGCTGCAAGAAATCACGGCCTACCGAACCGAGATTTCGGACTCCGGCGCCGCCAGCATCATGGTGCCCGAACCTCAACCGGCCTGGGACGGCATCGACGTCGCGGGCAGTGGCGTGGTGCGCTTCGCGCGCTGAGGTGGCGAGGCGCGGGCTAGGGCCTCCCGTGCCCGGCCCGCTCTCGGGAGAGTGTGGCGATCGCGATCCAGCATCGCACCTCGTAGGACGCAGAGTTCCTCTCCCTTCGCGCCGACCCTCGACGCCGAAGGCTGTGACGAGGCGCGACGTGGCGCGTGACCATCAACAAAAATCAGCCTCTAGATTCCGTCGGTGGGTGGGCGAGTGACGTGCACTTTGCCTTGCAGGCGCGGGCTCACCCAAACCTTGTTGTTCTTGTCGACGATCACGACGCCCACTCCAGGGCTGGCTTCGACTAGCTTCAGGCCCGCTTCTGGACCCAAGATGAAGACGGCATCGTCGATGGCGTCGGCGGTCGTGGCGTCGTCGGCCCAGACCGTGACGCTGCGGCTGGCGGTT
>Ga0134124_10002606_pt1 | contig 14567 bp, 23 predicted proteins | sample KB304_FD_96880 | JGI IMG/M metagenome (GOLD analysis project Ga0134124, IMG submission 96880) | Terrestrial soil microbial communities without Nitrogen fertilizer from Kellogg Biological Station, Michigan, USA - KB3-0-4 | ecosystem: Environmental > Terrestrial > Soil > Unclassified ... | reverse complement strand
CCAAGACCGGCGGACAGGCCCTCGACGATAACGGCCAACCGTACATAGACATTACCGTCCCTCTGCCGGGACAAGAATCAAGAGACACCGGCATGAGCACCGCTGAGCGGCTGAACAACCCGTATTTCGACATTCACACCCCTGAGCAGTTGCGGGCCGAGATGGCGAAGGCCGGGCGCGGTGCATCAATGGGGATTGGCGCGGGGCTTGGTGGGGTAGCTGGTTCATTGGCTGGACCAGGCGGCACTGTCGCGGGTGCCCTTCTTGGCGGTGGGATCGGTAAAAAATTGGGAGAAATGGCATTCGGTCCTGATCAGCCGGAAGCCCCCGCAGTGAACCCGGCAGCAGGGCAAGGCTTCGGCGCCAATGCAAGGGAGCTGCTTTCAAATATCCCCGGCTCAGCGATCAAGACGGCCAACGGTGCCATGGGGATGATGTCCGACCTGTCCACGGCAGCTGTCACACCGGGCGGCGGCGCGCAGGTCCTCAACGGGGCCGTGCAGTCGGTCAAAGACCTCGCGGACAAAGACAAGTGGGTGACAAACCCTGTCGGCAACGCGGCCACCGTGGGGATGATCGCGGAACCGGTCCGCGCCGGTATGAAGGCGGTAGGGGGCAAAGTCGGCCTGACGCCCAACCCCGAGCTGGCTGTGCTTGGCGATAAGTGGGACGTGCCGCTGACCGCCGGCGAAGAGTCGGGCAATGCCGGCGTGAAGAATCTGGAAACGCAGCTCGAGCGGGTGCCGCTCGTCGGCACTCGAGGTTTCCGCGTTCGCCAGTCAGCGGCACTCGGTGACGCAGCTGCACGCCTGGCTGACAAGTTCGCTCCTGACAACCCGGTGGATGTGCCGGACCAGATCCAGGAGAGCATGATAAAAACCCTGAAGCAGGGGAAAGCTGACGTGGGGAATATCCAGGCACAGATCAACGATGCAGTGAAGACCGGCACTGTTGAACCGATTAAACCTAGCAACCTCAGGGACGCAGCAACCACCCTCCTGACAGAGTTCCCCGACATCTTCGAGCGGTTGCCAAGCACACCTTTGAAGAACCTGCTGAACACGATTGTGAAAGGGACAGAACCTGAGCCACTCCCAGCTGTAGGCAGCTATCACGGGGAGCGTCTGGCAGCGCAGCGCGCAGCACGAAGGGGAGAGGCGCCTTCTGCTACAACTGATACGCCCGCGGTAGAACCCGGCCAGATTAAACCTATGCCATGGGGCAACGCGATGCACTTACGGGAAATGCTGAACGATTACATTGGGCGCGCATACAATTCAGCGGGTGCGGTAGGCAGCAAGGAAACATACCAGCTCACCGCCATGAAGCGCGCACTGGACCAGGACATAAACACGTGGGGCGAGACCTCCACCAACAAAAACGTGGTCGATCTTTTCAGGCAACGCAACCAGGCATACATTGACCAGGTGGCGCCCTTCAAAGACGTGATCGTCAAGAAGGCCACAGGCAACACCTTTGACACGGACCTCCTCCACAACCAGTTCATCAAGGCCGATCGCCCGCAGCTGGCGCGCAAGCTCATGGAAGCGCTGGACCCTGAAGGGCAGCAGCTCGTCAAGTACCAGGTGCTCAAGAAGGCGCTGGAGGCCGGGCAGGATACCAAGCCGGGCGTGCCGTTCAGCCCTGCCAAGTTTGCCGGCGCAATCGAGAAGCTGGGAGCGACGAAAGGAATCATCTTCCCGGGTGAAGAGGGCGAGATGATAAGCGGCCTAGCGAAACTGGCGAGGGCCGCAGAAAGGGCGGGGCAGTTCGCCGAGTCTCCCCCGACCGGCCTACGCGCAACGGATACCGGGATTTCAATGGGGATCGGGAGTGGGCTGGTCATGCACCCGGTGATGACGGGCGGCGCGCTGGCGGCGACAAAACTGATTTCTTCCCTGCTGACAACGCCGTGGGGCAAGGCGATCCTGATGAAGGCGGCGAAGACACCGGCAGGTAGCCCGTACCTGTCCACCCTGTTGTCAGACATTCAGAAGATTTCGGCTGTGAGCGCTGCAGCGGCCAAGGCTGACACGTCCCAGGCCTCCCGGCCTCTCGCACCGATAGCCCCGGTGGAAAGGGTCGGGCAATGAGCCCGGCCACAACTGGGAGCATCGAGAATATGCAACCGCGCATTGAACTGAAGACGAAGGGCGAGGTTGTCGCCGTGGTCATGTGCAAGGCGTCAGTGTCGGACGGCGACCTTGCCGCCATGCTCACCGATGCTGAGCAGGATCTTCGATGGAACGTGATGCAGAATACCGAGACGGTTCACATCCCCCGGAAGGCCGGGACCAGGGTGGGCGCTAGATGAGCGATAAGCAGCGCCGGATATGGAGGGCATTCCATGCCGAGGCTGACCGAAGGCACCTAACCTGGGAAAAAACGGGTTACGACCATCGCCACCGCCCCCAGCCTGTTCCCTACCCTGACGAGTTGGTTGGCATGGTGTGTGAGGCGAAGACCAGGAAGGGGACACCCTGCAAAAGCAAAGCCCTTTGGATAAACGGGCGCTGCCGGCTCCATGGTGGGTTGAGCACAGGACCGACCACTCAGGAGGGGAAGCGGAAGGCCGCAGAGAATGGGAAATGTCCTAAGGGGAAGCGGACCCCATGAGAGGTAGGTAAAAGTTACGTTCGGGAAGAGAGCATGTCGAGGAGGGGCTGAATGCTTTTTGACGATTTCAGATTTGACAGGCCGAAGAAGGATTGTGTACTGTCGGGGAGGTTCACCAGGGCTGAAGATGCGGAGTTTCGCGAACTGGCAGAAAGGATGTCAATATCGACAAAGGAGATGGTCCGGAAAGCGCTGATGGAGTGGAAGACCCTGCAGAAAGCGGTGTTTGCTTCAGAGGACACAGGGGCGTATGATCAAAAGCAAAACGAAGGGGGCGCGCATGACCGAGACCGACACCAAGAAGAACGCTGACCAGGACCTCCCGCCGATGCCAGCGAAAGACGCCAGCCCGGACGAGTGGCGAGAGTACCACCGGGTGCTTTTCGAAGCTGGCAAGCTGGCGCGCCCTGAACCGGACAAGAAGTGATAAAGGCGGTCTGCTTTGCTACTCCAGGCAGAGCAGACCGCCGACCGTCGCCCGAACGGGCGCAGGCGCAGACACTCCCCTCCCCTTGCACCATCCCGCCCGCTACGCGGCAAATTTGGGCCTCCCAACTTTTTTTATTAAATCTGCCTCCACGCTATTGACTCCAGATCGGAAACGGCTTATATTTCCTACAAGCGAACGGTTGCAAGAGTTTTTAACAGGGAGGGAGCCATGGACGCCAGGAAAAAGTACGTCAGCTATTGCCGGGTCTCCACGAAGCAACAGGAAGCCAGCGGCCTGGGTCTTGAGGCACAGCAAGAGACGGTCCGTCAGTACCTCGCCGGGAGCAACGGCGAGCTGCTGAAGGAGTTTGTCGAGGTTGAATCTGGCAAAGACAACGCGCGGCCGAGGCTGACGAAAGCCCTGGAGCATTGCCGGTTGACCGGTGCCACGCTACTCGTTGCCAAACTGGACCGGCTGAGCCGAGACATCCACTTCATAACCTCCCTTGAGCGCGCCGGGATCGAGTTCACCGTGTGCGACTTTCCCACCGCCAACAAGTTCACCATTCACATCTTTGCGGCCCTGGCGCAGTACGAGCGGGAGCTGATCAGCATGCGCACCAGGGCGGCCCTGGCAGCGAAAAAGGCTCGTGGTGAGACCATCGGCACGCCGGCGAACCTGACCCGGGCCGTGGCCGATGCGGGCAGGGAAAAAGGTAGAGCAGCGAAGACGGCCAAGGCCGACAAATTCGCCGCGGCGGTTGCCCCGACCATCAAGCTGTATCTCGCCCAGGGGCTGACCATCAACGGGATCGCCACCAGGCTGAATGAAGAGCACATCCTGACCGCCAGTGGCAAAAGAGGGACGTGGAGTTCCACCGCAGTCAAAAACCTGCTCGACAGGCAGGCCAGGAAAACGGCATACAATGCGCCGATAGGCAGCCCCGTGTACGGCATGGGCGAGGCCAAGGAGTCCGCACAGCCAGTGGCCAGCGAAACGAAACTCAGCCCGGTATTCGGGCTCTAACCAGGGGGGTACTCGTGCAGTGCAATATCGAAGGATGCGGATGTGGCAACATGGTGCTCGATGTGGTCGGGACGTTCGAGGTCGGAGACACTGGCGTAGCTCACCTCTGCAAGGCGGGCACCGTGTATGCCGAGCTGTGGGGCAAAGCGCGGCATTTCCAGACGGCTGATGACTTCATCGACTTCATGGACTCCATCATGGACGAGACCGACGACGAGGCCGACGAACTGAGACTAGACGGCGGGGAGCCGCTGGCATTCGGGTTGTAATTACAAAGGGGGGGCACCATGCAAAGGGAAGAGCTGGAAAATGCCATCGATGCCGCTTACAAAGGTGGGCTGTCTGCCGTTGCAGATAAGGCCTTCGGGTACAACTTGACCGCGAAAGCTTACCAGCCCCGGGCGGGGTGCCTCACCGCGGATTACTCGTCCGGCGAAGCCGTAGTGTGCGGCGTCCTTCTCGCCTTCTACTTCGAGTGGGACGGGGTCCCCGAGCATGTCGTCAGGCCGGAGGCCAGGACCTGGACCAACTCACCCGCTGACTTGGTCTGGCCCGGTGCGTGGTTTTTTGTCGCCGCAACCAACAGGCTGACCGACTTGGGATCATGGGATGCGATCAAGGCTCTTCTGCCTGAGACTCGCAAGGGAGTGCAGTTATGAAAATCGCCGTCAACCCGAAGCTGTCGAAGAATTTCGACTCCATCCCGAACGATGCAAGGCCGGCGTCTCATCAGCGCTGGTGGTATCGTCCCTTCATCCGGACCATGTCCTGGGAGGATTGGAACAGCCAAGATGAAGAGCGCAAGGCCGGATGGTTCAAGGCTTGGCCGTCAGGCGTTCGCTATGAGGTCCGCTGCCTTGACGGCGGAGCCTGGGACCGGACCACGAACCACGGCATGTTCACCACCCTGGAGGAGGCCCAGAGGGTCGCCGGGAACCTCATGGACTTGTACCAGGACCAGCGCGGCAACCCGCCTAAGGAGGGGTGGCACTGATGAAACCAATCGATGTATGCTTCAGCCTTTGCTACCGCGGCTTACCGCTTGTTACCATCGAGGAATCCCCGTTGACCTATCTCGGCGCGGAACTCAGGTCGCAACAGCTCCGGGAGATCGCCGCAGCGCTCGTACAGATTGCCGACGACTCGGATGCGCGGGGGCGCAACCCCAGAGATCAACGGCGCTCTTACCAGGTAGGCGCAGTGCCAGTGCCTGAGCAGCCGCTCGTCGGGCACCCTGCCGGCGGAGTAAAGGAAGGCAGCCGGTCATTCGAGATCCGCGAGCGGGCACTGGAAGCCGGGGGCGGCTGGAACCTGGACCTCTACGAGGACGGCAAACTGATGGGAGGCGGGGCCTTCCCGGATCTCGAAGACGACGATGACGGCTACTCTGACGCCTTGGAGGATGGGCAGGCCTGGCTGGATGCCGGTAACCGGGAGTAGCCGGGCCAGACCAGCGAGGCGCAGCGCCATATCCTGCAGACGAGACGCCCTTGCTTTTCCACCAGGTGCGCGGTGCCAAGCAAGGGCGTCTTTGCGTCCGGGTGGCAGCGGTCTAGGAGCGCTCCCTATTCAAGGTGACGGCCCCCTACCCTGTCGGTTCTGCTTGAAATCTTGCATACGCTATTATGTATTGTCTAACAAAAAGCGTTGACATATCCGCAATTTGTCATTATAAAATCAAGCAAATCATGGGGAGGGTGAAACATGGCACAAGGTATGATCATCTCAATAATTAATAATAAGGGGGGGGTCGGTAAGACGGCTACGACTGTCAACCTCGCGCATGCCCTTGGAAATAAAGGGAAAAAAGTTTTGGTCATTGACCAAGACAGCCAGTGCAATTCAACCTCGTCCCTGCTCCCGACAGCCGTACTTCGATCGTTAAAAGACATCTACGCTGGCGATCTGAATGTGAAAACCTGCATCTACTCATCGAAATTTGAGGGCGTGGACATTCTGCCGAACGAGCAAGCCACATCCTCAATGGAGATGCTCCTCTATGAGAATTTGGCCAAAAGCGCCCGCCTGTTTGTCGATGTCATCCGGCCCTATGCCATAGAAAATTACGACTTCATTTTGATAGACTGCCCCCCTACCCTTGGCCTCTGGCTTATCATGGCCCTGGCTGCCAGCGATTGCGCCATTGTTCCAGTCGACGCCGGCAGCGCCTATGCTATCGACGGCCTGACGACCTCGATTCAAATGATTAACGACGTCGCGATCCAGGCGAACCCCTCCCTGACCTTCCTACGGATCTTGATCAATAAGGCCGACCTCAGGACCAGCATTTCACGCACCCTGGTCGACTTCATCCACAGATCTTTCGGTGAAGAGAAGGTTTTCCACACAACCATCCCGCTGAACACTGCCATTCAGCAGGCGGAACTCGGCAGAACGAGCGTGATCAGGTACGCGCCCGCGTCAATGGGGACAAAGCGATTCAGGGAGCTCGCTGAAGAGGTAATCCAGATCACGGCCGAGATGGAGCCTAGCCTCTTCGGTGCTGATCTCGGAGCCGTACGATGAGCAAATCTCCTTTGTCTGGGCTCTTGACTGCGGCCTTCGGCGAAAAAACCAATGCTGCTGCCGCAACCCTTGATAAAATGGAGCGCAGGACGCCCGCGCCGGCCATCACCCTGGCGCCTGCCCCCGCAGAGTCGCCGGCAGCTCTGGCGGCTGCCCCGTCACACGACACATCCAACAACACATCCGACAACCCATCAGACGGCCCGTCACTCAAAACGTATGACGCTGCGTCAGACGGCACGTCAGACGGGCCAACAGACGAAGCGTCCGACGTGTCAGCACACAGCACATCACACGCCCCGTCTATCATGTCGGCGCTCGACACGTCACACGTCACAGCCGACGCCCCGTCACAGCTCCCGTCATACGGCACAGCACACGACACGGATGACATCTTCGATCCGGTCAGGAATCTCAACCGGCGGCAAGGGATGGTGCTCTACTACCTCATTCACCGGCCTGGCTTCATCGCACAAAGGCAGCAAATCAAGGCCGCTACCGGGATACCTTTGCCGACGATCCGAGATAACATCGTGTGCCTAACTAGCGAAGGTTTCATAACAAAGCCGGTCAAATACGTGTATAAGGCCTTCCAGGGATTCACCTACCAAATCAACCATGAGTTGTGCAATCGGTTCCTTGCAGAACGTGGTTCAGAGTTTGATGGCAGCCACACGTCATTCAGACCGTCATTCAGACCGTCACTCGGCACGTCACACGAAACGTCCATCAGTCCATCACACAATCCGTCACTCCGTCCGTCTGTTGGCATGTCAGACGGGTTATCAGACGGTGCGTCTGATGCCTCGCGTACGCACGATTACAGGCTTTTAGAAGAAGAAAAGGCTCTAAAACTTCCTTCTTCTAAAACCATTCCCTTGGAGCAAGATAGCCGTTACACGAACCATCACACGGATCGTATGACGGGGCGACAGACGGGCGCCATCCTCGCCGATCCCGAACACCTTTATTGGAAGGACCTGGGGCTCAACGAGAAGAAGGTTGCGGCCTGGATGAAAGAGATGGAGATGGACGCCGAGGAGATGGACCTTTCCTTGCGGTATGCCCGATTCGCCTTCCTGCAGGACCCGGGGAAGGCAAAGAGCCCCATCGATCTGTTTTACACCATCATCAAGCGTGAAGGCTGCTACCTCAAGCCGGCCGGTTACAAATCCCTCCGGCAGCTGCGCATTGATCGAGCCATTGCCGAGCGTGAAGCCCGGATCCAGGAGGACCTCCAGGAGGAAAAGCTTTTGAAGGATCTCGCCTTCGACCGGATCTACCAGGACAAGCAGTGTGCCGAGTTCCTGAAGCTCAAGGCCAAGGTTACATCACCGGGTGGCCTGCCGCTAAGCGGCAAAATGCTCGAGTCGGCGATGAGAGAGGCTTTTCTCTCCGAACAGGTAGGGCAATGAATCCACGCGCCGATATTATCCGCGCGCTGCAGGAGGCCGGCCTGATCTCCGACTTTGTCGACTACTGCAACGTGTCCTCGGCCCTGGAGCAGGGGAGGGACCGCGACAGCATCCTCTACGACATGCCCGAGGTCGAAAGGTGGCCCGGTGTGTTCGAATTTCTCCGGCAGCGGCTCTAGCCCTGGAAGATTGGCAGCGACGGTACACGGTTTCTTGCCTGCCGGAATACTCTACATACAGGCGCCAGATCAGCAAACCAAAGACGCAAACCTTCCACGCCGACAACCAAACGCCTCCGGGGCTCTTATCCTGGGGGCGTTTTTCCGTTTGTGGCTACTCGATACCGCGTGATCTAGATTGAGAGGCGTAAAGGCGTGGGGAGGGTGCGAAAATCGCCGCCCAGGGGCCGAAGTGGGCGCGTGGCAGCCTATCCCCCTCGACGCCTGATAAAGTGCGTCAGGATCGCGGACAGTGAGTCAGGGCGACCGCAGTCACGTCAGCAGAAGCCCCGGTTTTCAGTTGTAGGCTGCATCGAGGGGGCGAAAACTCAGGGGGTTTTTATTGAAAAAACTTGATTCGGATAGTCGATGGTGAGCACGAAGGTGGAAAGGAATTGATCGACGCCGAGGAGGACCGTATCAAGTCCAGGGCAGAAGTCCACGGGGGTGTTCGGGATGGAGTGCACCACTGTCACGTGGTCGTTGATAGAGAGGATGTCAATGGCGGTTTCGTGGGCATAGACCGTTGCAGCTCCGCCAGCGGTTCCGATAGAGGCAGGTCTCCCGAGGTTGAGCGTGTGACCAAGAACGGGTGCTATGACAGCAGGGATCGCGCAATCGTCGGCGCCGGTGTCGATAAGGCCCCAAGTCCTGTACTTCATGCCCGTGACGGAATTGTGAATGCAGATGGGAAGCATCGGCCGGGGAGGAGCCCCCGGCGATATGGTTGTGAAGGGGTATTTTGTAATCGGCATCAGTAAATGTAGGCCATGTTTTCTTTCGGGACGAAAACGATAACGGGCTCAGTCACGCCCGTCTTTGTGGCTGCAGCCAGCACGCGCATGGGGTCCTTGCCTGAGGCAACGACTCGATTGTTAACGAACGACTCCATGGCAACGTACTTGCCTTCATATTTTTTGTTGGCAACCAAAGCTGACCTGGACATGGGCTTGCCTCCTTCCGTGTTTGCAAAACATGTTTTGCTACGCGAGATGTGGACTATATATCACCAAAACAACTGAAATCAACAGAAAACAACTGCAGGCAACAAGCCAACCACTGGGCGGACGGTTCCGAGACCCGTAAACTCATCGTCACACAAGCCCCCGGTCCAGGGCCATTTCATCCCCATTCGTCAGCCGTATCCAGGAAGGACGCGGAAGCGTCAAACCGCTACAGCCGCTACAGGACAGCCGTTATCATGCTGGCAATCGTTGCTGTGAACATTCCCCCGGGTTCCCGCGTTTCTTGTTACATCGGCGGAAACAGGCACCCTCTAAAGGGTAGATTACCACGGATGATTATTTTTGAAAATTCCTCCTCCTGCCGCTCACTCCTCATCGTTTTCAGGTTTCGCTTGTTTCTTCTGCCTGCTTTGCATGCGCTGGATGCGCTCCAGGGCGACGGAGAGTGCGGCCTGCAGCTCACGAACCTCGCGGCCATGGCGCTGACGTTCCTCTTGGAGGTCTCGCCGGTCCCTCCGGTCTATGGATTGCTGCAGGTGTACCCCGGCCATTACTTCGTGGTACTCCGCGATCATGGCTGCAGACCTTGCGGCCAGGCCGTCGTTTTGCTCCTGGTAATCTGCCGCGGCTTTCTTCCTGGCAGCAGCATCAAAGCGGGGGGCGGAGAGAATCAGGGCGATAACGGCGCCTGAGACAGCCGCCGGCCACGCATGGAGTGCAGGGGACACGCCGAGGACGGCCGCCGGGGCGGCAATGGCCACCAGTATTATCAATGGGACCATGGTCTACCTCAGGTAAAAATCTGACACTATCGATGCCCGGAAGTGCCCGGCACACTGGGAGGCCAGAAGGAGCGCATCGTTGTAGCTATAGCCCGCCTGCTGATACCCGGACACCAGGCGCTGTATGTAGCTATGCCTTGCGCCGTGGCCGCCCGTGCTCCACCCGAGAACCCTCTTGCTCGCCGAGCTGAAAGACTGGCTCCAGTTTTGGCCTGCCCCGACCGAGTACGCCCTGGTGTAAAAAATTCCCCTGTCGCAAACCCTCTCAGGAACTGCCAGCCGGTAGGATTCGAGCCTGGCAGCTAAGAAAAATGGGACTTGTATCTGTCTGCACAACCCACCTTTGCCAATAACGGTATAAGGCACACCGGTACCCGTGAACCTCTCAGAGCGCCATTCTCGATGACCGCTTGGGGGCTGCTCCTTCAGTGGCAAAATAGTGAAACCTTCGTGAGCCCGTAGCCCGCATCTCTCGCACAACTCTGTCATCAGGGCATGCTTTGGGCTTTGCGCCGCGCGGATCGCCGCCAGCTGGTTGGCAGAATATGCCCTGGTCTCCCGGATCGTCACCAACTCGCTCTTGATCCTGGGCAGCGGTTCCGTGCCCTGGCCGTGTAGATGACGCTGCAGCCGGTCCAGGCCTTGGCGCTCCATGTCAAGGGAGGCCTGCCGAACCTCTCCGGCCCGTTGCTCGAGGTAGCAGACCACGGCCTCTCTTCCACACGTCCGGAGATCCCCGAGGCGCTCCCGGTGCAGCCATTCACCGAATTGGGCAAGCGCCTGCTTGGTCGCACGTTCGGTGCCAATGCCCTGGATCCCGCCCTTGTCTCCGGAGACTTTGGCATCATGACGGCTCTGCCCATGCCGTGACATTTCGATGGCCAGCTGCTTGGCCTGGCTCCGGCCTGATCGGAAGCTATGAATGGGCTTTGACATTGGCGGCCTCCTGGTCGATAGCCATAATTTCCGGCATGCGTGCCAAGTAGCGCGAAACCGTAGACGGCGCCACCTGTTTGCACGGGGTGCTCGACAGCCAGTAGGCGAGTTCAGCAATCGACGCGCCCGCCAATCTCCATTTGACCAGGTCGGCCCGGTACGGATCGAGCCGACTCGCCCGGTAGCGGACCCGCCGCGCCAGCTCCCGCCTCTCCCGCAACTTCATTAATCCTTCATGTGCATCGGTAATATGCTTTTTCATCTTGTCATACCCTCCATGCGTCTATTGGGCGCAGCCCCCGCGAATGGAGCTGAATCGCTATGTCGCGGATGCTGACATAGCGTGTTCAGCGGCTGGCCCTGGTAAGCATATAAGAAGGCAGGCATGAAATACTTACTTCTAACTTTGGCATTGACAAGATTTTTATAACCGCTAGCGTTGCAGCATTAAATAGCTGTTTGTGGACAGACTTCAACCCGCATCGGGACCACAACAAGGCAGCAATGAGCCTCCTATAAGGAAAGCATTGCAGGCTATAGCGTGTCGGCCTCCTCCAAGGAAAAGGCGCGTACAGTATTATCGGGAGAATAGTCAATCCGAGCTGCTTGCAAAGGGCGAACAGTGGCAAACGGCCCAGCCGTGCCATGGTGACCTTAGGTATCACCTGGTGTAGATCTATCGTGTCATGTTTTTTCATCATGTTTCATGAAATGTCTTGATATGTCATGAATGGCATGGTATGTTCCCGGCCACCTAATGAGGTAAAGGGCTACATCAATCAAATGAGAGGAGGGGAGAGGGAGGGCAGGACCTGCAGGACCAATAGAAAAGCCCCCTAAGAGCTGTAACTCTTGAGGGGGCCGGTACAGGGAAATGAGCCGCCACGGAGATGGACAACCACAACCCGGCAGAGATTTTATCATCAAGCCGGCGAATAGGAAAGGGGAGATATTCGCATGGGGAAGTCGAATGCAATTACTCGTAAGGGAGACCAGTTCACCTATCAGCGCAACAGCGCTAGTGCGCCTGAGGATTTCAGCTTAAACAACATCTTGGCTGGTGCCTGCAACCTGATAAACAGCTATAGGCAAACATCGGAAGCGCTCTATTTCCTCCAAGGCGTCTTGCACGCGGCCGCCGGCCATGACCTTGACGAATCCCAAACTCACGGGATGGCGTCTCTCTGTGGGCTCGTTTCGAGCGCGATGGATCGTGACGCGGAAGAGTACGCTGCCGAAATAGCTATCATCAAAGAGCTGGTCACCGTGGGGGTGTCGAATGTCTAAACTGCTCAAGTCCACCACGGAGTACCTGGAGCAGCTCACCAATGCAGCGGACCGAGGGGAGACGGCACTTTTTTTCCTGGCGAACGCACTTCTTGCCCGTGCCAAAACCGAGGATACCCTTGATGAGGTTGAAATTGAGGGAGTGGCAAACCTTATCAAGTCCATAAGCCATGACCTGGGAGAGGCGGCGCTCGAAGGACGGCGCGTCATTGCTTCCCTTGCGGAGAGCGCAGCTGGGGGTGCTTTATGAAAAGCAAATCCCTGCAGCCGAAGGTAAACCCTGTGCCATACCATTTCGCAAAGTACGGAGACGATTTTCTTGTTGAGGGTGTAGGCCTCGATGCTGCAACGGTAGAGATGATCAAAGCGGGGCTCCCGGGGGAGCTGCGTGCCAAAGTGTTCGGGTGGCGGAACGTGTCTGTATTGCCTGACGACAAGGCCGTAAGTGACCGGATGATGTTTGTCGGGGAGGTGGCAAATGTCTAGCACCACGATAAACGCTTTCGTCTTCAAGCAGCAGAATGACAACCTTCTGGCTCTTTCTGACGCGATCCAGAATATAGGGTGGCGCGTAGCGATGATCACGAAGGGCCTGCCAGCTTCCTTAAAGGAACAGGTGGACGAGCTGCTCGACCGTGAACTGACCGCGATAGCTTCAACCTGCCACTGCCTGGGTGAGGTGGCCTTGGCCGCGAGCAACGAGGCTGAACGCTGGCAGTCCTGGGCGGAGGATACCGATACTCTCATTGTGCACAACGCGGGCAATCCGGTTACAACGCAGGTCCCATTAGCAGGAGGCCTTGCAGAAGATCCACTCCTCCAGGGCATCCTGGAGCGTATCCGCTCCGTCTGGAAGGAACTCGACCACGAAGAGCGCCAGGCACTTTGCGCCGACTTGCGGGAGGCCCTGGCGGGAGCTGTTGCATCGATGAGCCGAGAGCGTGATGATGTCGCTCCGTCGGAGGTTATTTCCCCGAAATGGAGATTCGGCTCTCACAGAATCAAGACGGCAAGAGAAGCCCGAGGCGCAAAGCGGAAGGAGCTTGCTGCCTTGATCGGGGTGAACGCTCAGCAACTCCGTGAGTGGGAAGCCGGCGAAGGTTCGCCCGGCCAGGAGACTCTGGCCAAAATATGCAATGCTCTGGACTGCCCTCCAAAGTTTTTCTTCGTCTCATGCGAATAGGGGAGACCTGACAGAACACGACAAGACAAGAAACAAGCTGACAAACACCTGCATATGCGATAACAAGGGGAGAGGGTGATCTCTCCCCTATTTTTAATTTACTGAAGGAGGGCGTGATGGCGGATTATTTCACATTGCAGGAGCTGGCCGAGAAACTTGGTGTGACCCCCAGGACCGTGTCAAGGATGATCGAGCGGGGAGACCTGAAGGAAGGGGTTGACTACTACCGCCTGGGCCGTGCCCTCCGGTTCATCAAGAAAGTCATGGTCGCAAAATACCACTTCGAAGAATAGGGGGCGCCCAGGGCGCACTACTGGCAGATCACCGATGACTGAATGGGCGCAGGCCCACTATAACCAAAAAGGAGATGAACATGGCTAAGAAGGATCTCGTGGCAGCTGCAGCAGGCGCGGCAGGTATCACCCAGGTGGCAGCGGAAAAAGCAATGACGGCCGTGTTTGACGCGATACTGGCAGGCGTCCAGACCGGGGAGAAGATCAGCATCCAGGGGTTCGGCACGTTCGACTTGAAAGAGACCGCAGCGAGGGAAGGGCGGAACCCGGCAACCGGCGCCCCCCTCGCCATTGCTGCAAAGAAGACGGTGCGCTTCAAGTTCAGCAAGGCGACCGAGGACAAGATGAACGGGAAATAAGCCTGAGCCGTGGCCCGTCCCGGGTGGCGGGAGCGGAAAGGCGAAAACAACACGATATCCAGGGGAGAGGGGAAACCTTCTCCCCTTTTTGCGTCTCGAATTTGATAGGCTCAAGGTGATGGCCTTCTCGCTTGCGGACGGAGGTGATATCCTTATGCGGCAGCGAAGGAGGCACCAGGAAGCGGCGAGGAGGCGTTATGCCCTCCATGAAATTGACCAAGAGCAACATCGACAAGCTGCAGTTTACCGGCAAGCGGGTTGATTACTTTGACACGGAGATGAGGGGCTTCTGCCTACGGGTCGGCGCAGAGTCGAAAAGCTTCTTTGCGCGCAAGGAGATCCGCGGGAAGCCGATCAGGAAGACCATCGGCAAACTCGGAGTGTGGACGCCGGCCACGGCCCGCGAGGAGGCCAGGAGGCTCCTGCAGCAAATGGCGCAAGGGATTGACCCACGCGAGGAAGAGAGGCGGCGGAAAGAGGCGTCCGTGACGCTGAAGGAGGTTTTTACCGATTATCTCAAGCACCGGGGGT
>Ga0134124_10002605_pt1 | contig 14569 bp, 10 predicted proteins | sample KB304_FD_96880 | JGI IMG/M metagenome (GOLD analysis project Ga0134124, IMG submission 96880) | Terrestrial soil microbial communities without Nitrogen fertilizer from Kellogg Biological Station, Michigan, USA - KB3-0-4 | ecosystem: Environmental > Terrestrial > Soil > Unclassified ... | reverse complement strand
GGCCGGAGTCGGCGGCGCCACACTTCAAGGTCTATTCCGGCATGGACCTCGAGTACTGGAAGACGTATTACCTGCTCGGCACCGCCCAGGAGGTCGCCGATCGCATCAGCGCCCGGATCGCCGCCCTCGACGGCGGCGTCGACAACATCGTGCTCAATCCGCTGAACTGGGGCCTCGAGCAGCTCGAGCTCATCGCGGGCGAGGTGCTGCCTCGGGTCACGCGCTGAACGCCCCGATCCGCTACACCGGCGAGCGGATCCGGCGCGTGGAGGATCCGCGGCTGCTGCGCGGCCGCGGGCGCTACCTCGACGACCTCGCGCTGGCGCGCATGCTGACGCTCGCCTTCGTGCGCAGCCCCCACGCGCACGCCCGCGTGGTGGCGATCGACGCCGCGGCGGCCCGCGCGCTCCCCGGCGTGGCGGCCGTCGTGACGGCCGCCGACCTGCACGACGTGGCGCCGCTGCTGCCGCGCGTCCTCGGCGACGGCTTCCGGCCGACGCAGTCGCCGCCGCTCGCCGACGGTGAGGTGAGCTTCGTCGGCGAGGCGGTGGCCGCCGTGTTGGCCGACACACCGTACATCGCCGCCGATGCCCGCGACCTGGTACAGGTCGAGTACGATCCACGGCCCCCGGTGACGACCATGGACGACGCCCTCGCCGCCGACCGCGTGCTGTTCCGCCGCGCCTACCGCCGTGGCGACGTCGACGGGGTGTTCGCCGGCGCGTCGATCGTGCTGCGCGAGCGGTTCACGCATGGCCGCTGCGCGCCGGTGCCGCTCGAGCCGCGGGGCGTCGTCGCCGACTGGGACGGCGAATCGCTCACCGTGTGGGCGTCCACGCAAACGCCGTCGATCCTGCGCACCGCGCTGGCCTCCGCGCTCGGCCTGGACGCCACCCGCGTACGCATCCTCGTGCCCGACGTGGGCGGCGGCTTCGGGCTGAAGGTCCACGTCTTCCCCGAGGACGTCGCGGTGGCGGCGCTCGCGCGCCGGCTCGGGCGCCCCGTGAAGTGGATCGAGGAGCGGCGTGAGAATCTCGCGGCCGGCAGCCAGGCCCGCGAGCAGCGCCTGGACGTCGAGCTGGCGGCGGACGCCGCCGGCGTCGTGCGCGGACTGCGCGCCCGCGTCGTCTCCGACAACGGGGCCCATCACGTCTATCCGCTCACCGGCGCGCTCGAGCCGCTCGGCACCGCGTCGATCTTGCCGGGTCCCTATCGGGTGGAGGTCTACGCCTACGAGGCGATCGCCGTGCAGACGCACAAGCCGCCTCTGGGCGCCTATCGCGGCGTGGGCATGACGATGGGCGCGTTCGCCATGGAGCGCCTCCTCGACCGACTCGCCGAGCGTCTCGACGTCGATCCCGTCGAGATCCGCCGTCGCAACCTCATTCCGCGCGACGCCTATCCCTTCGTGTCCGCCAGCGGGATGACGTACGACAGCGGCGATTTTCCCAAGGCGCTCGAGCACGCGCTGGGCCTGGCCGGCTACGAGGCGCTGCGCCGTGAGCAGGCCGCCGCCCGCGCCGAGGGGCGCCTGGTCGGCCTCGGCGTGGCCTGCTACACGGAGTACACGGGCATGGGCTCCGACGTCTTCCGCCGGCGCGGCATGGAGGACGTTCCGGGCGTGGAAGGCGCCACGGTCACGATGGATCCCGACGGCAGCGTCCGGTGCGCGACGAGATTTCCCTCGCAGGGCCAGGGCCACGCGACGACCATCGCGCAGGTCGTCGCCGACCGCCTCGGCGTCGCGCTGGAGCGGGTGCGGGTGATGCCGCTCGACACCGCCGTCGGCCCCACCGGCAGCGGTACCTTCGGCAGCCGCGGCGCCGTCTCGATCGGCGGCGGCGTGAGCGTGGCCGCCGAGCGCGTGCGCGCGCGACTGGCCGCGCTGGCCGGACACCGCCTGGAGGCGGCGGGCCCCGACGTCGTGCTCGCGGCCGGGCGCGCCCACGTCCGGGGCTTCCCCGATCGTTCGGTCACCATCGCCGAGCTGGCCCGGATGGCGTACTCGCCGCCGCGCGGCGGCCTGCCGGCCGACCTCGGCCCCGGCCTGTCGGCGACGATCTACTTCGATCCCCCGGGGCCGACGTTCTCGGGCGCCGTGCACGTCGCCCTGGTCGAGGTCGATCGCGAGACCGGTCGTCCGCGCGTGCGTCGCTACGTCGTGGTCGAGGACTGCGGCCCGGTCGTGAATCCGACGATCGTCGAGGGCCAGATCCACGGCGCGGTGGCCCAGGGGCTCGGCGAGGCGCTGCTGGAGTCGGTCGTCTACGACGCCGACGGCCAGCTCCTGACCGGCACGCTGATGGACTACGCGCTGCCCCGGGCCGACGACATCCCCTCCTTCGAGATCGGACATCTCGAGACGCCCTCCCCGCTGATGCCAGGGGGTGTGAAAGGCATGGGCGAGGGGGGCACCATCGGGGCGCCGGCCGCCGTCGCCAACGCGGTGGCCGACGCCGTCCGCTCGCTCGGAATCCACATCGCCGCGCTGCCCATACGGCCTGAGGCATTGCGGCCTGCCGCCGGAGGCTGAGCGGGCCCCCTCGCCGGCCAGGGCAGGCTCGCTGGCAGATTCGGCCAGACCCGGACGATAGATACGACCGCCGAGCTCACTCGGCACATACGGCGTTGCTGCGGATGTCTCCGGGCGCTGGTGCGATCGTCGTGATGGGCTCGAGGGAATGTCGGCGGGCCGGAAGCGCCGGCTGACGGTCGATCCGGGCTCGGCTGGACGTGCAGTATGATCGATAGATGGCACGCACCCTCGACCTCGTTCGCCGTCTGGAAAGCAACGTCGCCCTGGCACTCGTCGGCAAACCGGAGGTCATCCGGCTCGCCGTCATCGGGCTCCTGGCCCGGGGTCACCTGCTGATCGAGGATGTGCCGGGTGTCGGCAAGACGACGCTGGCCGCCGCACTGGCGCGCTCCATCGGCGGCGGATTCCAGCGCATCCAGTTCACCTCCGACATGCTGCCGTCCGACATCCTCGGCGTGACCGTCTATCAGCCGGACCGCAACGACTTCGTCTTCAAGCCCGGCCCGCTCTTCACCAACATCGTGCTGGCCGACGAGATCAACCGGACGACACCCAAGACCCAGTCCAGCCTGCTGGAGGCGATGAACGAGGCGCAGGTGTCGCTCGATCACTCGACGTTCCCGTTGCCCAAGCCGTTCATGGTGCTGGCCACGCAGAACCCGCTCGAGTACGAGGGCACTCATGCGCTGCCGGAGTCCCAGCTCGACCGCTTCCTGCTGCGCATCCGGATCGGTTATCCGGAAGCGTCCGACGAGAAGGCTATCCTGCGCGGCGGTGGCGCGGCGGCGGCGGAGTCGCTCGCGCCGGTGCTCACCTCCGCCGAGGTGCTGGACCTGCAAGATCAGGTGGAACGCGTGCGCGTCGACGACTCGGTGCTCGACTACCTCATGGAGCTCGTCGCCGCCACGCGCAAGGCCCCGCTGCTGCGGCTGGGCGTCAGCCCCCGCGGCTCGCTGGCGCTGCTGCGGGCCGCCCGCGCGCGGGCCCTGACCGACGGCCGAGATTTCCTCGTGCCCGACGACCTCAAGACGCTCGCCGTCCCGGCCCTCGCCCATCGCGTGCTGTTGCGCACCACGTCCGGAGGTGACGTCGACGGCGACGCCGTGATCGGGGCCATCGCCGACGCCACCCCGGTCCCGCGGTGAGCCTGCGCGCGCTCTTCGCCCGATTCCGACCACGTCGCACCATCCGGCCCACGCGCGACGGCTGGTGGTGCCTGGCCGCCGCCCTCGGTCTCGGCTTCGCGGCGATGAACACCGGCAACAACCTGCTCTACCTGCTCGCCTCGCTGCTGCTGGCGCTCATCGTGGTCTCCGGCGTCCTCTCCGAGCAGGCGATGCGGCGGCTCCGGCTGAGCCCGGTCGTGCCGGAGGAGATCTACGTCGGGCGGCCGGTCCTGCTGGGCGCGCGCGTCGCCAACGGCAAGCGCTGGCTGCCCTCGTACTCGATCACGCTGCGGGTCGCCGACCGGCGCCTGTACGTGGACCGGCTCGCCGCCGGCGCCGAGGTGCTCGTGACCTGGGAGAGCACGTTCGCCGCTCGCGGGCGGACGCGGCTGCCCGGCGTGCGGGTGACGACGCGATTTCCGTTCGGGCTGTTCGTCAAGACCGGCCGCCCGCTGCTCGAGGACCACGCGATCGTCTTCCCGGCCGTGCGTCCGATCGACCCGGCCGGGCGACGGCGGCTCATGGCCGGGGGCGCGCAATCGCTGCATCGCCGCGGCCGGGGCCACGACCTCTACAACCTGCGCGAGTACCGCGCCGGTGACGACCGCCGGCTGATCCACTGGCGCAGCACCGCGCGGGTCGGTGCGTTGATGGTGCGTGAGATGGAGGCCGAGACGGCCGCGGCCACGCGGATCGTGCTCGTCGGCGACGGCGCCCGCGACGCCGGCCGGCTGGAGGCCGCGATGTCCGAAGCGGCCTCGCTGGCCGTGCACCTGCTCGGCACCGGCGCGGCCATCGAGCTGATCGGCCCCGGCGTGCACGTGCCGCCCGGCCGCGGCCGCGGACACCAGCGCCGGCTGCTGACGGCACTCGCCCTCTACGATCCTCGAACGTCCGGCTCGGTCCCGGCGCGGCGGACCGCCGGCGCCAGCGAGATCGAGGTGGCGCTCGGATGACGGACCCCTCCTCCCGCGCGCTGACCGTCGCCGTGTACCTGCTGGTCGCCAATGGCGTGGCCGCCCTCTTCCTCGGCACCCTGGTCGGTGTGCCGGGCCTCGTCCTGTTGACCGTGCTGGCGATCGTCTCGTTGTGGCAGGAGCCGCTGCGGCAACGGGTCGAGCGCGTGCCGCGGCTCGGTCTAGCCATCCTCGCGCTCGGCGCCGCCCTGCTGGCCGTCGAGATCGCGGTGTCGGCGCCGAGCATGCTCGACGTCTTCACCCACCTGCTCGTCTTTCTGCTGCTGGTGAAGCTCTACACTCGCCGCACACGCCGCGACGCGCGGGACGTCACGTTCCTCACCTTCTTCATGCTGGTCGCGGCCTCACCGGTCACGACGAGCGTCGTGTTCCTCGCGCTGTTCGTGAGCTTCCTCGTCGTCGGCACCTGGCTCCTGATGCTGCGCCACGTGTCCAACGAGGCGGACGACGCGACCCCGCTTCCTCTGGCCCGGGGACCGGTGCTCAGCTACGGGCGCGACCTGTTCGGCCTGTCGCTGGCCGCCTCGGCGGCGACCATCGTCGTCACCGGGTTGCTCTTCGTCGTCATCCCGCGCGTAGGGCAGGCGGCGCTGCCGATGCAGCCCGGGGGAGCCCGCATGGTGTCCGGCTTCACGGAGCGCGTGAGGCTGGGCTCCTACGGCGAGATCGAGGCGGACGCCACCGTCGTCATGCGCGTGCACCTGACACGGTTCACGGGCGGCCGCGGCGCGCCCGAGGCGCTGCCGTCGCTGCGCTGGCGCGGCATCGCCTTCGATCACTTCGACGGCCGCGAGTGGGCGGTGAGCCGCTCGACGATGAAGCTCGCCCTGCGCCGCGACCTGCCGGTGCCGTTCCCGATCCTCCAGGAGTACGGGGGGCCGATCCTCACCCAGGAGATCCACCTGGAGCCGCTGGGCTCGGCGATGATCTTCGCGGCTCCGCGCCTGCTGCGGCTGCAGGGCCGATCCGACTTCATCACGCTCGACGACCTCGGCAACGTCGCGGTGCCGGCCCCCTCGGCGCGCCTGCAGTACACGGTCGAGTCGGAGCCTGAGATCGGCGATCCGCGCCGGGCCGGCATCGCCGGCGCCCGGCCGCCCAACGATCCGCGCTGGCGGGCGCGCTTCACCCAGCTGCCGCCGATGCCGCCGCGCATCGGGGCGCTGGCGCGCGAGGTGACCGCCGGCAGCCCCGATGCCTACGACGCCGGCCGTCGGCTCACCGCGTGGCTGAGCCGCGAGCTGACCTACACGCGCGTGCTCGAGGCGCCGGCGACGGCCGATCCGCTGGAGGACTTCCTGTTCGTGCGGCGTTCGGGCAACTGCGAATACTTTGCGGCGGCCCTGGCCGTCATGCTGCGCTCGCTCGGGATCCCCGCCCGGGTCGTCAACGGCTTCCAGCGCGGCGAATGGAATCCCTACGGACGCTACTTCATGGTCCGCCTGCGCGATGCCCACTCCTGGGTCGAGATCTTCGTGGACGGCGCCGGCTGGGTCACGCTCGATCCCTCGCCGCGCGGCGCGGTGGAGCCGGCCCCGGTGGCGTCGCCGGCGACGCTGTGGTTCGACGCGTTGCGGATGTCGTGGTACCGCTATGTGGTGACCTATAGCGTCCACGATCAGCTCGCCGCGGTGGAGACGGTGCGGCGAGCGACGTGGACGTTGAGCACGGCCGCGCTGCACCCGGCCGAGTGGCGCCAGGCACCCCGCTCCGCGGTGGCGGGTGTGGCGCTCGTCGTCGCCGTCTTCGTGCTGGGCGCGACGTGGCGTCGCCGACGCCTCGTCACGCCGACGGCCGCCGTGCCGGCCTTCTATACGCGCACGCTCCGACTGCTCGCCCGCCGTGGTCTGAAGCCCGCCGCAGGGGAGACGGCGCGAGAGCTCGCCCGGCGGGCGCCGGCCGCCGGGGCCGGGGCGCTCGCCGCGCTGACCGCCGCCTACGAGCGTGTCCGCTTTGGCGGCGCCGTGCTCACGCCGACCGAGACCGCCGAGGTCGACGCCGCGCTGAAGGATCTCGCCGTGGCCCTGCGCACCGTCCGCCCGCAATAGATGCACGCCGGCCACCTCCTCACCCGCGCCGCCCTCCGGTACGGCGATCGTCCCGCGTGGATCGCCGGCGACAGGCGCGTGTCCTTCCGCGAGGCGGAGGCACGCGTGAACCGGCTCGCCCACGCGCTGCTGGCGCTCGGCGCGCGCCCCGGCGACCGCGTCGGCATGCTCATGCCGAACTGTTACCAGGGGCTGGAGACGCTCCTGGCCCCGATGAAGGCCGGGATGGCCGTGGTGCCGATGAACATGCGGCTGCACCCCGACGAGCACGCCTACATGCTCGACGACGCGGGCGCCCGCGTGCTCGTCTACACCGAGGACTTTCGCGACCACCTCGCCTCGGTGCGCGGCCGCCTGCGCACGGTGGAGCGCTTCATCTGCCTGGGCGCGGGGGCGCCGGGCGACCTTGAGTTCGAGTCGCTCGTGGCCGCGACGCCGCGCGCCGATCCGCCGGAGGTCGCCATCGAGCCCGACGCCATGGCCTGGCTGTTCTACACGTCAGGGACGACGGGCCATCCCAAGGGCGCCATGCTGACGCACCGCGCTCTGCTCACGATGGCCCAGCAGTTCTTGATGCTGACGCCGCCGCGGGGGCCGAACGACGTCGTCCTGCACGCCGCGGCCATCACCCACGGCTCCGGCTGTCTGCTCTTCCACCACCTGGCCGCCGGCGCCGCCAACGCGTTCCCGACCACGCGCTCGTTCGATCCGCCGCGCATCTTCGACGCCATCGCCCGCTACCGGGCGACCACGATGTTCCTGGTGCCGACGATGATCAACACGCTGCTGGCGGCGCCCGAGCGGCCGCGCTGCGATCTGTCGAGCCTGCACACGGTCATCTACGGCGGCGCCCCCATGTACGTCGAGCACCTCGAGGCCTCGCTCGCCGCGTTCGGGCCGGTGTTCGCCCAGATCTTCGGGCAGGGCGAGGCGCCGATGATGATCACCGTGCTGCCCCAGGCCGAGCACCTCCCCGGCGATCCGATCGCCCGCCGTCGGCTGGCCTCGGCCGGGCGCGAGACGCCGGCCGTGCGGGTGCGGATCGTCGACGAGGACGACCAGCCACGGACGCCCGGCGAGATGGGTGAAATCGTCGTGCGCGGCGACCTGGTCATGAAGGGCTACTGGAACAAGCCGGAGGCGACGGCCGAAGCGCTGCGGGGAGGATGGTTGCACACCGGCGACATCGGGTATATGGACGAGGGCGGTTATCTCTACATCACGGATCGAAAGAAGGACATGATCATCAGCGGAGGCTCCAATATCTATCCGCGCGAGATCGAGGAAGTGATCTGCCGGCATCCCGGAGTGTTCGAGGTGGCGGTCATCGGCGTGCCCGACGATCGGTGGGGCGAGGCGACCAAGGCCCTGGTCGTCGCGCGGCCCGGCCAGGCGCTCAGCGAGGCCGAGATCGTCGAGCATTGCCGGCGCCACCTGGCCTCGTACAAGAAGCCGCAGTCGGTGGAGTTCCTGCCGGCGCTGCCCAAGAACGCTTACGGCAAGGTCCTGAAGCGGGAGCTGCGCGACCGCTTCTGGACCGATCGCACGCGGAAGGTGTGACATGGGCGCTCGCGATCTCGAAATCGCCCGCGAGGTGAAGCTGCGCCCCATCCAGGAGATCGGCGAGGCGCTCGGTCTCGGTGCCGACGATCTGGAGACGTACGGGCGCGTGAAGGCCAAGGTCCGCTGGGAGGCGATCGCGCGCACGAGCGACCGGCCCGACGGCGCGCTGGTGCTCGTGACGGCGATGACCCCGACACCGGCCGGGGAGGGCAAGTCGACGACCACGGTGGGGCTGGCCGACGGCTTCCGCCGACTCGGCAAGCGGGCCGTCGTCGCCCTGCGCGAGCCGTCGCTCGGCCCCGTGTTCGGCGTGAAGGGTGGTGCGGCCGGCGGCGGCCGCGCCCAGATCGCGCCGATGGAGGACATCAACCTCCACTTCACCGGCGACATGCACGCCATCGGCGCGGCCCACAACTTGTTGGCCGCGATGCTCGACAATCATCTGGCCCAGGGCAACGCGCTCGGCCTCGATCAGCGGCGGGTCCTCTGGAAGCGCGTGCTCGACATGAACGATCGCTCGCTCCGCAACATCGTGCTCGGGCTGGGCGGGACGGCGCACGGGGTTCCGCGCGAGGGCGGCTTCGAGATCACGGTCGCCTCCGAGGTCATGGCGATCCTGTGTCTGGCGCGCGACCTGCAGGACTTCAAGGCCCGCGTGGAGCGCATCATCGTCGGTGAGACCACCGGCGGCGAGCTGGTCGAGGCGCGCAAGCTGAAGGCGGCCGGCGCCATGGCGGTGCTGATGAAGGACGCCATCAAGCCGAACCTGGTGCAGACCCTCGAGGGCACGCCGGCCTTCGTGCACGGCGGGCCCTTCGGGAACATCGCCCACGGCTGCAACAGCCTGATCGCCACCCGCCTGGCCCTGAAGCTCGGCGAGATCGTGGTGACCGAGGCCGGATTCGCCAGCGATCTCGGCGCCGAGAAGTTCGTGGATATCAAGGCCCGGACCGGCGGGCTGACACCGTCGGCGGCGGTGGTCGTCGCCACGGTCCGCGCGCTCAAGCTCCACGGTGGCGTCGCGCTGGCCGATCTCGCCCGCGAGGACGTCGGGGCGGTCCGGCGGGGTACCGAGAATCTGGCCAAGCACGTCGAGAACGTGCGGGCCTTCGGACTCACACCGGTCGTCGCCCTCAACCATTTCACCGGGGACAGCGAGGCCGAGGTCGCCGCGGTGCTCGATACCTGCCGGGGCTGGGGTGTGCGGGCCTCGGTCTCGCGCGGCTGGGAGCTCGGGGGGGCCGGCACGACCGAGCTGGCGCAGGCGCTGATCGAGGTGATGGCCTCGTCCGACCGCGGCGCGTTTCACCAGCTCTATCCCGAGGAGTGGTCGCTCACGCGCAAGATCGAGACGATCGTCACACGAATGTACGGCGGTGACGGCGTGCAGATGGCGCCGGCGGCCGCCGCCAAGCTCGCCCGCTGGGAGGCGCTCGGCTACGGCAAGCTCCCGGTGTGCATGGCCAAGACGCAGAACTCGCTCTCCGACGACGCCAAGAAGCTCGGTCGGCCGCGCGGCTTCACCGTCACCGTGCGCGACGCCAAGCTGGCCGCCGGCGCCGGGTTCGTCGTGGCCTACGCGGGCGACATCCTGACGATGCCCGGGCTGCCCAAGACGCCGGGTGCGGAGACGATGGACATCGACGCCGACGGGAACGTGATCGGGCTGTTCTGATCATGATTGGGGGGCGCGGCACCGTGCGGCACTACGCCGAGGTGGAGACCTTCCTCGACGGCTGTCTGACGAGCCGCTAGTCGTTCAGGCGCGCTCGCTGGTGTCCGGCTGGGTCACCACGCCGTTGATGCGCCACTGCCCGCCCTCCCGCACCATCTCGTACACGGCCTCGATCGCCTGGCCGTTGGTGCCGCGGACGCGCACCAGCAGGTAGAGCCGGCCGCCGGGCCCTCGGGTGGCGCGATCGATGACCGCCGACACGGACTGCGCGATCTCCGGATAGCCACCGCGCACCATCGCCTCGAAGTGCCCGCGGTCGAAGAGCTCGTGGATCTCGGCCGAGGCGAACCCGAAGGCGCCGTCGAAGTCGTCGCGGCGGAACGCGTCGAGCTGCTGCATCACGATACGGGCGGCCGCCTCGGCGTCGGGGTCGACCTGGGTCTGCGCGCTCACTTCCCACGCCGGCAGCATCACCGCCAGGAGCAGTCCGAGGGCCATGCGTATCATGCCGCTACTTTACCGCTCTCGGGAGCGCTGGTAGTATCCCGTCGCCATGCGCACGATCCTGCTCGGCACCGGCTCGCCGCCACCGAACCCCCGGCGCCGCGGCCCGTCCACGCTCGTCGTCGTCGGAGACGCGGCGCGGTTCCTCGTCGACGCCGGCTCCGGCGTCGGGGGGCAGCTCGTGCAGGCGGGGGTTCGTCCCTACGACTGGCCGCCGATCTTCATCACCCACCATCACTCCGACCACACGATCGACATCGGCCACCTGCTGATCACCCGCTGGATCGTCGGCCAGAACGCGCCGCTCGAGATCTACGGCCCGGCCGGGACGCGACGGCAGATGGACAAGCTGCTCGACTGGCTGCGGCTGGACATCGACATCCGGCGCGAGCACATGCAGGAGCGGCAGCCGCCCGAGGTGCGGGTGACCGAGGTCGACGAGGGCACGGTGCTGGAGCGCGACGGCCTGCGCGTCTCCGCGTTCCTCGTGGAGCACGACCCGGTCAAGCCGGCGTTCGGCTATCGGTTCGACGCCGAGGGCCGGAGCGTGGTGGTCTCCGGCGATACGCGGCCCTGCGAGAACCTCATCCGCTGGAGCCGCGGGGTGGACGTGCTGGTGCACGAGTGCTGCGAGATGGCGAAGACCTCGTGGTATCCGGGCTGCGGCTGGGCGACCATCGAGGAGAAGATCCGCGACCTCGCCTCGTACCACACCCAGCCCGACGACATCGGCCGCGTCGCCGAGGCCGCCCGGCCCCAGCGGCTCGTGCTGAGCCATCTCATGCCGGGCTCCGATCCCGCAGCGCTCAAGGCGGCGGCGGAGAAGTATTTCCAGGGGCCGGTGACCGTGGGCGACGACCTGCTCGAGGTGTGATCGCGCCCCGCTTCGGCTTCTTCTTCTGGCCCTACGAGCCGGCACTGGTGGCTCGCATGGTTCGGCTGGGTGAAGAGCAGGGATGGGATCTCGTCGGCATCGCCGACACCCCCGGCAACGCGATGGACGTGTGGGTGGCGCTCGCGCAGGCGGCGACGCTCAGCACGCGCGTGCGGCTCGCCAGCTGCGTGACCAACCTCGCCACGCGCGATCCCGCCATCACCGCCGGCGCCGCCGCGTCGATCGACAAGCTCTCGGGCGGCCGCTTCGTGCTCGGCGTCGGCGCCGGGCACAGCGGCGTCGTCAACGTCGGTAGGCGGCCCACGCCCCCCGCGGACCTGCGCGAAGGGCTCACGCGCGTGCGCGGCCTGCTCGGCGACGAGCGGCCGGTGCCGGTGTACGCGGCCGCGTCAGGCCCGGGCGCCCTGCGCGCGGCCGGCGCCGCCGCGGACGGCGCCTTCGTGAACTACGGGCTCGGTGCGGTGGAGACGTCGCGGGCGCGCGCGCTCCTGGCCGAGGGCGCCGCGCAGGCGGGCCGGACGGGCACGCCCTTCGACACGTGGTTCATCGCCTGCCTCGACGTCAGCGAGCGCCGCGAGACGGCCCTTGGACAGCTCGGCAACATCCTCGCCTTCGTGGCCGCCTACATCCTGGGGCCGGCGCCGGCCGAGCGCGGCGTCCCCGCCGAGCTGGTCCCGGCCATCGTCGAGCTGCGGCGCCAGTACTCGACGCGCCGTCGCGAGATGGACCCTGATCTCGTGCGGCGCCTGGGGCTGTTCGACTACTTGCGCCGGCGGCTGGCGGTGGCAGGGACACCGGAGGACTGCGCGGAGCATACACAGGCGGCGCTGGCCGCGGGCGCCACCAACCTCATGTTCACCGTCAGCCTCGCCGCCGATCCGGTCCGCACCGTCGAGCTGTTCGGCCGGCACGTCCTCAAGCGCTGAAGGCGGGCGTGAGGCTCGCGGTTGATTCCGCCCGCGCACGATAGTACGGTGCCGCCTATGTCTACCGGCCTCGCCCGCGGCCTGACGAACTACGGCGATCGCGACTTCGCGCTCTACCTGCGCCGCTCCTTCGCGCGCTCGATGGGCTACTCGATGTCGGCGCTCGCCCGGCCCATCATCGGCATCGCCAACTCGGCGAGCGGCTTCAACAACTGTCACCGCCACTTTCCCGAGCTGCTGGAGGCTGTGCGCCGCGGCGTGCTCGCGGCCGGCGGGCTGCCGATGGACTTTCCCACGATCTCGCTGGGCGAGGTCTTCCTCGAGCCGACCAGCATGCTGTACCGCAATCTCATGTCGATGGACGTCGAGGAGATGGTACGCGCCCAGCCGATGGACGCCGTCGTGCTCGTCGGCGGCTGCGACAAGACCGTCCCCGCCCAGCTCATGGGCGCCGCCTCGGCCGGGGTGCCGGCGGTGCAGCTCATGGCAGGTCCCATGATGGCGGGCCGCCATCACGGCGAGCGGCTCGGCGCCTGCACGGACTGCCGGCGCTTCTGGGCGAAGTACCGGGCGGGCCAGCTCACGAAGGACGAGATCGCCGGGATCGAGGGCAACCTGGCGACGACGGCGGGGACGTGCGCGGTCATGGGCACCGCCAGTACGATGGCGTGCCTGGCCGAGACGCTCGGCATGGCGCTGCCCGGCACCGCCGCGATCCCCGCCGTCCACGCCGACCGCCTGCGCGCCGCCGAGGCCACCGGCGAGACGGCGGTCGCGCTCGCGTGCTCACGGGTGACGCCGGCGCAGATCCTCACGCCGAAGGCGATCGAGAACGCGCTGCGCGTGCTGCTGGCCATCGGCGGCTCCACCAACGCGATCATCCATCTCACCGCGGTGGCGGGCCGGGTGGGCGTGCCGATCGATCTGCGCGCGCTCAACCGGCTCAGCGACGAGACGCCGGTGCTCGTGGATCTGAAGCCGTCCGGCCAGCACTACATGGAGGACTTCTTCGCGGCCGGTGGCGTCGGCGCCGTTCTCCGAGAGCTGCGCGACCGCCTGCACCTCGATTGCGTCGGCGTCACCGGCGAGACGCTGGGCGCGCGGCTGGACGGCGACGACGCCTGGGTGGACCGCGGCGTCATCCGCAGCGCCGGCGAGCCGTTCCAGCCGGTGGGGGGCCTCGTCGCGCTCTTCGGCTCGCTGGCGCCGGGCGGTGCCATCCTCAAGCGCTCGGCCGCCGACGCCCGGCTGTTCGAGACGGAGGGGCGCGCGGTGGTGTTCGACTCGCTCGAGGATCTCTCGGCGCGCATCGACGACCCGGCCCTCGACGTGACGCCGGCCGATTTCCTCGTGCTCAAGAACGCGGGGCCCAAGGGCGCCCCGGGCATGCCCGAGGCCGGATACTTGCCGATCCCGACGAAGCTGTCGCGCGCGGGCGTGACGGACATGGTCCGCATCTCGGACGCGCGGATGAGCGGGACGGCGTTCGGGACCATCGTCCTGCACGTGACTCCGGAGGCGGCCGCCGGTGGCCCGCTCGCGCAGGTTCGCAGCGGCGACCGTATTCGCCTGTCCGTGAAGGAGCGTCGACTCGACCTGCTGGTCGATCCCGCCGAGCTCGCTCGTCGCACGATGAGCGCCTCGGCGGCGCCGGCGCCTACGCGAGGCTACCGGCGCCTGTACGCCGATCACGTGCTCCAGGCCGACGCCGGCTGCGACTTCGACTTTCTACGGACTGGGGGCGCCGAGATAACCCCAGGATCCCCAGTCGCTCGACGCGCCCCGGCGTAGCCGGGGCCGCCGCTTCGACGTTTCGCTCGCTAGGCGAGGTCGAACAGCAGGGCCTCGGCGCCCTGGTCGCCGACGAGCGTCACGGCCGTCTCGCCGGTGATCGCCGCACCGTCGCTCGTGCCGAGATACTCACCATTCAGCGTGAGCGAGCCGCGCGCCACGTGCAGCCAGGCGTCGCGGCCGGGCGCCAGCCGGTGGGTGACCGGCTGGCCGGGACCGAGCAGCGTCGCGTAGACCCGCGTGTCCTGGTGGATCGTCACCGAGCCGTCGGCGCCGTCCGGCGAGGCCACGAGGCGCAGGCGGCCGCGCTTCTCGTCGTCGGCGAACGTCTTCTGCTCGTACCCCGGCGTGATGCCCCCCTTGGCCGGCTCGATCCAGATCTGCAGCAGGTGCACCGGCTCGACGGCCGAGGGATTGGCCTCGCTGTGGCGTACGCCAGTGAAAGCGCTAGTGCGCTGCACATCTCCGGGCCGGATCGTCGAGCCGGT
>Ga0134124_10002603_pt1 | contig 14576 bp, 9 predicted proteins | sample KB304_FD_96880 | JGI IMG/M metagenome (GOLD analysis project Ga0134124, IMG submission 96880) | Terrestrial soil microbial communities without Nitrogen fertilizer from Kellogg Biological Station, Michigan, USA - KB3-0-4 | ecosystem: Environmental > Terrestrial > Soil > Unclassified ... | reverse complement strand
TTGATCGATGTGCGGGCCGGTATACAGGTCTTCGCGACGCCAGATCTCGCCGATGAGAGCCTGGCGAGTTTCCGGATCGGCCAGCCCTCGCAGCTTGTCGATTATGCGCCGCATCACCGAATCGTATTCGTTGCCCGGCTCGACGATGCCGTGGGTTTCGCGGCCGCGCAGGTTGATGAATATCTGCCCGTAGTTCCCTTTTGAGAACGCTACGGTGCGCGACCAGTCAACGTCACTGAGCGACAACATCATCGCGTTCGCAAGCTTCATCAGGGTCGAACGATTCGTGACGCCGACCGACAAACGCAAGTGCGCGAGACCCATCTTCATCGCCGAACGATACGCCAGGTCAGGCGTCAGTCCCAGATTGAAGAGCGCGCGCTTAAAAAGAGTCAGCGCATCACGCTTGAGCACCAGCAAGCCTTCTTCGATGAGCCACACGTTGAAGCACAAAAACTTCTTGATAGGTCCGAACCCGTGATCCGAACCCATGTAAACCGTCGCGTCCTCATCGACAGAGTCGAACAACTCGCCAAGAGTCGAATCAACCGCGTGCCAGTATTCGTGCGCGCGGCCTATGTTTGCGTCGTGTTCCTTGCGATCGAAGAACGGGTGACTTTCGTCCAGCAAGTGCCAAAGCTCGTGCTGGAAGCGATCGGTGCCCCAATAGTGAGTCGCGAAAACGTCCCAGCCGTACTGCTCCATCAGGTAGCGATTGACCTTCGTCTTGTATTCGAGTTCGGTAAAGAGCTGATTCAGAATCTTGTCGACGTTCCCCTTCGTGTAGACTTCGGTGATGTACAACTCATAAGGGCCGAACTTGCCTTCGATTTCATCGATCAAGCTCTCGGGAGAAGTAAAGTCGTGGCGTCCGCGCGGCGTCAAAAAGTCCGAGATCATTACTCCGTTGACGAGTCCGGGCGGATAGGTACAGGGAACGTTCGTTACGATGGCTTGCTTGCCCACTTGCCCGAGCACATCCCAAAACGGAAGCCCGTCCCGCGAACGCGAGCTGACAGGCATATCCGGTAACTCGCCGCTCCCCTTGCGTCGCAGGAGAAACTCGAACACCCCGTGTTTTCCGGGGTTCTTGCCGGTCATCCAGGAGACCCAGGCTGTTGGGGTAATCGGAGGTATCGTCGTCTCGAGCGGACCGTGAACGCCCTGGTCAATGAACTGCTTCAGTCGAGGCATCAAGCCGCGATCAATGAGGGGATTCAGTACGTCGAAGGTGGCGCCATCAAGGCCAATAAATAGAACTTTTTTGCTCATAACAAAAGACGTGAACTATAGCTGATGGATTGAAGGGTTATCAACCGAGGTTCATTGAGACGGCGCTTCACTTCGCGTGCTTTGCGGTCCTTTTGCGACTTTGCGCTGAGTATTGGGTCTTGCGCTTTCAATACCCAATACTCAGCGCAAAGTCGCAAAGGACCGCAAAGCACGCGAAGGTTATTAAGCAACGCAGAATCCGAAACACTACCTTCCTGGGAGAGCTTGAACAGGTGTATCGATGGTTGTAGTATTCTGCCGCGTTTAGCAACGGTGATTTCAATAACCGGCTCCAAACGAACCCGAACGCCGCAAGGCTGATCAATAAGCTAACTACACTGAAAGGAGATTGTGAACATGGCTAGCCTAACGTTTATCACTGAGAGCGTACCCGATTTTACAGTCGGCGTAGCTGGGCATTTTGCCTTCGTCGTCAGCGGCGGCACCCCGCCTTACACCTTTACGATTACACAAGGTACGCTGCCCCGAGGCCTGACGCTTTCTAAAACCGGAAAACTATCGGGAACAGCCAGACGGCCCGCGGACACCACTGTCTTTATCAAGGTCACGGACATTTTTCACCATTCTCTGACGCAGGCTTTTCCAGTGCGGGTAACAGCCCCCTGAGCGCGAAGTTGGCACTGACATTGAGCAGAGTTCAACGAACAGCCGACGCGCTAAGCGGCCTTGAAGAAGCTACGCGTTAGGTTTTGCGCACAGCACCTTGTAACACCTTGGTCGCGCAGCCGATGGTCCCTGTTTTCACGCCAGTCCTCGAGTAATTGACGTGGTCTCTACAGTATGGTTAATCTGAATCTGAGAGTTTGAGGAAGAGAATTATGTCTGAAGAAACCGAAATCGCCTTCGCTGACGAGCTTAGAAAACATGAGAATCAGTGGGTTGCTATCCATGAAGCAGGTGAGACTGAGACGATAGTCGGCAGTGGGTCAAATGCCGTCGAAGCCACGCGCGACGCGGAAGAAAAGGGATTCTACGACACGATACTGTTCAAGGTCCTACCTCTCGACAAAGGTTACGTCCCCGGCGGCCGCAATCTGGCGCGACTGGTCACTTCAAATCTTCCTCGGAATCGCTCAAACGTTACGCGATAGTTTTGAAAGAACCCCGACTGACCAAGAACACCATAAACCCATTCTGAATCAGTGAAGCCCGCTTCTAGATCGATCTTCTCCGACAATCCTTGAATCTGGATTTGTATTGTGTGCATGTGAGCGTCCACGAACTGTCCCGCTGCGATCCCGGCAAAGCGTTTCAATCTCCCGGCTTGCACGTCGATTCCAAGACGCTCACCCACGGAAGTATGAAATAAGGAATCATCGGCGCCGCTGTCCACCAGACAACGAATGTCTTGGTGTTTGAGACCGTAGTACAGTCTGACTTGCAGTATCGGGCGGGCTATCCACCGCCTTGAGGGATCCGAATCATCTGGAGCTTTTCTGTATTTGTACTTCATCGGTTATCCTCGTTCTCCAATACCCAGAAAGCAGGATCGCAGTCGCCGAAGCTACACCTATCAGCCGGCCCTCAGTAAGCGGCGCTGCTTCAAAAACACGCCAACCTTTTGCCAGACTTCGCCGATCCGTCGAAGCTCTCGCGGGTCGAAGAATCGAAACACAAACAACAGCAGCGGGAACGATAGCGCCAGAGAAACCTTGATCGCCATCGACATGAAAACCCTTGGACGGCTCGGCGATTCGCCGCGCAGTGAATCGCTGACGTAAAACGCCGCCGTCAGCAGCGCTCCGAAGCCGAGCACCATAAACACCCGGCCCCACTCGTAGCGCACTTTGAAAAACAAATTAGAAGCCCAATACCTCAGCGCGCAAAACAGGGCATAAGATACCAGCGTCGATATAGTAGCGCCCATGCTTCCGTATCTCGGGATCAGCCAGAAGTTCAAGCCGATGTTTACCGCCAGCGCAACGGTGATCACTATTGGCGCAAAGATCGTTCGCTTGTGCAGCGTGATTCCCACATTCAATACTCGCGAGGCGCAGTCGAGCACGGCGGCCAACGCAAGGAGCGGGATGATGTTCGCCGCCGACCAATAGCTCTTCAAGCTGTAGAGCGTCAGCCCGTCACCGGCTACCGCCGATACACAGAGCGCAAAGAACATGCTCACGAACAAAACATAAGTCAGCACTCGCGAGTAGTACTCCTCGGCGCCTTCTTCGTTCATCACCGAAAACCGCATGACCGTCCACACCTGACTGAACGGCACCGTCACCAGTATCGTCACCACCGACACAAGAGTGTTGGCCATCGAATACGCGCCCAGCTCCCTTGGGCTCGCGTATCGTTCGAGGAAGAAGCGATCGATCATCATGAACAAGATGAACGCGATCTGGCTGAAGATCAGCGGTAAGCCAAACGACAGCATGCCGCGCAGCTCGCTTAACGAGAATTTCACGCTCAAGTCGCGGCTAACCATCGCGTAGAACAGCACTGCTTCGAACACGCCGCCAAGCAGCCGGCCGAGCAGCACGTTATGAACGCTCGCGCCCACGCCGACTACAAGGTAAGTAATCAAGGCAAGCTGGAACAGGAACGCGGTAATGTTCAGAGCCGAGTATTGAGCCGATCTGAACTTCGCGCGAAGGATCGAGTCCGGAATCAACGTGATCACTTCGAAGAAGCTGATCAGCAGGACAAGTTGCATCAGGTCGGACCTTGAGCGGTCGCCCTTAAGAACCAGCGCCGACATCTGCGGAGCCGCCAGCCACAATAGAGCCGTAGCCGCAGCCGCCGACACGAACAAAAAGATCATCGTCGAGCCAACGATCTTCCGGCGATGGTCCACATCTTCAGTCTCGTAGTAATGACGAAAGAATGCGTGGTTGAGTCCGAACTTTAGAACGATGGTCACCAGGGTCAGGGTGACGGTCAGGAGTGAGAGAACCCCGAACTCGCCGGCGGGCAGGTAGCGCGAGTAAACCGGAACGAGCACCAGGCCGAACGCGCTGTTTACGACGCTGCCGATTCCGAACAGGAGCGTGTGCTTTACCGTCTTTTGAATCTTATCGTATATCGTGGCCGATACTCCGTCTTCGGGTAGTGGGGTGATAGTGTGTTGCTCGCTCAGATTCGTGTTTCTCCTCTGCGTCCTCGGCGTCCTCTGCGGTTTTCTTATCAGTGGTGAGGATCAACCGCGGAGGACGCCGGGGACGCAGAGGACTGCTTGCGGGCAACACGCTAGAACCCCACTACGCGTCTTCGCTTCACCGCTGCCAAAATCAGCGCTAAGAGGATCAGCACCGCGACCGCGCCGCTGATGTACATAGACTCAAAAAACGTCCCGGGCATAAACACGAATGATACCATATGCTGTCCCGCCGGAACTTTGACTGCTCGCATCGTGTGGTTGGCTCGAAAAATCTGCGTCGGAGCGCCGTCGACGGCCGCGCTCCATCCGGGATAGTAATTATCGCTCAGCACCAGCACGCCGTCTCGCGTGTTATCGGTAACAATTATAACCCTGCTTCGGTTTTCTCCGACGATGCTTGCCAAGCCGGGGCGATGAGCCTCGGACTCAACCGGCAGGATTTCCGCGCGAGCGGGAGAAGATCCGGAATCGACTTCAATAACCGTTTGAGTCGCGGGATGAAATTGCGGAGAACGCATTGCAGTCAGCGACTCAGCGGGACTACCGACTTCGATCAGGCTGCTCGCGAAAAACGCTCGCTCCATTGCGCTCTTGTTTTCGTAGAGCGATACACCCTCTGCAGTACGAAGCAGTTGATATCCGGCTATCGGTCCAGCCGATTCATGAGTCATAACATATCTTACGTTCAGAAGGTCGAAGAACGGCGACTGGCTTTGATCAAAGACAACGTGACTCAGATTCGGTTGCGGCTCTATCAGCGACGCAAATTCACGATACCATTTTGGAAACTGCTGGTTTTTTCCGGCCACCGCCGCTATCTGGTAAGGCAACAACGTGTTCGGCGGCGCGATTATTTTTTCAGCCCCGCCGGCCGCACTACTGCGATTCGTCTCCAACTCCGAGGGCACGACCAGCACGCGACCAGGTGGAAGCGTCTGCAGGAGATCCGTTATTTCCGTCTTCGGAAAGACGCGTGAGCGATCGAAGGTGTGATCGAACTGATTGCTGTTCCAAGCGAGGTCGATCAGCAACAAAGCAACCAGGCTTATGTAAATGGTCTTGGCTGCGAGCCGGCGTTCGCTCAGCGCCCAAAGAAGTACAACTGCGGCAAACAGCAACGCCAGCGGAATCAGAATGCTCAGATTCGGCGGCGTGAACTGGACGCTCAATGCCGATGCGGACCTGCGAATAAACGCCACGCGCCCTCTTCCGGCCGAGTCGATCGCGAAACCGGTAAGCCTCGCAACGTAACCGCCAATCATCCCGAGCATCACAAAGCACGTAGCTCCGATCGCCAATCTCCGCCCAGCCTTGACGAATCGCTTGATTAAGTCGGAGTTCATTTGAAGAAGAAGGTCCGTGCCGAACGCCGCCAGCACCGCCGCCGAAAACAAAAACAGAACTCCTGCGCGGACAGCGACTCGAATCACCTGAAGAATCGGAATGTACCGGGTCACCGGAACGTATAGCGGCGCCGCCATCATGATCACAAGCGATATGGCCGCAAGCCACGCAAAACACCTCGCGTGATTTCTTTTCTCCGCGTCCCCCGTCGCCCCGTCGTCTCTTTTCCCTTTCGTCAGCTTCAGCCAGTACAAGCACAATCCAATCGGCGCAAGCGCCGCAATACCGACGTAGAGAATATGATCGTGCGATACGCCAAGCGCCGTAAACAGCTTGAGCATATTCGCGTCGTAGGCTGTGCCGAACAGGTTTGGAAACACAAGCGTCGCCGAATACCACGGAGGCAAATAAACATAGCCAAGCTCCGAGCCGACTATCTTGCGATTCGAATACGATAGCAATTCAAGCGAAGGCACCCATTGCGTCGCCGAAAGCGCCAATCCCACGGCAATCGTTACGAGCATCAGAACAATCACGTTAGCGGCAACGCTTCGTTCACGGCCGCTGCGCCGTGCAACCACGGTGAAGAACAAGTAGTAAAAGCCGACTGCGCCGACGTAGTAGATTTGATTCGGCAAGTATCCGCAGAAGAACTGCATCGCGAGGCATACTCCGGCGATCATCGCCTGTGTATAGCTCTGCCGCTTGATCGCGCGATCCGCGAACAACAGAATCGCCGGAAGCCACATCAACCCGCCCCACCAACCCAGTCCCGTCAAATGCAACATCGAGTGGGCCGATAATCCAAACACCAGTGAGCCCATTAGCGCCCCCCTGGCGCTTGCACCGATCGCGACAAGGAAGACGTACATCAAGACTGCAGCGCAAATCAGCTCGGTGATGCGAGCTACTGAATACCCGAGCGGGACGTCAAGGAATTTGTAGAAGAGCAGAAAGGGCGACAAAGTGCGGGTCACTCCGTCGGCGTAGATCGGATGCCCTGCCATCGTGTAGGGGTTCCACAAGGGAAACTCGCCGTCGCGGTACGCCGCTACGACAAAGTACTCACGCGTCACATAAGTATCGGTGAGGTCACGGCGGTTGTAAGGGTAATCCGACTGGCCTGCGCTGTAGCCCCAAGGCAGTTGATTGTTCAGGGTGTTGACGTCGACAAGGGTTTCGCCGAGGAAGAACACGCGCCAGAACAGCACTACGGCGGCGGCGACAATGATGGAGATATGAAGAACGTGTCTGCTGACGGAAGCCGATCTCGCGGTAGCAGCAAGCTCGCGCGAATCAATTGGTGTGACACGACCCTCGACATCGGGCTCCGCCATCATCCCTTCTTCCTCATTCTACCGATCCTCATTCTACAGATAGCCCAGACCGCGTAGCTTCTCTTCAATCAACTGCTCCTCTTCACTCGTCAGCGGGGTCCGGCCGGCTTCACCGCTTTCAGTCGTGCGGTCAAGGCGCAACGAATGCGCCGCGCTGAACTCATCAGTGAAGAGAGATTGAATAAAGTGTCCGTCCAGATCATCGGGCACCGGCAAACCTGCGGCATACAATATCGTCGGCACGAGATCGTACACCGTCGGCGATGCGGCTCGCGCATCGGCGCGGTCGTTCGGCAGAAAACCCGAGCCCTTGCAAATCAGTATTCCTTCCGGCCGATGATCACCGCTCCACCAAAATCCGCGTCCTCGGACTTCATCGGGCGGCTCAGGGAAGTCGGCCGCGGGGTTCCAGTAGACGTATAGATCGCTCGCACGGTTAGTGAAAGGACCCGAGTAAAGTTCATCCCGACTAACAACGCGGTCGACTACGCGGTGACCTTGAGCGTCGGACCAATTGCTCAGGTCTTCAATGATCTTCGAACAAACTTCATCGTAATCAGCGCCTGAGACGATTCCGTCTGCGTTGCGTCCTTCAAGATTGATATTGATGACATGACGGCCGGGTTCGGTGTAAGCGACGCTACGATTCCAGTCAACCGAAGAATAAAACGAATCCTTCTCGGATGCCTGTAATCGGCCGACTCGGTCTTCTCCGATCCCGGCCTTCACGCGCTCGCGCACCGACGCCGGCAGCAGGGTTCGCGCAGCTTTGCGGCCGGCTCCAACGAGCGAGTGGCGAGTCCGCGATCTACCACGAACCATGTAGCCCTTCGTCTCGAGCCATTCCGCGAGATGATAAGACGCGCCGGTGTGGCGGCCCATTCCATGATCCGAGATCACATAGACTTGAGTCTCATCGCTCGCGTGACTCAGCAGCTTTGCGATTGCGCCATCGAGCGCGCGATAGATTTCAAGAAACGGCGTTGTTTGGTTCCACAGGTTGTGACCCGCCCAGTCGCTTGCGGTATAGACCGTCATGAAAAAGTCTACCGGGCGATTGGTTATCAAATACTCGGCGGCGGCAGTTTGGATATCGATGAGCTTCGTCCATTCCTCTATTGCAGCATTGACGCGTCCTTCTCGCATCAATTCGCCAAGACCTCGAGGGGCGAAATGATACTTTGGGAATCGGTTGAGCAATTCAACTCGAAGCTCTGGCGGAGAGAAGGCCCGCTCGTTCAGCGACGGCGCGTCAAGTCCGCTGACCATGAAGCCGCCTGCTTCGCATCCGGCGGGATAGGTCATCGGAACGTTGAGAAAGCCAGAAGTGAAACCGTGCCGTGAAAGATGCGCGCTAATCAACTCGCCCGTACGATCGCCGCCCTTGAAGAAGACTTGCTTGCCGGTTGCGAAGTCGCGATCGGAAAAAACAAACAAGCCATGCCGGCCGGGATTCAATCCTGTGAGTATCGAGGTCCACGCCGACGCGCTATGCATGTTCGGCGTGGAAGTGAGGCGCGCGGACACGCCCTCGCGCATCAGAGTTGCGAGCGTTGGAAGATGACCGGCCGCAGTCCAGGGCTCGATGAGATCCATCGTCGCCGCGTCAAGACCGATGACAAGAATCTTCATGTTAAGTGCTCACCCTTTGCGAGCTTTGCGGTCCTTTGCGTCTTTGCGTGGGGTATTGTTCTCAGTACAGTTCTCAGCGCAAAGACGCAAAGGACCGCAAAGCTCGCAAAGGCGCATCGTCACTATTCTATATATCCCAGCGCACGAAGTCGCTCGCGAAGATCCGCTTCTTCAGCCGCGTTGTAGACACTGCTTACCACGCCGGCGGCTGGCTGCTTATACGAGGTTCCCTGACGTATTGGCTCGCCTGCATCAGTGAACACCTCAATCAGCGCGCGACCATCCATATCCATTGTCAGAGGACTGCCCAGTGACGCAAGCGCGGTCGGCCCGACGTCGCGAAGGTTCGGTTGAGACGTAAACGACGCGTTGCTCTCAACTCCTCGCCCCCACGCGATGAAGATCCCATCGCGCGAGTGCGTCCCCGTAGTCGAATCAGCCGGGACAATCATCTCACCGTAGCCCGGCCGCTCATTGTAAACGTACTCATCTCGTCGCGTGACCATCACCAGATCGGGAAGCCTGCTTGCCCACGCACCGTTGAAAGCTTCATCGCGTCGCATCACGGTTTCGAACACGGGCTCGCCGTCTTCAGGAGAAGTGAGGTTTAAGAGCGCGCCTCGAGCTTCTTCGATCACGCCGTCGAATTCGCTTTCACTCACAACGCCTTCCGGTTCGCGGCCCGCGAGATTCACCCACACGCCTTTATCCTGGGCGAAGAAGGCGCGCGTTCGTGCCCAATCTATCTCGTCAAGGAAAGCGCTTCCATATTCGACCTTCTTATCGAGAACGTTCCCATTTGGCGCCGCCGGCGAAATGCGTCGCGAAACTTTTTCCTTGAACGATCGCAACCTGGCGATGCTCTTGCGAGCAGCAGGCGCCTTGAACGTCAGCAGCCCGGCGGAAGCAAGCAGCTCGTTGACTCGAATTTCAAACAGCTCCGAACAAAACCCGTGATCGGAGACTACGAGTACGCGCGAGTCTGCCGGCAAGTGCTCGATCACGTTTCCAACTGTCGAATCCAGCCGCTGATATATCTCGTGAATGAACCCACGAAACTCCGCCGGAGTGTTCGGGTCGTGGCGCGGATGCGCTGGATCCATGTCAGCCCAGTAATCGTGTTGGGCTCGATCCAGCACTGAGAAAACGACCATCAGAAAATCCCAATCGCCGCGCTGCATCAGGAACTTGAGGGCCCGTTCGCGAACTTCGATCGTTCGTCTAAACTCATTCGCGCGAGCATGCTTGTCAGGAATTCGCTCGGGCTCGATTACGTAATTCGGAAACTCCGCAAGCAGTTCGTTCTTGAGCGAAACCGGAAAGGTAAACTCTGAGTTGCGCCCAGGCGTGAGCATTCCGGTTACCATCAGTCCGTTGATCGGTTCCGGCGGATAGGTTGTCGGAACATTGAGCACAACCGAACGCCCGCCCTGCTCGGTCAAGATATCCCAAACCGGGCGCGTCATGATGTCGCGGCCGCTCATTGCGCGCACACCGTAGCTCGAATGATTCTTGATGAAAGGAGAGAAGACTCCGTGCATGCCCTCGCTGGTGCCGGTTGTACAGCTCGCCCAACCGGGAAAGCTGTTAGGCAGTATGGTCGAGCGAAGCGGTGCGCTCGAGCCTTCGCGCATGAGGCGCGACAGGACAGGCATGCGGCCCGCGCTCACCAGCGGCTTGATGATGTCGAAGGTTGCTCCGTCCAGGCCTATGATTACGGTCTTCATCGATTTTCAATCAGGACTGACGAAACTCGCTCGTAACGGAAAGATGCTGACGAAAAAGAACAGGTCGGGAAAGGTGGCTTGCCCGAATGGTAGTAGAATGCGCAGTCCGCGAAGTTCAAGACGTCGACGAGCCCAGGCTCACCGTGAAGCCGCCTTCACGACGGTTCACTAGCGACAACTCTTCGAGTCTGATGAATATTCGAGCGAGACTCTCTTCGGGTGACTCGGCTCCAGTGTGCGCGATCACCTCCGGAGAAACCGGCGCTTCATAAGGATCGTCAACGCCGGTGAAGTTCTTGATCTCTCCCGCCAGCGCCTTCTTGTACAGGCCCTTCACGTCGCGTTCAGCGAGCACCTCAATCGGGCACTCACAGTAGACCTCGACGAATGAGCCGATTTGGTTACGAATCTCGTCGCGGATTTCGCGATAGGGCGAAATCGCAGCCGCGATCGCGACTACATCGTTGCGAGTGAGGAGCTGACAAACGAACCCGATGCGCCGAATATTGGTGTCGCGATCCTCCTTTGAAAACCCAAGCCCCTTTGAAAGATTAGTGCGTACGACATCGCCATCAAGCACCTCGACCTTCTGGCCGCGCGCAACGAGCTCCGTTTCGACCAGTCGCGCGAGAGTAGTCTTACCTGCGCCCGAAAGACCCGTAAACCATAACGTAAAACCCTTTTGTCCCATCTGTTCTCCAATTTGATTGATAGTTGTTCATTCTATTGCGAATTACGCGCTTTGCGCAAAGGAGCGAATATACACGACTGGTTCGGCTTCGGAAAGCCGGGGCGCTGCGCGGTAGTGGGGTATTAGCATGTTGCCGGCAAGCAGTCCTCTGCGTCCTCGGTCTCCTCCGCGGTTTTTCCTTCTCAGTGGCTCGGAATCAACCGCAGAGGACGCCGACGACGCAGGGAGAAACGCGAATGTGAGGGAGCAACACACTATCTCCCCACTACCCGCTGCGCGGTGTGCCCCCACTTTTCGGAGAATCTCACGGCTCATCGCCGTGTTTCTTCGAGCGCAGAGACCGCCGGAAGTTATCTTGACAGCGCACGGCTCTAAACGTAATAATCGCGGCGCTTCAATCGCCTATTGCCGTTTGCCAGCGTTATCCGTTGAGCTGTGAATTCCGAGCCCGACCTCAGGCGGGGTTTGCATCACATAAGCTTTCGAGAGGAAATCAATCGGATGGGACCCAAGCGAGCCGATCAGCCGAGCGTCAATCGAATGACGTTTCGAGGGCTGTTCCGCGTCAAACCGCTCGATGCAATTCTCGAAGACGCCGAAGAGCCCGAACATCAACTGAAGCGCGCTCTCGGTCCCGTGCAGCTCACCCTCTTTGGCATCGGCGCAATCATCGGCGCTGGAATATTCGCTACAATTGGAACCGCAGCGGCAGGCGATGCGAACCGCCCGGGCGCAGGTCCCGCGCTGATGATCTCGTTCGTGATCACTGCCATCGTTTGCGCGTTTACTGCTCTCTGTTACGCCGAATTCGCATCGATGGTGCCGATCTCGGGTTCGGCTTACACATACTCATACGCGACGCTTGGCGAAGTCATCGCGTGGATCATCGGCTGGGACTTGATCATTGAATACGCGGTTGGCAACATCGCGGTCGCGATAAGCTGGGCAAATTATTTCAAGACGCTGGTCGCCGGGCTGCATATCCCTGGAATCGCGCCTAACGGGATCATCATTCCGGATTGGATTTCGATGGACTATCGCACCGCCGCGAAAGTGCCCGGAGTCTACGAAAGCGCGCCGCACATATTCGGCAAGCCGATCATCTTCAACATCCTCGCGGTGGCCATCGTCACGCTGATCACCGTCGTATTGATCTGGGGAATCAAAGAGAGCGCGCGCTTTAACGCGATAATGGTGGGCATCAAGATCCTGGTGCTCACGTTTTTCATCGTTGTCGGCTTCACATACGTTCAACCTGCTAACTGGAGGCCGTTCAACCCGAACGGATTTGCCGGAATCAGTGCAGGCGCAGCCATCGTGTTCTTTGCGTATATCGGCTTCGATGCGGTCTCGACCGTTGCCGAAGAAACTCGAAACCCGAAACGCAACTTACCAATCGGGATCATCGCTTCGTTGATCATCTGCACTCTCTTTTACGCCGTGGTTGCGTGCGTCTTCACCGGCTTGATTTCGTACCCCGAGTTGAAGGCAAAACTCGCGACCGAACAAGCCGAGCCCCTGACGATGGCGCTGCAGCACGTCGGTCAGCAGTTTCACACCGATCTCGGTTGGGCCATCGGGATCGTCGCGTTCGGCTCGGTAATCGCGCATACGGCGGTCCTGTTGGTGTTTCAGCTCGGCCAGCCGCGTATTTTCTTCTCGATGGCGCGCGATGGTTTGCTTCCGAAGGTGTTCTACAAAGTTCATCCGCGATTCCGCACTCCTCACATCTCGACGATAATCACCGGGGTCTTCGTAGCCGCGTTCGCCGCCGTAGCAAGCATCGACGAGATGGTGGACCTGACGAACATCGGGACCCTGTTCGCCTTCATCCTTGTCTGCGCCGGCATAATCGTCCTGCGCGTGAAAGACCCCGACCGGCCGCGCCCGTTCCGCGTGCCTTTTGGTTTGGTCATTCCAATCCTGGGCATCGTGTCGTGTCTCTACTTGATCTATTATCTGCCGCCGACATCGTGGCTGCGGTTCGCGGCGTGGCTGAATTTCGGGTTCGTGATCTACGTCGGATACGGAGCCGTGCATAGCCGGTTGACTGGCCGCCACCACGCCGAACGGCCGGCTGAGCACAACGCTCGAACGGCTTACACCGGCTCGTGGCTCGCGATCATCGGCATTGCGCTGCTTGTTTTCATGCGCGGCTTCGATGTGTGGCTGGAAGCGCTGAAGGCGCGAGAAGACCTCGTGGGCGGATCCAAGATAATGGCCGCAATCGGAGACGTCTTCAAGACCGCACCATGGATGGAAGTGTCGTGGTTCCTGATCGTGCCGCTTGCGCTGAACGCATTTGTGCTCTGCCCGATCGTGATAGCGCGAGCGTTGAAGGCCGGACGCGAAGGCGGCAACGAACGCCAGGCTGGGGCAACGGCTTCGAGCTTGATTATCGCGATTGTGCTCGCGGCAGTATCGATCGTGTATTTGTTGTTACTGGCCAGGCATAATCTTTGAGTCTCTGGCTCTTTGCGTGCTTTGCGGTCCTTTGCGTCTTTGCGTTGAGAATTATCAAGGCCGCTAAGAATACTCAACGCAAAGACGCAAAGGACCGCAAAGCTCGCAAAGTTGGAGGAGGTAACGGATGGCGGATGCCGCAGTCGCAGTAGAAGACAAATCAACGGGCTTTATTCGGGGGCTGGGACTGCTCGACTCGACGACGATCGTCGCGGGCTCGATGATCGGCTCCGGCATCTTCATTGTCTCGGCCGAGATGGCGCGACAGGTCGGCTCACCCGGCTGGCTCCTTGTGGCTTGGGTCATCACCGGCTTGCTTACGGTGATTGGAGCGCTGAGCTACGGCGAGCTTGCGGCGATGATGCCGAAAGCAGGCGGCCAATACGTCTATCTTCGCGAAGCTTTTTCACCGCTGTGGGGTTTTCTCTACGGCTGGACATTGTTCATGGTGATCCAGACCGGGACGATTGCGGCTGTGGCAGTTGGGTTTGCACGATACTTCGGCGTGCTTTGGCCGAAGCTCTCGGAGAGTAACTATATTGTTGAGCCGATACATCTCGGTTCGAGCTATGCGATTTCGCTCTCCACCGCCCAGTTGGTCGGGTTGCTGCTGATAGCGCTGCTGACGTGGATGAATACCCGCGGATTGAAGCTGGGAAAGTTTGTTCAAAACGTATTCACGATAACAAAGACCGGCGCGTTGATAGCGCTGATCGTGCTGGGAGTCGTCGTTGGCTGGAATGCAGTAGCGGCTCACGCCAATTTCGGAAACTTCTGGGCCGTGCGCGGCAAGCTCCAGGAAGTCGGTCCCGGCGGGCTAACCGCGCTGACGACTTTCGGGTTGTTTGTAGGCATCTGCGTTTCTCAAACCAACTCGCTCTTCTCGGCGGACGCGTGGAACAACATAACCTTCACCGCCGGTGAAGTGAAAAACCCGCGCCGCAACATCCCCCTGTCGCTCGCTTTCGGGACCTTCCTGGTAATCG
>Ga0134124_10002600_pt1 | contig 14584 bp, 10 predicted proteins | sample KB304_FD_96880 | JGI IMG/M metagenome (GOLD analysis project Ga0134124, IMG submission 96880) | Terrestrial soil microbial communities without Nitrogen fertilizer from Kellogg Biological Station, Michigan, USA - KB3-0-4 | ecosystem: Environmental > Terrestrial > Soil > Unclassified ... | reverse complement strand
TGCGCGCGGGGCTTTCGCTCCGCGCGCAAGGTTTGCGCGCTCAGCCCGGCGTGAGCCGCGCTCGACGTGCCGCCAAGATCTTCGCGAACGAGCGCAGCTCGACCTCGCTCGGCGTCAGCCCAGTTTGTTCCAGATCGCTCAGGCCGATCGCTCCGCAGTTGAGTGCGCGCAAGAAGTAGTTGAGTAGCCCCTGGCCGGTCGCGGCGTCGTCGAACACCTCGCCGACGAGCGTGGCTTGTGCGGCCTTCTCGATGAAGTTCTTGAGGCGCTCGCCAGCGCTCGCCAGGCCCTCGAGGAAAAAGGCGTAGCAAGTCGCGTAGCGAACTGGCAGCTGCGCCGGATGCAAGTCCCAGCCTTGATAGTAGCCGCCTTCGAGCGAGTGACGGATGTGGCGATGCGCGAGTTGCCAGGCACCGTAGACCGCCGAGCGGTTCTCCTGCAGTTGCTCCGGCGAGAGCTGCTTGCCGCGGTGCGGCGCGACCGGCATCACGTTAGTTGCGCCGTCGGAGAGGAAGATCCCCGTGCTGGCGTAGGAGAGCAGCATCAGGCCCTTGGCCAGATCGCACATCGGATGATCCATCATCTGGTAGGCGGCGGTGATGTTGCAGGACGCGGTGAAGTCATAAGTGCCCAGGTGCGCGCCCACGCAGCGCCCTTCACCGGCTGCGAGCAGGCTGGGCAAGGGGCAATAGCCGTCCGGTCCAATCAAGGCCTGCGTGGTCTCGACCATCAATTCGAAGCGCAGGCTGCTGGCCGGCAAATGATGCCGATCTTCCAGGATTTCGAACAAGCGCACCAAGGTGCGCGGCTGCTCTGGAATATTGACTTTGGGTAGCGTGACCACGAAATTGTCGGGCAACTTGCCGCCCGTCGCGCCGAGCAACGTATCCAGAAAGATCTCGAGGGTGCGCGCTCCGCGAAGCTTCCACTCTTCGCCGAAGGATTTGACGCGGATGCCGATGAAGGGCGGCGTGCGCGCTTCTTTCATGGCGCGTGCCAGCTCGATCGCTGCGCGCTGAGCCGTTTCGTCTTCTTCCGCGTCAGGGCGTGCACCAAAACCGTCTTCGAAGTCGATCCGGAAGTCTTCCACGGCTTCGCGCGCGAGCTTGGCCTTCACGCGTTCATACACGGTTTGTGCGAGCCAGCCTTTGCGGCTCACCCGCCGCAGCTCGGCGGGATCGGCTTGGTAGCGTTCGGCGAGCGTTACCGGATCGAGTCCAACCAGCGCGGAGGCGGGAAGAAAGCCCACGCCCAGCGCAAGCTCCAGCGCATTTCCCGCGTAGGCCTCGAAGCTTGCCAGCGCGAGCTCGCCGAGGCGTTGGGTGGTGTCCGCCTTGTACAGTTGCGCGCCGCCGTACACCGTATGCACCGGCTGGCGCGCGGGACGATCGCCCGGATAAATAGCTGAAAATGCCCGGTTGGCTCGGCTCAAGGCCTCCAGGTGCGAGGCTGCTAACGTGGTCAGACTCATGGCTCAGCTTCCGCGATAGGTGGAGTATCCAAACGGGCTCAAGAGCAACGGCACGTGATAGTGCTGGCTCGGATCATCGACGTGAAATTGGATTTCGACCCGCTCGTAGAATGATGGTTGGCCGAGCGCGCGGTAGTGCGCGCCGGTCTCGAATCTCAGACAGTACAGGCCGGCGGTGAGCGTGCTCTGCCCCAACAGTTGCTTGATGCGCCCGTCCTGATCCGTCACTCCTCGACCGAGCTCCACGAAGGCGCCGTCCTCCAGCACCGCCAGGCTGACGCTCACGGCGGCGGCAGGTTTGCCGAGCGAAGTATCGAGCACGTGAGAGGTGATGGCGCTCATGCTTCGAGCTTCTCCAAGCGCAGGTGGGTGATCTTGGCTTGCTCGGTGGCGGCGATGTCGAGCTCCAGGTCGGGTGAATGTTTGAGTCGCGTTTGCAGCAACGCGAGCATCTCTTCCGCGCCCTTGCCGGTGGCGCAGACGATGAACGAAAAGCCGAATCGCTCGCGGTACGCGCGGTTGCCGTCGCGCAGCGCGAGCAGCGTGGCCTCGCTCGCCCCCAGCGCAGCGCTCTGCTCGGCTCGCGACCAATCCGCCGTCTTGGCGAATTTTCGGCGCAATTCGTCTAGATTTGCGCCGATTTCCGGGTGATGGCTGAAGGCCTCGCGGTAGTCGTCCGGGCCGAGTTGAGCCCACACTTCGACCGCCGCGGCGTACATGGCGGTGGGCGACGCAAACGGCAGTCGGGCGAGCATGCCCTGCACCCAGCGCGTTGCGCCGCAACAGCGCGTCAGCGCCTCTCGGGCCTCTTCACGCGAGAGTGCGTTCAGTGCCGGCGCGGGCTCACGGGCTTCAGCCACGGGCGTTGCCCCACACGCGCAGGCGACTCACCCCGCCGTCGGGGAAGATGCGCAGGCGGACATGAGTCGCCGGCGAATGGGCCAGCAGCTCGCGCGTGAAGAAGTGTCGCGTATCGGCCGCTAGCTTGGTTTCGGCCAAGAGCGGTTGCCAAGCGCTGCTTTCGAGCAAATCGGTCGGTCGCGCGCCGTCTGCTTCGATCACCTCCAGCGCGCAGCGATCCGGAAAGTTGCCCTTGAAATGGTTGGTGTCGACTTCGAGCACGCGCGGCGTGCCGCGCGCGCCGAGTCGAATCACGATCCAATCGCTGCCTGGGCCACGGCGTCGGCGCGTTTCCCAACCGGAACCCATATTTTCTGCGCGGCCGGGCAAGAGCAGGTTGTTCATGCCGCCGAAATGCGCGTCCGAGCAGGCCAGCGCCAGGGCGCCGTTCTCCAGCGCGGCCAGGTTGTGGCAGTCCGCGGGCACGTGCGCGGCCGTGACTGCGTCCAGCTCGGGCGCGGCCCAAGCAGCCGACACCTTGCCGTATGCGCGAAAGCGCGCCACGCCCCCGTCGGGAAAGATGTTCAAGCGCAAGTGAGTGATGGTGGAGCCCGCGTTTGCCACGAACAAGTTCTGCGCGTTGGGCAAGAGCGGCACTTGCGGCAAGAGCTCGTGAAACTCGGCGCTCAGCAACTCCGGCAGCGGCGTGTCGCGCGGCGCGAATAGGCCTTCCACCGAGGCGAATGCCGGGTGATTGCCGACGAAGTGCTGCGTATCGATGTCGAATGCCAACGGTGAGCCGGGCACCCCGAGAGCAAGCAAACACCAATCATGACCGGGACCGCGTTTGCGCCGGCTCTCCCAACCGTCCATCCATTTGCCGCGCTCGGTGTACTTGCCGGGGACGAACAGCGCGCGGCCGGGCAAGAGCAGATTGTTCATCTCGGCGAAGAAGTCGTCACTCGTGGCCAACGCTTTTCCGCCGATCGACGCAGCTGCTAGATCGACCAGGCCGTTGAAGCCTGCACCTGCTGTGTTCACGTCACTCAAGATGCCGTCCTGCGGTGGAGGAGGTGTCTTCCCACTGGACCCTCCGGATGCTGCCGGCCATCGTACACACATTTGCCGCGCAGTACGGTGTGCTGCACCAAGCCGAATAGCTCCCGTCCAAGGTACGGTGAAACTTTGTGCCTAAAGAACAAGCGTTCGGCTTCGACCGTTACTTTCGCGTCTGGATCCCAGACCAACAAGTCCGCGTCGTAGCCTGTGGCAATTTGGCCCTTTTGCCCGGAGATTCCGGCAAATTTTGCGGGTGCCGCGCTCATCCATCGAAACAGCGCCTGGAGATCGGCGCCGCGCTTGTGGGCTTCGGTCCAGACTGCCGGCAGGCCGAGTTGTAGTGAAGCGATCCCACCCCAAGCTTCTTCGAAGTCACCGCGCTCAGCGAGTTTGAGCGCGGGCGTGCATGGGCTGTGGTCGGTGATCACGAAGTCAATCACGCCCTCCAACAGAGCGCGCCACAAGCCTTCACGGTTCTCCTGCTCTCGGATCGGCGGGGCGCACTTGTACAGCGTGGCGCCGTCCGGAATGCTCTCCGCTTCTAGACACAAATAGTGTGGGCAGGTCTCGACGGTGATCGGCAGACCCTCCGCTTTGGCCGCGCGCAAGGTGGGCACGGAAGCGGCGGAAGACAGATGCACGATGTGCACGGGGCAGCGTGTTTCGCGGCACAGCTTCACGAGCAAGCGAATGGCTTCGTCCTCCCAAACTTTGGGGCGCGATTCCAGGTAACGTCGATAGGATCGACGATCCAGAGTGTGTACTTCTGCGCCCAAATCCAGCTCGGCATGGGCGAGTAGCGGCAAGCCTGCGTCGCGCAGCACGGGCATGGCTTCGCGCAAATCCGCTTCGGTCGTGTTCGGGAATTCGTCGATGCCAGAGTGCACCAGGAACGCTTTGCAGCCGAGCACGCCGCCCGCGGCCAAATCACGGAGCGCCGAAGCGTTACCGGGAACGACACCGCCCCAGAAGCCGACATCGACGAAGCATTTGTGTTTGCTGGCTGCGAGCTTTGCCGAGAGCGCGGCGGCAGTGGTCGTGACCGGCAGTGAATTGAGCGGCATATCGACCAGCGCCGTCACGCCGCCCGCGGCCGCAGCGCGCGTGGCGGTCTCGAAGCCCTCCCATTCGGTCCGCCCGGGCTCGTTCACGTGCACGTGACAATCAACCAGCCCCGGTCCGATCACCGAATTGCCGAAGTCGAGCGCGCCGGGCAGCGGGCTCGCTCCAGGAACGACCTCGGCGATGCGCTCGCCGTCGATCAACACGGTGGCTGGGCCGATGCCCTCGGGGCGCACCACGCGCGCGCTGAAATAGCCTTGATGTGCCATTAAAATTCCCGCTCTTCGAAGTGGCACAAGCTGTCGAAGTGCGCCCGGCTGTCTTCCACGAACAGTGAGCGCGTGATGCCGGCGACCAAACGCGGCGCGGAATACTTCAAACCCGAAATGCTCGCGCCGCCGAAGCCCATGCTCAACAGCCCGCCGAAGGTATAATTGTGCAAATGCGCCAAGTAGGGCGCTTCTCCCGGGTGGCGCTCGCAAAATTCGAAGCCGGGGCCCAGATAGGGGTGACGCAGCAAGTCTTCGTGCGCCTCTTCCGCCGGTGGCGTGTAGCGATCCGCCCAGCGCGCGATTCGAGCTTCGAAATTTGCCAATTCGGGACGCGCGGCCAGATCGGTCACGCAGCCCGTGGCCACGATCACGAAGTCGACCTCGAAGCGCGCTGACTCCGTCGCGATCTGCACGGTGTCAGCGTTCGCGGTGATGGATTTCCAACTCGAACCCGAGTGCAAGTGAAAGCCAGCGTGCTCTCGGGCGCGTGCCAACGTGTCTTTTGGCGGGAGTTGTCCCATGCGCAAGATCTGCAAGATGAAGCGCCACTTTTCCGGGTCGGGCAAGTCCGCGTGGTGCTTCAAGAAGCCCACGAATTCAGCCCAGCGGTAGGCGTTCACGTTGACCAGCTGTGGCCGGCGAAAGAACACGTGCACCTCACGCGCTCCCAGCTCGAGTGCGGTCGAGGCGTTGTCGAAGGCCGACGCGCCCGCGCCCAGCACCGCGATCCGCTTGCCGCGCAAGGCGTCGAAGTCGATTGCGTCTCGCGTGTGCGCGTACAGGTGCGGCGGCAGCGCTTCGCTGATTGCGCGCGGCACGCGCCATTCACCGGAGCCATCGATGCCCGTCGCGAGTACGACTCGGCGAGCGCGCAGCAGCCGCGCTCCTTTCGGCCCCGTGCAGGGCAGCAAGAACTGACGCGCATCGCCGTCGTACTGCAGCGCGCCGACCTTGGTCTCTGGTTCCACCGGGATGCGCAGCGTTTGGCGATACCAAGCCAGATAGCTTGCCCAGAGCTCCTTGGGCAGGAGCCCCAGGCTCTCCCAGCTGCCGTCCCCGAATTGTGCTTCGTACCAAGCGCGCGGGGTGAGGCTCGGAATGCCGAGATCGGGGCCCGTCAGGTACTTGGGCGTGCGCAGGGTGCGCATGCGAGCAAAATTCAGCCACGGACCTGCTCGGTCGAGCTGATTTTCGTCGAGTACGAGCAAGTTGCCGACGCGCTCACGCATCAAGCCGAAGGCCGCGGTCAAACCGCTCTGCCCCCCGCCGACGATCACGACATCATACACCGGCTCCCCTGACGGCGCGCGCTGCGGCGTGAGCCAGGGACGACGCGGGTAGTCGAGTAGTTCCAGATCGCGCTCGACGCGACGGCTGAGTTCCGCGAGACCCGAATCGACAGAAGCTGTGGCGGCCGGATTCGTCATCAGGTGACTTGCCGCTGTAGAGCGCGCTCCAAACGAAGATCCGAGAGGGCACGCAGGTGTGGCGCGGGCCGGGCGTGGCGGAGTGCGACGAGCTCAGCCACGATGCTGACCGCGATCTCTTCGGGGCTGACCGCGCCGATGTCGAGCCCCACGGGCGCGTACACGCGTTCCAGCGGAAAGTCGCCGTCGCGCTTGGCGCGCACGCGCTCCACCAAGCGGAACACCTTGCGCTTGCTGCCGACGAGGCCGACATACTGCGCACTTTTGCCGGCTGCTGCTGCGAGCGCAGCCTCGTCCAGCTGGTGATCGTGGGTCATGATCAGCACCCAGTCACTGTCACCGAGCGTGGCCTTGCGCAGTTCTGCACTCGGGTCGCCGTGCACGAGCTGACAGTCCGGGAAGCGTTCCGGCGTGTTCAGTTCCTCGCGTTCGTCGATCACGACTACTTCGAAGCCGACGCTGCGCGCGAGTGCGGCGGTCGGCCTGGCGACGTGGCCCGCACCGAGCAACCACAGTCGAGGACTCGGTAAGATGGGTTCCACGAAGATCTCCATTCTGCCTCCGCAGCACATGCCTAGATCGTGCGCCAAGTCACGGATCATGAGTTCCGGTTGACGCGAGGCGAGCGTCCGCTGCAGGCCTTCGAGCACCGCGAGCTCGATCGCCCCTCCGCCCACCGTGCCCAGCGTGCTGCCGTCCTCGCGCAGCAAGAGCCGCGCGCCCGGCCTTTGTGGGGTCGACCCGGAAGCTCGCACCACGGTCGCCAGAGCCCCACGCTGACGGCTCGTCAGCAGCTCGAGCAGAGCCTGAACGACATCGCGCACGGTGGGTAGAATGTGCCATGCGGAGCGCTTCGTCCATATTTCTCAGCGCGCTCCGAGCGGAAACAATCGCCGCGCCATGATAGGCTGTGGCCATGAGCGTTAGTCGGGAGCGCGGCGTTCGCTTCGTGCTGAACGGAAGAGCCGTCGTGGCAGACGGCCCCGCGCACCTGACGGTGCTCCAGTGGCTGCGCGCGCAGGGCCTGTGCGGCACCAAAGAGGGCTGCGCCGAAGGCGAATGTGGGGCGTGCGCGATCGCCCTCTTGAATAGCGACCCTGCCGAATCAGGCAGTCATTTCCAGCCCGTCAACAGCTGTCTCCTGCCGCTGAGCGCGGTGGAAGGCCGACATCTCACGACAGTCGAGGGCATCGCCGGGGAGGGGGAGCTGCACCCGGTGCAAACGGCGATGGTAGCGGCCGGCGGTTCGCAATGCGGTTACTGCACGCCGGGCTTCGTCGTCAGCTTGTTCTGCGAATATTACCGGCCCGGTCGCGCACAGTTCGATCCCGAGAGCATCAGCGGCAACCTCTGTCGCTGCACTGGCTATCGACCGATCACCGACGTCGCGCGCTCGTTGCCGCCGCCGAGCGTTGGCGATCCGCGCTTGGTCCAGCTGCGTACTCGTGCGGACGCGCTGGCCGCGAGTGAAAGCGGTACGCCCGAAGAACGCTTTTTTCGGCCGGCCACGCTGGACGAAACGTTCGCGCTGCTCGCGGCACATCCTAGTGCGCAGCTGATCGCCGGTGGTACGGATCTGATGGTGTACGCCAATCAGCGCTATCAGCGCTTCGCGGCGCTCGTCTCTGTGGAGGCACTGTCTGAGCTGCACGAGCTCACCCTCGGTGATACCGAGTTCGTGCTGGGTGCAGCGGTGCCGCTGTCTCGCATCGAACGCGCGCTCCACGAGCACGTCGCGCCGGTGCCGTTGCTCGAACAATTGTTGCCGCTGTTCTCGTCGCGGCTGATTCGCAATCGCGCGACTCTCGGCGGCAACCTCGGGACCGCGTCGCCGATCGGTGATTCGGCGCCCGCGCTGCTCGCGCTGGGAGCCGAGCTCGAGCTCGTCAGCCAGCGGGGAACGCGCCGTCTGCCGCTCGGCGAGTTCTTCCTCGGCTATCGCCGCACCGCGCTGGCCGCGGGCGAACTGATTCGCGCCGTGCGCATTCCTCGCCCGCTGCCGGCTTTTCAGCGCTTTTACAAGGTCAGCAAGCGCGTGCTCGACGACATTTCCACGGTCGCTGCCGGCTTCGCGCTGACCCTGGGTGAAGGCGGCAGAGTGACGCGCTTTGGCGTCGGCCTGGGCGGAGTCGCGGCCACGCCGTTGGCGGCGCCGTCACTCGAACGAATCGCGCTCGGCCAAGTCTGGAACGAAGCCACGCTCGCGCTCTTGCTCGCGGAAGCCGCGAAGCTCGGCACCCCGCAGTCCGATCTGCGTGGCAGCGCGGAATACCGACGCGCCATGATCGGCAAGCTGCTCGAAAAATTCTTCTACGAAAGCCGACAGCAGGCCGAGGCCGCCGAATGAGTCCGAGCGGAACAGGCGACGCGCGCGCCGTCGGCAAAGCGCTCAGTCATGAGTCCGCGCTGCTGCACGTCACGGGCCGCGCGACGTACGTGGAAGATTTGGCGACGCGCCACGCGAACACGGCCTACGCCTGGCCGATTGCGAGTCCCCACGCGCACGCCCAGGTCCGCGAGCTCGACTTCAGTGAAGCGCTGACCCAACCCGGCGTGCTCTGTTGCCTCGGCGCACAGGATGTTCCCGGCGAAAACGACGTCGGCCCAGTGCGTCACGACGAGCCTCTTTTCCCGAGTGAAGTCAGCTTCTGCGGCCAACCCGTGGCCTGGGTGATCGGTGAAACCCTGGAGCACGCGCGGCTCGCTGCGGAGCGGGTGCACATTGCTTACGAACCCCTTCCAGCGCTCACCTCGATCGCCGCTGCGATCGCCGCGGACAGCTTTCACCCCGTCAGCCACGCCGTAGCGGCTCACCCTCTGAGCGAGCGCATGCGGCGCGGTGAACCGGAACGCGAGCTGAACCTGGCCGCCGAGCGGCTCGAAGGAGAGCTATACATCAACGGGCAAGAACACTTCTATCTGGAAACGCAAGCAGCGCTGGCCTTGCCGGAGGAAGCGGGCGGGGTGTTCGTCCACTCGTCCACGCAGCACCCTGCTGAAACGCAAGAAGTCGTGGCGCGCGTGCTGGGTGTCGCCAAGCACCTGGTCACGGTGCAATGCCTGCGCATGGGCGGGGCGTTCGGCGGCAAAGAAACCCAGGCCAACACTTGGGCCGCGGTCGCCGCGCTGGCCGCCCACAAATTGCAGCGCCCGGTGCTGGTGCGGCTCACGCGCTCGCAAGACATGACCATGACCGGCAAGCGCCACCCATTCTTCGCGCGCTTCCGCGCTGGCTTCAGCAAAGAGGGCCGGCTACACGCGCTGCTCGTCGAGTTGTACAGCGACGGTGGCTACAGCTTGGATTTGAGCTCGCCGATCCTCAGCCGCGCCATGTTCCACATCGACAATTGCTACTTGCTGCGGCACATGGAGGTAACGGGCAAAATTTGCAGGACGCATACCGTCTCGCATACGGCATTTCGCGGCTTTGGCGGCCCACAAGGCATGCTCTTCATCGAAGAAGTGATGGATCGCATCGCGCGCCAACTGAGCCTCCCGCCGCACATCGTGCGTGAACGAAATTTCTATCGTCCGGGTGACGAAACCCACTACGGCCAAGTCGTCAAAGACGCAGACCGCATCGAGCGCATTTGGGGCGAGCTGAAGGCTAGTAGTGATTTCAGCGCGCGCCTGGCCGAAATCAACGCGCACAACGCCTCGCACCCGCACGAAAAACGCGGCCTTGCCATCACGCCCGTGAAGTTCGGCATCTCGTTCACCACCGCGTTCTTCAATCAGGCCGGCGCATTGGTCTTGATCTACAAGGACGGTAGCGTCCAAGTGAATCACGGCGGCACTGAAATGGGCCAAGGCTTGCACACCAAGATGCTGCAGGTCGCCGCTGACTCGCTGGGCCTGCCGCTCGAAGCCCTGCGCATCATGCCCACGCGCACGGACAAGATCCCCAACACCTCCGCCACTGCCGCCTCGAGCGGCTCGGATCTCAACGGTGCCGCGATCAAAGCCGCCTGCGAATCACTCAAAGAGCGCCTGGCCGAAGTCGCCGCTCGTCACTTCGACGTGCCCGCGTCCGAAATCGTGATTGAACGAGGCCGCGTCTTTCCGAAGACCCAGCCAGATTCTGCGGTTGCCTTCAGTGAGGTCGTGCAACAAGCCTATTTGCAGCGCATTCCGCTGTTTTCGACGGGCTACTACAAGACGCCGAACCTGCATTTCGATCGGGAGTCCGGCAAGGGTAAGCCGTTTCACTACTTTGCTTACGGCGCGGCGGTGAGCGAGGTCGAGGTCAGCGGCTTTACCGGTCAATACCGGATCGCGCGCTGTGACCTGCTGCATGACGTCGGTGACTCGCTCTCGCCGCTGGTCGACCGAGGCCAAGTCGAAGGCGGTTTCATCCAAGGTATCGGCTGGCTCACGACTGAAGAGCTCGTCTGGAACGACCAAGGCGCGTTCGTGTCGAACGGCGCTTCCACCTACAAGCTACCCACGCTCGGCGAATGCCCAGCCACATTCAATGTGTCATTGCTCGAGCGCGCGGCCGAGCCCGGCGTCGTGTACGGCAGCAAAGCCGTCGGCGAACCGCCATTGATGCTCGCGCTCAGCGTACGCGAGGCCCTCCGCGCCGCGGTCGCCGCCTTCGGTAACAGCGGTGTCGTCGAACTCGCGTCGCCGGCCACGCCCGAAGCCGTATTCTGGGCGATTGAGCGTGTGCGCAAAGCCAAATCCGAGCCCGCGCGCGCTGCGGAGTGATTCCGCCACGGGCAGAGAAGCCCGAGAGTTGGGCGCTCGTTTTCCCGCATCGCACCTCCGAGTTGCGCTGAGTTCCCATCGCGGACGTTTCAATCGCGATTCGTCGCGGCAATGCTGCGCAACAGTCGTGTGAAATGTGGGGCGGCGGGCGAAGGTTTGAAAACACTGCGCCTCTAACTGTGCGTCGTGACGGGACTGTCACCGGAGAGGAAAGACGCATGCGCACTTTCAATGAACGAGTGTCGATTTTAGCCGCCGCTTTGGCGGCAGCATTGTCGTTCAGCTGCTCGGCAGCGGATCAAGCTCCTGCTTCAGAGGAGCTGAGTACCGCGCAGAGTGAGCTGACCGCGCAGGACCGGCTGGCTACGTGCAGCCAGGACCCGCGCGTCACCACCGGCCTGCTTTCGCCGGATATCTGCGCGGGCGGGGATATCTTCTTGCGTGAAACCTTCGCCGGCAACGGGCGGACGTGTGGCAGTTGCCATCCGATTGCCAACAATACCACGGTGGACGTGCCGTTCCTGACAGCGCTGCACGCCTCCAATCCGAACGATCCGTTGTTCGTGTTCGAGCGTGACCCCAACCTTTCCCAGCTGGAGACGGGAGATCTTCTGAACGCGGCCGCGGTGCTGGAAAACGTCGACGGCTTTCAAGATCCAACCCACAAGTTCGTCTCGCGCTCCGTCAACCACATGCTCTCGTTGCGAACGAGCATCTTGCGTGATTCGGGCGACGGCACGGCTAGCCCGCCGATCGAGCGCACGGGCTGGGGCGGCGACGGCGCGCCCGATGACGGCACGTTGCGCTCGTTCTTGACCGGCGCCATCAAACAGCACTTCACCAAGAACCTGGCGCGCCGTGAAGGCATCGACTTCCGACTGCCGACTCCACAGGAACTCGATCTGGTGAATGCTTTTCAGCTGAGCCTCGGGCGTCAATCCGAGCTGGATCTGAACAGCGTCCGCATCAACGACGCGGACGCTGAAGACGGTAGGCAAGCGTTCATGGACCCGCAGCGTGGGCGCTGCAACGTGTGCCACACCAACGCCGGAGCCAACTTCATCGACACGCGGCTCAATCGCAACTTCAATACGGGGCTGACGCGCGTGGCCGGCAATCTCGGCCAGGGGTTGACCTTTGGAACGCAAAACGGAGAGGTGTTCGCGGATGGCGGCTTTGGTTCGACCACGCCCTTCGACGCAACCGGCATTGGCTTCAACAACTCGTTCGGTGACGGCTCGTTCAGCGTACCGCCGCTGATCGAGGCCGCCGACACTGGGCCATTCTTTCACAACAACGCGCGCGGCCCGGACATCGAAAACGCGGTGGCCTTCTACGCCTCGGCTCCGTTCGGCTTCTCGCCGGCAGCGATCGCGTTGGAAGCGCGCTTCGGCAGCCCGCTCAATTTGTTCGCCCAAGACTCGTTCCACATTGCGCGCTTTCTGCGCGTGCTGAACAGCGCGTTCAACGCAGACATTGCCATTCAACGACTGAGCGCGGCAAACACGCTGGTTGCGCGCTTTGGCAACACTCGCGCGGACATCCAAACCAAGTTGATGGACCTCGCGCGGGAGGAGCTCAATGACGCGCTAGCGGTGCTCGGCGGCCAGAGTGCACTCTACACGTCTGCGCAGACCAGCATCAGCCAAGCAAACACTCAGATCGCCGCCGGCATTGCGGCCGGCACACCGAGCGCGCGGCAGACGCGCATCAATAATGCGTTGAACCTGGTGCGCGCCGCCCGCGGTCAATTCGGCACCAACATCAATTTCCTGATGGGGCAAGGAAACCTGATGTTCTAACCCTCGGAGGTGCCCCGCCCCGGGCTTGCCGCCCCCGCCGGACGGCGTGCGATTCTGGCGGCGGAGCAGCAAACGATTGCGAGCGCGCTCGATTCAAGGAAGACTCGCCCCGTCGTGACGTAGATCGTGCCTGTCGGGGGTAGCGCACGATTTTCGAAGGGTCGAGGATGAAGGCGTGGTTGAGTTCGGTACTGCTGGTGGTCGTGGCGGCGTTCGTGGCGGCGTCGGGTTGCGGAAAGACGCCAAGTGTCAATCGCAACCCCACGCCCATTGACGCTGCCAGCGGCAATGGCAGCGGCGGAAGCGGCGGGAACGACGCCGATGGCGGCCGAGGGATCGTCGTGGCCAGCGGCGGAAACACCGCCGACGGCTGTCCATCGACTTGCGAACAGTTGAACGCCAACTGCGGCTACGTGACCGACACGCGCTGCGGTGGCGCGGTGAAGTGCGGCACATGCACCGGAACCGACGTGTGCGGCGGCACAGACGCCAACCGCTGCGGCCCTGCTGCGAACAACCTGACGGACGCTGGAGCCTGCATGCCCTCCACGTGCACCGAGCTCGGTGCCAGCTGCGGCTATGTGACGGACACCAAGTGCGGCGGCGCAGTGATCGATTGCGGGCAGAACGTCTGTCCCGGACACTGCACCAAAGGCACGTGCACGACCGATGCCTGCACGGTCGATCCTGCCAGCACCTGCAGCGGACGCGGCTACGTGTGCGGCCAAACGATTGATAACTGCGGCAACGTACTGGATTGCGGTCCGGTTACCTGCCCCAAGGCGGGCGACGTCTGCGTGCAAGGGACGTGTGCCCCGCCGACAGGCTGCGCGGTCGACCCTACGACGACCTGCGCGGGGCGTGGCTACACCTGCGGGCAAGCCGCAGACAACTGCGGCCACTTGCTGGACTGCGGTCCGACCACTTGCCCCATTGTCGGCTGGACCTGCGGCGGCGGCACGAGCCCGGGGGTCTGCGGCTGCACCGGCACGTGCAGTCAAATGCCGATTTGCTCAGCAGGCGTGAGCACCTCCTTGTCGGGCAAGGTGTACGACCCAGCCGGGCGCAACCCGCTCTACCACGTGCTCGTGTACGTCGCGAACACGCCGAGCGATCCGGCGTTGAAGATCTTTCCGCAGGGAGTCACCTGTGACGTCTGCGGCGCGACGGCCGCCGGTTCACCGCTAATCTCTACCCCCGGGGCGATCGACCCTCCCGCCGGTGAATACACGGACGTCGATGGCAGTTTCACGCTCAAGAACGTGCCTGCCGGCAACGTCACCGTGGTAATCCAGCTCGGCCGTTGGCGTCGCACCTTCCCGGTCAACATCGCCAATCCGTGCGCGGCCAACACGGTGCCGGATCGGACGTTCACCATGCCGAGCACGAGCGCGCAGGGCAACATCCCGCTGATGGCGGTGGTTACCGGCAATGCGGATTCACTCGAGTGCGTGCTGCGTAAGATCGGCATCGCGCAATCGGAGTTCACCAATCCGGGCAAGGGCGGTCGCGTCAATTTCTACCTCGGCGACAAGGTGCCTGGGCAAGCCATCGACGCGGCCACGCCGCCTCAGGCTCAGCTATTCACGAATGGCATCAATGCCTACGACCTGACCATCTTGGCCTGTCAGGGTGCGGACAGCGATCAATCGGCCAATCAAGACGCTTTGCGCAAATACGCCGCCGCGGGCGGGCGTGTGTTCGCCACTCATCGCAGCTTCAATTGGCTGTACAAAAACAACGCCAATGCGGCCGTGCCTACCGATCCCACCGCCGACAACTGGAGCCAAGTCGCGCAATGGCACGACGCTTCGGGCGCCTCGAGTGATTTCTCGGACGGGCCGTTTCCGGTGGTAAGCTTCCTCGATTTCTCGAGCAACCCGAAAGCCAACGCCTTTCAAGGCTGGCTCTCCGCTGTGAACGCGCTGAATCCCGGCGCGC
>Ga0134124_10002599_pt1 | contig 14585 bp, 14 predicted proteins | sample KB304_FD_96880 | JGI IMG/M metagenome (GOLD analysis project Ga0134124, IMG submission 96880) | Terrestrial soil microbial communities without Nitrogen fertilizer from Kellogg Biological Station, Michigan, USA - KB3-0-4 | ecosystem: Environmental > Terrestrial > Soil > Unclassified ... | reverse complement strand
TCCAGCCCTCGGCGCGAATCGGCCGGTTCTCGAGCGATCGCACCATCGCCGAGTGGGCAAGGGACATCCGGGGAATCGCCGGCGTCTGACAACCTCTGGCGTGACATCACCGTTCGACGATTCCGGCGCGGTTCAGCCGGGTTGTGGGACACTACGGGACGCGATCGACATGTGACCACACCCGCGCATTGCGTCGTCGCTCGCGAACACTTCGACCGGCTGCTCGACGCGCTTCACGAGGACGGCTATCGGATTGTGGGTCCGACCGTGCGGGACGGCGCGATCGTCTACGACTCGCTGAGCAGCGTTGCCGACCTCCCGATTGGTGTCACCGACGTGCAGGAGGCCGGAACCTTCCGGCTCGCCCGCCGATCCGATGCGGCCCTGTTCGGATACGTCCCGGGGCCGCACTCCTGGAAGCAGTTCCTTCACGTGCCGCGCAGGCGGCTCTGGCGGGCCCGGCGAACAGCCGAAGGTATCCAGATGGTGGGCGAGCTCGAACCGCTCGAGCGACTGGCGTTCATTGGTGCGCGTTCGTGCGAGCTCCACGCGGTCGCGATTCAGGACAAGGTCCTGGGCGGCGGACCGTTTGTGGACGCCGACTATGCAGCGCGGCGGCAGCAGGTGTTCGTCGTCGCGGTCAACTGCGGCCAGGCAGGCGGCACGTGTTTCTGCGTCTCGATGGGCACGGGGCCGAAGGTGCGAGGCGATTTCGATCTTGCCGTGACCGAGATCCTGGACGACGCGGGTCACCGCTTTGTCATCGAGATCGGTACCGAGCGCGGAGCGGCGATCATCGCCCGCGTTCCACACGAACCTGCCGACGCGCAGAACCGCGCCGCCGCCGAAGGGATCGTCGAGCGGACCGCCGGGCAGATGGGCCGCACGATGGACAATAGCAACGTGAAGGCGTTGCTCTACCGGAACCTCGAGCATCCGCGCTGGGATGACGTGGCGGCACGGTGCCTCAGTTGCGCGAACTGCACGATGGTCTGTCCCACCTGTTTTTGCACGACGGTCGAGGACGCCACCGACCTGACCGGCGAACACGCGGAGCGATGGCAGCGCTGGGACTCGTGCTTCACGCAGGCCTTCTCGTACGTGCACGGTGGAAGCGTGCGCCCGACGACGAAGGCGAAATATCGCCAGTGGATGACGCACAAGCTGGCCACGTGGTTCGATCAGTTCGGCTCGTCCGGCTGCGTCGGCTGCGGACGATGTATCACCTGGTGCCCCGTCGGCATCGATATCACCGAGGAGGTCAGGGCGATTCGCGCGAGCGAGCCGGCGCCTCGACCGGCCGATCAAGGAGGGGACGATGCAGACCACACTTGAACCGATTCTGTCGGCGCATCCGTTCTTGCAGGGCCTGGACCAGCCTGTGCTGGCGCTCATCGTTGGCTGCGCGTCGAACGTGCGTTTTGATGCGGGACAGTACCTGTTCCGCGAGGGCGAGGAAGCCAGCGAGTTCTACATCATCCGAGAGGGGCTCGTGAGCGTGGAGATTCACGTGCCCGAACGGGGATCGGTCACGCTGCAAACGGTGGCAGCGGGCGGCATCGTCGGTTGGTCCTGGGTCTTCCCGCCGTATCGCTGGCACTCCGATGCACGAGCCGTCGAACCGACACACGCCATCGCGCTCGACGGCGCCTGCCTGCGGATGAAATGCGAGGAGACGCCGAGAATGGGCTACGAGTTGATGAAGCGCTTCGCACGCGTCCTCGACGAATCGCTTCAGGCCTCCCGCCTCCAGTTGCTCGACCTCTATGGACATACGGCGCGCTGAGACGATGCCGGCGGCCAATCCGCTGTGTCCGGTTGTCGCCACGGTTCGGCGCAGGCACCGCGAGACGCACGATATCTATTCGCTCGAACTGCAGCCCCCAGAAGGATCGCACCGCATCGCCTTCACACCGGGACAATTCAACATGCTGTACCTGTTCGGACAGGGTGAAGTGGCGATCTCGGTCAGCAGCGATCCCGGGCGCCCCGACACCATCGTGCACACGATTCGCGCGGTTGGCCCGATTACCGGCGCGCTGGGGAAGTTGAGACGCGGAGACCAGCTCGGCATCCGAGGACCATTTGGTGTGGGGTGGCCGATCGATGCTGTCAAAGGCTGCGACGTCGTCATCATTGCGGGTGGGGTCGGGCTGGCGCCGTTGCGGCCGGCGGTCTTCCACCTGCTGTCCCACCGGTCCGACTACGGCAAGATCTCGGTGCTCTACGGCACGCGGACCCCGCAGGATCTCCTGTTCGCTCACCAGCTCGAACAGTGGCGGAGGCGCTTCGATCTGCACGTCGAGGTGACTGTCGATGCGGCCGGTGCGGGATGGAAGGGGGACGTCGGCGTGGTGACGACGTTGATTCCGCGGGCACCGTTCGACCCGAAGTGCGCGGTCGCGTTCATTTGCGGCCCCGACGTGATGATGCGATTCGCGATTCGCGCGCTGATGGCACGGGGTCTGGCAGCGGATCAGCTCTATCTGTCGATGGAACGGAACATGAAGTGCGCCGTCGGGTTCTGCGGACACTGCCAGCTTGGACCAACCTTCATCTGCAAAGATGGCCCGGTCTTCCGCTACGACCGGCTCGCGCCATGGTTCGGCGTGCGGGAGCTCTGATGCGTCGAGCGAGACGGCCAAAGCTGGCGGTTTGGAAGTTTGCCTCGTGCGACGGCTGCCAACTCACCCTCCTCGACTGCGAGGACGAGCTCCTGACGATCGCGGGACGGGTGGATGTCGCCTACTTCCCGGAAGCCTCGCGTGCACAGGCCAAGGGTCCGTACGACCTGTCGCTGGTCGAGGGGTCAATCTCCACAGCCAGCGACCTGGAGCGGATCCGTCAGGTGCGCCGTGCCTCGAAACGCCTCGTCACCATTGGGGCGTGCGCGACCGCGGGCGGGATTCAAGCGTTGCGGAACTTTGCGGACGTGAAGGAGTTCGTGTCCATCGTCTACGCAAGGCCCGACTACATCGCGACGCTTGCCTCGTCCACCGCGATTGCCGACCACGTGCCCGTAGACTTCGAGCTGCGCGGGTGTCCGATCAACAAACAGCAGCTCCTCGAGGTGATCAGCGCGTTTCTGGCGGGGCGGCCGCCGACCGTGCCGTCGCATTCCGTCTGCATCGAGTGCAAGATCCGCGGGACGCCGTGCGTGATGGTCATAGGGACGCCATGCCTGGGTCCGGTCACCCACGCGGGCTGCGGGGCGATCTGCCCGGCGTACAACCGCGGCTGCTACGGCTGCTACGGACCGATGGAGACCACCAACACCGCGTCACTCGCAGCGTGGTGGCAGCGGCTCGGCGCCTCAGATGCAGCCATCACGCGCGTCTTCCGCACGTTCAACGCCGCGGCGCCGCCGTTTCGTCGCGAAAGCGAAGCCCATGAAGAGACGAAGACGAACCATCACGGTTGAGACGCTGGCGCGCGTCGAAGGCGAAGGCGCGCTCCGGCTGACCGTTGACGGGAACCGGGTGACCGAAGCGCAACTGAAGATCTTCGAGCCGCCGCGTTTCTTCGAAGCCTTCCTCCGCGGGCGTCACTTCACGGAGGCGCCCGACATCACGGCCCGGATCTGCGGCATTTGCCCGGTCGCTTACCAGATGAGTGCGGTCACCGCCATGGAGCAGGCGCTCGACATCATGGTTGATCCCCAGATCGCCGCGCTCCGTCGGCTGCTGTACTGCGGCGAGTGGATCGAGAGTCATGCGCTGCATGTCTTCATGCTGCACGCTCCCGATTTCCTCGGATACGAGAGCGGCCTCGCAATGGCCGCCGATTATCCGCACGTGGTCGAACGCGGACTCCAGCTCAAGAAGGTCGGCAACGCGGTGTTGGAGTTCCTAGGCGGCCGCGCGGTCCATCCAATCAACGTCAGGGTCGGCGGATTCTTCCGTGTGCCGACTCGCGCGGAACTCGAACCGCTTGAGGAGCAGCTGAAGTGGGCTCGCGAGGCTGCGCGCGAGACGGTTCGGTGGACCGCCGCATTTCCGTTCCCTTCTTTCGAGCGCAACTACGAGTTCGTCGCGCTGCGGGGCTTCGATGGTTATCCGTTCATCGGCGATCGAATCCTGTCGAGCGCCGGGGTTGAGATGCGCTCGTCTGACTGCGGCGAGGCCATCGTCGAGGAACAGCTTCCGCATTCGACCGCACTGCATGCTCGCCTGCGCGACGGTCGCGCCTGCATGGTCGGACCGCTCGCGCGCTACGCGCTGAACGCCGACCAGCTCTCGGCTGTCGCGAGGGAGGAGGCCGAGGCTGCCGGTCTCGAGCAGGTCTGCCGCAATCCGTTCCAGTCGATCGTCGTGCGAAGCGTGGAGATGCTTCACGCGTGCGAAGAGGCGCTGCGGCTGATCGCCGCCTACGAGAGGCCCGATCGGCCCGCGGTCGACGCGTCGCCGCGAGCCGGGACGGGCCACGGGTGTACTGAAGCCCCACGCGGACTTCTCTATCATCGCTACGTCCTCGATGAGCAGGGGCTTATCGTGGACGCTCGCATCGTCCCGCCGACCTGCCAGAATTTGGCCACCATCGAGGAGGATCTGCGCTCGTATGCCGAGGCGCGGCTGACGCTCTCGAAGGCCCAGCTGACCTGGCAATGTGAACAGGCCATTCGCAACTACGACCCGTGCATTTCCTGCGCGACCCATTTCCTCAGGCTCGAGATCGATCGCCGGTGATCGATGACCGCACGCGTGCGGGCCGGGACGCCACGCCACTCGTGATCGGCATCGGAAACGATTTCCGGCAGGACGATGGCGCGGGACTGGTGGTGGCCAGGCAACTGCGATCGCGCGCGCGCGGACGGCTGCGGGTGATCGAGCACGGCGGCGACGGGACGTCGTTGCTCGATGCCTGGAACGGCGCGGGCCTGGTTGTGCTCGTGGATGCGGTTCGATCAGGCTCCGCTCCAGGAACGATTCACTACCTAGACGTTCGGGCGGCAGGACTGCTGCCCGGACCGGCAAGCTGGACTTCGAGCCACGCGCTGGGCGTGGCCGATGCGGTGAAGCTTGCGGCCCGGATGCACTGCCTGCCGCCTGCGCTCCTTATGTATGGCATTGAAGGGCGGCGCTTCGGTCTCGGTCCGGGCTTGTCGCCAGAGGTCAAGGCAGCCGCGGAGGCGGTCGTCGAACGACTTCTGCAGTCAGTTCCTTGAAGTCATGCACCAGCATCCTCCATTCAATCAACCGTGGCCCGTCGCAGCGCTGCACGAGTGTGTCGCTTCCGCGGATTGTCGGCGGACGCGACCTCGCCAACAAGGTCCTCGAAGAAATCGTTGATATGAACCATAGCTCGCGGGTCCCCATCCAGGACGCGGACGCACCGTCGGTGGCTGCCATGACTGTTCCATCGCGCGCCTTACTTCTTCACCGGATGCTCGGAATCAAGCGCCAGGTTGAGCTCCAGCACGTTGACGCGCGGCTCGCCGAAGAAGCCGAGTTGACGTGCCTCGGTATGCGCGTCCACCAGACGCCGGACATCGGGTTCCGACATGCCGCGTTCACGCGCGATGCGTGGCACCTGGAAGTCGGCAGCCGCGGGTGTGATGTGCGGGTCGAAGCCCGACGCGGACGTCGTCACCAGGTCGATCGGCACCGGCGCATCTGGATTCTCCTTGTGGGCGGCCTCGACGTTCGCCTTCACGGCATCAACGAGCTTCTTGTTTGTCGGCCCGAGGTTGCTGCCCGCGGAATTGGCCGCGTCGTACCCCATTCCCGCCGCCGATGGCCTGGCGTGGAAGTATCCGGGCGACGAAAAGCCCTGTCCGATGATGCGCGAGCCGACGACCTTGCCGTTGCGCTCGATCAACTGCCCATTCGCCTGGTCAGGAAACGCCACCTGGGCGATGCCGGTGATCACCAGCGGGTATAGGATGCCGAGAATCAGCGTCGTGACGATCGTCATCAGGACGGCGGCGATGAGGTTGCGAGTGATGTTCATGATGTACCTCTCCGGTCGTAGAGGCGGACCTTCAGGTCCGCCTATGCCAGATGCAATGCCGCGATGATGACGTCGATGACCTTGATGCCGATGAACGGCGCGATGATGCCGCCGACACCGTAGATCAGCAGGTTGCGGCGGAGCAGTGCCGCTGCGCCGATCGGCCGGTACTGGATGCCGCGCAGCGCCAGCGGCACCAGCGCGACGATGATCAACGCGTTGAAGATGACGGCCGACAGGATCGCCGACTGCGGCGTCTGCAGATGCATGATGTTCAACGCGTTCAGCAACGGGTAGGTGGCGAGGAACATCGCCGGGATGATCGCGAAGTACTTCGCCACGTCATTGGCGATGGAGAACGTCGTCAGTGCGCCCCTTGTGATGAGGAGCTGCTTGCCGATCTCGACAACTTCGAGGAGCTTGGTCGGGTTCGAATCGAGGTCGACCATGTTGCCGGCCTCCTTCGCCGCCTGCGTGCCCGTGTTCATCGCTACGCCCACGTCGGCCTGTGCCAGCGCCGGCGCGTCGTTGGTGCCGTCGCCGGTCATCGCCACGAGCTTGCCGTCCGCCTGCTCGCGCTTGATGAGGGCCATTTTGTCTTCTGGCGTCGCCTGTGCGAGGAAATCATCCACGCCCGATTCCGCGGCGATCGCGGCGGCGGTGAGGGGGTTGTCGCCGGTGATCATCACCGTCTTGATGCCCATCGCACGCAGGTGCGCGAAGCGCTCCTTGATGCCGCCTTTGACGATGTCCTTCAAGTGGATCACGCCGAGCGCCGCGCGTCCTTCCGCGACGACGAGCGGCGTTCCGCCCGCACGCGCGATGCGCTGGACGATCGCGGTGAGCTGCGGATGCACCGCGCCGCCTCGCGACGCGACGTATTTCTCGATGGCGTCGCTGGCGCCCTTGCGAATCTCGCGACCCTCGAGGTTGACGCCCGACATACGCGTCTGGGCCGTGAAGGGGACGAACTCCGCGCGCGAGCCGGCCGCCGTGATGACGCCGCCGCCCACAGCCTGCCCTGATGCGACTTGCGTTGCGAGCTCGCGTCCGCGCAGCCCGTATTTCTCCTTGGCGAGCACGACAATCGAGCGCCCCTCCGGCGTCTCGTCGGCCAGCGAAGCGAGCTGCGCCGCGTCGGCGAGTTGCGCTTCGCTGATGCCCGGCAGCGGGATGAACTCGGTCGCCTGCCGGTTGCCAAGTGTGATCGTGCCCGTCTTGTCGAGCAGCAGCGTGTGCACGTCGCCGGCGGCCTCGACCGCACGGCCTGACATCGCCAGCACGTTGTGCTGCACGAGGCGGTCCATGCCGGCGATGCCAATCGCGGACAGCAGCCCGCCGATGGTCGTCGGGATCAGACAGACGAGCAGCGACACCAGGACGAACACCGTCTGCGGCGCGCCAGAGTAAATCGCGAACGGCTGCAAGGTGGCCACGGCGATCAGAAACACAATCGTCAGGCCGGCCAGCAGGATGTTGAGCGCGATCTCGTTTGGCGTCTTCTGCCGCTCGGCGCCCTCAACGAGCGCGATCATCCGGTCGAGGAACGTCTCTCCGGGATTCGCGGTCACTCGCACGCGAATCCAGTCGGACAGGACGCGCGTGCCACCGGTCACCGCCGATCGGTCGCCGCCCGATTCGCGGATGACCGGCGCGGACTCGCCGGTGATGGCGCTCTCGTCCACGGAGGCGACGCCTTCGATGATGTCTCCGTCCGCAGGAATCACCTCGCCTGCCGAAACGCGGACGACATCTCCCCTGCGCAGCTGCGGTGCACCAACCCGTTCGAGCGATCCGTCGGCCTTCTCGCGGTTGGCCATCGTCTCGGTCTTGGCTTTGCGCAATGTGTCCGCCTGCGCCTTGCCGCGACCCTCCGCCATCGCCTCGGCGAAGTTCGCGAAGAGCACCGTCAGCCAGAGCCAGAACGTGATCTGGAATTCGAAGGCGAGCCCGCTCCGGCCGGCTAGCGCGTCCTGGATCAGCCGCAGCGTGGTCAGCACGCTGCCGATTTCCACGACGAACATGACCGGGTTGCGCGCCATCGTGCGTGGATGCAGCTTCTTCATCGAATCCCAGATCGCGCGTTGCACGATCTGCGGATTCCAGATGGAAATCGTCTTTGCTTTCGGTTGCGTAGCCATTAGAACACCTGTCCGTGCGTCATCATGAAGTGCTCGACGACGGGCCCGAGGCTCAGCGCCGGGAAGAACGTCAGCGCGCCGACGATCAGAATGACTCCCACGAGCAGTCCGGTGAAGAGCGGCGTCGTGACGGGGAACGTCCCGAGCGATGGCGGCACGCTCTTCTTGCGGCTGAGGCTGCCCGCGATGGCCAGCGGCGGAATGATCATGAAGAACCGGCCAAACAGCATCATCAGCCCGAGCGTCGTGTTGTACCAGTGGGTGTTGACGCTGATGCCGCCGAAAGCCGATCCGTTGTTGGCCGCGGCCGAGGAATAGGCGTACAGAATCTCGGAGAGACCATGCGGTCCGGGGTTATAGATGCTTGACGTGCCGAAGTTGGGCGACACGCTCGAGATCGCCGTGAACGTCAGGATCAGCAGCGAGAAGATCAGCACGGTGAGCATCGACATCTGCACCTCGAACGCCTGGATCTTCTTCCCCAGATATTCCGGTGTCCTGCCGACCATCAGCCCTGCGATGAAGACGGCCAGGATGATGTAGACCAGGACGCCGTACATGCCGGCGCCGACGCCGCCGAAGACCACCTCGCTCAGCTGGATGTTCGCGAGCGGCACCAAGCCCCCGATTGGGGTAAACGAGTCGTGCCAGCCGTTGATGGCACCACAGCTCGCGTCGGTCGTCACGGTGGCGAAGAGCGCCGTGTTGGCGATCCCGAATCGCACCTCCTTGCCTTCCATGTTCCCGCCGGGGGCCCGGGCGCTAACTGTCTGATCGGCGCCGGCTGCCGTCAGCATGGGATTGCCGCGCGCCTCCGCCCAGTACGCTGTCGTCACGCCGGCGAGGAAGAGGAATGCCATCGCGGCCCACACGGCCCAGCCATGCGCGCGCGACCCGGTCATCGACCCGAGCGTGTAGGTCAGACCCGACGAAATTGCGAAGATGCCGAACATCGCCAGGAAATTCGAGAACGGCGTCGGATTCTCGAATGGATGCGCGCTGTTCGCATTGAAGAAGCCGCCGCCGTTGGTACCGAACTGTTTGATCACTTCCTGCGAAGCGACCGGCCCTTGGGCGATTGTCTGCTCTGTGATCGTTTGCGTCTGCGACTTGCCGTCAGCACCCGTGGTCGTGACGGTCTGCGGATCGAGGACGGCCACCTTGTCGTACGCTTTCAGGTTCTGCACCGCGCCCTGCGAGACGTAGAGCAGGGACCCGACGATGGCGATGGGGAGCAGCACCCAGAGCGAGGCGCGCACCAGGTCCACCCAGAAGTTGCCGATTGTCTCCTTCTCCGTCTGCGCGAGCCCGCGGATGAAGGCGATGGCAACGGAGATGCCGACGGCGGCAGACACGAAGTTGTGGTAGGCGAGGCCGGCCATCTGCGTGAAGTAGCTCATGGTCGACTCGCCGCTGTACGCCTGCCAGTTCGTATTCGTCGTGAACGACGCCGCGGTGTTGAACGCGAGGTCGGGCGCCACCGCGCCGAACCCCTGCGGGTTGAACGGCAGCAGTTGTTGTGTGCGCTCCATCAGATACAGCACCAGCATCGAGACGACGCTGAAGAGAAGGAGTGCGACCGCGTACTCGGTCCATCGCATTTCGTGCGTCTCGTCGACGCCCGTGGCGCGGTACACGAGACGCTCGATGGGGCGGAGCACCGGATCGAGCCACGTCCGCTCGCGCGCGAAGACCTTGGCCATGAAGCTGCCCAGCGGCCGCGCCACGAGGAAGATGGCGAGCAGGAAGAACGTGATTTGAAGCCATCCGTTGAGCGTCATGTCAGAACTTCTCCGGCTTGAGCAGCGCGAGCACGAGGTAGACGAGCATCCCGACGCTCACGAGCAAACCAATGACGTAATCGAAGGCCACGTGTCACCTCACTTCATCAACCGGTCGCACGCGGCGACATAGCCGATGCCTACGATGAAGAACAGAATGGTGATGGCGACGAAGACGATGTCCAGCATGTGAAACTCCTGCTATCGGCCCAGCGGGATGTCGACATCGAGCTGCGTCGTCCACAGCGTTCTCTTTCCGCCGGGCTGTAACGCCTTGTCGATGAAGAAAACCGGGCCTACGATCAAGTCGATGTAGTCGTTGAAATACAGTTCCACGCCGAAGCCGCCCGCTCCGAACACGTTCTTGCCAGTCTGTACGTCACCAACGACCAGGACTTTCTTGAGACCCTTCAGTCCCACATTGATGTCTGGCGAGGCCGCGCCGAGGATCGCGCCGGTCTTGACGATCTTCCCGTCGCTGTTGGTGAACAGCACGTCGTTGGTCCCGTGATAGAGGCCGGCAGACACGTAGCCGCCAAACGGCAACGTCTTCTGGGCCATCACATAGAGGATGTTGTAGTTCGTGACATTCTTCTTGAAGCCCACGTTGTAGATGCCGCCTCCAATCGCCGGAGAACCCTTGAACAACGACGATTCAGTCGTGCAGAGCTTGCCATTGAGGAGGAAGAACACCGGATTCGAGCTCGGAAGGAGCGTGTCGTACCCGACCTCCGACTGCACCTTGTCCCAGGGAAGAATCCCCATCGTCAGGCCCGTGTCGATTGGATATGTTGGCGCACCCAATCCCGGCGGCGGCGTGCCCTTGCCGTAGTAAGTGTCGTACGTGATGTGCGGGACGTATTTCGCCTGGCATGTTGCGACCGATGGCGCCCAGTAGGTCGTGCTTGGCGTTGCAGACGCGATTCGGGCACAGACCAACGAAACGACGAACACCGTCGCCGCTGCCAGTCCCTCGATCCACCAGCGGCGATTGGACTTGATGATGTGGCGGCTGGCGTGCTCACGGTTGAACTTGAGGAGATCGAGAAGCGTGTTCATGGGATTCACCGTAGCGCTTATCGTTGTAACGACGCGCTCAAGACTTGGTAAAGAAATCGTGAGGTCTCAATTAGCCGAGACACGAGGTCCGGACAATTCGCGCACCTGCGCAGAAAACCTCCCGCCTCCGCCGCTTCGAGCGTCGAACGGAGGCGGAAATTCCACGCGCTTCGCCAGCGCAGGCAGCAAACGTGCCACCCCTGGCTGGGGACGCACGGAAAATCCGTTGTCGTTCGTGGTCGTGCAGGCGCGGACGCCAAGCATCACGAGGCTTCTCGAGCTTTTCCGTACGCGTGCCCTTCAAGTGGACCGACGGGATGAAGTGGGTGACGTTGATTTCAGCGTCGTCATCCACCAGATCGCCCTGTCCGCCGCTTCGCGTGCTGAACACGATTCAAGCGTACGGCGACCATCCATCAGAGCGGCATGAAAAGGTCGCAAAGTTTTCGTGAGTCCATAAAGAATCCGTAAAGCTACGGATCCGCCGATGACAGCGCGTACGATAGAAGCCGTGCACGAGCCCGCACGTCCGACCGGCGAGCAGATGCTCGCGCGGATTCAGACCGCTGAGCGCGCGAGGCTGCGTATCTATATCGGCGCCGCGCCGGGTGTTGGCAAGACCTACTCGATGCTCGAGGATGCCCATGCCTTTCGGCGCGAGGGTGTCGACATCGTCGTCGGCCTCGTCGAAACCTACGGACGCGCCGAGACCGATGCGCAGATCGGCGATCTCGAGATCGTCCCCAAGCGCAAGGTCGAATACCGCGGCGTCGTGCTCGAAGAAATGGACGTCGACGCCATCCTCGCGCGCAAGCCGCAAATGTGCGTCGTCGACGAGCTCGCGCATACGAACGCTCCCGGCAGCAAGCACGAAAAGCGCTACCAGGACGTGCTGGATCTGCTCGGGGCCGGCATCAGCGTGCTGACCGCGGTGAATATCCAGCACCTCGAGACCCTCAATGACGCCGTGAGCCGGGTGACCGGCGTGCGCGTGCGCGAGACAGTCCCGGACACGTTTCTCGACCGCGCGGATGAAGTCGTCAACGTCGACGTGACCGTGCAGGAATTGCAGACGCGATTGCGGCAGGGCAAGGTCTACAGACCGGAGAAGGTCGAACAGGCGCTCACCAACTTCTTTCGCGAGACCAATCTGTCGACGCTGCGCGAGCTGGCGCTGCGCGCGGTTGCAGACGAAGTGGGGGAGAAGGCGGCGTCGCACCGGCAGCGTGAGGGGCTCGAGCCTGCGCTGATTCCAGAGCGCGTGATGGTGTGTATGAGCTCCAGTGCCGATGCGCCGCGAGTGCTGCGCATCGGGGCTCGGATTGCCGGACGGCTCGGCGCGCGTTGGTACGCGGTCTACGTTGAGACCCCGCGTGAGGCGCCGGGCCGGATTGCACCCGCGGATCGCGAGGCGCTGCAGCGGAACATCACGCTCGCAGAGAGCCTCGGTGCGACCGTCGTACGAGTGAAGGCGGATCGTCCCGCTGATGGACTCATCGCGTTCGCCAAGCGCGAAGGTATTACACACGTCATTTTCGGGCAGACCGCGCGCAATCGGCTGGAGATTCTGATGAAGGGATCGACGTTGAACCGCTTCCTGCAGGAAGTCCGCGACGCCGCCGTACAGGTCGTGCCGTTAGATCAGGCGTAGTCTCCACCACCGACGCACCGCGACCAGCGCCCAGATCGCTTCGACAACCCCAAACGGCCACGCTCCCTGCAGGAATCCATACACGGATCCAAGGGCACATGCGCCCGCGAACGCGAACACGAACCAGGGGCTGCGATCTTCGAGCGCATAGAACACGAGCATGGCCGTGACCGCGAAGAGCCCGAACAACGTCAGCCGATCCATCATGGGACGTTCCTAAGGAACCGAACGATCGGCACTAGTCGAACGATTCGAGCGGTTCGAACGACCGCGAAGAAACGCGATCGCCGCCGGTAGCAACGACACGGCGATGACAACCATCACCAGGACGTCGATGCGCTTGTCGATGCCAGGAATGATGTTGCCGAGCAGATACCCCGCCAGCGTCATGCTCGTGATCCAGAGAATCGCGCCGACGACGTTGTAGCTCGCTAAGCGCCGATAGCCCATCTCCGCCACGCCGGCGACGACCGGCGCGAAGGTCCGCAGGATGGGCGCGAACTGCGCGATGATGATCGTCTTCCCTCCGTGCCGCTCGTAGTACTCGTGCGTCATCCGCAGGTGTTCACGCCGGAACAGCAGTGAGTCCGGACGGCTGTAGAGCGCCTTGCCGGTGCGTTTCCCGATCTGATAGCCGGTCGCGTTGCCGAGAATCGCCGCCGGAATCAGCGTCACGATCAGCAGAGGCAGATTCAGGTCCCCGCGCGCCGCAAAGAGGCCCGCAGTGATGAGCAGCGAATCGCCCGGAAGAAAGAACCCGACGAGCAGTCCTGTCTCCGCGAAGATGATCAGCGGCAGCCCGAACTGGCCGACGATGCGGATCAATTCGGGAACGTTGTAGATAATGTGAAAAACGTTCTGAAGGAAATTCACGAGATACGGCCGAGCGCCTGCTGGAGGTCTTCTTTCAAATCGTCCACGTCCTCAATCCCTACGGAAATGCGCACGAGGTCATCGGTAATGCCGATTTGCTGCCGCCGATCGGCCGGCACCGATGCGTGCGTCATCGTCGCTGGATGGCTGATCAGCGATTCCACGCCGCCCAGGCTTTCGGCAAGCGCGATCAACTGAACGTGATTCAACAGCGTTCGCGCGTTGTCGAGCGAGCCGAGCGTGAACGCAATCAGTCCGCCGAAGCCGCGCATCTGCTTTCTGGCAAGCGCGTGCTGCGGATGCGAAGGCAGCCCTGGATAGTGCACCTGCTTCACCTTGGGATGCGCACCGAGAAACTCGGCCAGCCTCATCGCGTTCTCGTTGTGCCGCTCCATCCGGATCGGCAGCGTCTTCGTCCCACGCAGGACGAGCCACGCATCCATGGGCCCGAGAATCGCGCCTTCGGCATTCTGGATAAACCGCAGCCACTCGATGTGGTCGTCGCGTGTCGCGACGACGACACCGCCGACACTGTCGCTGTGACCATTGAGAAACTTCGTCGTGCTGTGGATGACCAGATCCGCCCCGAACTCGAGCGGCCGCTGGATGAACGGGCTGGCAAACGTGTTGTCCACTGCGACGACCACGTGTCGTGTGTGCGCAACCTCGCACGCCGCGGCGAGGTCCGTCAGACGAAGCGTCGGGTTGGTCGGCGTCTCAAGGAACAGCATCTTCGTCTTCGGCCCGATCGCCCCGGCAATCGCGTCCGTGTTCGACGAATCCACATACGTAAAATCGAGCTGATATTTTCGAAGCACACGCTCGAACAGGCGGTACGTCCCGCCGTAGGTGTTATCCGTGACGACGACGTGGTCGCCGGATTCGAGCAGCGTCATCACCGCGCCTTCAGCCGCCATGCCGGACGCGAACGCGAAGGCGGCCTTGCCCCCCTCGATCGCGGCAATGTTGGCCTCGAGGGCGGATCGTGTGGGGTTCTGCGTCCGCGCGTACTCGTACCCCTTATGCTTGCCGAGCGCCTCCTGGACGTACGTGGAGGTCTGATAGATGGGGGTGATGATCGCGCCTGTCGAGGGATCGGGCGTCTGGCCGGCGTGGATACAGATGGTGCTG
>Ga0134124_10002596_pt1 | contig 14597 bp, 13 predicted proteins | sample KB304_FD_96880 | JGI IMG/M metagenome (GOLD analysis project Ga0134124, IMG submission 96880) | Terrestrial soil microbial communities without Nitrogen fertilizer from Kellogg Biological Station, Michigan, USA - KB3-0-4 | ecosystem: Environmental > Terrestrial > Soil > Unclassified ... | reverse complement strand
TACGCACCGATGGAGCAATCATTGCGAATAATTGGCTTGATTTAACCGATGGATCGTTAAAGGATCCCATTATCTGCGATGAAAATCGCATCTGCGCATATGTTACCAATGGTTCCAGTTACTACCCATTCTGGTCAAGCACAGCTATAGATGGCAGTGCTGACCCAAGCCACACTAATTGTTCAGACTGGACTACAAACAGTGCATCCTCTTTTGGAGCCATTGGTAGCCTTAATGAAATTGGCCATGAATTTAGCCAGGAATGGACTGACTATGATAGTGATTATTGCAATCGTTTTTTTACCCTCGTCTGCATTGAACAGTAGCGGCATAGTCTTTCAGCGCAATAACAAAGTTTATATTACTTGGAAAGCCTCATCCGCCATGATTCGACGATCTCCTTAACCGTATCTTGCAGAGACACAGTGATATTCCAGTCGGGATAGTGGTTTTTCATCCTGGAAAGATCACTATAATAGCAGATATGGTCGCCAATACGGCTATCGTCCAGATAGCGGTAGTTTTGCTTTCTACCGCTATACTCCTCTGCCAGAGTAAATGCCTCCAGAATGGAACAAGAGTTTCCCTTCCCTCCGCCGAGATTGTAGACCTCGGCAACCCTTGGCGTTTCAAAAAAAGCGTGAATAAAACGTGCTACATCCACGGAATGTATGTTGTCCCGTACCTGCTTTCCTTTGTAGCCGAATACGGTGTATTCGCGCCCCTCCAGATTGCACTTCACAAGATAACTGAGGAAACCGTGCAGTTCGACCCCCGAGTGGTTGGGCCCGGTAAGACAGCCGCCTCGAAGGCAGCAGGTCGGCATGCCGAAATAGCGCCCGTACTCCTGCACCATTACATCTGCCGCCACCTTGGAAGCTCCGAATAGTGAGTGCTTGGACTGATCGATGGAAAAGTTCTCTGGAATGCCGTTAAGATACGCCGGATCGTCATATTCCCAGCGGCTCTCCAGTTCTTTAAGGGGGATGCTATTGGGAAGATCTCCATAGACCTTGTTGGTGGACATGTGGATGAACGGCGCCTCGGGGCAAAACTGCCTGGCAGCCTCGAGAAGGTTGAGCGTACCTACAGCATTGGTATCGAAGTCGTCGAAAGGAATTGCTGCCGCCCGGTCGTGGGAAGGCTGGGCAGCAGTATGGATAATACCAGCAGGCCTCAGCTCTCTGACAAGCGCCAGAACCCCCTGCCGGTCGCGGATATCCAGCTCGTGGTGCCGAAATTCGGGAAGGGACTCCACCAACTGCTGCTGGCTCCAGCGGGTACTCCCCTGAGAACCGAAGAAGACCTCTCGCTGGTTATTGTCCAAACCGTGAACCCGAAATCCAAGGGAGTGAAAATAGCGGGACACCTCTGAACCAATCAGGCCGGAAGAGCCGGTAACTAATAGTTGTCTCATAATAACACCTTAACCTTCAAATCATGCACCTTGCTTTATTATGGCTTTCGGAACAATCTAAAAGGTATCTTTTTTGGGTACCATTTGCCGCATTCGCCAGCCCATGATATCTCATTATAAGCTATTCGACTCCACAACTTTGGGAACACCCGCTCAATCACTGAGCTCATGTCGAGCATCCCGTCAAGAAATTTCAATTTACTTAACTCACGCAACAGCCTGACATCTTGAATGATCTTTGTATCGCACGAACCAATAAAATCCGTTATTGCTCTTCGGGCTTCTCTATGCGTCTCATCCATATTATTTGAACTTCGTGTTGCGCTGTGATACCTGTAACCACCAATGCAACTGTCAACGTGCCATAGGTCTGCAAGCTTGAAAAACCGCGTCCACAATTCGCAGTCAATTTGAAGTTTGTAGCTTTCGTCTATGTAGCCTCCTGCCCTGTCCCAAAGTGATCGACGCCAAAAGACTGATTCCTGCTGAATCCACGTATATCGCCCCAAGCAATAGTCATACTTGTTGATGTATACCCCCCGCTCAGCTTTGACATTCCGTCCCTGGGAGTCCCATATTGTCGGCATTCCCGTAATCCATTCCACATCAGGGAAAGCCCGGAATATTTCAGCAACAACAGCAAAAGTCCATGGCATGTACTTGTCATCACTGTTTAACCACGCCATGATCTCGCCGCTACTCATGCCAAACCCCTTGTTGATGGTTCGCGCCTGGCCCATGTTCACCTGCTGTTCACAGTGGGCAAGATAAGGTTTGTAATTAGAGATAACCTTGTAGCTGTCGTCGGTACTGCCGTCATCGATAACGATGTACTCCAGGTTCGGATACCCTTGAGCGACAACTGAGTGTATGGTATCACCAATATAATCTGAATAGTTGTAGTTAGGGGTAACGACACTTATGCGCGGCCAAGCTGAACCATCCAGCATGTTTTCGGAATAATTTAACGGTTTGTTTTCGAGCACCTTTTCGCTCCTAAATCGGCATTCAAAATTGGTTTACGCAATATAGCACTCATACCGGAATTCTATCTATTGGGGCATGCGATCTGCTCTGCTACCTACTATATTCCCACCCTTTTCTTGTCAGATTCAGTAAGATCTGCACCCCACATGATATCAGTAGGCTGTCCTTCCCTTGCTGCCAGTTCTTTCTTTTTCTCCAGATACGAAGCCCATCCTTTCCCCACATCATAAAGTACAATTTTGCCTGTATATTTATCTACTCGATAAATAGCAAAGTCGCTGTTTATCGTATTTTGTTTCCACTGGAGCAGATATGTCAACTGATGAATGCCATTTTCAGTTTTTCTATAAATAAACAGTGGATCAGTCAAATTCAAACTATTCATTTTACTGTTAATAATCCTGGGCGCTATTTTAAATGGATCATTTAAATTAAAGTCTTCACCTATTACGCCAGTAATATCCTTTCTTTTGAGCGTATATATAAAGTACCCAGTTGAAAATTTATGATAGCTATCAGTTCTGACATTAGCTCCGGATACAACAATCTGGGATTTTATTGGGAATTGCTGCTTTGTCATAAATCTCGAAATGACCATGTGATCAGCGTTACAAGGTGAATATAAAGTATAAATATGAGTGTAATGCTTGATAATGATAGCAATCACAAATACTGTACATAAACCAGTATTAACATAATAGAAGTTACCAATTAGTTCATATGTAATATAAGCTAATAACAGATAAAATCCAAGAGCAGGAAATAATGCATGACGAGGAGTGAAATATGGTGCTTTTACCATAATTAAAAGAGGCGCTAGAAACATGACAATTGGGAATGCTAATCGCCACAAATGTTCATAGACAGTACTAACTCTGTCTGACATTTTAACATCATTTTTGCAAATAAATATAGTGACGGCGTATTTGATTATAAGCGTGAAAAGTCCGAAACTGAATATTGAATAAAAGAGCATCATACCACTTGTTGCATCAATATTGACTCTCATGCCTGGGAAAGGAAGGTAATAATTAAGAAAAGACCGCAAAACACGGCTGAGTTTTTCTAATGACAATGGTTCAACTCTACTAATCAATCTACCGCCATGAAGTATATTAAAATAAGCGTGATGTACAACTAGCAGTATCATTGCACCTGACAAAATGCACACTTTTTTATCAAATCTCTTCCAACAGAGAAGGCAAATGCAAATTGCAAAAGCACCTGCAACCACTTGTTCACTTACATTTAGTGCCCAAAACATAGTAACCAGTGTAAAAGCAAACCATATCCAGTTATTCTTATTGTTATTATCTAAGTATTTTATTGCAGCATAAAAAGAGACTGACATAATGAGTAGCGCTTCAGCAAGATAAGAGCCATTTACAAATAAGGGGATTTCATTTTGCCCTGGGAATAACCAGATTAATGAGGCAGCACAAAAAGCTACTGGAAGAGGATATCTCAATCTTCTAAGAATGTTAAAAATCAAACCCGAGCAGGGAAGCATTATCCCAACTAGCACAACAGTACGCGCTAAATAGACATTCACATTGCCAGCTATCCAACATAGTAGTCTATTAGGCAAATACGCCCCTTGAAACAATATGTGCTGTAAAATTGTTCGCTGAGAGTATTGCCAATAATAAACGCCATATAGATAGTCATCTTCTACAAGAACCTGCAGCCAATATATTTGGATATTAGCAATTATGACTACGGCTATAAGTAATAGCATCCATATATATGTGTTATTGCAGTTAGTTGTAGCAGGCCTAATGTTAAGCATCATCATTTCTCTTCAGAATTTCACTGATGGCTGATTTACTGGCATCAATTTTCATGATATGAAATAAAACAAATTGATACACACATTTTACTAACCATCCACGTAGTTCTTTTACGTATACAAGAGTGAACCGTCCATGGAAATAATTTCCAGCCGATAACATACATGCAACAAGTTGTCATAGGTAGGCGCTTATGCGTTACTAAGCTACAATGACAGAGTTTTGCAGATTGAATTTATGAAATTATGCAATGCAGTGCAAGCACTGCTCTTTTTGGGTATAATTTTTGAGTTAACGACAGCGGAACAAGCAATATTGTGTGCCAATTTATTTCTGGCAGATTTACACCGGGTATACTGATTATGCGCCTTTGTTATATATTTGATGGTATCGTGACATAATTGATGTGGCACTAAATGCATATTCCCATTAAATACAGTGCCACTCATAACTGATTTCACCGTTTCCAGCACGTCACCCACCTTAATATTTTTCACACAGGGAGCATCCTCAAAAGTACACTCCCAGTCACAACCAAAACAAGGCAGAACAGCTGCAACACCTACCGAATACTGCCCGACAGGGAGAAAACGGGGCCAATACCCTCCGCCAAATATCCCGACTGTAGGGACACCGACCGCTGCAGCCATATGCATTGGACCACTGTCATTTCCGACATAAAACTTGGCTTTTTGCATTATTGCAGCCAGATGATGCAGTTTGCCATTCTGACCAACCCACATACTGGCCCTGCCCCCGTTGTCCATGATCTTGCCGACAACAAAGTTCAGCACGTCGACTTCTGTATCATGTCCTATCAGTAAAGGAGTTAGACTCATTTCTTTCTGAATTTGCAGAAGGAGTTCAACAAAACGTTCAGGAGGCCAGCACTTGATCGATATGTTATGCGAACCAGCAGGCAGGCAAACAAAAAAACCATCAGCTTCTAATCCAAGACCTTCAATTATTACCTTTGCCTGCACATCTGTTTCTTCATTGATATCTAGCTTTGGCAGTGGGATAGTCCTGTCGCAATTGAATATACGTTCGTATAATTTCGCGTACTTCTCTATCTCGTGGCTTGACTCCTCGACTTCAACATAATGCTCCCATAACGTCTCATCAGATAAAGACAACCAGTTAAGTAGTCCTTTAACCCAGTCAGCTGTTGGTGTATATCCACCTATCGCATAACGGATAACGCCCTTCAATTTGGCAGCAACCACAAAATCAAGCCAAGTTCTTATCTGGCATGTTGTCAACAATACATCCCAGGAGCCTTCATCAAGAATGGATAACAGTTGCTTTAGTTCACCTATTTCATCAACATCAAAAGGCTTGTATGGAAATATTTGCGTCGTCACCCATTTAATATTGCCAACTAACAATGGGGCCAGCTGCTCGTGTCCTGCCCTTACTAAGATTGTTATTTCGGCTTCGGGCAGCTTCTCGACAAGAGCCGTCAAGAACCCGGAGAAAAGAATGATGTCTCCATGAGAATCAAACCGTGGAATTAATATTTTTTTTACACTGCTAAGTTCTTTCAATTGCAAAAATGCCCCTGTAAATTGATACGAGCTCAGATCAGTCGCCGCAGACCATCACATATCCTGCGAAATGGTGCAGACAACTTCCAGATCAGACTGTTTTTTATTAGCAGCAACTCGGTAATTGCCTCTTGATGATATTGTTTATGTATCATCAGTTCGTTAGTAACACTTGACTGATCACTCAGCAATTTATTGTATTTTTCGGTATACTTGTTCAATTTATCAGCATTTTCTTCGAGCATAGTATACATATCTAATAGAGCCAACACAGTACGCCTGGCAGGATCCGCGGTTAACCATTTTTCTACTACGTCGGCAGGATTTTTTTGTAAAGGCTGCTTGCTGACAAAAGCAAACATATCGTAAGCAAATATCGACGGTTCAAATGAAACATGATGAAGGCCAAGTCTGGCAAACAATAGCTTGAGAGACTCTGCATTGAACAAATAGAGATGCTCATCTTCTTTCAAGTGCAGCAAGAAGATCTCCCCTTCTGCTTTCATCTGCTCATAGGACTTGCCGACAGATCTAAATGCAGGGGTCTGGATAACAAGAATGCCATCATCAGATAGAGTATCTACAATGCGCTTCAGACTTTTCAGCGGATCAGGGAAGTGCTCCAGAACATCCATGAGAATGACTATATCCAAAGACGCCAAGGGGATATCGATATCCTCAATATCTCCACAATACATTCGCACATTAAAGGTGGACTTGGCAAAGTCGCAAAGCCATGGGCTCATTTCTGCGCCCGCAGCATCGTATCCCGCCAAACTCTGCAGATAGACTGAACCGCCGTGTGCGCAGCCAAGTTCAAGGGTTTTTGCAGGAGGTAGCCTGTACTTTAGGATGCTCCTTAGCCAGAACAAACTTCGCTCGCACAAATCGGCCCTTGATCGTTCATATATATCCGGGAATCCGAGCTTCTTTACGTGCTTTGTCCAGTAATCCTTACCATAAAGGTCAGTGGCGGTATCCCCGCCCTTGTAGAACTCGTCATCATTCCTGACAACACTCACCAACGTATTGCAATTGGTGCAGCAACGATAAAACTCAGAAAAGGGTGCAAGATCGTCTACGCCACACCAGCATGAAATCGGCGTCGAATCAGGCATTGCCAGCCTCACGTTTACGCGCCATAAACACAGCGCCCGCAGCGATATGCGGCGATTTTTCCATGTTCAAAAGTGAGCGAACAATATTACCCAACTCTTCCGGGAAATTGTTAAGACCTTGGAAATAGGGTTCCAGAACCGAGCTAAACTCCCCACAAGGATCTAAAGGCACATGCCAAAGCATATCAGTAAACATATTGAACCGTCCGAGAATTTCAGGAACAATTGGTATATGCTCAAGGACGTCGAATCCTGCCTCATCCAGCGTATTCGCCCAGACTTCCGGCGTAAAAGCACTAACCAGATGGTGATATGCCTTATATTTTTCCAGCAAATGTTCTTCAATGAGCGGCATTTTAAGAACTTTCATCAACTGAGGAAGAGTAGTCCATTCTAGAAACTTATCAGTAGTAACACTTAACAGAAACTTGCCCCCAGGCTGCAACACTCTGCAGACATTCTTTAGCACTACATCGACATTATCCATATGCTCAAGCGAGCAGTTGGCGAAGGCAGAAGCAAATGAATGAGGAGGAAACGACATTGACACAGCAGGTACGTTATGTACTGCAGAGTAGACACCAGAAATATTGGCAGCCCCAAGCGCAGAGACATCAATATCTACTCCAACTACATTTTTAATCGCCGGCCAGACAAGTCTGAAGTATTGCCCGTCGCCACAGCCGACGTCCAGTATAGGTTCAGGCAACATATATCGATTATATGCAGCATATTCACACGCCCGCCATATCATCATTGAAGGCGTATGTGTATATAACTGAGCAACCTGTCCAAATCCAAACATTATCTCTTTACAAGACAGAATCGATGTTTTTTGTGTTATTGATTTCACGAAGTACCCTTATTGAATTATTATTGCCAATGTTACCTACGGAAAAAAAGTAATTGTCTATTTGCGCCTTCATCTTTAATAACATATGATTCAACTATATTAGGGAATTTATTACTGAAATAGGCAATAAATGCTTCAAGCGAATAGTCATGTGGAGGAGTTATCGGCCAATCTTTAACATGAAAATCAGTTGGGTCAACATACTCAAATATTATTCCGTCCAGAGCATAATTCATGCAAATTTCACAAAATATCTTAACTGGCAGCCCTTGTGTTAAGCAAACATGGTGAACTAAACCTATGGCCAAGACAATTTCTGATTTGAATCTTTCAAAAGAACTTCCAAAAACTAATCCCATTGCAAAAGGAGGTGTAGGATAACTAAAATCCATTCGTACTGCCGTAATGTCCAATTGCTCTCTATTGGCCAAAGCATAACATTCATTTACACTACAGTCTTCATAATCAAATGCAATCACTGCGGCGCCAAGCTTAGCGGCCATTTCAGAGTAATATCCCTTGTTTGCAGCACAGTCTAAAACAGTCCGTGGTCGGGACTTTTTCAGGACATCAAAGACAAACTTTTGTTTTGGTAATATCGGGTCAAGGGGATTGTCAGAGATTTTATACTGTGGATAGTGCCCCCAATCCCCCTGACCTGTGCTTGTTGGCTTATGATTAACTAGCCACTTTCCCAATTGAGAAAAGAACTCTGATGGCTTGTTATGTAATTTATCCAGCTTCGATAGCGAATAAAAAGCATACTTCTTAACTATATCAAGATCGAATAACTTTATGCCGAATCCATTAACATGTTGCCTTCTATATTCTAAAGCAAAGTCATGCCACCCCCTACTTGCTAACCATATCGGCACACCAAAATATCTTCTAAATTCGTCCAGCCAATACACTGGCACTAATTCTGTTTTTACAATTGACCCAAAATCAATAAACCTGAATTTCCCTTTATCAACCATCAAATTCCATGGATGAGAATCTTTAGTCATGTATCCATTATTAACTAATGCACAATTAACTTTCAGAAAAGTATACGCAGCCTCCCAATACATATGAGACGTAAATTCAACTGGATGCGCAAAAAAAGGTAATTTTCTATGCTGTAAAATTAGTTTTGCACCATCTAGTTGTAAATCATCGACAACTTCGGTCTCAATTAGCCCAGCTTCAATAACATCATTGAACCAGCTACTTGATAATATAAGACGGTAAATTTCGGCATATTCTTCGCTATATATAGCGCGATATACACCTCCATTATAATAGAAGACCTTTCCTGTTTCATCTACTACAGAACCAGCTGCAAGTTCTATGTTATTTAAATCTAAATTCATATTTAGAATAATCCTATATAACTTATGTTCATGTTGTATTTATCAAGACCACATATTATCTTTTTCATAACCGGTCTGAATGATAAGCTCACCATATTTTTGCTTGAAGTATTCTGTAACCTTTGGAGTAAAGTAGTTTTTCCAATCACCAGCTATTCCTTTTCGTTCATGAGCTGATATATCTTCTACGCCACTTTTTCTCCCACCTGTCAGCTCCTCGAACCTATTTGCCATAATAATCTTTTTTATTTCGTTAACATCTTTACCAATATTACATCTATTTATTAGCACGTCAGACAATATATTGACATCATCGTTCAACAGATCCTCATATTTGAGAAGCGTTTCTCCTGAGGATAGCCATGATTGCTGAATATTTGCGCTTAAATACAACCAATTATCCATTAGATATATCAATCCGTCTTCAATACTTCTTGACATCAACTCATCCCTAAAAGTTGATATTGTGGAAGACACTACAGCGTGGCTTACCTTCAAACTGAAATATCCTGACACTAATGTATCCCTTAAATCCCTTATAACTACAAATCTGCACCAGTTTTTCGGTAATTCCACACTCTCAAATTGATCCTTAGTCACGTATACAGCAGTATAAATTTTACCTTCTTGCAGTGGCGAATTTAGAAAATGTCCTATTTGTAATTGGGATTCAATATATCGATCCGGAGCTAATGTTCTAAGAATTTTCTTGATCCACTGAGAACCTGCTTTCCAGTGAGTCACGTGAAATATTGTGGGCATATTGGCCTCGGAGATATTGTCGATTTCTTTTTTAACTTCGTTAGCGTGCATTGTGATATTTAATTCACATTTTCCATTTAAGTTACATAGACCAGCGTGAAATATTGAATATTGATTGTATGGGGGGGGCTTATGTATAACTTTAAACCTACCAAGGTTTGAGAGATGGCACAATCTAACCGTTTTAGACTGTACTTGATCGATAGGAGTAGTATTTCTATGTTCATAGTCTTTGTGATTCATAGTAGACAAACCTAAGTTGAGTACATACTCCCCCGGTGCAATAGTTAGCTCAATATCGAATTTGAATCTTAATATATTGCTTTCAATTATTACTTCAGGTAATTCCAATTCGTCATAATGAAGGCAGTTTTTACCGTGTACAATAATGTTTTTTTCATTTCTTATAGTGAATCCAGCAATGGGCACACCTATTGGACTATTCAATGTAAATTCACAGTAAAGCCTAGCTATATCGCCATAATAAAACATGTCAGAGTGAGCATCACTATCTGAACATAGAGCAACTCCTGTACACTTGGCAACATCATTTGAAACCACATCAACATTTGTTATGTCCATAAATTGATCAGCAGTAGGCCAAAACATTCTTCCTGGACTACCCGAAATCTTTTCAATTACACCTGTCTTAATTTTCATGTCTGATAAGTTGCCAATCATCGAATCTAGAAGCTCTTTTTGTTGTAACACCAGGTATCTCTTAACCGCATCAGTAGATTCCCCCATAAACACAATATTGCCATCATTTAATAATATTGTTTGCTGGCAAAATTGAATGACGTCGCTCATAGAGTGAGTTACAAATACGATTGTTACCCCCTTTTTCCTTAATTCGGCTAATCGCTTATAGCATTTTTGCTGAAAAAAAACGTCGCCCACTGCCAACGCCTCATCTACAATCACGATATCTGGATCAACAACAGTCGCAACAGAAAAAGCCAATCGCACGAACATTCCGCTAGAATAGGTCTTCACGGGTTGGTTAGCAAACTCACCGATATCAGCAAAAGCGAGGATTTCGTCAAGTTTGGCAGTCATTTCCTCTCGGCAGTACCCAAGAAGAGTCCCGTTAAAATAAACATTCTCAATACCAGTCAATTCAGGATTGAATCCGGCCCCAAGCTCTAATAATGCCGAAATTCTGCCGTTTACCGTAACACTGCCAAAAGCTGGAGTGAGAACTCCACAAATTATTTTGAGAAGGGTTGACTTTCCAGAGCCGTTTATGCCAATTATTCCGACTGTATCACCTTTTTTGATCTGGAAACTGACATTGCTCAGCGCGCGAAACTCATGGTGATACTTACGACGAAGTGGGTGCAGCGATTCCTTTACCCTGTCCAGATTGGAGTTGTATAGGCGGTAGGTCTTGGTAAGGTTCTCTACTTTTATGGCAATATCATCAGGCATTATTAAAGTCCTCTATCAGCATTAAATACTTTACCACTCAACTGCTCAACTGCGCAACAACTCAACAACTTTTCCCTAGTAAGACGCAAAAAAGGCAACTGAATTGCTTCAGTCGCCTTTTTAATGCTACCACTTAATTAAGACTAGTAAATAGTTCTCCATGCATAGGCATTCGCTGCATCCTTCGCACAGACTTGAACTGAGTCCTTAGTGCCAGCGGCACCCTGAACTACCCAGAATGTACCGCGGCTGACAGCTGCATCGCAAGCCGGCTGTGCAGTAGCCGTATTCAGACGAATTCCTCCATTTACTTCTACTTTCTGCTGTGCAGTAGCAACACCGACGCCCATGTTACCTGTATACCCGATTCTCAAGACCAGAGAAGCCGTAACAGGCCCATCTACAGTTGCGCCTGAGTTGCAATATGCAGAGAATCCAGTGGACCCTGTACCGAAGAATACAGAATTACCAGTGCTAGCTTTTTGCTTCCAAGCTCCACTCTCATAAACTGCTCCAGAAGAAAGAAAGAAGTTATTCTCTCCAGCAGAGGTAAGCCAACCACCATTTGTTGGCCCAGAATTAGAAAAGTGCAATTGAGAGTTTGCTGCATTATTATAATTCAGAACGTCAACCGACCAGAGAGGTGCATCGTTGTTAAAACCAGACTTTCCTTGATCTGTCACTAGGTGAGCATTGGTAGCCCCCACAGTTACCCCCGTATTCTTCACAATCAACTTATCCGCTGCCATTGCCGGTGTTGCGAGGGCTGCCACTGCTGCCGCTGCCAGTATTACTTTGCAAATCTTCTTCATAATCAACCTCCTGTCTTTGTTATGGGTATCTAGCTTATTGGATTTTAACGCCGTTATTTAACAACTATCGCCTTTATTTCGCGTAACTTTTACACCTTATCGGGAGACGTAGCATAATGCAAGCGGCTATCTTACATGCACAAGGCTTTGTTATCGATATGATAGATAAATATACTTGCATTGTTAGTGCCGAAGCAAAGGAAAAATGAAAAATGTTGATTCTGGCAAAATTACTTGACCTGCTTTGTTTCAGCCACAATTTTATTCTGTTCGCAAAGAGCTTGAATCCGTTTTTCTGTTTATACCTCAAGCCAACTTAATTTACAACCATTAATTTACTAATTTTTCTTTTTTCTCGACTAAGCTAGTCTGACCCCTCAATCCAGTCTAACCCATTCTCTCACAGAGGCACAGAGAACACGGAGAAAATCTAAACTAGATCTTTCGGGGTTAAAACCTTATTGAAAGCCTTTCTTTGCGGCTCCGTGCCTCCGTGTGAAAATGCCTATAAAACCAGTTCTCTCGCAGAGGCCCAGAGGACACGGAGAGAATCTAAACTAGAGCTTTCGGTGTTAACTGTTTCTTGCCTTTCTCTGTGCCTCCGCGCCTCCGTGTGAGCAGCTTTATTCTATGTACCCATTCACAACACGGAACACTCCATCCTTCATCAACTCTTCACCAAAATTCAGCAGATAACCGAGCTTCATCCCTGTCAATTTCAGATACGTCAGCACCTGCTTCTTATGGGCGTTATTCAGAACTTCGACTGATTTCAGCTCCAGTATTACCTTGTCTTCCACTATGATGTCGGCCCGAAATCCTTCGTCAAACCTGACACCATGAAACTCTATCGGAATCGATACCTGCCGTTCGACTTTCAACCCGGCATCACTGAGAATTTTAGCCAAAATTGACTCATATACAGTCTCTAGTAATCCTGGACCAAGTTCCCTGTGGAGATTGATTGCGCAGGCAACGACGATATTTCCAATTTCATTTTCTGTCATTTCACGGTGCCTCAGTGCCTTCGGGCGATAATTCCTTTTAAACCTGTCCTCTCACAGAGGCACGGAGGACATGGAGAGAATCAAAACAAGTCTTTCGGGTTAAATAAAAATTCGCTTTTTGCCTTTCTCTGTGCCTCCGTGCCTCCGTGTGAGAATGCATTTCAGCATTTTGTGCCTTCGTGCGAGTCGCTTCCCTGTCTCTACAGCACATCCGCAAAGTGCGGCCTGAGTCTCCTGAACACTACTGCGCCGAAGACAAAGATGCAGCCGGTGACGGCCCAGAAGTAGGCGGTAAGCGCATAATGCCCCTCCCAGAACCAGATATGATAGATGAAGCTCTCCCTGTACCCCTCAACTATGTAGTAAACAGGATTGAGCTTGACCATGTTGAGATACTTGATCGGCAGGATCTTGGCCGACCAGAATATCGGGGTCATCCAGAAGAGAAACTGGACGACCATGCCGACGATCTGCCCCATATCCTTAAAAAAAATTATGACCGATGAAGTAGTCCACGTTAACCCGAGCAGAAGAACTATGGTGCAGAACAGGTAGTAGAACACCTGGAGACAGTGAAGCGTGACCGGAAAGCCGTAGGCGAAGAACATGATAAAAATGACAGCAATGAAGAAGGCGTGCAGCACGAGAGCGGAGAGGATCTTGACGATGGGGAGCATGCCGACGCTGAAATTGACCTTCTTGAGGAGGAAGCCGTTTTCCAGGATCGAGTGGGTGCCGCTGTTGAGACATTCGCTGAAGAAAAACCAGGGGATTATGCCGCAGAGCATCCAGAGCACGAATGGGACATCACCGGCAGGTCTGGATTTGAAGCCCATCTCGAAAACGACCCAGAGGATAAACACATAGATGGTGGGATGAATGAAGGCCCAGAGAATACCGAGATAGGAGCCGAGGTACTTGCTGCGGAAGTCCTGTTTTGCCAGCTCCAGGATCATGTTGCGGCGCAGGAACAGGTCTTTGAGGAAGAGTAGTGAAATTCGCAAGTAACTCATGGAGAGATAATACGTGAGAGTGGTTTTCGTGTAAACCGGAAATGCTAGAAGGTTCTCCTGACAGACGCAGCGATTTTTTTCTCAACCCTGTTGTCGAGATCTCTTTTGGCAAGGGTATAATCGATGGATGTGGAAAGGAGTCTGAAGTCTGCTGTCATGCCGGCAGTATAGTACATTGTTGTCATCGAAGCGGGTGAGTTCGCTTTTTCATACCTGGCTGATCCATACAGGGTATATCGGTCTACGGGCGAGTACCTTCCGGAAAGCATCAGGTACTGGACGTCACTTAACGACATTGATTCGTTCTCCGACTTAATGAACGAGTACTCTTCAGTCAGGGTCGCGATGTTTCTGACCTGGCCTTTTCTGGAGAATAAATTGTAAGTGTATCTCTGCAGCAGCTCCAGCTTCTTGACATTCCTGTACAACCCAGTCGTCCGCTCATGGCTTAAGCGAAGGACGGCATCATTAGACCTGCCGGGCCTGTACAGGATCTGAGCCGAACTTA
>Ga0134124_10002595_pt1 | contig 14599 bp, 14 predicted proteins | sample KB304_FD_96880 | JGI IMG/M metagenome (GOLD analysis project Ga0134124, IMG submission 96880) | Terrestrial soil microbial communities without Nitrogen fertilizer from Kellogg Biological Station, Michigan, USA - KB3-0-4 | ecosystem: Environmental > Terrestrial > Soil > Unclassified ... | reverse complement strand
GGTTGCGGACTTCGGTGGCCACGACCGCGAAGCCGCGGCCCTGCTCGCCGGCGCGCGCCGCCTCGACGGCGGCGTTCAGCGCCAGGATGTTGGTCTGGAAGGCGATGCCGTCGATGGTGCCGATGATGTCGGAAATGCGCTTGGACGAATCGGTGATGCCGTCCATGGTTTCGACCACCTGCCGCACCACGGCGCTGCCCTTGTTGGCCACTTCCGAGGCGCTTATGGCCAACTGGCTGGCCTGGCGCGCGTTTTCGGCGTTCTGCTTCACCGCGCCGGTTATCTCCTCCATGGAGGAGGCCGTCTCTTCCAGCGAGGCGGCCTGCTCCTCGGTGCGCTGCGACAGGTCGGCATTGCCGGCGGCGATCTGGCTGCACGCCGTGGCGATGCTGTCGCTGGATTCCTTGATGCCGCCCACGATGGTCTTCAACTGGCCCACGGTGCCGTCGATGGCGGCTAGCAGCCTGCCGGCCTCGTCCTTGCTGCGCTCGCCTGCCGGGATGCACAGGTCGCCTTTGGACAGAGCCTGCGCCGCGCCCATGGCCTCGGCAATGGGCTTGGTCACCGAGCGGGTGATCACCCACGCCAGCAGCATACCCAGCACCAGCGCCACGGCCGAGAACGCCAGCATGAGCAGGGTGACCGTGGACTTCAGCTTGTTGGCGGACTCGTATTCGCTCTTGGCCACGTCCACCTGGATCTGCACCAGCTTCTGCACCGGCTCGGCCACCTTGGGGTAGAGGGGAGAAATCTTGTCCATGTACACTGCCAACGCGCCCTTCAGGTCATTGGCCTTGATGCGCTCGCGCGCCGCATTCAGGCCCTCCTTGAGGTAGGCGGGGCGCTCGGCTTCGTATTCGGCCACCAGCTTCTTCTCATCGTCGGTCAACTCGGACTTGGCCTCCACGTCCCAGGCCGCCTGCAGCTTGTCCAGGTTGGCGCGGAACTCGGTGTCGCGCTTTTCGATATTGGCCGGCGCGGGATGGAGCATCATGTCCATGACCAGCAGACGGTTGCGGATCAGCAGCCGGTCGACCGTGCTCATGGCCGCCAGCGGCAGGGTGCGGTTCTCGTAAACGGTTTCCAGGCCGTGGTGGACGCGCCCCACGCTGACGAAGCCGATGGCCGCGATGACAACGAGCAGGACGAGCACGGTGGCAAATCCAATGCCCAGGCGCATGCCGATTTTCAGGTTCTTCATGGTCCCTCCTTTCGAGGCGTAAATGGTGGAGTACCGGCGCGCTGTGCACGACCGGGCAAGTGCATATCGGCGCGCGGCCGCGGCTTTTTTCAATCCATCTTGAACATGCTGGGGGAAAGCCGCGGCCTCCGGCCCGAGCAGGGCTCGCGTTTCGGCTGGCTTGAATGTGGTCGCGATGGCGCTTGAGCGAAAGGCCGCCGGGCCGATGTAGCAGCAGCGCAAGCCTTGCGGCCCAGACCCCCGCCTTGCGCTTCATTGCACCTCGTTTACGACCCTCTGGAAGGACCGCCATGCCCCTCGATCAGCCGCAGCAGAAACCGCTTTTGCGCATGAAGGAAATCCATGCCGACCAGGCGGAACAAGTGCGCGCCGAGATGCAGCGCATCGAGTACCTCATGGGCTACGCCGGCCGCCGCCTGATGAACAGTTACGAAGTGCTGCAGTCCATGGCCGATGGAAAGGATTGCGGCCCGACGGGCGCCACGGCCAAAGTCGATCGGGCGCAGCGCCTGGAGAACGCGCTCGAAGACGCGCTGGCCGCGCTGCGCTCGCAGCACGTGGCCAAGCAATTGGCGGCGCAGGTTGCGCGCCGCGTGGAGCTGCTCGATCGGGCGCTCGGCGCGGAAAGGGCCGAAGACTAGGGCCGCGCCTCCACGGGCCCCGGGGCCAGGTCTAGGCCGACTGCAGCCGCTGGCCGTCCGCCACGCGTTGCAGGCCTGCGGTGTCCAGGATGCGCAGGTTGCGGTGGCGCACGGCGATGAGGCCGGCGCGCGCGAATCGCGACATGTCCAGGCTCACGGTCTGCAGCGTAAGGCCCAGGTAGCTGCCGATTTCCTCGCGCGTCATGCGCAGGTTGAATTCCGCCGCCGAGTAGCCGCGCTCGGCAAAGCGGCGCGACAAGTCGAGGATGAATGCGGCCAGCCGCTGTTCGGCACGCATGGAGCCGAGCATGGCCAGGAGGCGGTGCATGCGCGCCAGCTCCCCGCCCATGGCCTTGCATATCTGGCGCTGTGCCAGGCCATCGAAGTCCAGCAGCGGCGGCAGGGGGATGGCGCAGACCTCGGAATCTTCCAGCGCTACGATGCCGGCCTGGTGCCGCGAGTCGGCGACCGCATCCACGCCCATCAACTCTCCGGTCATGAAAAAGCCGGCCACCTGTTCGCGCCCGTCCGGCAGCGGCAGCACGCTCTTGAAAAAGCCGTGGCGCGCGGCGTAAATGAACTCGAGCGACTCCCCTTCGCGGCACAGCATTTCGCCCCGCTTCAGCCGCCGGCGGGTGTGAAGCCCGGGCGCTTCGGCGGGGGCTGCCTCGCCGGACAGCCCCAAGGCGCGAAAGCCGCACGCCGGGCAGCGCCCCGCCAGGCGGGCGGCGGCGCCCGCATGCGCGGCCTCGGCCGGCTGCGGGGCCAACTGCGGATAGAGGTGGCGCTCGAACTGCATGGTCGTTTCCCGTGGGCAACCGAGGAACCTCGGCGACGCAGCGGATGGTAGGGGCGCCGGGCCAACCGGAATATTGTCCTTTGGTACAGGTGGCACCCGGGCCGGAATCGGTACAAAATGCCCACAATCTCTTCAAGGCCTTGAGTGTCCATGGGCTCCATCACAGCCGAGCATCCCGTGCAGCGTTCCTCCATCACCGTCCGCACGCTGGCGCGCATGGTGGCCGCTTCGGTGCTGATTTTTCTCATCACCAGCGCGCTAGTGATCGTGCACGAGCGCGACACGCGCGTGGCGGCCGAGCGCCGCGAAGCCCGCGACACCGTCAGCCGCAACCTGCGCGCCCTCTCGCAGGCGTTGTGGAACTACGACTCCGAGGGCCTCTCGGCGCTGCTCTCCGGCCTCACCCAGGCCGCCACCGTCGTCCACGCCGAGGTGGTGGACGACACGGGCCTCGTGGCCGCGGCGTCCCAGACGGGCAACGCCGCGTCCAACGAAACCTGGTCGGTGGACCTGATGGCGCCCGACGGGTCGCGCAAGATCGGCGCGTTGCGCGTGTCGCAGTCCTTCGGGGCGGTGCGCGCCGCGCTGGTCGGCACCCTGGCCACGCTGCTCGCATCCGAACTGGTCAAGATCGTCGGCCTCGCCGCCGTGCTGTTCGTGCTGATCTACCACGCCATCACCCGCCACCTGGTGGAGATCGCCGACGGCGTGGCCAGGCTTCGCCCGGACGACGCCGACAGCGCAGTCGAAATCGCCCGCGAGGAGCGCGGCGATGAACTGGACGCGCTGGTTGCCGCCATCAACCGCTTCCATCGCGAGCGCATCGCCGAGCGCAAGCGCCGCGAGGCGGCCGAGGAGGAGGCGCGCCAGCGCCTGGCCGAACTGGCGCGGATGGGGCGCGTGGCCATTGCGCAAAGTCTGTCGGCCACCCTCGCCCACGAGCTCAACCAGCCGCTGGGCGCCGTGATCAACAATGCCGCGGCGGCGGAAATCCGCATCGCCGAAAAGGAACCCGACCGCGCGGCCGTGGCGGAAATACTGGCCGACATCAGTCTGCAGGCGCGCCGTGCCGGAGACATCATTTCCCGCACCCGCGGCCTGTTCGAGAAGCGCCCGGTGAGCATGCGCCCGCTCGACCTCAACTCGCTATTGCATGAAATGTGCGAACTAGCCAGGGGCCAATTCCAGCATCAAGCGTTGACCGTGGAGTATGACCTCGACCCTGGGCTGCCCGCGGTCAACGCCGACCGGGTGCAGCTCCAGCAGGTGATCTTCAACCTCGTGACCAATGCCTCCGAGGCCCTGGCCGGCGAAGGCCGCGAAGGCCGGGTGCTCGTCCGCACCCGACCGGACTCTTCCGGTGGTGCGCAAGTCGCGGTGTGCGACAATGGTCCGGGCATCGACCCGCGCGACATAGAGCGGGTATTCACGCCCTTCCACACCACCAAACCCGGCGGCACCGGATTGGGGTTGTGGATCTCGCAGATGCTGGTGGAACAGCACGGCGGCAAGCTGCAGGCCGAGAACCAGCCCGGGGGCGGGGTGTGCTTTTTCTTCTCCCTGCCGGCCGCGGCCGCCGCGACAGAGTTGGCGGCATGAATGCGGCGCCGGCCGACGCCGTTGTCCACGTCGTCGACGACGACGACGCCTACCGCAAGTCGCTGCTGCGGCTGCTGGAGGCCAAGCACTACCGCACAGCGGCCTATGCCAGCGCCGAGGAATTCCTCGCCGCCAACGTCACCGGCCACGGCTGCATCCTGCTCGACGTGCGCATGCCCGGCATGAGCGGCCTGCAATTGCAGCAGGCGCTGGCGTCACGCCACGGCACGCCGCCCATTATCTTTCTTACCGGGCATCCGAGCGTGCCCTCGGCTGTAACGGCCATGAAGGGCGGCGCCGAGGACTTTCTATCCAAGACGGTGAGCGGCGAGGATCTGCAGCGGCGCACGTGGGCCGACCCCGAGGGAGGCCGCGAGGCGCAGCAATTGATCGCCAAACACGCCGGCGGCAAGGCCCTGTTCGAGGCCATCGACGCCGCCCTGGAGCGCAGCGCCAGACGCATGGTGGAAGAGCAGGGCCAAGCGGACATCAAGGCGCGCTACGCCCGGCTCACGCCGCGCGAGCAGGAGGTGTGCGCCCTGGTGGTGAAGGGCCTGCTCAACAAGCAGATCGCCTTCCAGCTGGGCACCACCGAACGCACGGTGAAGGCGCATCGCCAGCAGGTCATGTCCAAGATGGGCGCCGCCACGGTCCAGCAGCTCGTCACCCTGACCCAGCGCCTGGAGGTCAAAACTTAGGACCATGTTGGCACGCCTCACGGCGTTGTGGAACGCCTCACGGCGCTGTGGAACGCCTCACGGCGCTGTCGAACGCCTCGCGGCGTTGGCCTGCTCGCTACTTCCCCGCCGCGGATGCCTCGGGTTTCAGGCCCCAGCGGCGCGCAATCCGCGCCAGTTCGCCGTTGGCGGCGATAGCCGCGTAGCCATGGTCGAAGCGCTGGCGCGCCCATTCGCCCTGGGGATGCACTGTGCTGAAGCCGAGGTAGGCACCGAAGTGCGGCGTGCGGAACGCTTCGACAAGCTTGCCGCTCAGCCCTGCTTCCTTGAGCACGAAGGCCGCGGTCTTGGCCTGGTCCAGCGTGACTATGGCAGCGTCCAACCGCCCGGCGGCGAGTTTCTTGAGGTTGATGGATTCGCTGCGCGCCTCGTCGAATTCCACGCCGCGGGCGCGCAGGCGCAGCGTGGCCACGGGATATTCATAGCCGATGACGGTGCCGATCACCGTGCCCGGCCCCAGCTCGGCCTCGCTTTTGGCGCGCAGCGGCCGGCGCGGGTCGACGAAGTACACCGCGTAGGTGCTGAACAGCGGCCGCGCGGAGAACACCACCTTGCCCTCGATGACGGGGTCGAGCGACATGTTGAAGCAGCCTGCCACGCGCCCCGCGGCCACGGCGCGCTTGCAGCGCGCGTATGGCACCACCGTGAGCCGCAGCTCCACCGACTCGGCGCGGAATGCCGCGCGCGCGATGTCGTTGGCAAAGCCGCTGCCGTCGGCCCGCGACCAGGGGGCGGCGGAGTCTTCGACCATGAGCTCGAGCGCCGCTTTCTCAGAGGCGGCCAGCGCGAGTACCGGCCATGCCAGGGCCAGCCCCAACACGGCATACCCCACATGCGGCCACCGCACGGCGCCCAATCCCATACCCGCTCCCTTGAGGGCATGTTAACCCCATGGGAGACGGGTGGTCAGAGCGATACGACGAAGGAAGGGGGTCATTTCGGCGATGGAATCACCTGGATATGGTGTCTGCGACTTCAGGTGCGATCGGGCTTACTGAGTCTGGTTACACGTGAACGATTCGGCATTCTGAGCCGAACAGCAGTTTTACAATAAGCCCTTCTCAAACTGTCAATGTATCCATATATTATTTACAATAATGGTTATGGAAAATGACAAAGAAGCCATCCGTCGTCAGGCGCTCGCGCTAATCGCCCAGGATGGCCACCGGGTAGGTGCCCGCCTTGCCCAAGTGACCGGCGTCTCCCGCCAAGTCGCCAACGGCCACCTGCAGAGCATGCTGCGCGACGGGCTGATCGAGGCCGAAGGCACCACCCGCGCTCGCGTCATCAAGCTCAAGATCCTGTCGGAAGCCGACCGGCGCTACCCCATTGCCGGCCTGCAGGAAGACCTGGTCTGGCGCGAGCTGGTCGCGCCTGCCGTGGCGCGCCTGCCGGAGAACGTGCGCGACATCTGGCACTATGCCGCTACCGAAATGATCAACAACGCCATCGACCATTCCGGGTCTGCCGAAGTGCGCGTGCAGGTGCGGCGCAATGCGCTCGCCTCCGAAGTAATTGTGTCGGATGAAGGGGAAGGCATTTTTCTGAAAATCCAGCGCGCGCTCGGCCTGCACGACCCGCGCGAGGCCATCCTGGAACTGGCCAAGGGCAAGCTCACCACCGCGCCGGAACAGCACACGGGCGAAGGCATTTTCTTCACTTCGCGGGTGCTGGATTTCTTTGAGATCGAGTCCCACCACCTGCTGTTCAGCCATACGCCGCGGGCGGAAGACTCGATCGCCGAGCACGCGACCGACGTTCCCGGCACGGTGGTGCGCATGCGCCTGGCCAACGAAAGCCCGCGCCTGCTTCGCGAGGTGTTCGACGCCTACACCAACCCCGAGGAATACACCTTCGACAGGACGGTGGTGCCCATGCGCCTGGCGCAGTACGAGGGCGAAAAGCTGGTGTCGCGCTCCCAGGCCAAGCGCATCGCCCATCGCTTCGAGCGCTTCAAGCGGGTGGAACTGGATTTCTCCGGCATTTCCGACATCGGGCAGGCGTTCGCGGATGAGATGTTCCGTGTGTTTGCCAGGGCTCATCCGCACATTCGAATTACGCCGGTGAATACCGCGCCGGCGGTGGACCAGATGATCCGCCGCGTGCTCACGGCGGATGCGGTGCGCACGGACTCGCCCAATGGATGGGGAATATAGGAATGGACGATCACTAAATGTGCGGCCGCTTCGTTTCTCCGTCCGAACGCGCTATCGAAGCCTACTGGCAAATCGGGCGCGCCAACATGCCGCCGCTGTTCGAGCGGGCAGGGGACCGGTACAACGTCGCCCCGCAGCAGGGCAACCCCGACAACTACATCCCCATCGTGCGGCAAAACGACGCCGGCGAGCTGGAGGTGGCGCGGGTGCAGTGGTGGCTGCTGCCGGCGTGGAACAAGGGGCGCGTGGTGGACTTCCCCACGTTCAATGCGCGGGTCGAATCGGTGAAGGACAAGCCGGCCTTCCGCGATTCGCTGCGCTTGCGGCGCTGCGTGATCCCGGCCAAGGGCTGGTACGAGTGGCAGGAACTCAAGGCCGGCAACCTGCCCTGGTACCTGCACGGCGCCAGGGACGAGGAACTCATCCACTTCGCCGGGCTGTGGGCGCGCTGGACCGACCGCGCCTCGGGCGAGACCGTGGACTCCTGCGCCATCATCGTCGGCCCCGCCAACCGGCGCTTCTGGGACATCCACGACCGCATGCCCTTCCTGCTCGACCGCGACACGGCGCTGGCGTGGATGGACCGCACGCTCAGCGACGCGGACCAGGCGCTGGCGCTGCTGCGCCCCAACCCCGAGGATGCCGTGGCATGGCACCGCGTGGGCATGAAAGTGAACAAGGCCGGCCCCGACAACCAGGGCGCCGACCTGGCCGAGGCGCTGACGCCCGACGATATCGAGCGCGAGCGCATTGAACTCGAGGGCAAGGCGCGCCGCGCCGGGCCTGCTCAACCCAAGGCCAAAGGACCCAAGCTCAAAGCCTCATCGGGGCCAGACCTGTTCAGCGACGAGCCGCCGTTTTAATCGCCCGTTTTTAGTCGACGCTTGGTACTGGAACGGGGGAAAGGCTAGGGCAACAGCCGCCGCACCGCCCGCTTGGCCGAGGCCAGTGACCGTTTGAACTGGCGCAGTGTCTGCTCGGCCGGCATGGCCACGTGGCCCCGCCAGTACTCTTCGGGCCTGGCCTTGAACACGGTCGAGTGCTTTTTGCCCTCCCAACCGGCGGGCGGCTCCTCGGTATAGAAGTAAACGGCGAAGGACTTGCGCATCATGCCCGGCGGGCACCTGACGGGCGTCACACCGTGCCAGCTCCACTCGCTCGTGGCGAACCCGGCGATGCGGTTAAAGGTGGGCGAAAACCGGCCCACACAATGCTTCACGTCCCTGTCCCAGATATCGAGTATGCCGCCGTATTCGTCGCGCCAGTCTTTGTTGAAGTACAGCAGAACGTTCAGACGCCGATAGAGTTGCAGGTGCTCGCTATAGTTGAAATCCACGTGCACATCCAATCGGCCGCCGGAGTTGGTCTCGTGTATGCCGCCCCCCTCCAGTCTCGGGTCGGCGACGAGGTTCTCAATCCCGGTCAACCGGGCCATCAGGTCGAGAAATGACTGCGACGACAGCAGGTCCGCAAGGCGCCGAATGGGCGCGGGAAATTTCGCGTACTCGGTTATCTGGATTTTTTTCCGTTCGTTGACGGCATTGAACTGCTTCCCCGTCTCGGCCGCCTGAGAGAATGAGGGAAAAGCATCGTGCACCTCTGTCGCAAAATCCTCTTCGAGAAAATTGTCGATGCAAAAGTGCGGAAATGCCGGTGCGGTTTGCATGGACTGCCTGAGCAGGGGAATATCCAGGGGGCGGATGAGGGGAGAAGACATGGACGTAGGAATGGCAATTGAAATGATTTGTTGAATTGCACTCCCGCCGCGCATTGGGGAATTTGATCTGGATCAAATGCGGGGGCGCCGGCAGGACTGCGCGCCTGTCCGCATGACGTATGCATCCATTGTCGCAACGGATCTCACGCCGATGTCGTCGCATGCGGCAATTTGGCACAATACGCCGGTTTGAAACCTTCCCGGGACAACGACTTGCCTGAAGCCGACAAACCCGGCCGCGCCCGGGGCCTGCGCGAGACCTGGGCCGTCTATGCCGAACGACGCCTGGTCTTCGTGTTCATCATGGGCTTTGCCAGCGGCCTGCCCTTGCTGCTCACCACCGGCACCTTGCAGATCTGGATGACCGAAGCGGGCGTTTCGCTGCGCGCGATCGGAATTTTTGCCCTGGTCGGCACCCCCTACACCCTGAAATTCCTCTGGGCGCCGTTCATAGACCGCGCCCCGGTGCCGGTGCTGTCGCGTCTGCTGGGACGCCGGCGCGGCTGGATGCTGGTGATCCAGGTGGGCCTCATGGCGGCGATTTTTGGATTGGGATTGGCCAATCCCATCACCCAGCCCCTTCACACCGCGGCCTTGGCCCTGCTGGTGGCCTTTTTCTCGGCCAGCCAGGACATCGTCATCGACGCCTACCGCATCGAGATACTGGATCAGGACCAGCAGGGAGCGGGGGCGGCCATGACCCAGGCCGGCTATCGGCTCGGCCTCATCGCCGCCGGCGCGGGGGCCCTGTACCTGGCCGCCGCGGTGGAGAGCTGGTCCACGGTTTACGCCGTGATGGCGGCGCTGGTGCTGGTCGGCATCGTGGCCACGCTGCTGGCGCTGCGCCCCCCGGAACCTGCCCAGAACCCTGCGGCCCCCACGGAGCAGCGTGAATCCATCAGCGTGTTCCGCTCCATGGTGGTCACGCCCTTCAACGAATTCTTCACCCGCAATCCGCTGTGGGCCTCGGTGACCATTCTGGGTTTCGTCCTGCTCTACAAGTTCGGCGACGCCTTTGCCGGCGTCATGGCCAATCCTTTCTATATCAAAATCGGCTTCACCAAGGTGGAGATCGCCACCGTCAGCAAGATATTCGGCGTTTTCGCCACGCTGGCCGGGGTCTTTCTGGGCGGCGTGGTGGTCAAGCGCTACGGCATCCTGAACAGCCTGTTCGGCTGCGGCATCCTGCAAATGCTGTCCAACCTCATGTTCGCCGCCCAGGCCCACATCGGCCACAACGTGGGTTTTCTCTACCTCACCATCGGCACCGAGAACTTCACCGGCGGCATGGCCTCGTCGGCCTTCGTCGCCTACCTGTCGCTGCTGTGCAACTCGGCCTACACCGGCACGCAATTCGCGCTGCTGACGTCGTTCATGGCCTTCGGCCGCACCTGGCTGTCCACCACCAGCGGCTGGGTGGCCGAGCACACCGACTGGGTCACCTTTTTCATCATCTCGACCTTCGTGGCGCTGCCGGGGCTGCTGCTGCTCGCGGCCATGATGAAACGCCTGCCCCTGGAACGCCAGATGCGCCAGGGCGCCGCAGCCAACACGGCCTGACTCAGTCCACGCCCAGGCGCCCGATCAATTTCTCGGCGACGACGCGTTCTTCCAGCTTGTAGTCCTGGACCTGGGGCTGCCCGTCGCCGATGCGGGCGAGATTGAGAAGCGTGCTGTCGTAGGTGAGGGGATTGCCGGCGCGGATCTCGGCCAGGAACGGGATGAGCCGGCTCTGCTGCAACGTGATTTCATTGACCGGCTTCGCGCTGTATTGGCGCAGCTTGACGGCCTGCGCCGCCACCACAAGGAGCATGACGCCCACAACGCCGAAGGCCAGGAAGCGATTCACCACGGGCTCCGTTCCAGGTAGAAGCGCGCGCGCTCGCGGGTGCGCGCATCGGTGGTGGTGAGGTAGGCGGCCGCGAGCATTTCGTTTTCCAGCATGACCTGGGCGGTGCGCAGGCGCTCCGCGTACAAGGCCTGCTTCTCGGTGAGCTGCGCGGCGCGCAACTGGCGCGTCTCCCACACGCTGCACAGCACCAGCAGCGCCGCGACCACGGCCAGCACAACCGCCTCCCGCCTAGTCAAGCGGTTTTTCATACGTCGCCTCCCAGGTCCATTCACTTACCTTGCCGTTGCGGTTGCTCCACGACCGGCCGCGTAGCACCGGGTGCCCGAATACCTGCTCCAGGCGCAGTTCGCTGCGGGTCAATCCCAGCGGAGATACCGATGTCCACTGCGCCAATGACCCTTGTGTGCCTCGCACCTCTCCCGAGAGCGGCAAGTTGATGCGATCTCCTACCGGTCCGGTGTACTGCACCAGCCCGCTGATCCGCCCCTTGGCAACTGCGAGCAGCAGGCGTCCACCCGCTTCCTTGCCCCAGGGCCTAGTAGCGTCTTTCCACTGGTCGGCATTGGTCGCCGTCCAGAGCCACCAGCCGTTGAATGCACTGCCGCTGTCCAACGCCGCGTTCGCGGGCAAAGCCGCATAGGAGAGATAAGCGCGGCTGCGGCTCGGGAAAAACTCGCCCACGGCCAGCTCGAGTAGATGGCTCCTTTGACCAGTGCGTACCATGGCGGCAAAGGCCAGCCGTGACGCCAAACGGGCGTAGCCGTTCACGGATTGGGCGGGAATGCGAAGGTCGAAGCCGTCGTATATCTTGCGCGCTGGAAGCAACGCATCATTCCTCGCGGCCAGCGTGCCGTTTCTCTGAAAGTCGGTCCAAACATAGAGATCGCGCATTTCATCGCCTTCGATCACGCCGTTGCCGTCGGCATCGAGCGATGCCAGCGCTTCGAAGGCATTTCTCCACTGCCGCCCCTGGAAACCATTCCCCAGCAGTTCTTTGGCTTCGATCTGCGCTTTCTTCCCGGGCAGGTACGACGGAAGGTATACGAGGGGCGTCATCGCCGGAGTCGCAAACCAGGTATGCCAGGGCTTGGCGGGCGTGCCGAATCCCATACGTGCGAAGTGGGGGAAAAATCGATAGTCGAGCGCCAGGCTGGTCATGCGCTCGGTGGCTACAAACAGAACCGTGGGGCCGGTTTGATCCGGCCGTGACGCGTCCGCGCACAGCAGCATCAATACACCAACCAGCAGACGGGCAGCGCGTGTCATGATGTTGACGCCATCGTGGTATGCCTCAGGGCGTCGGCGCCGAGTAACCACGCCGGAACAGGCTGCCCTGGTCGAGCCGCTTCGAATAAACGGCTCCCATGCTTGAACCCTGGCCGCCGGCCGGCGGGGCCGTTGCAGGCAGGGGCGGTGTGGCGGGCAGCACGACGGGAATGTCGGGAAAGGATTCCGGCTGCACGTCACCGCTTCTCTTGGGCGCCATTTCCCAGCCGGACACGTCGCCGCTGGGCGCGCAGCCGGCCAGCATGGCCGCAAGGGCGCAGCACGCCAGGATGCGGCCGGCCTTCACCATCATGCTCACGGCGCGCTCCGCTTCATCATGTCCAGAAGCTCCAGCCGGCGCGCGCGGGCGTAGTCGTGCAATTCATCCGGGCTCTTCCACTGGAAGCGGCCGGCCTGCAGATAACTGGCGGCCGCCACGCCATCGGGTGTCGGAGGGGAGTGCTCGCTTGTCGCGGCAAAGCGCCGGCCGTCGTCCCAGACCGAAAAGGAGGACGCGCCAAGGAACGCCGCGAGCGCCAATGCCAGGCCGATTCCAAAGCGTCGTGCCCTGCTGACGGGAACGCGCGGGCTTTGCTCCGATAATTGCGCTTCATCTTCGCGCCGGGCCTCCGATCCCAACCACAGGCAGGCCGACGCCGCCGCCAGCATGAAGAAACCGAAGCGGGTGATGGGCACCGTCGAAACATTGGCCAGGTCGTAAATTTGCACGTACACCAGCAGGCAAGCCGCTTGAACGCCCGTGGAGAAGCCGCCGGCCTGCCGCGCGCGCCCTATGGCGCGCGCCAGCAGCGTTCCGAGGAACAGCACGTAGACCAGCAGGCCGCCGATGCCAAGCTGCAGGGTCCAATCCATCCACGCATTGTGGGCGTGTGCATATTTGGGTCCCGGCGCGTTGCGGTATTGCGCGAGGCGGTTTTCGAACGCGCTCCACACCGCGTTGTACCCGAAGCCCGTGAAAGGCTGCTCTTCGATCAGCTTCACGCTGTCGGCCCAGATTTCCGTGCGCGAAGTGAAAGTCGGATCGCGGCCCATGCGCACGGCGAAATTATCCATGCGGGGACTGGGCAGGGTCACGACAAATATCACGGCGGCGAGCGCGGCCAGCGCCGCGTACAGCCGCCACCTTTTCGCCGTGGCGATGAACCACAGCAATGCGGTCACGGCGATGGCGATGATGGTGCTCTTGGAATCCGCATAGAGCAGCAGCCCGGCGCCAGAGGCGGCGCCAAGCAGCGGCAGCCAGCGCAAAGACGAGCGCACCGCGGCGGCGCGCATGAAAAACAGACTGAGCAGGATCAGCAGGCCAAGCAGAAAGCCAAGCTGGTTGCGGTGCAGGGTGACGCCGGCGAATGTGCGCGACACATTGCCATAGCCCATGATGCCGGCCAACAGCGACGCCACCAGCACGGCGGCGAGCACCTGCAGGAGAAGGAGGAAGATTTCACGCAAATCACCGTCCACCGCCACGACCAGGGCGAGCAGGAAGGCCATGCACAGGGCGGACATGACGAGGCCGGCGAGACTCATGTCCACGCTGGAGGTCCACGCCAGCGACCAGGTGATGTAGGCGAACAGCAGCAGCACCGTCCCCTCCCCCACCAGGAGCCGGCCCATGCGCCGCAGCCGCTGCGGAGAGCCCACGGTCGGCGCAAGGCAGAAGGCCAGCGCGATGTGCTCGTAATAGCTGGGGTCCTGGTTCGACAGGGCGTAGATCAACATGCCGAATTGCAGCAGGAACCGTTCCAGTTGCAGGCGCTGCTCGACACCCACGAAGTAGCGCAGGAAGAACGCCAGTCCCGCGATGGCGAAGCTGAGCGGGGTGAATAGCTGGCCGCCCAGCAGCTTGAACAGCAGCGCGGCCACGACCAGCGCGGTGAAGCGGATCATTCCGCTGCAGCCTTCGATTCGCTGGCCTGCAGGGCGCGGTAGCGCGCTATGGTGCGCGCATGCAGCCACTCGCCCCAGGGCAGAAAGTCCACCGCCCAGGCGGCGACATCGCGACGGTCGGGCTGGGGCCAGCGGCTTGCCGGCTTGCTTGCAAACTCCCTGAAGTCCGAACCGAAGGCCTCCAGTGTCTTCGTGTCCAGTCTGGCCAGCGCCGCATTCTTGTTGTTCACATTGTTGCTCAGATACGCATCCACGAAATCGCCGGTCGCCTGCAGTATCAGTTCATCGGAGCCGCCGGCGCCCACGTTATGGTTGCCCTTGGCGACCAGCCAGTACTGGGGCGCGGCGTGGATAAAGCGATAGGGCGTGTTGCGGTACTCGGGATGGTCGTCCGATCCCGCCACCTGCAGTCCGGGTACGGCGCCCACCTGCATGAGATCAGCCCGGCTCGGTCCGCTGTAGTCCAGCGAATAGCTGTAAATGACGAATGCCTTGATGCGCGCATCGCGGTGCACGGCAAACACGCGCCCGTCGCGGTCGCGCACCGGCAACCCGCTCAAGTGCAGGGCTGTCAGCGTGCCCGATGAATGCCCGGCGACGGCCAGCCTGTCCATGTCCAGCCTCGGCCAGGCGTCGCGCCGTTCGCTGTTGATGCGCGCCAGCGTGGCCAGCACGAACAGGCAATCCTCGAAGCGGTCCACGGCCGGGTCGTTGCGCGATCCG
>Ga0134124_10002594_pt1 | contig 14603 bp, 10 predicted proteins | sample KB304_FD_96880 | JGI IMG/M metagenome (GOLD analysis project Ga0134124, IMG submission 96880) | Terrestrial soil microbial communities without Nitrogen fertilizer from Kellogg Biological Station, Michigan, USA - KB3-0-4 | ecosystem: Environmental > Terrestrial > Soil > Unclassified ... | reverse complement strand
TGATGCACCGCGTTGGCGATCGCGTCCGAAGCAAGCTTGGCAACCGCTTCGATCAATCTGAGATGATCCGCCGTATACGAGCTGAGATCCGCTGAGTACATCGCAAGCGCGCCCAGCATCAAATCGTCCTTTACGAGCGGCACCACCGTCGCCGTCTTATATGGCTCGGGCAGCTCTACCTTCAACACGTCAAAATCCAGACGTGGATCGCAGTTGTGCATTGGACGCCGGTTGGCTACGACCCATCCCGTGATGCCGGACCCTGATGGAATGCTCTTGCCGCTGAACAGCTCAGCGTTGCGGCCCGCTACGTGAGCCGCGTCGAGATCGGTCGAGTCGGGCCGGATGAGATACAACGCGCAGGTTGTGTAGCTAACGATGTCCTCGAGCCGCGAAGAGAACACCGCGAAGGTGTCGCGCAGGTTGAGGCTTGTGCCGATCGTTTGCGCGATTTCGTAGAGCGTGATCACTTCGCGATGCGCGCTGCGGATATGCTCGTAGACAATTGGCCCGGTGTCGAGGCCCGCAGTCTGGACGACATTCTGGTGCTGTTGCAACAACGCGACTCGTTGATGCTCAACATGCTGTTCGCTTATCTCAGCTTCAAACTCATCGAGGTGATCGAGAAATGTTCGGACTACGTTCGGGTCGAAAACCGTCCCGCTCCCCTCGTTCAGCATCTCTATCGCTTCGGCGCGACTCATCGCCTTGCGATAGTTCCGGTCCTCACGGACTGCGTCAAAGCAGTCAGCGAGTGTGAGGATTCGCGCAGTCATCGGAATCTCGTCACCGCGCAAGCGGTCTGGATAGCCGCGGCCGTCCCAGCGCTCATGATGATGACGAACCACCGGCACAACCGGGTATGGAAAGCCGACTCGTTCGAGGATCTCCGCGCCGACGATCGTGTGGACTTTCATCTTTTCGAATTCAGCGGGAGTGAGCACGCCGGGCTTGTTCAAAATATGATCGGGCACGGCAAGCTTGCCGACGTCGTGCAGCAATGCGCCCGCCTTCAACGCCTCAATCTCAGGCTCGGACAGCCCGAACAGCCGCGCAAGCCCGGTTGCATAAATCTGAACGCGTTGAACGTGTTCGGCGGTCACTTCGTCTTTGGCGTCGATCGCTATCGCAAGCGCCTCGATCGTTTTCAAATGCAGCTCGGCCATTTGCTCGGCGTGCCGGTTCGAAGTCTCGACCCGGTCCAGATAGGTCTTATAGGTGAAGTAGCTGACCGCGAGGATTGGAACGGAGATGATAAAAGCATAGAAAGACGCTACGGCGATTAGCTTGACCAGCAGGTAAGCGCTCGCCGCGCCCGCGCCCACCGATATTGAAGTCCAGAGTAACGAAGCTCTCCAGGTTGCGAATACGGATTGGGCCTCCTTCAGCGCGGTCGCTGCGCTCATCGTCACCGAATGCAGCAGCGAATGAACAACCGCGAGCATGGCTGCAGCAATGATCAGGCGAAGATTGTCCGCAGCAAGCACGCGCGGTGTGCCGCAGGCGAATGTGACCGCCGCGCTCGAAACAAATATCGACAGGCTCATGGCCGCAGAGTTAAACAGCAATGTTGGGCGGCGCTCCTTTGATCCGAGAGCGCGCGCCGCAATCTCGAGGCCCGCCAGCACCACTGCGGCGTGGGCGCCATATAGCAGCGCGGTGACATAGATAAAAGTCTCAGAGAGCGTGATCGTGGTGCCGGCTCTGGTGATTCCAGCATCAACGCGGGAGATGAACAGAAGGGTCACAAGGCCAAGAAGCACCCACTCAAAGGAGATCGCCTGAGACGCAAGCGAGAACGCCGAATAAGCGAAGACCATCAACCCGACTACGGTTACGGTCATCGTGAAAACGTTTGCGTTGGTTGTGCTGCGCTCGCTCGATTTCATGACTGTCTCAGCGGACTGGCGAAACGGAAATCCGGGCTACAATGGCGAGAAGCGTTCCATTCAGCACATACGCGGCTAAGTGAGGTTAATCAAATTGGTTTGCGGGCGTAGCGGTCCATTCGGACTGTTCGTAGGCGGGGAAAATTGCGCCAGATTGATTGAATTGGTTCAGTCAGATTGCGGCGCGACGGGACAGATTGTTCGGCAAACTACCCAATCAAAAAGCTGAAGAATCGAGCCGCGCTAAGCTTTACTCGTGACAACCTGGACCGGGCTGCCGCGAAGACTCGCTTCTCCTCCAACTCCCCGAAGATCGAATAAGCCACAGGCGTCACGACTAGTGTCAGCAGCAGACACAGACTCTGGCCCCCGATGATCGTCACCGCGATCGCAGAGCGTTGCGCAGAACCCGCGCCAATTCCGATCGCCGTCGGGATCAGCCCGCCGATAATCGAGAATGTGGTCATCAGGATCGGTCTGAGCCGTACGTGGTTAGCTTGAAGGATGGCCTCGCGCAACCCAACTCCCTGCTGTCGAAGCTTGTTTGTGTAGTCGACCTGAAGAATACCGTTCTTCTTAACTATGCCAAGCAACAGTAGAACACCAAGCGCGCTCCAGAGATTCAACGTCCTGCCTGTCAACCAGAGCGAAAAGAGCGCGAACGGTATCGACAACGGCAAGCTGAGCATGATCGTGAAAGGATGCAGGAAACTCTCGAACTGAGCCGCCAGAACCATATACATAAAAATTGACGCGAGTAGAAAAGCAACGATCAAATTCGTCGTGGTCTCGTCCAGAATCTTGACCGCCCCTATCAAGCGAGACGAATAGCCCGCGGGCAAGCCTACTTTTCTGATCTCGTCGTTCACCGTTCGCGCAGCCTGATCCAGAGGGAAGTCGGGTGCGTTGTTGGCATTCACCGAAACCTGAAACTGGCGGTTGAATCGCTCGATTCGTGAAGGCCCAAGTCCGTGCTCGATCGTCGCGAGGTTGTCGAGCCGCACCTGGCCGACTTTGCTCGAGGGGATCATGAGACGCGCAAGCACCTCGCGGTCCCGCTGCTGTTCGGGCAGCAACTGCAGGGTCACGTCGTACTGCTCATCGCCTTCCTTGTAAGTCGAGATTTGATCTTCGCCGGAGATCATCAATCTTACGGCGCTGGCAACGTCGGAGGCGCGCACACCCAGATCGCTCGCGCGTTGGCGATCGATTCTGACCTGAAGCTCGGGGCTGTTCAGGCTGACGCTGGCTTCAACATCCAAAAGCCCGGGTATAGGGCGAATTTTTTCCGCGACCTGCTTTGAGAGCTCCGCAGCTTTTTGAAAGTCCGGGCCCAGTATCAGCGCGCGCACCGGGAAATAAAGTTCGCCTCCTCCGAGAGCCGAAGGGATGATGACCTTGCTGCGAAGGTTCCGATACTCCGCGGTGATCTTGCGTACCTTGGCGGCGATGTCCAGGTTCGTGGCTTTGCGATTCGAAACGTCGACCAGACGGACGTAGATGTGGTTGTGACTCGCAATCCCTTCGTGTATGAACGGATTCACGAAGTCGACTTCCGGAATTTGCTTGATGCGATCGGCGATCTCCAGGGCCTGCTTCGAGGTGCCTTCGATCGAAGTACCTTCAGGCCAGTTCATCGATACCGTGAACTCGCTTTGGTCGTCGGGCGGAATCCAGTCGCGCCCGACCATTGCGTTCAGAGGAAATGTCAGCGCGAAGGTCGCAAGCGCAACCGCAACCACAACGATGCGGTGGTCGAGCGACCACGCGAGGATGCGCCCGTAGACTCGATCGATCCAGCCGAAGAAGCGCGAGTCTTTCGAAGTGTGCTCTTCCTGATTCGTGACGCGTGATTCGTGATCCGTGAGGCGTGATTCGTGATCCGTGACTCCCGGCTCGGCGGCGGCCGTTCCCTCCTCGCCCTCTTTACTGCGCTTGTGCGCAAGCCGCTTGAGCATTCGCGAGCTGAGCATCGGAGTCAGCGTGAAGCTCACCAGCATCGACACCATCACCGAAAACGCCATCGTCCATCCAAACTGATTCACATAGCGCCGCGCGTAGCCGGTCATGAATGCGATGGGCACGAAGATGATCACCAGCGAGATCGTCGTTGCGACGACTGCAAGAGTGATCTCTTTCGTCGCCTCGATCGCGGCTTCCATCGGTTCGTAGTGCTTCTCTTCGATGTAACGGACTATGTTTTCGAGCACAACTATGGCGTCGTCAATCACGATTCCGACCGCAAGCGTCAACGCCAGCAGGGTCATGTTGTTCAAGGTGAAATCCATCGCCTTGAGCAGCGTGAACGTTGCGATGATCGAAGTCGGAATGGCGACTGCCGCGATCAACACCGAGCGAAGATTGCGAATGAACAGCAGAACCACAAGGCTCGCGAGCAAACTGCCGAACAGCAAGTGTTCTTCAAGCGAAGCAACCGAAGCGTTAATGAACACCGACTGATCGCGAATGATCCTGACGGTGGTGCCCGCGGGAAGTGTTTTCTTGATTTGCTCGATCTTCTTCTTGACTGCGTCAATAATTTTGACCGTGTTTGTTCCCGATTGCCTGCGCACGTCGAGTGAGACGGCCTGCTTGCCATCGATCATGTTCCAGGTGTTGGGCTCCGCAAAACTGTCTTCGACGCGGCCGACGTCGCTGACGCGAATCGGCGTGCCGTTGACGTTGGCGACTATGATGTCGCCGAACTGGCTGATGGCGTCGATGCGCCCAAGAGTGCGGATGCCAAGCTCGGAATCGCCCCGGATGATGCGGCCGCCGGGAATCTCGACGTTCTCGTTTTGAATCGCTCGCTGGAGCTGGCTGATGGTCAGGTTGTGCGCGTTCAGCTTCTCAGCATCTGCGTACACCCTTATCTGCCTATCACGCCCGCCGGTCATGCTGACTTCGCCGACACCGTCGACGGTTTCCAGCACGCGTTTGATCTGCTTGTCGGCAATTTCAGTGGTCTCGCGAAGACTCTTTTCGCCGGCAACAACCAATGAGATGACCGCGTCGGAATCAGGATCGGCTTTCTGAATGATCGGCGGCAGGATGTTCGGCGGAAGGTTTCTGAGCGCGCCGGCGACCTTCTCACGAACGTCCTGGGCGGCGCTCTCAATCTCGCGTTCGAGCAGGAATTTACAGGTGATGCGAGCGCTGCCTTCGGTGGCTTGCGAGTTCAATTCGTCGAGCCCGCTGATCGTGCTGACTGCTTCTTCGAGCGGCAACACGACTTGAGTTGTAACTTCTTCGGATGTGGCGCCCGGAAGACGAATGTTTATCGTGACGGTGGCCGGGTCGGCTTTGGGAAAGAGATCAACCCCCAGGTCGCGGAATGAGAAGATGCCGAGCACGACCAGGAAGGTAATCAACATGACCGCGAATACGGGCCGTCTTACACACAGTTCAGCAAGTGTCATCTAGACCTCAGGTATCAGCCTACGACTTTGGCGCCCAAGCTTTGCGCGAGCAAATTCTCGATCACCCTTTTTGTCTGGGCACTGGCAAAGACTTCCTTGAGTGCGTCTTTGAATGCGCTTTCATTCTCGGCCTTAATCTCTGTATGTGTGTTCGCTGCATCATCCAAGGATACCTTTATTGTGACCGGATACATCTGGGTTGCAAGATGCTCCACCTCAAGTAGCTTGTAGCGATAAAAGTTGAGTACGGGTGCGATCAGGAATAGAGTGTGCCGCAAAAAACGTTGGTAATCCGTCGTGCCGGTCTCGACATCAGCCTCGATGAGGTTTCTCAGTTTCAAACCAAGCAGGGAAGCCTGTTCTTTGAGTATCGTGATCGGTGGAACTTCTCCTTCCGCCGGAGCGAAGTCAGGCCATAGATCATTCTTGCCCGCCTTTGCGCGTTCGGCGAGACTAATTTTGCGACCCCTCTTATCGGACATTGGCTTCATCATTTGGCGACCTCCTTTCCTATATTTCCAAATCGAATAATAGCGGAAGGTGATCAGACACGCGAGAATCATCTGGTATGCCCGACTTTTTAAGAAACTCGATGCCGCCGCAGTCAGTCAATACGTGCAGTTTTGCTTCATCAAAGGAATCGATCAGATCAGGTCTGAGCAACACCTGATCATGGGTATGCCAGAAATACTCGTCGTAAGAGGACATTGTCTTATAATAGGTCCCCGGCGGTCCCTTGGTCGTGTCGCCGAAACGTCCCCACATAGGATTATAAAAGAACGGATACCTCTGATCGCCGATGAGTCGGTCCCTTTTCCTGGCGATCGATCGCGTCATAACGGCATGTAACCCGTCAGCTAGAATTACTCCCATATCGAACGGATTCATGTTTAGGTCACCAACGACCACAGTTCTTGATATGCCCAGCTCACTCTCAACCTGCCGAATCTTAGCTGAAGCATCTATCGCTTCAACGCATCGATGAATGTCACTTCGATATCGCTTGCTCTCAAGATGCATCGCAACGAGGAGCATCGCTTTCTTGAAAGGCAACGATATACATCTGATCGTAAAGAATTTGTGGCTATGCTTTGTCTTGATGAACTTCGGAGAGAAGCGCGTGTAGATCACGACTCTGGTTCGCCGGCTCTCAGTAAGATGAAATGGATACTTAATACTGGAGTTGAGCTCGACTAGGATTGCGTCAGGATCAGAACACTCCGCGAGGATGATAATCTCCACGTCGTGCTCTCGGACGATCTGCGATACGATTGGACCCACTGGATTCTTCTTGACGTTCCAAAAGAGGAACCTCATACCCACCCTCCTCACATATTGTACCCAGGTTCACTTTCACGTCTCGCAGTCCTATGGCAGCTTGTCTGTCGCTGCGCGGCCAACTGACTACTGAGCAATTTCAATCGTTGCGCCGTCCTTCAGGTCCTGGCCTTTCGCGGCCAGCGCGATTCGCTCGCCGGGCGTCAGGCCTTCGGTGATCTCCACCTCATTGCCGTATCGCTCGCCTATCTTGACTTCTTTTTCCTTCAGCGTATTGCCCTCGATCACGAAGACCTTATACACGCCGTACAAATAAAGCAGCGCGTCTTCCGGAACCAACAGCGCTTCGACCAGGGCGCTTGAAGGGATCGTCGCTTTTACAAAGAAGCCCGGTTTGAGCAGCGCTTCGTGGTTATCAATCAACGCCTCGACTTCGAACGCGCGCGTTTGTTGATCGACCGATGGGTTGATTCGAGTAATCTTTCCTTTGAAAGTGCGGTCAGAATGCGCCTCGACCGAGACGGTGACTTCCTGGCCCGTCTTCACCCACGCCGCCATTTTCTCGGGCACCCTCAGCCGCACACGCAATGGATCGATGTTCACGATCACCATCACCGGCGTCTGAACTTTCAAGTACTGGCCCTGAGTTACGCTGCGCTCCTTGATTTGCCCCGCGAACGGCGCGCGGATGTTCGAATCATTCACCTTCTTTTGCGCAAGCGCCGTAGCTGCGCGGGACTGCGCCAACTGGCCGCGAAGGTTCTCGACCCCTTGAACCGACAGATCGTAAGCCGCGCGCGCCGCGTTGTGTCGCGACTCTGCTTCGTCAAAGCTTTGTTTGGGCAGCAGTCCTTGTTCATAGAGGGTCTTTGCGCGCAGGTACTTTTGCTCGGCATCGGCAAGATCGGCGGCAGCCTTCTTCACTTCAGCGGCGGTGCGCACGTCTTTGAATTCCTCGTTGTTATCCGGAAGCCCAAGTCTGGCCCTGGCCTGCTGCAGGCTGGCTCGCTGCTGATCGAGAGTGAGCTGCAACTCAGTCGGTACGACCTTGACGATGGTCTGGCCGGCCGTGACGTGATCCCCGACGTCGACCAGAACCTGCTCCACGCGTCCCTCGACCTCCGAGCTGACGGTTACTTCTTCGAGCGGAAACAGTGAGCCCACCGCCTCGACGTTTCGGCGAATCTGCTTTTGCTCAACCGGTAAGGCGCGGACGGACACAGTGCGCGCCGCAGAGTTATCAACTTGCTTGCCATCAGTCTTTGAGCACGACGCGGAGGCGAGAACGGAGCAGGAGAGACTTGCGACCGCAAGCGTTCGGATGAGACCGGTCTTAAGTGGCCCCGTTTGGATGAACATGAATGAAGTCGCCGGACTTTGTTGAGCTGCTGCCATTGAAATCCTTCCGAAGAACCTGAGTATCTACGAGTGAGCGGAAAATAATACCTTAAAACACCCGTTTTGCGCGAAGCTGCCAATCTTTCTACCGAGTACGATTGGCAGTGAGCGCCAGTTACGCCTGAAGCGAGGATGCGGAAGAAGAAAAGCGCGAGAAAGAAATATGCCTGTCGAATACGCGCGCGAACTCGTCCGAGGCAATTCGCGCGACTTCGTAAAGCGGGATTTGTTTGCCGAGCAGCCGTGAAAGCGAGGTGACGCCCTTATCCGTGATGCCGCACGGCACGATCATTTTGAAGTAGTCGAGATCGGTGTTCACATTCAACGCGAACCCGTGACTCGTAATCCACCGCGCGATTCTCACTCCGATCGCCGCGATCTTCTCATTTCCAACCCAGACGCCGGTCAGCCCTTCGATTCGAGTTCCAGTCACTCCGAACTCCGCGACTGTTCGGATCAATACCTCTTCGAGATCGCGCACGTAGCGATGGACGTCACAACGGTCGGGCTTGAGGTTGATGATGGGATAACCGACCAACTGGCCGGGCCCGTGATAGGTGACATCGCCGCCGCGGCCGGTTTCGTGGACTTCAACTGAGTTGGTTTGAAGCTGCTCGGTGTCGGCAAGAATGTTGGAGCTATCGGCGCCGCGCCCCAGGGTGAACACGTGCGGATGTTCGAGGAGCAGTAATTGTTCGGGAGTGTCTTCGGAGCGGAGACGTTCAACCGCGCTTTCCTGCAAGCGGAGTCCTTCATTGTAGGGAACCGTGCCCATCCACCGGGCTTCGCATAGTCGTCTCGCCTGAGATACTGGTGTCACCATACCGCTGCATTAGCATGTAGGGGCGGCCCTCCGTGGCCGCCCCTCTTGCCAGACGAGTTCTCCGGCACGTTAACAGGGGCGGCCACGGAGGGCCGCCCCTACATGCCTAACTCGTATACTCTGCTGCTTCGATCACGTCGCGTAATGTAGCAAGGAATTGATCGGCCACCGCGCCGTCGATTATCCGATGATCGAAGCTCAGCGCGAGCACTCCGATCTGTCGAATCGCAATCGCGTCGGCCACTACTACCGGACGCTTCTTGATCGCGCCTACACCGAGGATCGCCACTTGAGGCTGATTGATGATCGGAGTGCCCGACCAACCACCGAAAATGCCCGGGTTGGTTATCGTGAAAGTTCCGCCCTGGACCTCGTCCGGTTTTAGTTGTTTGGTGCGCGCGCGCTCGCCGAGATCGTTCACCGCTCGAGCAAGCCCAAGCAACGACTTCTCATCTGCGCCGCGAATCACCGGAACGATCAATCCCCAATCGAGCGCTACGGCTACGCCGACGTTGATGTCCTTCTTGTAAACAATCTGATCGCCCCACACCGACGAGTTGACGATTGGCCACTTCTTGATGCCTTCGATCACCGCTTTGATGATGAACGGCAGGAAGGTCAGCTTGACACCGTCGCGTTCGAATTCGCCCTTCATTCCATCGCGGAGCTTCGCGGTCTTGCTGAAGTCGACCTCCATAAACGAAGTCACGTGCGCGGAAATATGGCGGCTCTCGACCATTCGTTCGGCGATGCGCCGTCGCATGATCGACATTGGTTCGATCTCGACGCGGTCGCCTTCAGCAAACGGCTGCGGGCCGGCTTCGGCTGAGGCCGGGGCCCGCGAGGGTTGAGGCGCTCGCTGCGGCGGAGCCGCCGGCGCAGCAGCCGCCGGCGCTGTAGTTGCGGCAGCTTCGGTTGCTTTGGCGGCCGCAGCTTCTTTGGGAGCGGCGCCGCGATTCTCGATAAAGCCGAGGATGTCCTGCTTGGTCACTCGCCCGCCAATTCCCGTGCCTTCGATTTGAGATATGTCGACGCCTTCTTCTTCGGCGATCTTTCTCACTAATGGTGACGAACGAGTACGGCGCAGATCGTCTTTTGAAGCAGGCTCTGCGGCGGCGGCAGCGGGCTCCGCCGGTGAGGGCTCGGCTCTCTTCGGTTCTTCTTTCGGTGTCGGCGCCTCAGCCTTCTTAGGCTCCTGCTTAGGCTCCTGCTTAGGCTCCCCCTTGGGCGCTGGAGCTTGAGCCTCAGCCTTCTTTGGATCTTCCTTTGCCGGTTCAGCCTTCGCGGTTTCTTGTTTCGGCGCTGCTTCTTTGGCCTCTTCAGCCGGCGCGGGTTTCGCGGCTCCGCCGTTAATCACCGCTACGACCGTATTGACCGGAACGGTCTCGCCTTCCTTGACTTTAATCTCAGAGAGCACGCCCGCGGTCGGCGAAGGAATCTCGGCATCGACCTTGTCGGTCGAGATTTCGAACAGCGGCTCATCGCGTTTGATCGAATCGCCGACTTGCTTGAGCCACTTTACGATGGTCCCCTCGGCAATGGACTCTCCCATCTGAGGCATCTTCACTTCTTCACTCATAGGTCTCCTAATTGCGGATTGCGGATTGTCGATTGCGGAGATTCAAAATCCGCAATCCGAAATCCGCAATCCGCAATTCTTCAGTATTTCGCCAATTCGCGAGCCGCTTTCAATACGTCGTCCACTTGCGGCATGAAAAACTCTTCCAGCGGAGGTGCGTAGGGAACCGGTGTGTCGATCGATGTGACTCGCATCACCGGACCGTCCAGATACTCGAACGCGCCTTCGTTGATTACCGCCGTCAACTCGCCGGCCATTCCCCCGGTGCGCGTAGCCTCGTGCAGTATGATCACCTTGCTGGTCTTCTTCACCGATTCCAGGATGGCTTCTCGATCAAACGGCAACAGGGTTCTCAGGTCGATGACCTCGGTGTCGATGCCTTCCTTCTTCAAGATTTCTGCTGCATCGAGCGCGGTGTATACCATCGCGCCGTAGGTGATTATCGAGAGGTCGCTTCCTTCGCGCCTTGTAACTGCCTTGCCGATAGGCACGATGTAATCGTCGGCGGGCACTTCCTGTTTGATCTTCGGATTGCGATAAAGAAACTTGTGCTCGAAGAAGAGCACCGGGTCTTCATCGCGAATCGCAGCCTTGATCAGGCCCTTCGCGTCGTAAGGTGTCGACGGCTCCACTATTTTGAGACCAGGAGTATTAAGGAAGAACGCCTCGACGTTTTGCGAATGAAACGGGCCCCCGTGCACGCCTCCGCCGCAAGGCCCGCGCACGACCATCGGAATACCGATGCCCTGACGATAGCGGCTGGTCGCAGCGTAGTTGGTAAGGACGTCGAAGCAGCACGAAATGAAATCGATGAACTGCATTTCGGCTACCGGGCGCAGTCCCATCATCGCCGCCCCGCAAGCCGCTCCCACGATAGCGGATTCTGAAATCGGTGTATCGATGACTCGTCCTTCGCCAAACTTACCGGTGAAACCTTCGGAGACCTTGAACGCGCCGCCGTAGACGCCGATGTCTTCGCCGAGAAGAAAGACGCGCTCATCGCGTTCCATCTCTTCCCAGAGCCCCTGTCTTATTGCTTCGAGTAGTGTTATTGCCGGCATTCAGATCGTGATTCGTGAAACGTGATCCGTGACTTTACCTACACGCACGACGTCTCCCGTCCTTTTCTCATTCTTCGTTTCCCACGCCGATCGCTTTCGGTTGACTGTCATCAGCGTAGACGCCGCCAAGCGCATCTTCCGGCGCGGGTGACGGTTGACTCTCGGCCCACGCCAGATCTTCGTCGAGAAGTTGGCCGACTCGCTTCGTTACCTTTTCGATATCGGCGGTGACCGCGATCTTTTGCTCGATCAATGCTTTCTCGAATTGCGCTATCGGATCTCTCTTGCGCCATTGGTCGAGAACTTCTTTCGCTACGTAAGACTGATTGTCATGAGCTGCGTGTCCCCGCATTCGAAACGTCTTCGCTTCGATGAAAGTTGGGCCGCCCCCGTCGCGCGCTCTATCAACCGCGCGCTGTGCGGAGCCGTAAACCGCCAATACATCATTACCGTCGACTATCTCGGTCGGCATCCCGTAAGCTTTCGCGCGATCGGCCAGATTCAGAATTCGCATTTGCTTTGTAGTCGGAGTCGTATAGGCATAGGCATTGTTCTCGCCCACGATGACGAGCGGCAGATTCTGAACCGCAGCGAAGTTGGCGGCTTCGTGAAATGCCCCGGTGCTTGTTCCGCCGTCTCCAATGTAGACCATTCCAACGGATTTCTTTTTCTGCAGCCTTGCCGCCAGCATGACTCCGTTCATCACCGAGATCAGCGTACCGAGCGGACTGATCGTGCCGATGAACCCGCGCTTGAGGTCGGTGATGTGAATGTTCTGATCGCGTCCCCGCGAAAGCGACGTCGCGCGCCAAAGATAGTTCGCGAACACCTCGCGAGGTTGAGCTCCCGCTACCAACAGCGCTCCAAGGTCTCGAGTGAGCGGCGAAACCATATCGCCACGCTTTTGATCCAACGCGTAGGCGGAGCCGACCGCGGTCGCCTCCTGCCCGAGGCTGCGAAAGAGGCCGCCGACGATCTTGCCTTGCTTATACAGATTATCCAGACGATCTTCGAGTGACCTGGTCAATCGCATGAAGAAAAGCAAATCGAGTTGTTGTTGCTTATCCATAAAAGATAGTTCAGGGTTCGGCGTTCAGAGTTCCGGGTTCCAACCCTGAACCACGAACCCGGAACCCGGAACTGATTCAGACATGAATCACCATTCCGTGCGCGTCTTCGAAGGCTTCGTGCATGCTTTCTGAAACAGTTGGGTGTGCGTGCATGGTGTTGATCAATTCTTCCACCGTGGACTCCATCTGCAAGGCGACGCAGCCTTCGACGATAAGCTCGGTTGCGTGCGGGCCGATCAGGTGCACGCCCAGCAGCTCATCGTATTTCGCGTCACTGACTACCTTCACCAGGCCTTCGGTTGCGCCTAGTATCTGCGACTTCGCGATGACCGGAATCGGAAAGTGCCCAACCTTGACGTCATAGCCGCGCTCGCGCGCTTTGGCTTCGGTCAATCCCACGCTCGCGACTTCGGGTTGGCAGTAGGTACAACTCGGAACGTGATCGTAGTTGATCGGCCGTGGGTTCTTCCCGGCGATTGTTTCAACTGCCAGAACTCCTTCCGCTGAAGCAACGTGCGCAAGCCACGGCGTTGGGATCACATCGCCGATCGCGTATACGTTAGGCTCGGCCGTGCGCATGTGATCGTCGATCTTTATGTAGCCGCGATCAATTTCAACCTTTGTGTTTTCCAGACCAAGCCCGTCGGTATAAGCGCGCCTGCCTACCGCGACCAGGAACTTCTCGGCGGTGAACTCACGATCCTCGTCGTTTATCCGTGCAATCGCGCGGACGTTTCCGTCTTCGATGGCGGCTGACTGGAAGTTCGCACTCGTGAAAGCCTTGATGCCTTGCTTCTTGAATGACTTTCCAAGTTCGGCGCTGATCTCTTCGTCTTCAATTGGAAGCAGTCGCGGGAGAAGCTCGAGCAGCGTCACGTCTGTGCCGAACCGCGCAAACATCGAGGCAAACTCTACGCCGACGGCGCCCGCGCCCAGCACGATCAGCGACTTCGGAATCTCTTTGAGCTCCAGGATCTCATCGCTTGTAATAATCTTCTCGCCGTCGATCGGCAGAGTTGGAAACGAGCGAGGAACCGAGCCGGTAGCGATGATGATGTTTTTGGTCTGGATAACCTGTGCCGCACCGTCTGAGCCCGAGACGGTGATCTTTCCCGCGCCGTCAATGTGCGCGGCGCCTTTCAAGACCTGGACCTTGTTTTTGCGCATCAGAAACTCGACGCCCTTCGCGAGTTTCAGCACGACCTTTCCTTTACGCTTCTGCGCCTGGCCAAAGTCCAGCGACACTTCAGAAGCTACGATTCCGTGCTCGCGCGCATGTTTGAATTCGTCCAGAAGATCGGCGGTGTGTAGGAGCGACTTGGTAGGGATGCAGCCCCGCAGTAAGCAGGTGCCGCCGAGGTTTTTGTCTTTTTCAATGATTGCAGTTTTCAGGCCTAGCTGTCCTGCTCGAATCGCGGCAACGTAGCCGCCGGGTCCCGCCCCTATGATTGTTACGTCAAACGCATCGGTGCTCGAACTCAATTGACTGGGCCCTCCCTGGCCTATGGCTCTCATTCCAACGCAAGCTTTATTTCTTCTCCCTCGAACCTGACTTCAAACGCCTCTACCCTGGCCATCGAGTTGAGCGGCGAAGCCCCGCTGGCCAGGCTGTAGACCCAGCCGTGCCACGGGCACTGTACAGTCAGGTTGCGCTGATCCACGAACCCTTCACCCAGCGGACCACCCCTGTGGCTGCAAATGTTGTCCAGCGCGTACAACTGTCCGCTAACATTGAACACCGCGATCGACCGGCCGCCGACTTCGACCACCATTGCCTGACCCGCAGGCAAGTCCGAGGCGTTCGCGATTTTCATGAACTCAGACATGAAGGTCCCTAATGAATGGCTCGCTTTTCGAAGGTCATCATGTTCTTGTAGCGAGGATGGAGCATCTTAGCAACCCGCCACGCCGGGTTTCAAGTTCCATTGCCTGGTGGTAGTGGGGTGATAGTGTGTTGCTCGCTCACATACGCGTTTCTCCTCGGCGTCCTCTGCGGTTGATTCCGAACCACTGAGCAGGAAAAACCGCAGAGGACGCCGGGGACGCAGAGGACTGCTTGCTGGCAATACGCTAATACCCACTATCT
>Ga0134124_10002593_pt1 | contig 14608 bp, 13 predicted proteins | sample KB304_FD_96880 | JGI IMG/M metagenome (GOLD analysis project Ga0134124, IMG submission 96880) | Terrestrial soil microbial communities without Nitrogen fertilizer from Kellogg Biological Station, Michigan, USA - KB3-0-4 | ecosystem: Environmental > Terrestrial > Soil > Unclassified ... | reverse complement strand
GGATCCGTGGATCCTCGGTCGCGTCGGATGGATGGCGCTTGGTCGGTGGCGTCACGTTCGGTGCTGAGCATGACGGTCCGGTGCCGTCGGCCGCAAGGAGGGCGAGTAGTACTTCCGGCGGTGCCGGGCTGGTACCTTCGGCGGCGGCCATCGATCGCCTGCTCGTGCGCCGGGTCGCGCCATCACGTGTCACCGCGCGCCGACGGCGCGGCGCCGGGACGACGACGGTGCCGCGGAATCAGGCCGTCCGCGGCTCCCCGGGTCGGCGCGTCGAGCGCTTCATCCGGTACAGCCCGGCGTCCGCGACCGCGATCAGCTCCGCGGCCGTCCTGCCGTCGGCCGGGAACGTGGCGGCGCCGATCGAGACCCCGACCGGGACGCTGAGCCGGCCCTCGCGCGAGAACGCCGCCGAGGCGAACGCCTCGCGAAGACGGTTCGCGGTGGCGGCCGCCTCCTCCTGGTCGGCGTCCGGCAGGAGGATCGCGAACTCGTCGCCTCCGTAGCGGGCCGGCACGTCCGAGCCGCGCAGGGTCTTCCGGATCAGGTCGGCCGTCCAGCGCAGCACGTCGTCGCCGAGGAGGTGTCCGAAGCTGTCGTTCACGAGCTTGAAGTCGTCGAGGTCGAGCATCAGCAGGCTGAGGGGACGATGGCTGCGCCGGGCCCGGACGGCCTCCTGGCCGAATCGCTCGTGGAGATAGCGGTGGTTGAAGAAGCCGGTCAGGGGGTCGCGATCGGCCAGGGCTCGGGCCTCTTCGTACAGGCGGGCGTTCTCGAGGGCGATCGCCGCCTCGTTGGCGATCGTCCGGGCGAGGCTCAGGCGCTCGTCGTCGAGATCGATCGGGTGGCGTGAGATGAGCTCGACGAGCCCGATCGATTCGCCGGACGCCACGAGGGGCAGCATGACGAGGGCGACGTTGCCGGCGGCGACCAGGAGGGCCACCTCGGCGGGGTTGGCGGCCGGGTCGGTGGCGTCGATCAGGACGGTCGCCTGGTCCTCGAGCACGTGCTTGGTCGGTGGATACGTGGCGATGTCGAAGAACGGGTCGAGGTCGTCGAGCATGATCGGCGGGAAGTAGCCGATGCTCGCGACCCGGTCGTTGGGCCGGTCCCAGAACGAGATCGCGCACTCCTCGACGCCCATGACACTGGCCAGGTGGCGGGCGAGGATGTTCGCCACCTGGCGCGACTCGAGGCTGCCGGCCAGCTCGCTGCTGACCTCCAGGAGGAGCCGCAGCTCGCCGGCGAGGGAGTGGCTGCGGGCGAGGTTGCGGGCCGATTCGAGGGCGGTCGCCGCCTGGTCGGCGAGGATCGACAGGAGCCGCAGGTCGTGGCCGTCGAACTGGTCGAGCCCGAGCTTCGAGAGCGTGATCACCCCGACGACGGCGTCGTCGTAGCGCATCGGCACGACGAGCATCGACTCGTCGACGTCGTCCGTGCCCGGAATCGACGCGCCCCGCGGATCGTCGTTGGCGTCGCGGACGAGGAGCGGCTCGCCATGCTGGCCGACCCAGCCCGTGAACCCATGCCCGAGCCGCGTCCGGAGGAGGTTGAGGTCGACCTTCTCGTAGGCGCCGACGCGGCCCTCGAACGCGATCGGGACGAGATCGCCGGCGGGCTCGAGGACGTAGACCCGGGCATTGTGGTAGTCGATGATCCGGCCGGTCTCCTCGACGACGGCCCGCCCGACCGCCTCGCTGCCCTCGGCCCGGCTGAGGCGCGCGGAGGCGGCCTGGAGGACTTCGAGCTGGCGGGCGAAGAGGGCCGCGATCGACTCGTCGCTGGCCGGCGCCGCGTCCACTGCGGGCGAGGCCGGCGGCGTGTGGTCGGGCGCACTCGAGATGGGCGCGACGGTGGGCCCGGCGGGCGCGACGGCGGGGACGACGGAGGTGCCGCGTGCGGCGGCCGCGGCGGGCGCGGCCGAGGCCGGGGCATCGCGTGGTTGCGTCTCCGCCGGACGTGCGGGAACGTGCACGTCTCGCGGACGCGGATCGATGGGCGGATGCGCGCTCATGGCTGTCTCGACGATCCCACGAGCAGTCGGTCGGCTCATTCGGCCCGAGGTACCCCCGATCCGGGGCGAACGTACCGGCCCCTACGGAGCGTGAGGGAGATCCGACGGGTCCGGTGGGGTCGCCTGCCCCGCACACGGGTGGTGGCGGCCGGGACTTCAGTCCCGTGCGGCGACCGGCTCGCGCTTCCTTCGGGCCTCGGGCCGCGTCGGCTGATCGCCACGCACGGTCGGATGACCGGCCGCCCGCCAGGCGGGAACGCCGCTCGCGACCCAGGACACGTCGTCGAACCCGGAGCTCCGCAGGATCGAGGCCGCGAGGCCGGCGCGCAGCCCGGCCGCGCAGATCGTCACGATCGGATGGTCGCGCGGAAGTTCGGCGAGACGATCCGGCAGCGAACCCGCCGCGATGTTGATGCTGCCCGGCACGTGGTATGCCTCGTACTCGTTCGCCTGGCGGACGTCGATGACGAGCGGCGCGTCGGCCGGACCGGCGCGGGCGAGGCGCTCGGCCAGGTCGTCGACGTTCATCCGGCCGGTCGACTCGAGCGGTCCGCCGCCGTCGGCCCAGGCCCCGAACCCGCCGCGCAGATGCCCGAGGATCGAGTCCTCCGCGCCGATCCGGAGCGCCTGGCGGATCACGTCGTCCCAGTCCTCGGCGCGCTCGAGGACCAGCACGAGGGGCCGATCCGGGTCCACGACCCAGCCGAGCCACGTCCCGAACGACGGTCCGAGCGGCACCGACTGCGAGCCCGCGGCGTGCGCGACGGCGTGGTCGGCCGGCGGTCGCAGGTCGAGCAGGAGGGCGCCGCCCGCGATCGCGCGCCGCGTCTCCTCGAGGCCGAGTGGCCGCGGCTCCGGAACCCTTGCCCCGAGAAGTGCCGGCCCCGCCTGATTCGTGGGTCGCATCCGGGCGAAGTAGCGCGGCACCGTCGGCTGGCCGCGGAGCAGGCGGGTCGCGAACGCCTCGACGTCGGCGACGCGGAGCAGCGCGTTGTGGCGGCGCTCGTAGCCGATCGTCGTCGTCGGCGTGCTCGCGATTCCGACCGCGCACAGGGAACCGGCCCCGTGCGTCGGGTGGACGACGACGTGATCGTCATGGGCGAGGACGACGTCGTGGAGCGAGCGATGCATCGCCCGGGCGTAGTCGCGGGCGTGTTCCTGGCCGAGCAGATCCGTGCGCCCGACCGCGCCGACGAGCAGCGAGCCGCCGCTGAACAGAAGAGCCGGGTCGTCGCCGCGGTCGAGGTCGGCGACGGCGTAGGCGACGTGCTCCGGGGTATGGCCCGGCGTGTCCCGGGCGGTGAACCGGAGCGAACCGACGTCGAACGTCTCGCCATCGCGGACCGGGCCGTGCTCGTGGCGGAGCTCTGCTCCCGCTCCGATGACGTGGCGCGAGCCGGTCAGCGCCGTGAGGTCGCGTCCGCCCGAGACGTAGTCGTTGTGGAGATGGGTCTCGACGACGTGCGTGATCCGGACATCCAGCTCGCGGGCCGCCGCGAGGTAGACGTCGACGTCGCGCCGCGGATCGACGACCGCGGCGACGCCGGCCGTTTCGTCGGCAACGAGGGTCGACAGGTGGCCCAGCCCCTCGACCCGGAACTGGCGGATCTGCATCGGCCCGAGCGTAGCACCGGACCCGATGCCGGAGTTCGCGCCCGCGGACCTCGAGCCCCAGGCGACGTCAGTCGAGCCGGTCGTAGCTCATTGCTACATCATCACCAGGCCGCCGTCGACCGCGAGCACCTGCCCGGTGATGAACGCGGCATCGTCGCTGGCGAGGAAGGCGACCGCGCTGGCGACCTCCTCGGTGGTCCCGAACCGGCCGAGCGGCGTCGCGGCGGTGATCTGCGCCTGGAGGGCCTCGGGCAGATCCTTCGTGAGCTCGGTGAGCACGAACCCGGGCGCCACGGCGTTGCACGTGATCGACCGCGAGGCCAGCTCCCGGGCCGTCGCCTTCGTGAGCCCGATCAGGCCGGCCTTCGCTGACGAGTAGTTCGCCTGGCCGGTCTGGCCGGCCTGGCCGCTGACCGACGTGATGTTGACGATCCGCCCGCCCTTGGCCTTGAGCATCGGCCGGGTCACCGCTTTCGTCATGTAGAACGCGCCGAACAGGTTCGTCTCGAGGACCTCGCGGAAGGCCTCGACGCTCATCCGCATGATCAGGTCGTCGCGGGTGATCCCGGCGTTGTTGACGAGGATGTCGACCTTGCCGAAGGCCTCGAGGACGGCCTTCACGAGGCTGTCGGCCGCGTCCGGCTCGGTGACGTCGGCCTGGACCGCCAGGGCCTTGCGGCCGAGGGCCTCGATCTCGCCGGTCGTCGCGTCGGCGGCCGCTGCGTTGCCGCGATAGCTGAAGGCGACGTCGGCGCCCTGGGTCGCGAGTCGCAGGGCGATCGCCTTGCCGATCCCGCGCGAGCCACCGGTCACGAGGGCCGTCTTCCCGGACAGATCGATCATCTGGTCCCTCCGCGTTGGGCTGCGCTCGTGGCACATCGTAATCGGCGGGCGCGACCGGCGACGCCCCGCCCGCGACCGTCGACCCGGCCGTATTGCCCGAGCGCCCGTACGGCGTTCCCGACGCGGTTCCCCGGCAGATACCCGCCCGGCGGGTAACGAGGCGGGCGACCCGGGCGACGGGCAACTGGCCCGGCGGGTCGCCGAGCCGTCAGTGCCCGACCGGCTGGGCCTCCGGGTGGGCATGTTCGGGCTCGCCCGGCGCGACGTCGTCCAGCGGAACGTCGAGGGAGCCGGGCCGGCCCATGATCTCCGCGAGCGCATCGGGGATCGGGTCGACCGAATCCCAGTCGACCGGCAGCCGAACCGAGACATCCTCGGGACGAACGGCCGCGTCGCCGATCAGGCCGCGCTTCGGATCGGCCGTCCACTCGATCGTGACCGCGCCGCTGGTGAAGCCCGCGCCGAACGCGACGATCGTGACGTTGTCGCCGATCTCGACCCGGCCCTCGTTGACCGCCTCGGCGAGCGCGATCGGCACCGAGGCGGCCGAGGTGTTCCCGTACTTGTCGAGGTTGATGAACATCTTGTCCATCGGCAGGTCGAGGCCCTTGGCGACCGCCTCGATGATCCGGACGTTCGCCTGGTGCGGGATGAACAGGTCGATGTCGCCCGGTTGGAGCCCGGACCGCCGGATCGACTCGAGGGCGGTCGTGGCCATCGTCTTCGTCGCGAACCGATAGGTCTGGTTGCCTTCCATCCGGACGTAGTGCTCGCCGCGCGCGATGGTCCCGGCCGACGGCGGCGCCTTCGAGCCGCCGGCCGGCAGCCAGATCATGTACGCGCCCTGGGGCTCGGTCGTCATCTCGACCCCGAGCGCGCCGCCCGGCTCGTCCGACGCCGACAGGACGACCGCCCCCGCGCCGTCCCCGAACAGGATGCAGGTGCTCCGGTCGGTGTAGTCGAGGAACCTCGTGAGCAGCTCCGCGCCGATCACCAGGACGTGCTTCGCCAACCCCGCCTGGATGTATGCCTGGGCGGTCGCGAAGCCGTAGACGAAGCCGCTGCACGCGGCCATGACGTCGAACGCGGTCGCCCTGGTATTGCCGATTGCCTCCTTGACCAGGGCCGCGGTCGACGGCATCCAGTAGTCGGGCGTCAGGGTCGCGAGCAGGATCAGGTCGATGTCGTCGGGCTCGATGCCGGCTGTCCGGATCGCGCGCAGGCCGGCGACCGCGCCCATCGACGCCGTCGTCTCGTGGGCGGCGGCCACGCGTCGCTCGCGGATCCCGGTCCGCGAGCGAATCCACTCGTCGGACGTATCGACCATCTTCTCGAGGTCGGCGTTCGTGAGGACCTGGGCCGGGGCATACCGGCCCCAGCCGGTGACGTGAGCGCGGGGCATGGTCGGGGCGACGGTCCCGACGGGCTGGGCGTCGTTCACAGCGGTTCCACCTCGATCAGGGGCTGCTTCGCCTTGACCAGGGCGCCGCTCTCCGGCACGACCCTGACCACCCGCCCGGCGAGGTCGGATTTGATCTCGTTGAAGAGCTTCATCGCCTCGATCAGGCCGATGACCTGGCCGACGGCCACCTCACGACCGACCGCCACGAACGCCGCCGAACCGGGCGCCGGCGAGCTGTACCAGACGCCGGTCAGCGGCGCCTTGACGCTGGGCCTGGCCGGCGGCTCGGCAAGGCCGCTCGCCGTCGTGAGGCCGGTCGCGAGCCCTGTCCCGCCGGGATCCATCCCGCCGGCTGTGCCCGGAGCCTGACCGGTCGTCAGCGTCGTCGGGATCGAGGCGATCGCCACCGGCTTGCGCAGGACGAGACGCGTCCCACCGCTTTCGACCGCCAGCTCCGACAGCTCGCTCCGATCGAGCAGCGAGCCGAGCCGGTCGACGAGTCCGAGCAGCGCCGCGTCGCCGGGCTCGAGATCCCGCGCCGGGGCCGGCAGGATCGGCTCGCCGTCCTGGAGCGCCGCCGGGTCCGCAACCTCTGCCTCGGAGCCGAGGTCCAGCGCGCCCTCGGCCGTCTCGTCGGGGTCGTGGTCGGTCATTCCGTCCACCGCCGGAGGATCAGGGCCGTGTTCTGGCCGCCGAACCCGAACGAGTTGGACATCGCGATCGGCACGTCCTGGCGACGGGCCACGCCGGCGACGAGGTCGAGCCCCTCGCCGGCGGGATCCGGGTCGACGAGGTTGATCGTCGGTGGCACGCAGCCTTCGCGGATCGTCTGGATCGTGACGATCGCCTCGATCGCCCCGGCCGCGCCGAGGGTGTGGCCGATCATCGACTTGTTGCTCGTGACCGTCACCGCGCCGGCCCCCTCGCCGAAGATCGTCCGGATCGCCTGGAGCTCGGCCTTGTCGCCTTCCGGCGTCGAGGTCGCGTGGGCGTTGACGTGGACGATGTCGGCGGGCGCCAGGCCGGCCTTGCGCATCGCGCGTTCGGCCGCGCGCACGGCGCCGATGCCGCCGGGAGCCGGCAGCGTGATGTGCGACGCGTCGGCAGTCGCGCCGTAGCCGATCAGCTCGGCGAGGATCGAGGCGCCGCGGGCCCGGGCATGCCCGAGCTCCTCGAGGACGACCGCCCCCGCGCCTTCACCCGGCACGAACCCGTCGCGGCCCGTGTCGAACGGCCGCGAGGCCGCCTCCGGGTCGTCGTTCCGGCGCGACAGGGCGTGCATCGAATCGAAGCCGCCGACGAGCGGCTCGCGGATTCCGGCCTCGGAGCCGCCGGCGATCATCGTCTCGGCGTCGCCGCGCCGGATCGTCTCGAAGGCCTCCCCGATCGCATGGCCGCCGGTCGCGCAGGCCGACACCGTCGTGAAGTTCGGTCCGGTCATGCCGAAGCTGATGGCGATCTGGCCGGCGCCGACGTTCGGGATCCCCATCGGGATGAAGAACGGGCTGATCCGGTCCGGCCCGCGCAGGGCATTGATCGTGATCCCGTCGACGAGCGTCCCCACCCCGCCGAGGCCCGTTCCGAAGATGACCCCGGTCCGCTCGGCCTCCTCGCCCTCGAATCTGGCCGGCAGCCCCGCCTCGTCCATCGCCTGACGGGCGGCGACGAGCCCGAACTGGATGTACCGGTCGAACCGGCGCATGTCCTTCTTGTCGAGCACGCCGGAGGCGTCGAAGTCCTTGACCTCGCCGGCGATCCGGCACTCGAGCCGCTCGGGGTCGAACAGGGTGATCGTCGCGACGCCCGACCGGCCGGCGACCATTCCGGCCCAGGTCGTCTCGACGTCGTTGCCGAGCGCGGTGAGCATCCCCATCCCGGTCACGACGACGCGGCGCGGCTCGGCCGGCCAGTCCGGGTTGGGTCGGCGGGCCGACGTCTGACCGCTCATCGAACCAGTTTGCCCGTGCGGACCGTGGCGGCCCGATAGACGTCGCCGGCGAGGCCGCGCGCCGAGATGGCGTTGGCGACGACCATCGTGTCGAACTCGGTCCGCCGGATCTCCGCCCGGACCTCGGCGCCGTCGACCTCGACCATCGCCCACGACGCGGTCGGGTCGCCGTCGAAGACGTAGCCCGCGGATCCGGCGTTGACGATCATCTTCCAGCCGAGGTCGCGGATCTCGGGGATATGGGTGTGGCCGCAGCAGATCAGCCGGGCGTCGGTCCGCGAGATGCGCTCGAGGGTGACGTTCGGATCGAGCTGGGCGTCGAAGCCCTGGGTCTGCGAGCCCGGGGAGGCGTGGCAGCCGAGGAGCATCGTGTCGTCGAGCATCAGGCGGCGCTCGCTCGGCAGGCGGCGGAGCCAGGCGACCCGCTCGTCGCCGAGCTCGTCGTTCGCCCACTCGGCTGCGGCCCGGTACGTGTCGGGCACGCCGTCGGTGAGCCACGGAAAGGCGGCCCCGTAGTCGAAGTCGGCGACGGCGATGTCGGTGTTGCCCTGGACGATCGTCGCCCCGCTGGCCTCCATCTCGCGGAGGGCGTCGACGACGCCGGACGGATCGGGACCCTGGAACACGTGGTCGCCGGCGATGACGACGTGATCGGGCCGCTCTTTCTTGAGCGCCGCCCGGACGGCGGTCAGCGCCGGCAGATTGCCGTGGATATCCGAGATCACCGCCACCCGCGCGGTCATCGGAGCACTCCCTCGCCGGGGATGACGAAGCTCAGCGTCGCCTCGCAGGCCACTTCGCCATCGACGGTGGCGACGCCGCGACCGCGGCCGAACCGGCTGCCGAGCTTCTCCATCGTGACCTCGAGCCGGAGCACATCGCCCGGCACGACGACGCGCTTGAAGCGGCAGTCGTCGATCCCGGCGAAGAGCCCGATCCGGCTGCCGAAGCCCGGCTGCTTCGCGACGTACACGGCCATCGTCTGGGCAAGCGCTTCGACCTGGATGACGCCGGGGACCACCGGCAGCCCGGGGAAGTGACCCTGGAAGAACCACTCCGTCGCGGCGACACCCTTGATCCCGACGATCCGCTTCGCCTCGGCGTCGTACTCGACGATCCGGTCGACGAGCAGGATCGGCCAGCGATGCGGGATCAGGGCTTCGATCTCGGCGGTCGAGTGGATCGTCGTCGACGCCGCGCTCACCGAGGTGGGCGGGTGGGAGCTCGGGTCGGCAGGCGGCGTCGACGGGGTGCCGGTCGCGGCATCGGTCACGGGCAGCTCCAGGTGGGGGTCCCAGTGTGCCGCGCGACGAGCTCGTCGTGCGGCCGGGTGGGTGCAGGTACGCATATGGGTGCAGGCGAGGACCGCTCCGGGCGCCCCATCGACGTCACGCCCGGGCAGCCGCCGCGAGGAACGCGGCGGACCCCACGCGGTCGAGCAGGTTCGTCGTCATCCGGCCCTCGAGGAACGCCTCGCTCGAGAGCAGCGCCTGGTGGATCGGGACGTTCGTGACGAGTCCCTCGACCATCAGCTCGCCGAGGGCGACATGGCCGCGCTCGATCGCGGCGGCCCGGGTCGGGCCCCAGACGATCAGCTTGCCGAGGAGCGAGTCGTAGAACGGCGGCACCTCGTAACCCGCGTACAGGTGGGAGTCCATCCGGACGCCCGGCCCGCCCGGGGCCAGGTAGCGCTCGACGACGCCGGCTGCCGGCCGGAACTCGCGCTCGGCGTCCTCCGCGTTGATCCGGAACTCGATCGCGTGGCCGCGAGTCACGACATCGGCCTGGCTCAGGCCGAGCGGCTCGCCGGCCGCGATCCGGATCTGCATCGCCACGAGGTCGATCCCGGTCAGCATCTCCGTCACCGGGTGCTCGACCTGGATCCGGCAGTTGATCTCGATGAAGTAGAAGCTCCCGTCGCGATCGACGAGGAACTCGAGCGTCCCGACGTTCTCGTAGCCGGCCGACACGACGGCCCGGACGGCGCGCGTGCAGAGCTCGTTGCGGGCCTCGACCGACAGGGCTGGCGTCGGGCCCTCCTCGAGGATCTTCTGGTGGCGGCGCTGGACGCTGCAGTCGCGCTCGCCGAGATGGATCCCCCGGCCGTACCGATCGACCGCGACCTGGACCTCGACGTGGCGGGTCTCGTCGAGCCAGCGCTCGAGATAGAGCGAGTCGTCGCCGAACGCGGCGCGCGCCTCGGACCGGCAGACGTTGAGCGACGCCTCGAGCTCGCGCGGCGTCCGGACCATCCGCATCCCCTTGCCCCCGCCGCCGGCCGCCGGCTTGATCAGGAGCGGGTAGCCGACGCGCTCCCCTTCCTCGAGGGCGTGGGCGTCGTCGCGCAGGATGCCGTTGGAGCCCGGGATCGTCGGCAGCCCGAGCGAGCCGAGCAGGCGGCGCGTGGCCTCCTTGCTGGCGAACCGCTCGAGGACGTTGGCCGGCGGGCCGATGAACGTCAGGTCGTGGGCCCGGACGACCTCCGCGAACCCGTCGTCCTCGGACAGGAAGCCATAGCCCGGATGGATCGCGTCGCAGCCGGTCACGATCGCGGCGCTGATGACCGCCGGCGCCGACAGGTAGGAGCGGCGGGCGTCGGCCGGACCGATGCAGATCGCCTCATCGGCGAGCTGGACGGGCAGGGACTCGCGATCCGCCTCGCTGTACGCGACGACCGCTTCGACCCCGAGCGTCCGGCTGGCGCGCAGGATCCGCAGGGCGATCTCGCCGCGGTTCGCGATGAGGATCTTCTTGAACATCAGACCTCGCTCCGGTCGGCCGCTCGACCGGCCAGCTCGATGACGATCAGCTCCTGGCCGTATTCGACGGCCTGCCCGGCTTCGACGAGGCTGACGCCGAGGATCCCGTCGGCCGGCGCGACGACCTCCTGGGGGATGCCGAGCATGTCGACCGCCCCGAGCCGCTCGCCATTCCGGACGCGGGTGCCAGGCTTGACGTCGCCGCGTGGCTGGAAGACCCCGACGGCCGGCGAGGTCGCGACGACTCGGTGGGGATCGGCGCCGCCGTCGCCGGAGCGATGGGCACTCGACGCCGGCGCGTCGGACGCGAGCGCCGAGCCCGGTCCGGCGCCGTTCGACGATCCGTCGGCCGGCCCGGCGAGGGGCTTCGCGTCGCGGGCGCTGCGGTGACCCTCGAAGCCGCCGGGGGCATGGCCGTGACCCGCGTGCCCGGGCTGAGAACGCGACGGCTTGTCCGTCGATCGGCGGCCGTGCCCGGACGACCCGTCGGCGGGGCGGCGGACACGGACGGTCCAGGCATCCTCGCCGACCTCGATCTCGCCGAGCCCGCTCGCCGACAGCTTGGCGATCAGGGCGGGGACGACTTCCTCGGCGAGCCGCTCGATCGCCGCGTGGTCGGCGGCGCGGGCCTCGGCGCTGCGCGGTTCACGCGGTTCGCGCGTGGACGGCGCCGGGCGCTGGTCATCGGTCACGTGGGTCAGACCTCGTCACGAGCCGGCAGCTCGTCGCGGCGGCCGGCGGGGATCGTCGAGATCCCGGACCAGCGGCCCGGGTCGAGCAGGTTGCGGAGTCGATCGGCGAGGCCCGGACGCTCGGGGATGACCGGCGGCGGCGCCTCGACCTCGCGAAAGGCACCGATCGTCCGGAAGCGACGGTAGCGCGCTTCGACGAGCTCGTCGAGCGGGACGGCGGCGAGGGCATCGAGCTGGTCGACGACCACGGCCCGGATCCGGCGGGCCGTCTCGGCGTGGTCCGTGTGGGCGCCCTCGCCCGGCTCGGGGATGACGATGTCGATGATTCCGAGCGCCTGCTGGTCGGGCGCGGTCATCTTCATCGCGACCGCGGCGGTCGGGGCCTCGTCGGCGGTTCGCCACAGGATCGAGGCACAGCCTTCGGGGCTGATGACCGAGTAGACGGCGTTCTCCAGGGCGATGACGACGTCGCCCACCGCGATCGCGAGCGCCCCACCGGACCCGCCCTCGCCGGTGATCACGACCACGATCGGCGTCCGCAACCGGCTCATCAGGCCGATCGAGCGGGCGATCGCCTCGGCAATCCCGCGCTCCTCGGACTCGGGGCCGGGATGCGCGCCCGGAACGTCCACGAAGGTCACGACCGGCAGGCCGAACCGTTCCGCCAGCTCCATCACCCGCATCGCCTTGCGGTAGCCCTCGGGATGGGGCATCCCGAAGTTGCGCCGGATGTTCTCCTCGGTGTCGGCGCCCTTCTGCTGGCCGACGACGACGACCCGCCGGTCGCCGATCCGGGCAAAGCCGGTGACGACGGCCTCGTCGTCGCCGAACAGGCGGTCGCCGTGGATCTCCACGAACTCCTCGGCGAGCTCGGGCAGCAGGTCGAGGATCCGCGGCCGGCGCAGGTTCCGTGCGAGCTGGACGCGGGCCCACGTCTCGGCCTTCGGGTCGCGCGCCGGCGCGGGGGCCGGTGGATCGTCGGTCGCGGCGCGGGCGGCGGCGTCGCGACCGCGGCCGCGGAACCGGTCAACCACGGGAGGCCTCCTCCGAGGATGTGGCGCCGGGCACCGGCTCCGGGGTCGTCGTGGCTTCCGGGGTCGGCGATGGCGCGGACATCGGCGCCGGCTGCGAGGCCCGCACCGGCGCGGTCGCCGGCGCCGATGGCGTCGTCGGCGTCGCGGGCGTCGATGGCGTCGTCGGCGTCGCGGTCGTCGATGCCGTCGTCGGCGTCGTCGGCGTCGCGGGCGAGCTCGAGTGCCCGTTCGTGGCCCCGGCGATCTCGGACTCGGTCGGTAGGACGCGTTCGGCGAGGTTCGACAGGAACGACAGCGCCCGGAACGAGGGCAGGCCGAGGGGATCGCCGTCGGTCCGATCCTCGACGAGTGGCGCCGGCCGGGCGACCAGGAAGCGAAGCAGCGACGAGACCTCGGATCGGAGCTCCGAGCGGTGGACGACCCGGTCGAGGAACCCGTGCTGGAACAGGAACTCCGAACGCTGGAAGCCGGGCGGCAGCTCCTGGGCGATCGTCCCGGCCGAGACGCGCGCACCGGCAAACCCGATCAGCGCGTTCGGCTCCGCGATGTTCACGTCGCCGAGCACCGCGAACGACGCGAACACGCCGCCCGTGGTCGGGTCGCTGAGCAGGCTGAGGAACGGGACGCCGGCGGCCCGCAGCCGCTCGAGCGCGCCGACCGTCTTGGCGAGCTGCATCAGCGACAGGGTCCCCTCCTGCATCCGCGCCCCGCCCGATGCGGCGACGACGAACAGCGGGACGCGCGCGACGAGGGCATGCTCCGCGGCCCGGGTGACCTTCTCGCCGACGACGGCGCCCATCGACCCGCCCATGAACCCGAAGTCCATGACGCACACCACGACCGGCCGGCCGTCGATCGTGCCCGTGCCCCACACCGCGGCGTCGCGCATGCCGGTCGCGAGCTGTGCCGCTGCGATCCGGTCCGGATAGGCCTTCTGGTCGACGAACCCGAGTGGATCCTCGGACTCCAGGCCGGCGTCGCGCTCGGCGAACGAGCCCGCGTCGAGGAGCATCTCGATGCGCGCCTCCGCCGACAGGCGGAAGTGGTGGCCGCACGACGGGCAGACGCGCAGGACCTTGTCGAGCTGCTTGTTGAAGAGCATCTCGCCGCACGATGGGCACTTGGTCCACAGGTCGGGCGGGTAGGCATCGCGCCGGGGCCGGAACGACGGCAGCTTGATCGGCATGTCAGTCGAGCCCTCGGGCCGACGGTGTCGCCCGGCTCCGGCCGGAACCCGGCAGGGTTCCCGCCCGGCCGCTCGCGAGGCGACCAGTGCGCACGACGCGCGCGGCACGGGCCATCGGCGTCGACGAGCGACCCGGTCGCCCGAGACGCCAGGCGACGAACGCCGCCCCGGCGATGGACAGGGCAGCGGAGGTCAGGGCGCCGCCGATCAGCAGGGGCCGGCCGGGCACGCGCCGGGCAGGGTCGACATCGGGCGCCGCAGCGCCAGCGCCGGCGGCCGCGAGGCCGGCCGCTGCGCGACGGGCGTCCGCGCCCGGATCCTTGCCGGGGTCGGACGGAATGAGCCGGCTGTCGACGTCGATCGGCTCAGCCGGTCGGAAGGCGACGACCCGGCCCTCGCCGCCGGCGGCGACCGGCACGCGCATCGCGACCGCGGCCTCGGCCAGGCGGGTCGCAAGGCGCTCCTCGAAGCGGAACGACGGATGGACGCGGACGAGATCGTGACGGAGCCGGTCGGCGGCACGTCGCGCGGCTGGATCGAGCGGACTCGCGGCATCCTCGGTCTGCCCGGCCGTCGCGGCGTCGAGCACGGCGCCGGCGAGCAGCGCGTCGAGGTAGAGGTCGGTGAGCAGGGCCTCGGTCGCGGCCGAATCGCGATCGAGCGTCACGCTCGATCCAGCCGATCGAGGTCGGCCGGGCCGGCACCGGCGGGTTCGGGTCCGGCGGTCGCGACACGGGCGGCGAGCTTGGCTCCCTCGGCCCGTCCACCGAGGTCGCGCGCGACGGTCCGCAACGCACGGTGGATGAGGACCCGGACGGCACCCTCGGAGCGTCCCAGGATCCCGGCGATCTCGGCGGTCGACATCTCCTCGACGAAGCGCAGGACGACCGCCCGCCGGCGATCGGTCGGCAGGCGCCCGACCGCCAGCCACGCGGCGGCGGCCTCGTCGCGGGTCGTCGCCCCGCCCTCGAGATCGAGCGGGTCGGCCACGAGGATGGCGGCCTCCAGCGGCGCCTGGCGATGGCGGCGCCGGACGCGGCGCTGGTGCGCAATCGCGTTTCGGGCGATCTGGAACAGCCACACGCGGAACGTCGACGCTCCGTCGCCGTCGGCCGGCCG
>Ga0134124_10002591_pt1 | contig 14611 bp, 17 predicted proteins | sample KB304_FD_96880 | JGI IMG/M metagenome (GOLD analysis project Ga0134124, IMG submission 96880) | Terrestrial soil microbial communities without Nitrogen fertilizer from Kellogg Biological Station, Michigan, USA - KB3-0-4 | ecosystem: Environmental > Terrestrial > Soil > Unclassified ... | reverse complement strand
GTGGCCGATTTTATAGACTGGGCTAGAAAGCATGAAATTGCTGTTGGAGAGGGTCGCGGGTCCGTCGGTGGATCGTTGATTGCGTACCTGTTGGGAATTCACCAGGCCGATCCAATTAAGTACAATCTAATCTTTGCCCGTTTCCACAACATGGAAAAGTCGAGCTTCCCAGATATTGATACGGACTTTGCGCCATCTGGCCGTCCATTGGTCCAGGAATATCTGCGAAAGAAATATGGTGAGGATCATGTGGCTCACGTCAGCAACGTCAACACTATCACGCCCAAAGTGTATGTGAAGGACATCGCGCGCGTTTGTGAGCTTGGAGGCTCTAAAGAAGAAGCTGTTAGAATCGGAAATGAAGTGGCCAACTGCATTCCGGCAGAAATCCATTCTATTGAAGATGCTCTTGCAAAAGTTCCGCTATTTGCGGAGTACGCTAAGAAATATCCAGAGTTCGAGAAGTTTAAGGATATCTGTGGAAGGTACCGTGCCTGGTCCACTCACGCTGGTGGTATTATCATCTCCGCTCGTCCTCTCACTGGTCTTGTGCCGCTGAGGAAGGATAAAGATGGAGCGCTAGCAATTGAGTATGATAAGGACAAGGCTGAAGAAAATGGTCTAGTCAAGATGGATACCTTGGGCCTCTCGACTCTGGATACTATTGGTCAAACCATGAAGCTCATCAAAGAGTCGGGCAAGGTAGTTCCTGAAGTCATTAGTTATGACGAGTACGATCAAGAGGCTTACGACATCATTTCAAATGGAGATACGTTCTGTGTGTTCCAGCTTGGAACGTCTGGTGGTACTATTGATTTGTGTAAGCAGATCAAGCCAAAGTCGGTCAACGATATCAGTTACATCAACTCGCTCGCACGTCCGTCTGCACGTGATATGAGAAAAGACTTCATCCTCACTAAGGATGGTAAGAAGCCGTTCTCGTTGTTGCATCCAACGTTAGGTCGAGCATTCAACAATACATTCGGATTCGGTCTGTATGAAGAGTCTCTAATGTATCTTGCTCAGGACGTAGCAGGCTGGAGTTTGCACGGAGCTGACCGTTTGCGTAAGCTAACGAAGGAAAAAGGCAAGAATCCCAAGAAGGCTCAGGAGTGGAGAAACGAGTTCATCAAGGGCGCCGTTGAGAATAATGTAAACGAGGCTATTGCGAAACGTATTTGGGATGAAGTCGTCGACAAGTTCCAAGGTTACGGTTTCAATATGTCACACTCAATCTTGTATTCGATGACGAGTTACAAGACGGCATATCTCAAAGCACACTTCCCAATTGAATTCTTGATGGCTAACTTGATGGCTGAAGTCAAGTCCAATGCTCCGGATTCTAAGGGTAACATTGAGAAGATCAAGAAGGAAATTCGTAAGCGTAGGGTTAAGATTGTTCCACCAGATATCAACAAATCTCAGTTGGTTTATACTATTGAAGACGGCAACCGATTGATTACTGGTTTGGATGCAATCAAGTTCGTCGGAGCTGATGCAATCAAGGACATTATTGAGAAGAGGCCGTTTACTGGATTCTTCGATTTCATGACCCGAGTAAGTTCTAAGGCTGTGCGAGCTAACAGTATCCAAGCATTGGCTGCATGTGGTGCGCTCGATTCATTCGGCATCCCACGTAAGATGATGTATCTGTACTGTTCTGACTATCGCAAGAAACTACAGGTCTGGCTCAAGAAGCACGATCCAACTGTAGATGAATTCGTTTATCCATGGCCAGCCGAACCTGACTGGTCCATGCCTGAGGTGTATGCTCTGGAGCAGTATTATTTGGGAGAGTCATTTACTTGTAAGCCGGCGTTGGCATATGGACGATTCTTCGATGGAGATCACGTATCCGTTCAACAAATCAAAAAGTCTAAGGACAAGACTAACCTATCTTCCGTCAAAGGTATCATTCGAGACTTCTTTGAGTTCCGAGTTAAGAAGGAAGGTAAGTATTATGGCCAGCCCATGGTAAAGGCCGTAATCGAGGATAAGAACGGCGATCAGTGCACTTTGACTATTTTCCCTGATAGATGGAAAACCGTGCAGGAAAGAATTCAAGAAATTAACAAGAAGGCCGAATTCGATATAGGGATTGCGCTGTTCTTCTCAGGGAACACGAATTCTTACGAAGATGACATGGGTGTCATATTAGATCAATTATACCATATTGCGTTACCGCCTCCATTACCGGCCGATTTGAAAGCTAAGAAAATCAATCTCAAGGAAGCAAAAGCCAAACTTTTTGGTGAGGTAAAAGAGGAAAAACCTAAGAGTCCTCAGGAGATACTCGATCAAATCGAAGACACTTTGTATGACGAAGGGCTTATGGATTTGGATGACGAAAATGAGGATGATTGATATATACGATATGTAATAATAACAAAATCGACGGTCACGTCGAAAAATGATATAGATGATATCGATTGTATATGCATAATAAGGGATGAAGTCATGACCAAAATCAAACTCAAGGAATGGGCGGATAGACACAACCTGTCATACCTCACTGCAAATAGACATTTTCATGCAGGTATGATCCCAGGCGCTGTGCAACTAGACTCAGGAACTATCCTTGTAGAGGATGATTCACCGGAGCAATTCATGGCATCTAATCCTAATAGCGGTGACGCAATGTCACTCTTTCTAAAGAAGACAGTTGAATTTAGTAAGAATAACTCTACTGTAGAGGACTTTGCAGCATTCATTATTTCTAACTTCCAATTGAAGTTGAATACAGCGCCGGATGGTCCAAGATATTCAAGAAACAAACCAAAAGCAGATGAAGTGCAAAAACACTTCCAGCAATTCTTACCTGATAAAGAATCGGTTGAACACCTAAAAGCTGTCGCAGCCCTTTTGAAGCAAGGTAAACCGGCTGGTGATGTTGTGCCTTCCGCATTGGCGCCCGCAGCGGCAGCCACTTCAGATGCTGAGGTTTCCCTTTCTGAAGATGAGATACAGAGCTTATTGAAGGCGACTCCTAGTGCCCAAGATGTGCGACTGTACGGAAGTGTTACTGAAGGTCTGGTTTCACGAAGTGTTGATTTTGACACAACTCCACAACAGATCAACTATACCGGCTCTACGAGCCAGACCTTCAGTACCAATTCTATTGTTGACGGTGGAACATCCGTCAACAGTAGTTACATGGTAAGTGGCATAAATACTGCAGGTATGCCATCCCTTGGGTTAGTCAGTAGCGGTGTTTTGTTCAATGCCGCCCCTGCATCCGCCCCATTTCAGCCAACTCAAAAAGAAACACAATCTGCTACACAGGTTATAGAAATGGCTGAAGCTGATGAAATCAACGAACTACCACGTAAGCGCGGTAGAAAACCATCTAAGAAGAGATAACTATGTTACATAATCGTTTATCGCAATTATTCCAAAGGGAATCTGATAGGTTACTCAAGTCTTTCCTCAACGACAATCCAGACTTACTAAAGAAGTATGTTGACGGTGGTGTTGTAGCAGTAGGCGCGGTTTTAGGCCCAATTAACTCTTTCATGAGGCACCTATTAACTGTTCAGGGTTTAGACCCAGACACTACTCCAGGTGAGAAGCAAAGGGCGCTCGTACAAGAGGCTCTTACCAACTTTTTCGAAAAGGTTCATGATAAAGCGTTTGATGAAGACTATGACCTATCTTGGGTTCGTCAAAGATTCGAAGATACCAGAAAGAATCTTAAGCAACTAAATCTAACTCAAGATAGATTTATGGAATTAACTGACCTATCTAAGATTCCTAATCCTTCTAGAGTAGAAGATGTGACTAAAGAGAAGCTTGATGATCTTGTTCAAAGAGTGAATCCAGTTGCTGACCCGGCCCCTAAGCGTGAAACTAACATTGCTTTAGATGACGCTATTCAACAGCTAAGAGATTTTATGACAAAGATTGAGAAGTCTCAGCCCGAAGAAAAGGTTGAAGAGAAGCATACTGGCATCAAGACTGGTAAGAAGAATGTCAACAAGGGATATGGTAAGAGAGGCGTTACTAGGGGTTCTGGTACAAGGGTCCGTAAGATTTCTGCCGACTATCCTGTACAAACCAAAGAGCCAACTATCAAACAAGAATTGGCCGCCAAGCGCAGTCAAGAGTTTACAGAGCGTGCGGTGAAGTTGGTTCACGATATGATTGATCGTGGCTTAGTTGAGGGCAGCGTTGAAGCGGTTCAAGAACAAACTAAGCAGATTATGTCATGGAGCGAGGAGTCTCTTGCAGCAATGGAAAGGGTAGTAGCTAAGCATTTCAAACTACCAAGTGATAACAAATTTACCGGCTCCTTTAGAAGAGTCAAGAAATAAGGTATCAAATGCCATATAGACGCGTTCAACAACAATCAGATAGAGGAAGTATTCGCGACCTAGCAAATGGGGATGATGATAAGTTTCCTCCAACACCTCATGAACTTCATTTGAAGGGATTGTATGAACACGCCATGGTTACGAGAGATGAAGCCTTGCTTAATTCTTTGGGGTTAATTCCGCTAAATGGAGACGCAAAGAACCCTGTCTCAATTTATAGACATCGTGAGTATGTCAACAGTCTTAGCACCGCTCTTGCTGAACAAATCCAGCAGACAGCCAAAGAAATTGAAGGTTGCTTTGCTGTAGATGAATCGACTTTCTCTCATGAATTAAGAAGATCGCAATATAAGCAAGCTCAAGCTTTAACTATAATTTCTGAGCCAGAAGCATTAGTAAAGACGGCAAGTGATGATGGTGTCCCGCCAAGAAGAAGTTTTAGAAGGGTAATCTAACATGAAGTGTGTATCTTGTGAAACAGAAATCAATCCTAAATGGAAGCACGCCATAGATATTAATGTGTGCCCGTTCTGTGGTAAACATATCATGGAAGAGCATCTTAAGAATTGCGTGACTGCTTTAGCTGCCGCCATGGATGCTATGGCTAAATATCCTGAGCAATTGGATGACTGGCTCCTTTCCAATCATAACTATATCAAAACCGATTCTCCAGATCTCAAGAGCTATCTTCCAAAGGAAGCTTTCAAAGAAATTCGCAAAGTACTTGATGAAGAAGAGTTCCAAGAGAAGAAGAAGTCTATTGTCAAGATCAAAACTCGTGATGAGGATGGTAATGTAATCGAGCAAGATGTTGAAGTTGAAAAGATGGCAACTGACGATAGAACCCAAACATTCCACGATCGTGCGAATAATATGCTCAAGCAAGAGAAAGCTGTGGATGGGGATCCTAAAAGTGTCGCCGCAAAAACTAAGGATCTTAGAGCGGTTGCAGAAAAAATCAAAAAAGAAGTCGCCCTCGCCTCGAAAGCCGAAGGTGGTGTGGCATCTATGATGAGCAAAGAGATGATGGCCGAAGCTGATCCCGAGGCCGTTGCTGAATTTCAATCCATGATCGCCACTGGTGATATAGTATCTTCCAGCCTGCCGGCCGCGAGCGATGGTGATGACGATGAAATTCCATCTGTAGTTCTTGCAATGGCTAATATGAAAAAGTCTGGCGGAGCGGATGGTGGCGCTAATGAAAAGGATTTGAGGGCACTTGCTAATATGCAGGCCAAAGTCCAAGGCGGAGCCAAAAGGCTAAATTCCGGTAAAGGAAGTTTCTCAAGAGGATAAACCATGTCAATCAGAGTCGTTAACAATAGAAAGCTGGAAATGACGGATGATGAATGGGAAATGTACCAGAAAATCGTCCAATCATATACGGATGTTACTGGTAAGGGGGAAGACCTCTTCATAGACCTTTTTGAGGCCAATGATGACGGAATTATTATCTTCCTCAAGCCACCTTCTAAAAGAAGGACTAGCTTGGAAGTATTCTTATTTCTAATGGCATTGATGCAGCATCAACACCTGCGTTTAATGCATAATCAGATAGATGAGGTGGTGGCCGAGATAAAGAAAAACAATAAGGCTACCAAGTAATCATTTGTCGAGAAAAAGTTCGTTTAATTCAATATTACAGGAGAAGATAAACATGAGCCAACAAGTAAGACTCGGCGATGTTTTAGGTTCTAATTTAGAGGAAAATTTCAAGGATTTCGACCTCACCGACATACAGGAAGTATTAGAACAGCTACGAGATACAGATGCTATTGATTTGGCTCACGCCGAATTCTTACAGCAAAAAGCACTATGGGGAGCAGACGTTATAGTAGGTTACCTTTCAAAGATTGTAAAGACAGTAGGTTATCTAGAATCGCAAGTAAACAGTACCAAGAATAAAGTGTCCTTAGAATATGTAGCACCCGATGGGGCTCGAACGACCGTGGACATGAAGAAATGGGCAGGAGAGTCCTCGCCCGAAGTAGAAAAAGTACAAATCAAACTAGCAGAAGCCAAGGGCGCCAAGATCGTCCTCGAACGAAAATACGAGATTTTAGTGAAGTCCCACCACCATTTTAAAGACATTGCGGCGGGCCTCCGAAAGACGATCCTCGGTTATAGTTCAGGGACCAGCAATGCGGCCGAAGGCTACGATTGATAGGAGATAAAATGTCAGATGATAAGAAAAAGAAGTCCGATAAGCTAACCGCATTTTTTCGAAGTTTTGCCGATGCCGACGAACAATTAGATTTTAGACTTGCCCATGAAACCATGGGAGAGAAGTTGCCGGTAACATCATCTGGCTCATTAGTTCTCGATGACGCTTTGTCATCTGGAGGACTACCAAAGGGTAGATTGATTCAGTTCTACGGCGCCCCAGGTAGCGGTAAAACCCTAATGGCTATGTTGGCCATGAAGGAAGCTCAGCAGGCTGAGCCTGGCACACAGCAAATGTTCATCGATGCCGAAGGAACGTTTGATGCTAAGTGGGCAGAGATTTTGGGTTTGGATGTTTCCCGTATCATTGTTGTTGATGGTGAGACGGCCGTTATTGGTCGTAGCTGTTTCGAGATGATTCTGGGTGTTCCAAAAGAGGACAAGAAGACTCACTTGCTCGTCGGTAAGACTAAGCAAGGTTTGCTCGATATGATTATGGCTGGCGAATTCAATATCAACATGGTTGTATTAGATTCACTCGGCGCCATCATTCCGCCAGGAGAAGATACTTCTGCTGTTGGTAAGATGAACATGGCTTTGTTAGCTAGATTCTTAACTACTACTTTCCGTAAGCTTTCACTTGATGCAAATAGGGCTAATGTACCATTCATTTTCATCAACCACAAGAAAGCCAATATGGATCCTTATGGAGTGGATCACTCGTTTTCCGGCGGAAATACTTACGCTCACTTCTTGAGTGCCAACGTTTACTTTGAAGCGGTGGCTCGTGCAGATGCACAAATCTTGGATGAAAAAGAGCAAAAGGTTGGACATACGATGCGTGCCACTATTGAAAAGTCGAAGTTCGGCCCTTACCCACGTAAGTGCGAATTCAAAGTAAACTTCGGAATTGGCGTTATAGACAGGCACGAAGAGGTTGCACAGTTAGCGTTGGACTACAATGTCGTTCAAAAAACGTCCACAGTGTCCCATGAATATGGTGACAAGAAGTGGGTTGGATTTCCAAAGTTCTGTGAAGCTCTCAAAGATGACCCGGCATTGGCCGCTGAACTCACTGTAAAGATTGGTGAAGCACGTGACCACAAAAGAGATGCTGCTAGAAGGGAACAAGAGGCAAAGAAACTTGCCGCTTTAACTCCAGCAGATGATGCCGGCATTGAAGAAGTAGAATCGAAGAAACGGAAGAAAGGTAAGTAATCATGCCAATTGATTTGGGCCCAAATAGTCTAACGGGCGCACAAGCACCCACGCTAAAGAAGCCACCATTCCTAATTACATTAGATGATGGCGTAACTGGCAAGACTCGAAATTTTCAGAGATTTATTTCTTTGGATAAGCCTGAATCAATTAATGGCTTTATCCAAGTCAAAGGAATTTTCTGTGATAAGGATGAGGATGAAATAATCAAAGGTTTTGCGGACATCTTGACGAATACGTCGAAAGAACTTATATTGGAAATGATGTTCCCGCTACATAGAATTCATAGCATTAGAAGCTTAGTATTCAATGCAGTGAAGGTTGTCACAAACCCAAGTAAGGAAAGTAAGTAAGATGAGCAAGAGAAATGTAAGAAAGGTTTATCTGGAAACTGTTTGGCCAGAAGAATCTAATATAGATGAGATTGTATTGTCTAAGATTTATACAGTCGTAGAGAACCAATCTGGTAGCAAATGGACCGGAACAATGACCAACTTGATGTCTGCTATAAACAGAGTTTCTAGCAAGCGTCAAAGAGGGATTCTACCCGGCTCCCCAAGTGCTCTCAGAGTGGTAATAAACAGAGTAGCTAACAGGCTACGAAACAGAGGTATCGGAGTAAGATTTGGCCGTACCACTGACCACGCACGCACTCGTTACGTACGATTTACACACTAATGTGATAGAAAATACGATCGAAGGTTTTGTTAAGTAGAAACGTACTAGTAATGTACAAAAAAGATAACAGTAGGAGATCAATATGACAACGAATACATTTGGTGAAGTAGACTGGAACGCAGACGTTTTCCCAGGCGATAACAAGGGCAAAACGAACAGCAAAGACCTCTTTCTCCGTTTAGATGAGGGTGCAAATGAGCTAAGACTCTTGACCCAGCCACACCAGTACTTGGTTCATAAGTACAAGAAAGAAGGCGACACTGGTTTTGGACAGAAGGTTCAGTGCTCCGCAATTCACGGAAGCTGCCCTCTCTGTGCCACTGGCGATAAGGCCAAGCCACGTTGGTTGCTCGGAGTAATCTCCCGCAAGACCAACACCTACAAGATTCTTGATATCTCTTTCGCTGTGTTCTCACAGATCAGAAAGTACAACAAGAACGCAAGATTTGGTGATCCTACCAAGTATGATATCAACATTGAAGTTGATAAGAACGGTGGAGCTACTGGGTATTACTCAGTCCAGGCTTTGCCAAAAGAGCCACTATCTGCTGCTGATCAAGTAATTAAGGACAGCATTGATTTTGATGACCTAAAGCGAAGAGTCACTCCACCTACTCCTGAAATTGTTCAGAAGCGTTTGGACAAGATCAATGGTGTAACGACCAACGGTGCACCAGCTCCTTCAGCCACGGCTCCTGCCGCTGCTGCCAAGAAGAGCACCAAGGCTGCCGCTCCAGCCGTCAGCATGACTGATGACGAAGAACTAGAGAACTCGTTCCCTTCTTATGAAGACGGACAAGCCCCACAGTCCTAAACCATCTATCACTCCCTAGATAGTCGAAAGGCCCATAACTTCACTGTTATGGGCTTTTTGTTTTTCTTGGTTATATTACCAAGTATGGTAAAAACTATACTTGGCTTTGACGCCTCTTCTACGACTATTGGTTATTGTGTATTAGCTTTAGATGACACAACTAATACCATTTCATTTGTCAAAGCCGGATATATTAAGCCGCTTAAGAAGGGGACTATTATCGAAAGGATAGTAGATACCAGAAATAAAGTTCAAAAGGTTATTGTGGATGCTCAGCCCGACTATATTGCAATTGAAGAGATTATTCAATTCATGAAAGGCAAGAGTACAGCTAAAACTATTATAATGCTAACTACATTCAATAGAATGATCTGTTTGACCTCTTATGACTATTTGGGTAATTCACCAACACTTTATAGTGTAATGACTATTCGCCATGGATTGAAGACCGGCAAAGAATTACCAAAAAAAGAAGAAATGCCCGCCCTTGTCGCCCAACATTTAGGAATTACATTTCCTTACGAGTATAATAAAAAGGGCAACATCAAGGTCGAAAGTTACGATAAAGCTGACGGCATGGCAGTGGCCCTTTATCACGCAAGAGCCTTGGCCGGCTTGGTCAAGTCCAAGGGTAAGAAGAAATGAATCTTAAAGAAGCCTACGCAACTTTAGAATTGGCCCAGGGCACGCCCCCGGAGGAGGCCAAGAAAAAGTACCGAGAACTTACTAAAAAGTACCACCCCGATGTAAATAAAGAGCCGGGCGCCGAGGATAAGTTCAAGAAAATTAACGAAGCCTATCAGATCATACAAACTGGTAAAGGAACCGATCCGCAAGATAGACGCCCCTCTTACCATCAAGGTGGTTTTCATAGACAGCAGGTTATTCAGCTAGAGAATATTGAAGTTCACCAAACAATCTCTTTTAAAGAGTCTGTGCTTGGATGTAAGAAAGAAATCAAGTACTCACGACATAGCAAGTGCCAAGACTGTGGAGGAGCTGGAGAAATTAAGCTCAACAACGGTTGTAAGACGTGCGGCGGTAAAGGTCAAGTTGTTAATCGACAGGGTAATATGGTTATGGTTAGCACCTGCTCTGAATGTCATGGGCAGACTAATATGACATCATGTTCTGCCTGTCATGGCAATGGAACTGTCCACGCAGACGTGTCCGTGCACGTGTCTGTGCCTGCGGGAATTTTAGATGGCAACATTTTACGATTACAAGGTATGGGAAACTACGCAGGCTCCTTTATGGGATTAGCCGATCAACATACTGACGCTTTCCTTCATATAAGCGTTACGCCAGAGCCCGGTCTAAATATAGAGGGCTCTAGTGTAATAAGTCACTTGACTATTCCGTTGCTAGATGCTTTGCGTGGATGTAAACGTAAGGTCAAGACTATTAATGGAGATAAGGAAATTCAGATTAAACCGCAGTCTAGAAACCGTGATGAGGTGATTGTACCTCATTGTGGTGTAAGCGGCACTGGAGACCAAAAGGTTATTCTAGACGTTGAGTATCCAAAGAACACTGACAAACTGATTGGCGTTCTTCTAGATGAGGTAGTATAATGCCATTCGCAATGTTTTGTCAACACAAAGGGTGTAAGGGTACTGGAAGCCAAATGGAACCATATTTGGATTCAAAGACTGATAAAGTATACTGTAGTTTATGTGACCAGGAGCTGCCTAACGTCACTTACTTCGTTAAAGTTCAGATGAAAGCGCTGAAGCAATTCAGGCAAAAACAAGCGGTGGCTTTTGGGGTCAAGTGCCAAAGTTGTGGAAAAGAAGCGCAACCGAAGGTGGTCAACGACGATATAGTGTGTCCAGCATGCACAAAACCGCATACTCACCTAAGCGAGCCTTTCAAAATGATGCTGAAGGATAAGCTACGAACCGCAAACAAAGATGTATAAATGTTAGATAAGATAGTTGAATCGTGCCGTTTTCTGTTGGAGAATTACCCAGAAGCTCGGCCAAGTAAGTCGTATCTCGATTCTCGTCTCAAAGAAGAAAGCCAGGAGACTTTCCAATTTGGTTACTTCCCTGGGGTTGAGAACATCTCAGTACTCGCTGATTTAGTAGGCGAAGAAATGTTACACAAGGAGAAGCTTCTCTTTATAAAAGAGATCGAGGACGCCCTTTTTCCTCGCAAGGTACCGTCCTGTTACTTTGAGGATTATCCCTTGGTTATGCCATTCCGAGATCCGTATGGAAGGGTGGCCGGACTGGTAGGCCGTACCGTTCTTTCAGATAAAGAACAGAAGGAACGCGGCATTTCTAAGTACAAGAATACTAAATTTGAGAAGGGTAACCTACTTTTTGGGCTTTACGAGAACAAGCGTCATATAATAGATAAGGGCTTTGTTTATATAGTAGAAGGACAAATTGATGTAATTAAAGCTTTTGAGATAGGATTAAGGAATATTGTGGCATTAGGAAACTCTTCTATGACGGCCTATCAATTTTCCGTCATTAGCAGATACTCTAATAACCTGTTTTTGTTATTAGACAATGATGAAGCTGGCCAAAAAGGGAGGAAACAGATCATTAGTAAGTATGGGCAATATGCCAACATTCGTAATTTTTACTTGCCAGACGACTTCAAAGATATAGATGAGTACATCACTAAGGGTGGAATTAGTGATCATGGGGACTTGTCTTTTGTCGTCAAAGACTGAAATTTCTTAGAAAATTCCGTCTTTCCTCTATTGATATATTGTGATTGTGTCTTTTAGTATCTAGGGGTCAAAGATGGAACGTGAACGTAGAAAAAACAGATCAGATAAGTATCAATGGGTTTTGCTTGAAACCGTTTGTTCAAATGATATGATGGAAGCTTTTTGCAATGAGGACAGTATCTCTGCAAGACTTAATCCATTTGATTATAACGAAGATTTAATCGAGCTGGAAGAACAGCTCAAGAAAGAGTTTTGGAGAGTCGTAGACACACTATTGACCCCAAGACAAAGGGAAGTAATTAGACTTTATGCAGACGGCTATACTCAAATGGAGATAGCTAAGATGCTAAATGTCAACCAAAGCTCTATTACCAAATCTCTCAACGGTAACGTTGATTACAAGAATGGTAAGAAGATTTATGGTGGAGCCCGAAAGAAAATTCGCAAGATCATCGAAAATGATGAGAAAATCAAAGATATTCTCAACAAAATGCGCGATGCTCGTGACGAGAAGTGGTAATATTCTGAAATCTACGTAGTAGGATTGCCTGTCAATAAAGTGCAGGATATTATCAATATTACTCTATTTAAGATAGGGTACGTTCTGTTCAACGGGAGACATGATGCCAAAATTTTCGATAGATTACTCAGGTTTGGCCCAAATTCAAAAGAAGGCATATCGTCTTTCTGATGTTAAAGATCAGTTAGAAACTGTGGCTTTTGATGTAGTTAGGTTCAAAGACGGCGATAAGGGCGCTGATCTGTGGCAAATTCAAAGCGCAGATGACGGTGATTACATCGTCGCTCTCTATGATGCAGATGAAGAAAATGAGAAGACTGCCTCTACAAAAAATCCTTGGGGCGTATTAGTGACTAAGAATGGTCACGATCTACAAATTTCTTACAAGGGTGACCCTCTTGTAAGAATGGCATCTTCTAAGCTAGGAATCCCAAGTTCAGAAATGCATAAGGCTGAGCAGTACCTACCAGAAAAACTTGCTACCAATAAGAAGCTCGTCAAAGCTCTTTTGAGTGAGCTAAGTGAGACAGCTAGATTAGAGGTATCCAAGAGATACCCAGAACTGGTTTAACGGAATAGGTATTCAATGAGCATTGATAAAATACATCAACTAGTCGGTTCCTTAGCAAAAGCAGTGGACGAAAATCAGAGGATTCCAACTCCGATTTTGGCTGCCAAGCTAGCACGTTATGTTGAAGTCTATCCTCAAGATAAAACTCTTGGATCTATGTCCAGAATTATCGACAAGATGGTCGACAACAATACAAACTTCATTCGTAAAGCAGAACTCAAGTCACTTTACGGCAAACTGTATCAGCATGGCACCAAGGTTGCTGAGTTGCTATCAGAGGAGCTTGGCGAACAAGCCGAGTCAGAAATTACTACTTATCATCGTGACGAAGCAGTCACAGAGGTCAACCCTTACCAGTTTGGTGATCAGGTTATGGCCAATGCTCTCGCCAGTGCTTTTGATAGTCAGCTTCCACTCAAACTATATTCACAACCTGTAGCTGACAAGGCTATGAGATCAGTTGGAACTACTTTGGACGCTTGGAACCTCAGACCATCTAGCTTAGCCGTTAGTGATGGTAATGATAAATTCATTGTTATTAAAGCGGACTATGATACTCCAAAGGGAGTTACTAGTTTCTATGTTCCAGTAGAAGTTACCAAGAACGAAGTGGTAGAACCACAAGTATTCATGGGCAACACTGGACCAGAAGATCTCAATCATACTACTATCAAGGCGTACCTAAAGCAACAAGCTGGTACCAAGACTAAGATCGGCGCTACTGATATTCTTACCGCTCTAACTCATGCTGCAAGCGATAAGCGTGAAGTCACTGCTGCTGAGATGGCAGTTATCCGCATGAACGCTGACCGTCAAGGTAAGTCTGAATTTTTTGAAGGACAAGTTGTTGGATTAAAGGTTGAAGCTGCTGCTAAGCCAGATGTTGCTCTACCAAAGTCTGATGAATTCGTTTCTTTCGAAGAGAAGTTCACCACTCCACAGGGACTAGCTTCCTGGAGATTCGGTGCAGAAAAAGTTGGAACTGCCAAGAACCACATCTCTCGTGAACTACAGTCCATGGGATTCGCTAGCCACCAAGTAGTTGTTACTGGTAATGATGAAAACACTATCTTCTGCGGAGTCTCTCTAGACACTGGTAAGGTAGCTTTCACTGTTCCAGTCAAGGTTGCTAACGACAAACTACAGAAGCCAACTATCATGTTGTGCAACGGCTCTATCGCCTCTTTCGATAAGAAAGGCATTAACAGCCTAGTGTCTGAAAACAAGAGCGACTCTAAGGTTGCTGCTGTTGCCTCTAACATGGCATCACTCAAGCCAAGCGAAATCGTAAACAATTTGCGTCAGGCTCTTGCTGATGAGAACTATGCTAAGGCAGAAGATGCCCTCAACGTACTAGCTAACGCTGGCGATGAAAAGGCTTATGCCCTTGCATTCAATTTGTACATGTCCGGTTTATCTGGCGTTAAGGTTGCTGAAACCAAGTGCTCCAAGATGACTAAGACTGCTAACAGTGAGTATCCAATCTGCTCACACACTGGATTACCAATTAACAAGGTATACCAAGATAAGAACGGATATTGCCGTCCACTATACCGTAAGGGTATGGACGAGACTTATGAGGGGGCTTCCTTCATCAACGCCAAGATTTTCGGGTAACCAATGAATTTATTTAGACTTGCTCGATTATTTG
>Ga0134124_10002590_pt1 | contig 14611 bp, 10 predicted proteins | sample KB304_FD_96880 | JGI IMG/M metagenome (GOLD analysis project Ga0134124, IMG submission 96880) | Terrestrial soil microbial communities without Nitrogen fertilizer from Kellogg Biological Station, Michigan, USA - KB3-0-4 | ecosystem: Environmental > Terrestrial > Soil > Unclassified ... | reverse complement strand
CGCCCATTCCGAATCCGAGCCGCTGCCGACACCTGCACCGCTGAACTGCATCAACTTGATTTGGATCTCTTTACTCTTCGGATCAATCACAGCGAGGTGATAGTCACGTCCCTCGCCTTCGTAGCCGAAAATGATCTGCTCCTTGGTCGGATTTTCCTTTGCCGGCACGATCGTCAGCGTTGCCATTTCTTTGAAAAACAAACCTGAAGGTTCGAGTTGAACGGCGGTTGGAGTGTTATTAGCGAGCGGTGCGCCATCGAGGCTCTTGACCGCGGTCATGGTGATCGTTGTGTCTGACTCAACAGCATTCGCGGGAACCTCCAGCGTGAACTTGCTCCCATCTGCTGACGTTAACGCCACCCTGCCGCCACCCTGTGAGACCTTACTTGTCGCCGTTTGTTTTTGATCGAGTTGAACCTTTACGTCGAGTCTCTTACCGGGCGACGTAAAGTCGACCGCCGGACCTTTAATTGTTTTGGTGGTCCTTGTTGGCAACCACTTACAAGATAACGACACGACGATCAATAGGGCGAACACGAGCCCGAGATTCAGTTTGGACATATTTGTTTTCGTATGTTCCCTTTTTTAAAACTCGATTGAGGTGATTTCTACTTCATCACAATCTGGCCGTTTTCGATTTTAAGATTTTCGGGATTGGTTTTTAGCACCATCTCTATCAACATACCTGCGAGTGTTTTAGACTTGGCAAGTGCGTCGGCGTCGTTGTTTTGTTGAGCTTCCGCATGGATTGCGAGCAGCATTCCGCTGAAACCGACCAACGTATTATTGAGACCTTGTTTGTCTTTGTTCGCTGCGGTAGCCATTTCCGGGATTTCATCCAGGGCCAGATTCATTACGTTGTAGTATGTGTTGGCGGCTTCATCGCTTGGCTCCTCAGCGTTGTGGTATACGGTCATTGCAGTCGCTGTGAAGAACGTCAACCCGCCGGCGAGATTATTTTTCCAACCTCTTTGGGCCGCTTCCTTTTCGTATAGGGTTTTCGTAGCTGCATAGATCTGTTTTATCAAAGCCTTTTCTTCGGGTGTGTCGCCGAGGGCATCAGCAAGTGCTTTACCGGTATCGACGGTCGCGTCGGCACGAAACAGTCCGTAATTACGCACGACGGGCGGAGGCGCTACGACTATTCGTGGATTCGACGGCGCTGCGCTTTTCGCGGCCGCTTCACGTTCGGCTTTCTCAACCGCGGCCACTCCCCACTTTTTTATCAGCGCATCGCGCTCCGTTATCCTGCGATTTTGCGCTTTAACCTGGTCGTACATCCGACTCTGAGCCGCACTCGCCTGTCCAAACGATCCGTACACTGTAGGGTAGCCCGCGCGGTAATATCCGCCGCCTGCGGCCTGGATCTGCGCATTTGCAACACCGGCACACAAAAAAGCGAGTGCGAAAGCTAAGGTCACTAGTTTTTTATAGTTTCTTATTTCCATATTTCACCTCGTTCCACGGTCGGAAACGCGACTATTGAGATTGGTGCTCTTCGAGTGTTGGGAGGAGACATGCTCGTTTACACATTGGCGTCACCTGTCCTTTCCCAACAGGTAATGTTCACTACTATATTTCTTATTAAGCAGGTGAAGGATGCGTCCGCCTTTTGTTGCTTCGAACCAGGCAGAGAAATTCGAGAGTTTGCCCTTTTGATCAGTCGTGCTTACATCCCAGTTGCCGGCGGTGTATTTGCCGATTTCCTTTTCAGAGGCATAGACGATATTGGTTACCGCTTTTACTTCAGTTCTGTAACTCGTGCCGTTTACGAAGACATATTTGAGATTGGAAACCGTGATATTCATCCCCGCGTAGTTTCCCGAGGAAACGAAATAGTATTGCGTGAATGCTCCGGCGCCGGCCTGCCAGGTCCCGATCAAGTCGCTCCTGCCGATCGCAAAACGGTTGTACCCGGACAAATCTTCAATTTTGTCCATGGTGGGGAATTGCCGGGCAAAGGAATCTCTCGTGGGCGTGACGATCTCGTAGCAATATGCCGTTCCGTTTTTAGGTATCACCTGGAAACTCACAAAAACATTTTTTCCCGTCGCCCTTTCGGTCGCGTCCGCCTGTACAAAATAATATGGAAAGTCCTTAAGCACGCTGTAGTTGGTCGGGTAAAGATTCTTGACCTGGTATCTATTTGCAGCGATCTGATTCCAATAGGAGTTAGATAGATCCCGCCGCATTTCATCCGTGATGGTAATGCCGTAGTGCAATAGAACCGTTGTGTCGTCTTTCGTTACTTCGACCCAATCACTTTTTATCGCGGCATGCCATCCGTCGTCGAAATTGGTTGTAGTAAACGTATAGCCATTGCCGGCGAAGAATTGGGTAGTGGAAGGTTGAGAAACACTCTGGTTGTTTGCTGTTTGCGGCTGCTGTTTTTCCGCAGTTGCATTCAACTGTTTTCCGGGTTCAGTCTTTTTTAACTCAATCGAAGAAGCGAAGGCCTCTATGGCCGGAAGATAATCCCGGCTGTTGAACATGGCCGAGACGCTAAATTTCCTGCCGTTTCCGGAATATGTGCTCATCAAAACGGCGGCTGGCCCAAGGTCATTCTGAAACGCGGCCCCGCCCGTGATGATCTTCCAGCCCGCGGCCGTTTTTTCAGGTTCGGTCTCAGGGTGGGTGTTAACCTTGAACTGCCGCACGACGAATTCCTGCCAGTCGCTTTCGAAATCACCTTTCGCGTTCCCGGAGCTTTCACCGCTCGCGTAAAGCAGGATCATTGCGTAGGTGTTCTTCTGCTGGTTGGAAGTGTTGAAAATAACTACTCCATCCTTGCTTTGTTTTTTCCAGTCAGCGGGCGCTTGAAAGGTCGCGATATCGAAAGTTTCCGTGGATTGCGCGAAAGAGCTAATAGCGACGGTCAAGAGACAGACCAACACTGGAAAGAATTGTTTCATTGGTTTCACGTGGGTCGTGTTCGAGTTATTTGAGAGTTGCCGATTGCCAATTGCCGAGTGCTGATTGCCAATTGGTGGAATTAATCTCGAAGAACTTTAGGTGTTAACTGGTTAAACAAAAAAGAAATGAAGGGTAAGGCGGGAGAGAGGTTAACACAGATCGCAGATCGCAAATCTCAGATCTCAAATAAAAGACCAAATTGGCAATTGGCAATCGGCATTCAGCAATTGACTTTGAGATCTGAGATCTTGAGATCTGAGATCCTGCTGTCTGAGACCTTATTGCGGTAGTTGGGCTAGCCAGAGTTCATTTCTTCCCTGCTGATACTCAACCCACACGATCTGACCCGTCGCTGAAACATCAAAGAACTGACCAATCGGATGCAATGGATGCAAGTCGGCGACTTTTACTTCGTCTTTACCTTCGGGTGAGACAGACCAAATCTCTTCTCCATTCGGGAACGTCGACTTGCGGGCAAAATAGATACGTGATGGCTGCGACCAGTGCGCCCCAATGCCGGTCGTTAGCACACGACATGTACCACCGCCTGCAGGACACAACTGCATTTCCTCAGACGCTGATCTGGCGTCGGTACCGACTATTACTTTTCCATCCGGCGACCAACGAGGTTGACGAAGCAGCATCGTAAACGCGCTTTCACTTCCGCTGGTAATGTCGCGAATCATTGTTGCCGCAATATTTCCACGATCCAACTTTGAATAGATTATCCGCTTTCCATCAGGATCAACCCTCGCCCCGTATTGCGTTCCCCACTCCCAACCCGGAACAATCTCTGTACTCTGTTCATCGCCGATCCGTAGCTTGCGGAAAGAAAGTGCCGGAAGAAACTGATAGAAATAAATTGCAGTTCCATCTGCCGCCCACTGAGGGTGAATGTTTCGCGTACCTTTGGTGTGAGTCAACTGAGTGAGTCCGGCTCCGTCAACATTGATCTGGAAGATGTGGATATCGCCGTCGTTGGATACGTTAAAGAAAAGAACCCTATCGCTTTTTGGCGAGAAAGAAGGATCAACAAGATCGACACGCGATTCCGTCAACGTGGTAGTTTTTCCAGAGGCAGGATCGGTCAGTTGAAGTAAGAAGTTGTTACGTGTGTTTGTATAGATGAGTTGATGGCCATCGCGCGAAATTGTCGGCTCTGTGTCTTCGCCGGCACTTACCAGCAATGGTTCCGGCTGACCTCCCGATGCGGCGATTCTCCAGAGTGTGCGACTGCCGCCACGCAGCGACGAGAAAATGATGCTCTGTCCGTCAGGTGTCCAAGCTGGTGTTCCGCCAAAGTTTGAATCGAACGTTAACTGCCTTGCCTTGCCACCCTGCGTGGGTATTACCCAGATGTCGCCGATTGGTCCTTTATCTTTTTGAAAAAAAGCAATTGTAGAACCGTCAGGCGAAAGGGCGGGATTACGATCGGCCAGCAGCAGATCCGTACGCGGCAGACCTTCAACACTTGTTTGGTTGCTGCCGTCGGCATTGGCAATCCAAAGATCATAGTCACGCTCAAAGACCAGGCGTTTACCGTCCCATGACCAGGACGGATTCTGTCCGCCTTCAATTATCTTTCGTGGTTCCCCACCTTCGGGCCTGACCAACCATATTCCCGCACCCGGTCCGGTTTGACGCACGTAAGCAATCTCATCGCCAAGCGGTGACCAACGCGGGCGGGCGGCGCGCTCCTGTCCGACCGTAATCTGACGTGGCATCCCGCCATCCAGATCTGTCGTCCACACCTGCGGAACACCTCCCGCATCGCTAATGAACGCAATGTGCTTTCCATCTGGAGAAAAGCTTGCCGATCGATGAGAACCTGAGAATGTCGAAACGAGCCGCTGGTGAGTGGCAGTGAATGAGTGATTCCGTTTGTTCCACAGAAAATAAGTCACTGTAGCGAGTGCCGCAATCAGCACTCCAGTGAAAAGGAGAGCAGCGCGAAATCTATGAGGGCCGTTGGTGGCTACGCTCTTGCTAGTTTCTGCGGCCTTTGATTCATAGGCACGTGGTAATGAGCTTGGTAATTCTCTTAACTCGACAGCCACGTCCTTGATTGATTGATATCGTTTGTCCGGATCTTTGCTGAGACAACGGCGAATGATTCGTTGAAGATCGGGTGTTATGTCAGAGCTGAACGAGTCGGTTGGATCTTCATAGACAATTCTATGAAGTATGTCGATTTCGGAATCTCCCTCGAATGCCCTGTGCCTGGTTGCAGCTTCATAAAGAATACAGCCAAAAGCGAAGATGTCTGCACGATGATCAACTTCCGAATTTTGCCCCTTAACTTGTTCAGGCGCCATGTACCCAATCGTGCCCATCAAGACGCCCGGGAGTGAACGGTTAAGAAATTCTGTTGAGACCTGGCTCTGCTCATCACTGGGAGTGACCGATGATTGAGGGATGAGTTTTGCCAGGCCAAAGTCGAGGACTTTTGCGTAGCCATCGCGCGCGATCATGATGTTATCCGGTTTCAGATCGCGATGAATGATTCCAGTGGCGTGCGCTTTCGCCAGTCCATCAGCAACCTGGGCCAGGTACTCAATGAGTTTGTCGAGTGGCGCATTATCCCGATAAATTTTGGAACGTAGGGTAACACCGTCGACGAACTCCATCACGATGAAGTTCAAGTCGTCGATACAATCTATTTCGTAGACATGAGCAATGTTTGGATGGGTGAGTGCGGCGATGGCATACGCTTCCTTGCGAAAGCGATCTAGTCTTTTTTGATCGGCAACAAAATGCGCCGGAAGTATTTTGATGGCCACCGCGCGTCGCAATTGAGTGTCATGGGCCAGGTAAACTTCGCCCATTCCACCCGCTCCAAGCAGTGAGCGGATTTCATAACGACCTAGTCGCTTGCCGGCAGGAAGTGTCACGATCTAATTCTAGCTTGTCCCGCATTGGAACGCCGGAATAAATTCAGGCGTCGCCACGCCACGTAGATAAAAGATCAAGTCGGTGCAATCCAAGACTATAATGCAAGTATGACGAGTGCATCGGCGAATGGTAGTACAAGAAATTCGAAAGTCATCAAGGCTTCGCGTGAAGCTCTCTATCAAGCATTTACTGACCCTGCGGCATTGGCTGTCTGGCTTGCGCCGGGAGAAATGACCGGAAAGATCTATGAGTTCGATGGCCGGCTCGGTGGTGGATATCGAATGTCGTTGTTCTATCCTCCATCCGCGCAACAGACACGCGGTAAGACTACGGAGCGGGAGGACCGCTTTAAGGCTCGATTCTTTGAACTCACACCGCTGATAAGAATCGTTGAGGCCATATCTTTTGACTCGGTGGATCCTGCCTTCTCGGGAGAAATGTTTATGGTGGTGACATTTGAAGAAAGAGAAGGAGCGACGGAGGTTACCATTGAGTTTGAGAATATACCGTACGGAATACGACCCGAGGATAATGAAGCTGGAACTCGATCGTCACTTGAGAAGCTAGCGCGCTATGTTGAGAAGGAACACTCAGTTCGTTAAATAGTCACGTAGATCCAATTTAAAATGGCTTTGTTTCAGACGGTGCTATGCGACGAGGATAACGGCTTGTTACCGGCGTTGAAACGCCGACCTAAATTCAAACGTCGCTACGCGACGCGCGCTGACACTCACTTGCCCCCTTCCCAAACAGTCCGAAATTTGCTTCTCACTAACCACCTAGCTGCTTGTTAATTTGAGACCTTGCAGTTAGCGCTTCAGTTCAGTCACAGCGCCGCTCAATGTGAAGCGACCTTCAACAAAATCCGTGGTGGTCGCGTCAGCCGTGCCGGTGAAGCCGGGTTGCTTGCCGCCGATTGTCACCTTGAATTCGCCGGGTTCAACGACTGTGCGACCGTCGTCGGTGATCACTGCGAGTTGCCGTCGATCGACTGTGAAACTCACGACACGACGTTCACCAGGTTTCAGATGCACTCGCTCGACTCCTGCGAGAGAACGAATTGGTACGCGGACAGAAGCTTTGAGATCTGTAACATACAGTTGAACCACTTCGTCCCCTTCCCTGCCGCCTGCGTTCTCAACCGTGGCACTCACTGTTACCGGATCACTTGTCGACGCACGCGGCGCAGAAAGTGCAAGATCTGAATACTTGAATCGCGTGTAGCTAAGACCATGACCAAACGGATACAGCGGTTGCCCCCTGAAGAATCGATAAGTTCTCCCGTCCATCGCGTAGCTTTCAAACGGCGGCAACTGATCGACTGACTTATAGAACGTGACAGGCAGTCGACCTGAAGGGTTGTAGTCGCCAAACAGGACATCGGCGATCGCAGCACCTCCTTCTTCGCCTGGATACCACGCCTGGACGATTGCAGAGACATTTGCGTCGGCCCAATTCACCGCGAGCGCACTGCCTGACATCAACACAACCACAATTGGTTTTCCGGTTGCCGCGACTGCTTGCATCAATGCTTCCTGGCGCGCGGGTAGTTTGAGGTCGGTGCGATCGCCGCCCAGGAAACCGGGCTCACGAATAGTCATCTCTTCGCCTTCGAGTTGTGACGATATCCCAAGAACGAGCACGACCACGTCTGCTTCTTTCGCAAGCTTCACTGCCTCCGCATAAGGTGAACCCGTATTCGTAACCGGAGGTTGCCAGACGAGCCTGGCCACCGCGCCGATCTGACTCTCGTAGTATTCCATCTTCACGTCATAGCTCTTGCCCGCTTCCAACGTGACTTCACCAGTAACAGTTGTCGGGGCGTGCTGAGTCCAGTCTTCTGCGATCAACTTTCCATCCAGGTAGATCCGCACACCGTCATCAGCAATTGCACCAAAGCGATACTTGCCACTAACTGTGGGAGTAACTTTGCCGGTCCAACGCGCAGAAAAATTGTCAGCGGGCAATTCAGGTGCAGGGTTCGACATTCCCCAGTCGAAGTTCACCGATTCATCGATGCGCTGTAAAGCCGGTGATCCTTCAAGATTTTTGTTGGCAAAGTACTCGGCATCAAGGCCGGGTTTGTCTCCTGATGTACGCAATGCAGAAGCGGGCACCGGCACGACTGAAATTTCCGTTAGCGTTGCGCCAACGGTGTAGGAAACCTTTGTTTTCATCGATACGTGTTGACGAATACCCGCGAGTGCGGTCGTAGCGCGCGATGGTTGACCGTTGTAGTTACCCAACAGCACCGGGACCTCATCAGCGTTTGGTCCAATGACCGCGATCGACTTCAGGTCTTTGCGCAGCGGCAAAGTGTTGTTTTGGTTCTTTAGCAGAACGATCGACTCGCGTGCGGCTTCGAGTGCTAGTTGCCTGTGTTCGTTTGAATCGTTTGCGGAAAATGGGATCTTTGCGTAAGGCACCATCTCGGGAGGATCAAACATACCAAGTCTGAAACGAGCCTCAAAGAGTCGCTTCACGGCACGATCAATCTCGGCTTCCGAAATTAAGCCTTGCTTCACTGCGTTAACGAGTGACTTGTAAGTCTCACCGCACTCCAGATCAGTTCCTCGCTTAACAGCCAGGGCCGACGCCTCTTCGGCCGTTTTGACAAAGTGATGCCGCTGATAAATGTCATCGATAGCACCGCAATCAGAAACAACGTAACCTTTAAATCCCCACTCATCTCGAAGAATATCGTTGAGTAAGTGTGTGTTCGCGCAGCAAGGCTCGCCGTTCGTACGGTTGTAAGCGCACATCACTGACGCCGCACGCGCTTCAGTGAGCGTGGCGCGAAAAGCAGGCAGGTATGTCTCTCGCAGTTCGCGTTCGGCAGCAGCAGCGTCGAAACGGTGACGTTCGGGTTCGGGGCCGGAGTGAACAGCGTAGTGTTTGGGTGTCGAGACAACCTTTAAGTACTTCGGATCATTACCTTGAAGTCCTTTTACGAATTCGACTCCGAGTCGCGCAGTCAGGTACGGATCTTCGCCGTACGTTTCCTGGCCACGACCCCAGCGCGGGTCGCGGAAGATGTTGATGTTCGGCGACCAAAAAGTCAGACCATAAAATCGATTGTGGTTCCCGCGTCGCTGCGCTTCGTGATACTTCGCGCGCGCTTCATCGGAGATTGCAGTCGCGACGCGGCTCATGAGTCTTGTGTCAAAAGTTGCACCGAGGCCGATCGCTTGCGGAAATACTGTTGCGACCCCGGAATTGGCAACACCATGTAATGCTTCGTTCCACCAGTCGTACTCGGGAATGCCAAGGCGCGGGATCGCAGATGCGACGTTCGTCATCTGCGAAACCTTCTCTTCGAGTGTCATGCGCGAGACGAGGTCGTCGACACGGCGATCAGTCGGCAGAGACGGATTTAGATACGGCGGCTGCTCTTGCATTGCGGCCGGAGATCCAAAGCTGAGTACTAGAACGATGGCGATGATCAGGTAACTCGCGCGGGACGACATAGTTTGTTCCTTCGTTGCGTGTGCTGTGAAAACTTTTGTGAGCCTTTGTGAGGCAGCATTCTAACCTATAGCGAAATTGTAGAGGGTTTATCCGTAGATTACGCCGATTACGCAGATACAGAACGGCCGAGTCTATTTGCTTCTCATCACTGTCGCCGATCCACTAAACTGTCGGAAAAGCCAGAGTCTTTGATTTGAAGTGTTCAAACTCTATCACTAGTTTGCATGCACTCACATTGTTTAGGTTGCAGTCGTTCGCAGGTATTGACTTGATCCTGATCTGAGAGTAGAAGTAGCCGCACCCGACCCACCGCTTACCAGTAAAAGCACATCAGGAGGTATCTATGAAACGTGCAATAAACCGACGGGTGATGAGCATCCTCTTAGCACTTGCTTTTGTTGCTGCGCTCGTAGTTGTTGGCCCCACAAGGACCGCCAAAGCAATTATCAATGGCCAACCTGACCTTAACAATGCATACCCATACGTAGGGTTCGTCACCGATGGCGAGTTCGTTTGTTCGGGTTCGGCCATCTCACCTAATTTAATGATCACCGCCGCACACTGTTTCAATACCGCAGGTACTCCCGTGATCGTCACGTTCGATCAGCAAGGAGCCTTTGCCGACGTTAGCACATTCGTTGTAGGGACCTGGCATCCCAATCCAGCCTACTGCGACACCTGTGGTCCGGGAACACCGCACTTTGACAGCAACGACGTGGCAGTTGTTGTCTTCAACCAACCATTACAGTTGCAGCGCTACGCCCAGTTGCCTACCGTCGGACTGGCGGATGAACAACCGATGAAGACCAATGTGGAAATCGTGGGCTTTGGTATCCAGGATCAGTTGAGGCAATTGGACGCCAACGAGTTGTTTACCCGCTACCGGGCAACCTCGAATTTGATTCAGAGCAATCATAGTTTCAGCAGTCAATTCCTCAAGCTCACAGCCAATCCTGCGCAGGGTAAAGGCGGGATCTGTTTTGGGGATTCTGGTGGCCCAGACTTGCTGGGTAACACTGACATTGTTCTGTCGATCAATTCGTTTGTAAATAATCTTGACTGTGCGGGCGTTACTTATAGTTACCGTATTGACACGCCTGGAGCTCTCGAGTTTATCAGCTCGTTCGAGTGAGTGTGTTTAGCGCGAACGGCCCGCGGGGTATCTCAATCACGCAAATATTGGGATGTTCGAGGAGCGGCAACACCTGAGGCTCACGAATCAGCCTCACCGACTGCGCTTGAGCAAACGAATTATCACGAAACCCAAATCCCAACCAAACTGATTTTGGTGTTGTTTCGTGTGAGTTAGTGGATCGTTTTCGCTTGGTTGCGGCTCTGCTGCGCTGCGATATCTTCGCGTTTCGAACTAGTGCTTCTCAACTGGCGTAACTTTCCTCAACCGTTGCAGCGAAGACAAACGTACCAATCAATCCGATGATTCCGGCAACGACAAAAGGCACCTCCGGACTGATCTTCCAAAGTAGCCCACCAATCATTGCAGCTGGAGTAATGGAAAGACTACGGACCAGGTAGTACAAACCAACTGAACGAGCGCGGACGTTCTCGTGGGCGAAGTCTACTATCATTGCCTTGCGAGACGGTTCACCAATCTCCCTAAGGCCTCCGACGATGAAGGCAACAATTAAGATTACAAAGCTCGAAGAGGCAATCACTGCCAGCGGAAAAAGTGAAAAGCACAAGAATGTAGCGATTACAAACGGTTTCCGGCCCACTCGATCGGCAATTTTTCCGGCCGGAATGTAGACGAGAATGGAAGTGACCATTTGTATTGCTATGAGTGTCCCGTAGCGCGCTACGCTGAACCGCTGCACATTAGTGACGTACAGGATCGTGATCACTCCAGTCATGCCCTCACAGGTTCTGATGATCACGTCGGAAACGAGCAGCCGTTTTAAAGCAACGTGGAACGTCCGCCACACATCGACGATTCCGGTTGTTCGCGTAACATTAACTACGACATTCACCTTCGAGAAAAGCAACAGTGCCAGCAATGCAAGTACTAACGTAACTAAAAGCGCGACGTGAATTCCTTTCACTACTCCAAACGAGATCATCAAAGCGCCGCCCGCGATCGGGGCAATCACAATCGGCACTCGCTTCAGTATTGATTGCAATGTGAAACCCATAGCCCGACGTTCGCGTGGCAATGCGTCACCAATCAAGGCAAAGATCGCCGGTGAGGCCATGCTTTGCCACGCCATCACGAATGCAAGACCGACGAAGATGAAAGGCCATGAAGGACTGAAGAGATAAACGACGTACCCGAGTGAGGCTAGTGCAACAAAGATGACAAATGCACGACGACGACCTAAATGATCAGCAAGCCAACCACCGGGATATTGATAGATCGCATCGAAAAAATCTTCGGCTGTTCCGTAGAGCCCGACTATGAAAGTCGTTGCGCCGAGTGCTTCCAAATACTTCGGCAAAAACTTCTTCCACAGTTCTTCTCCGAGACCGAGTATGAAGACTGCAGCGGATGCAAGAAAGACATTCCGCTCAAGGCTCAAGTAGTCGGCTATCTTATTTCGCCAACTTGGAGGCCGTTCGATTGTGCCAGACGAATTCGCCATCTACAGACAAGGATTTCAGATCGCAGGATCTCAGATCTCAAAACAAAGACCAAATGGCAATCAGCAATCGGCAATTGTTGCGTACCGACCCGCTCGTGTGAGGTCGTGCTTTCGCAGAGCGACTCCGAAACGTGAGGTAGAATGCTGAGTCGAAGTTAATTAATTCGTCGACTGGGAGACCTAGTGTTAGCGCCTGGATGTTTGCCGAAGATGTATCCCTGGCTTTTGAAAAATCTAGTTTGCAGGCGAGGACGCCTGTGGTCCCAGCACTGAGTTCAGAACATGAATGTGACAGAGCAGAAAATTGTCAAACTCGCTCACGAGTGGATTGATGCCGTGGGCCAAAAGGATCGCGTGGCTCTCGAGCGTATACTGGCCCCTGACTTTGTCATTGCAGGATGGCTCCCAGATGGCAAATTGGCAGACCGAGAGTTTTACATCGCAGATTGCCTCAAGCCGGTCGTTCTGGAACAAGCCACTGCTGAGTACGATGAGTGGAGATTTCGTTTTTACGAGACCATCGCAATAGTGAACTGCACGTTCAGGTGTCACGCGTTGGTGGCAGGCAATGAGTGGGGCGGTGTCTTCTTATTTACGGATGTGTGGATTCAAAGGGATGAACAGTGGCAAGTTGTCAGTCGTCACTCCACGCCTGTTTCTTAACCTTACAGAACAAACTCAGCTGGGTGGATTCAAAAACGTTCCTTCGCGCAGTTCTTCGAATGCCTTTTGTAGTTGTTCCTGTGTGTTCATTACGATTGGCCCATACCATGCCACTGGTTCTTTGAGCGGCTCCCCTGACACGAGCAGAAAGCGAATGCCATCGTCTCCCGCCTGAACGACAACTTCATCACCGCTATCGAAGAGTACCAGGGAACGATTGTCTGCTTCAGCCGGAGGAGTCGTATCTAACCACTTCAAGCTTTCTGTTGGCACCGTGAGTGGACCAGATGCATTACAAAACTTGCCGGAGCCGGCAAACACGTACGCAAACGCGTGACGAACCGTCGTTATCGGAAGCGCTTTTCTTTTTCCCGGCGGTACTGACACATCTAAGTACATTGGATCCGCGGCAATTCCATCCACTGGGCCTTTCGTTCCCCAGAAACTTCCACAGATGATTCGCGCCTGTGTTCCGTCGTCATCAGTGACGACTGGAATGTCGCTCGCTTTTACTTCCTGATAACGCGGCGCCGTCATCTTCAACGCCGCCGGGAGATTGGCCCAAAGCTGAAATCCGTGCATACGTCCTGCTGAGTCGCCCTTCGGCATTTCCTGGTGAATGATTCCGCTTCCGGCTGTCATCCACTGGACATCACCCGCACCGATCGTCCCGCTATTGCCCATACTATCGCCATGTGCTACCTCGCCTGCGAGAACATAGGTAATCGTCTCGATTCCACGATGCGGGTGCCATGGAAATCCAGCCAGATAATCTTCGGGAATATCATTTCGAAAATCATCAAGTAACAAGAAAGGATCAAAGTCTGAGGTTTTGCCGAAACCGAAAGCCCGTCGCAAGTGCACTCCCGCACCTTCAAGTGTCGGCTTTGATTTCGTGAGTCGCTTAACTGGTCGAATGGACATGGGTCTCCTCTAACGACAACTTTAACCGGTAAACCGCCTGGACATTCCTGGCAAACGAAACTTGATCGCCGCTGTAATTGTCAGCACGACGAAAATCACAAGGGTAGAAACTTGAGCTACTACAAATGACGGCTCTGTTTGCGTCGGCGCCAAAGCTCTCAGCGACGGCACCTTCTGAAAGAGCTGAGCGATCAGGACAAATACATTCAAATAGAGCGCAACCATCGATGTCACGACGTAAAGCAAACGCCATCTACCCAGAAGCCCGCCAAAATACCGGGCAGTGATTGCTCCTGCGAGCAGAACCACCGAGATGATGCCAACGATAATTCCCGGAGTGATACCGTGAAACGGAAAAAGAAATCCGGTTACGCTCGTCGCCAATGTGCTCACAAGAAAGACAGCTGTCCAACTATCGCGTCGCTTCGCCTTGATAAGCCCGACCATAACAACAAGGCCCGAAAGAATTCCTAAAAGGCTGATGGCAACGTGAATCTGTGTAAAAGTTTTCATCCGGGTCCCAGATCCCTTCTCATAAGAGCGTACAGGCTTCTTTGAACTCTAAGCGTGGCCCACGTGGTAAAAGCTTTGACACATCGGCATAGCCCAGGTTGCACAAGAAATTCGATTTGACATGGCCGGCTGGAAAGAACTCTTGCTCGCATCCTTCGCACTCTTTACCCGCTCCGAAAAACTCTTCGTCGAGACGAGCATTGTCAAAGCCCGACATTGGCCCACAGTCCAATCCGATTGCGCGGGCAGCAATTATCAAATACGCACCCTGCAGGGAGGAGTTGCGCCTGGCTGTGGATTCAACCAGCTGAGGATTTTCAGCAAACAGATTTCGCATCGTGGGACTATGAGGAAATAGCTTTGGCAGCTTTTCGAAAAATAACAGGTCATAGGCAATGATCGCCGTAACCGGGGCGGCCATCGTCTTCTCCACGTTTCCGGGTGAAAGGAGCGGCCGCAGTTTCTCTTTGGCCTCTCTCGAACGAACGAAGACAAATCGCGCGGGGTTGCTGTTGGCACTCGTAGGCCCCCACTTCATCAGCTCAAACAATTGCTGGAGGGTTTCGTCGGTGACAGGCTTGTCGAGCCACGCATTATGTGTTCGCGCGTTCCGAAAAATCTGATCGATAGCTTCATCGTTCAAT
>Ga0134124_10002589_pt1 | contig 14614 bp, 15 predicted proteins | sample KB304_FD_96880 | JGI IMG/M metagenome (GOLD analysis project Ga0134124, IMG submission 96880) | Terrestrial soil microbial communities without Nitrogen fertilizer from Kellogg Biological Station, Michigan, USA - KB3-0-4 | ecosystem: Environmental > Terrestrial > Soil > Unclassified ... | reverse complement strand
CAGGCTCAATTTCACTGGCGGGGAAACGGATGGTCGCGGGTCAGCGTAAGCCAGGCTCGCCACCTCGCGATGAATGTTGAAATCAACTGCCTCATAAGCGAACCACCGCGCCTGGGGGAATTTTTGGCTGAGCAAAACTTGCAGGCGATCCCGCGATGGCGAGCTGCTCCGTTCCATCAGAAAACTCAGGCCTTGGCCGCCATTAGCCTGCGCTTGCCGCGGCACGTCAGCCAGAAAATCGAGCGCCGCTTCGCGCGTCGTGTTGTTGCCATTCTTCGCAAACCGCATGGCGCGGTCCGGATCATAAAGATTCAGGATGGACGCCTGCGCAAAATGATCGGTTGGCCCGTGCGACCGGTTGTCGAGCTTATTGATCGGGTGCTCGGCGTTGCCTTCGATTTTGACTGGCCGGCCTTCGTGCGACTTGACCACGAGCGGAATGGCACTGCCACGCGTCGGCATAGCGGTCGCAAAATATTGCGCGACACCATGCACGTAATTCTCCGGCATCTTCGAGAAAGGCAAAATCTTTTCTTCCGGTCGGCGGCAGCCGGTTCCCAAAGCGCCCATGCCTGCCAGCAAAAATGAGGCGGACATGATTTTGACGAAATGACGCCGGGAAACCGGATCGGTAAATTCGCTGGCGCCAGCGGGAAATTCTCGTTCCACCCATTCGCGGAATTCTGGAGTATCGGCCAGTTGGTCCAAACCTCGCCAATAGCGCGGGCCGGTCTCCGGTTCAGGACAAGGTGGTGGAATCGTTTTCATCGGTGACAGGTATTGCAACTCTGCAAGGATTTGACCTTCCAATCATGAACAAATTTTTCGCCGTTCTCCTTTTGAAGTTGGGCGGCAAGTTTTGGATCATCGCTCCACTTCCAGTTGAGGTCCGTGATTTTGTCCGGCGGACGCAAACGCGCGGCCGGGTTGCGATGGCAGTCCAGGCAATAAGTCATGCTCAGCGGTTTGGCGTGATAGACCTCATCCATTTTGTTGATCTGGCCGTGGCATTCGACACAACTGACGCCGCGATTCACATGCACCGAATGATTGAAATAGACGTAATCCGGCATTTTATGGATTTGCACCCACGGGATCTGAGTGTTGTTGTTGAAGCTGTCGCGCACCAGCGCCAGGCGCGGGTCTTCCTTCAAAACTTGATTATGGCAATTCATGCAAGTCGAAGCCGCTGGGACGTTGGAATACCACGACTTCTCCACCGCGCTATGACAATACCGGCAATCCAGGCCCAACTGGTCGGCATGAATCGCGTGCGAAAATCCCACCGGCTGGATTGGCTGGTACCCGACCCGCGTGTATTTCGGCGTGAAATAATACCAAACTCCCGCCGTCACTGCCGTTCCCAGCAGCAGCGACCCGACGATGATCTGGAGCGGCAACCGATTCGTCCACTTGGGAAAAGTGTCTGACATTAAAAATTGTTTGTTCGGTAAAACAGACTCAAATCTGTCCGGGTTCCACTGACGAAGTGAGGATTTTTTTGCCAAGCTCGAACCGGCGTCAACCCTTTTGTCACGGTCTTTTCAGAGTCGCACGCCCGGCAACAGCCAAACAAAATTGGGCACTCACTTTGTCCGTTCCGAATCAATAAACTACCGGCAGTGTGAGGGACAAGAAAGTTTGTGAAATTTTTCACGATTTAGGTCTGCTTAATGATGGCAATTAGCTGTTCGATCAATACTATTGCGCTCGCGCGTGCTGAAAACGAGTTACAAACACCTGAACAACACTCAGAAGGGCTCATTTGCGGAAACATACGCCGGAACGAATAATGAACGCGAAGCCGCCTCAAAACTGCTCGTCTCGATCTTATGAGCGATGAACGTTCCAAATCCGGTTGCCTGCTCGGTTGCATTGGCGCGGTGATCGGCGGCTGGCTGGGCTACGAGGCTTTTTTCTGGATTGCCAAACAAGGATTTTACGCGTTGCCGTTGCCCGGTGCGTTGCTGGGCATTGGCTGCGGTTTGCTGGCGCGGAAACGGTTGATGCCGCGGGCGGTGCTCTGCGGGGTGGCTGCCGTGGCGCTGGGGTTGTATGTCGAATGGCGGTTCGAGCCTTTCATCGCGGACAAGAGTCTGGGTTATTTTGTAAGCCACATTCACCTGCTCAGACCTTACACACTGTTGATGGTTGCGCTCGGCGGCGTGTTTGGCTTTTGGTTCGCACTGGGATTGAAGGGAAAGAGAAAGACTGAATAGCTATGGCTTCACCGCCAGCGCCAAATGCCAGCCAGCACACTGCCGATCACCGAATGGAACACGCTGGAGATGGCGCAGGGGACTGGCGCCGTGGGCAGCGCCGGGAAATTCTTTTGTGCCAGCGCGACGCCCAAACCTGAATTTTGCATCCCGACTTCGATGGAGATGGTTCGGTTGACTGTTTTGCCGTAGCCCAGCAACCACGAAAAAAGGTAGCCGAGCAAAAATCCGCCGGCGTGCAAAAGAAACACGGCCAGCAGCAGTATCCCGCCGGACTTCATTATCGCCTTTGCGTTTTGCCCCACAATGCTCGCCACGATCAGCGCAATAGTGATTACCGATACCAGCGGAGCAATCGGCAAGACGGCTTTGACCAGACGCGGGAACAGATGATGCGCGGCCAGCCCCAGTAACACCGGCAACAGCACAATCTGGACGGTGTCGAGGAACAGTTTCCAGGCGTCCACGGCCACATATGCGCTGGCCAGCCACTTGGTCAGCAGCGGAGTCATGAACACGGCCCCGAAAGTCGAACAAGTCGTCATCAAGACCGATAACGCCACGTCGGCTTTGGCAATGTAGCAAACGACATTGGAAGCCGTGCCTCCTGGACAACACGCCACCAGGATCAGCCCGACGGCAAAGGGCGTTTCCAATTTCAGCAGTCGTGCCACGCCCCAGCCGAGAAACGGCATGATGAGATACTGCGCAACGAATCCGACGGCGATCGTGCGCGGCATTTTCAAGACGCGCTTGAAATCATCGAAGCTCAACGTAACGCCCATGCCGAGCATGATCACGGCAAGTCCCCAAACGATGAATGGTCCCTTGAACCAGTTAAACAAAGGCGGATGCACCAGGGCCAGCACGCCGCCCACCAAAACCCAAATCGGAAAAAGATTGGTGAAGAGATAAAGGATGCGATTCATTGGTGTCGGGCGCGATTGTTAAACAGGGCGGGCCGCCGCTACCAAGCTTTTTCGGTGGGAAATCCGGGTGCTTGCAATGCCACGCTTTATCGCAAAGCAAATGACGCAGGAAATTCCAAACACCAAACACCAAACACCAAATTCCAAATTCCAAATTCCAAATTCCAAATTCCAAACACCAAATTCCAAACACCAAAGAAACTCCAAATCCCAATCCTCAAACGGGAGCATCGTCGTTGAATGTGAACGCGGGATATGGCACTTACCTGTGCGGAATAAGTTAAAGCCAGCAGCTTTTGGGATTTGGTGCTTGGGATTTCTTTGGTGTTTGGTGTTTGGAATTTAGTTTCAATACCACTTCCGCAGCCGCACTTCGATGCCCAGATCGGTTCCCATCTGTCGTTTGAAGAAGGACGCATTCGTCACCGCGCCACTCTGGTCACGGTAATGATAGGGATAGACGACTTTTGGGCGGAAGGCGCGGACGGCATTGGTGGCGTCGTTGACCGTCATGGTGTACGGGATGTTCATGCAGACGAATGCGACGTCAATGTTCGATAACGCGCGCATTTCCGGAATATTTCCCGTGTCGCCACTCGCGTAGATGCGTTTGCCGCCGATGGTCAGAACGTAGCCGTTGCCGGTGCCCAGCGGATGGTTCGAGTTGTACGCAGGCACGGCTTCGATATCGATGCCCAGAACGTTCGTCGAGTCACCATTGCCGAGCGCGATGGCGATACTGCGCTGCGCGGCAGTCAGGCTGTTGGTGACTGTCCGCGGCACGATGATCACGGCGTTGGATCCCCGCACGGCGTCGATCGTGCTCGTGCTGAAGTGATCGGAGTGCGAATGGCTGATGAGGATCAAGTCCGCTTTGGGCAGGCCCGTGAACGGGCCGGCCGCAGCCACAACGTCGTTGTAAATCATTTTTCCGTTCCAGCTCATGATGAACGTGGCATGATTGAGCGGGCGGATAGTAACCTCGCCGTTGGTGGTTACCAAGTAATCGCCGGCCAAAATATTGGTGCCGCTCAATTGCTGTGCGCGATAGTATCGCTCCCGGAGATACGGCGCGGCAGAATCCGTGTGTTGGAGCGAGGTGGCGGTGCTGGCCGGCAGCGTGATGAGCGGATCCCACGCTGAAAGACCAGTGGAGATTTCGATGCGATAAAGCAGCCCGGTCGGCGCGCTGAGTTGCAGCCGCACTTCGTTGTTGGTGAGGTGTTGAATGGCAGAGATGCGAGGACCTTCTTGGGCGGCGAGGCACCCGACCAAAGACAGCCACCCGCTAATCAGGCAGAAAGATGGAGACAACGCGCTGCGCGCCCAACGAGAGACTTTCTCATCATGCGCGGTCCAGTTTAAGAATGATATGAGTCGCGTTTTCATGAACGGGTAAGCCGTGGATCTGCACTGGCCGAATTCGTGAGGGATCCGGTTATTTCTTCTTCGCGCTCAGATTGATCTCGAACTTCAGTTTCTGCGGTCGATAACAAACGGCTCCCTGGCAGGCTTGATAACTCAACTCGGCAGGTACCGTCAGCGGCAGGGCCGCGTCTTTGCCCAAAGTGATCGGCACCGAAATTTGAAACTGCTTTTCATAAACTGACAGCGGTTTGTCGAGGTCTTTGACTTTTTCCGATTTGCCTTGGGGATACTTGATGGGGCCCACCTTGACGCCAGCGGTCGGGTTCAAGGTCAACACGGTGGGAATGAAATTAGGCTCGGACGGCTTGTTCGAATGCGTGTGATAATCCTTTTCCACCGCCACCTCGATGACCGCTGTGACTTCGGCGGCCGGTTTTATCTCCCCTTTGATTTCCACGCTTTTGATGGAAGCCGCTTCGCCTTGTTTTTTCTGGGCATGAATCAACAACGGCACGAACAGGCAGATCGCGAGGGGAATAAAGCGTTTCATAATTCAAATCTTGTATGTAGTGGGGGCAGGCTTCCAGCCTGTCATTACGGGCATCTTGCCCGCGCTGAATCTGGGGCTGGAAGCCCCGACGACAGGCAGGATGCCCGCCCCACTACTCACTTCAGTCATTCACTTCACTTTCTTTTTCCATGGGCCATTGCGCCTGGACCAATCCTTTGTAACCGCCAATCAATGAAGAGACGTTGCGATAACCCATGCGTTGCGCCACGTCGGCCGTCAACACCGACCGGTACCCGCCGCCGCAATACATGATGAGTTCGGTATTCGGATCGGGGACCAGGCTCTCGATGTCGCGCTCTAAGACTCCCTTGCCCAGATGCCGGGCGCCGACCGCGTGACCGCTTTGCCATTCCTTGTCTTCCCGCACATCGAGCAAAATGGTTTGCGGATTTTGTTTCAGTCGAGCTCGCGCTTCCTCCAAGGAAATCTCTTTCACCCTGGGCCGCGCTTCATTGACGACTTTTAGGAATGCTGGCGAATGAACCATGGCGAAACGATAAGTGCCCGTTCGTTTGGTCAAATGGATTTCCAGCGCACCGCCGCCTCAACGCAAATCCCTGCAAGCCCACAGTTGCAGCCGCCGGGTCACTCGCCCGCGATGCTCGAGCGGAAACATTCCCAGGTTGGTGATCGAGTTGAATTCTTTCACGACTTCGGCGGACGGTGAAGTCGGCTTGTCATTCTCCCCCACCAGGATGGCGTTCATGCCTTTGAGCTTCTCCCGATACCGGTATTCCGGCCAAAAGAACAGTTGGTTCTTCGCGTGAGCGGCGGTTTGGTAATAGGCGAGTGGCGAACCGGACAACACGCCGCGTTTCGCCTCCGAATGGTAGAAACTGATGATGCCGGTCAGCCCGTAATGATCGCAGATAATGAACACCGGTTTGCCTTCGGCGGCGAGTTTCTGCCGCTCGGCCGCGACGGTTTTCACTACTTCGCGCCAGCCTTGCACGCGGCGCAACGGGTCCATACGCGGCGGCACAGGGCGGCCGGTGATTTTCTCGATCGTTTCGGGAAACAACGCCAGCACCACTGCGATCAAACCAGTGACCAAGCCGGTCTTGAACCAAACCTGGACGGCACGCTCCCCTTGACGCCAGCGCTGTTCCCAATAAACCACCATCAGACAGAACATGGGAAGGATAGCCGCTGCGATCCAATTGGGTTGAATAGGCGACCGGATCGTGTAGAGCAAATACACCGCGTAAACAGGCGTGCCCATGCTAAACAGATACACCGCCAATTGCGTGCGCATGAATTTCCAGAACCCAATGCAAGCCCACATCGACGCGACCCAAAAGACCGGATGCATCAAACCTCCGGTCGTGCCCAGGAAACCCAGCAGATAGTTGAAGCTAAACTTCCAGGCGTGGTTAAGATTTGCGTTGCCCGCGACGTGTTCCACCGTGACCCATCCGTGCTGCGAGTTCCAAATCAGCACTGGCAACGTGCAGAGTAAATTCACCAACAACGCCAGCCAAATGCCGGGCCGGCGAAGTTGCCCACGAGCCGCCGGCGACGCGATGAAAAAAACCGCCCAGCAAATCCAGAGCATGAGCGCAGTGTATTTGCTCAGAAACGCCAGCCCGCTCCACAATCCCACCCAAAGCCAGTCGCGTGTTCTGGCCTCCGGTTGAATCGCCCGCCAACCGGCGAGCATCGCCGCGGTCCAGAACAACACGAGCAGCGGATCAATCGTCAGCAGCGTCGAACCGACGGCGATAAACGGCGTCACGCCGCAAATCGCCATCAGGACTACGCCAGCCCGCGCATTCACCTCGCGCGCAAAAAATCGCAGTAACAACGCACTCGCTAGCGCCGAACAAAACGGCGAGAAAAAGCGAACGCCGAGTTCAGTATCACCGAACAAGTGGGTGCCCAGCCATTGCGCGTACGCGATCATCAGCGGCTTGCTATAATAGGACAGCGCCAGATGTTTCGACCACAGCCATTGGTAAGCCTCGTCTTTGCTCAACTCAATCTTTCCACTGGCGATGTAGGCGAGCCGAAATAGAAACAGCACCGCAATGATTCCATAGCCCAGCCGAAGCCATTGCTGATCGCGTGGTAAATCGCCGGGCGCGCGGGACGACGTTGTATTCACGAGTGAACGTAGAATGTAGAAGGTAAAAGGCAGAAGCAAATGGCTTATTCTTGTTTCTTCCTTTTGCCTTCTGCATTCTTCCTTCAGAAATGGACGCGCCCACGCTCAGTGTTGTTGTTCCCTGCCATGATGAGGAGGGCAACCTTCCGAAACTGACCGCCGCCATTCGCAACGCGCTTGAGCCGCTCCGGCTGGCCTACGAAATCATCGTCACCGACGATTGCAGCCGGGACAATTCCTGGAAAATCCTCCAACAACTCGCTGCCGCCGATTCGCGCATCCGCGCTCAGCGATTTGCCCGCCCTTACGGACAGTCCGCCGCGCTTTGGGCCGGCATCAAAGCCGCGCGCGGACAGTTCATTGTCACCCTGGACGCGGACCTTCAAAACGACCCGAAGGAATTGCCGCGATTTTGCGAGGGTTTGAAGTCGTTCGATTGCGTTTGCGGCAGCCGTACAGCAGCGCGACGGCAGGCCTATGGTTTGGTGCGAGTCATTTCCTCTCAGATCGCCAATGGCGTGCGCAATTTCGTTTCCGGCGAAAACATCAGCGACTCCGGCTGCAATTTCCGCGCGTTCAAAAAAGAATGCGTCGCGAACCTGAAATTTTTTAACGGCATGCACCGATTCCTGCCGACCTTGATCAAGCTGGAAGGATTCTCCGTCACAGAAATCCCGGTGACGGTCAACCCGCGCATGGCAGGAAAAAGCAAATACGGCGTGTGGAATCGTCTGCGGGTTACGATTTATGATTTGCTGATCGTATGTTGGATGAAAAAGCGAATGATCCGCTATCAGGTCGTGGAAAAAGTGAACTAGTAGCGCTCTCTCAATGACTCTATGGAAATCAAAAATCTGAACTCCCTTCCCGCGTTCATCACCAAAGATGGCTCTGAAATCCGCGAACTGCTGGCCTATCGCAACTCGGCCATCCGCAATCAAAGTCTCGCGCAGGCGCGGTTGCCCGTTGGGAGCAGCACGCAGGAACATTACCACTCAAAAACGGAAGAAATTTATTTCATCACCACCGGAACGGGGCAAATGCGAATTGAAAATGAAATGCAGGAAGTGAAGGCCGGCGATGCCATCGCCATTCCGCCGGGCAAAAGGCACAAGTTGTGGAACACCGGGAACGAGACGCTCACCTTGCTTTGCTGTTGCGCGCCGGCTTACGAACACAGCGACACATTCATCACTGAGAGCGTCCCTGAAACTATGCGATTCCGGGGCCGTTAGCACCGCCCTGCGCTTTTACCGCGCGGTTCCAGAGCGCAAGAGTCGATCGGAAATGCTTGATCAGAGCAAGAAGCTCGCTGCTCACTCAACGTGATTCTTATTTGGACTTAGCCTGCGTCTTAGGTAAAGTCTCATTGTATGAACGCCACCGTCGAGAACTCGGAAGCCGCAATTTGGAATCGCGTGGTCGATCCTGAAGCGGGTGATCTCGCACGCGAGGCTGCGGAATCATTGCTGCGAATCCACCTGCCGGAATCAGATCAGCAGCGGGTGAATGAGTTGGCCGAAAAGGCGCGCCAAGGCGCTCTCATCGCCAGCGAAGAAGCGGAGTTGGAGAACTATCGCCACGTAGGTCGCCTTCTGGAACTGCTGAAATCCAAAGCCCGACAGTCTCTGAAGCACTTGGGCAACCCGGTCTGAAGTGAAACGCCCCAGTCCAGCGGTTGAGGCGTTCGTTAAACAGCGCGCCCACGCCCGGTGTGAGTATTGTCAGTTGCCGGAAGGCTGTTCCGAGCTTCCCTTTCAGATCGATCACGTTGTGGCTCGGAAGCACGGCGGCGCGACCGGTGCCGAGAACCTCGCCTACGCTTGTCTTTATTGTAACAGTTACAAAGGCCCGAACCTGGCCGGCGTGGACCCGCTGACCGGCGAGGTCGTGCGCGTCGTGCGCCTGTTCAATCCACGGACGGACAAATGGGCGGACCACTTTGACTGGCGCGGGGCATGGTTGAATGGAATTTCACCGCCAGGCCGCGCCACCGTCCACGTTCTTAGAATGAATGAGCCCGAGGCGGTCCTCGTTCGAGAAAACCTCATCCATGAAGGTAAATTCTGAATGGTCTAGCAGAATCGATTGCGAAACAAACTCGGATCAAACCGCGGCTGCCCTTGCGTGATCAGATCAGCCAGCACTTCACCAATCGCGCTGGAGAACTTGAACCCGTGTCCTGAGCAAGGGCTGGCGATCAGCACTTGCGGATGGCTGGGATGATGGTCGATCAGAAAGTGTCCGTCCGGCGTGTTCGTGTAAAGGCACACAGTTGCGTTCCGCAAAAGCCCATCCGCCGCCTTCGGGAGAAATTTGCGAAGGATGATGTTTCGCATCGCCGCGACTTCTTCGGGCTTCACTTCGCGACAAGCGTTGTCGGGTGCGGTGATTTCTCCTTCGTGATGCCGCGCGATCTTCACGCCTGTGCCCAAATCCGGAAAGCCGTAAAAGAATCTGCCGGCAGTCCATTCCCAAAGATGAATCGGACAACGAGAGGGATGAAAAAGATTTCTCTCGGCGCCTGGCTCAAACCAAAAAAGCATTTGCCGCTCGACGGTCAACGGCAATTTCAAGTCCGGCACCAGCGAAGTGAGCCAAGCCCCGGCGGAAAGCACCAAGTACGTGGCGGATAATTCAGCTTTCGCGGTGAACACGCTCACGCCGTCGCCGTTCGGCTGCCACTTCACGACCGGTGCGTCGGCCAACAAAGTGGCTCCGTGCTGGCGTGCGAGCGATAGATGCGCTTCGATGCACCTTTCCGGAAAAAGAATCCCCGCACGCGGTTCCCATACTGCGACCATTTCCTCGGCCGGTTGGAGACCCGGAAAGCGCCGACGCACTTCCGCGCTGGAAAGCATTTCGTGCTGCAAATGATGTTGTTCGGCGCTCCGCTTGGCGCCGCCAACCACCACTCCTTCGGCGCGACCAATCATCAGGCCTCCCGTTTGCACGAAAAGCCTTTGACCGGATGCTCTCTCCAAGTCAGCCCACAGTTCATACGCGCGTTGAACCAGCGGCACATAAAGCGGATGTTCGAAGTAAGCTTCGCGGATGATCCGCGTCTCGCCGTGCGAGGAGCCAAAAGTGTGCGGCGGACTGAAGCGATCCAAGCCAAGGACGCGCTTTCCTTGTTTGGCCAGGTGGTAAGCAGTGGCGCTTCCCATCGCGCCCAAACCAACGATAATGACGTCAAAATTCTCCGGCATGGCGGCAGCATGGGAAAGCCCTCAGGAGAATCAAGGCGAACGTCGGCGCGTTCCGAGTGACCGGGTTAAACAAGTTACATAGTTACCTGAGGCGCCCGCTTCCGTGTAACCTTGTAACTCATGTAACTTATTTAACTGGGCAAATGCAAATGCATTGCCCCGGTCGCCCCAAGTGAATACTGTTTGACTCATGCAAGTACCAGAAACATTCCAAGCACCGCCGCGCTTGCTGATGGGACCTGGCCCCAGCAACGTCGCGCCGTCCGTCTTGAAAGCGATGGCCATGCCGCTGGTCGGACATCTCGATCCAGTCTTCATCAAAATGATGGAGGAGATCAAAACCATGCTGCGCGCCGTTTTCCAAACGCAAAATCTCATGACCTTTCCGGTCAGCGGCACGGGCAGCGCCGGCATGGAGTTTTGTTTCGTGAACCTGATCGAGCCGGGCGATGAAGTGTTGATCGGCGTCAACGGCGTGTTCGGCACGCGCATGTGCGACGTCGCCGAGCGCTGCGGCGCGAAAGTGACGAAAGTCGAAGCACCCTGGGGCCGCATCATCGAAGCGCAACAAATCGCCGACGCACTCAAAGAATCTCGTCCAAAGCTCGTCGCGATTGTTCATGCTGAGACCTCGACCGGCGCGTGGACTCCCGTGGAAGAAATCTCGCGGCTGGCCCACGACGCGGGCGCGCTTTTATTGCTCGACACCGTAACGTCACTCGCCGGTTGTCCGGTGAAGATCGACGAATGGCAGGTCGATGCTGTGTACAGCGGCACGCAAAAGTGTTTGAGCTGTCCCCCGGGATTATCTCCCGTGTCGCTGAGCCCACGCGCGATGGAAGCGGCAACGCGCCGCAAAACCAAAGTGCAAAGCTGGTATCTCGACGTGAACATGCTCGCGGCGTATTGGGGGCAGGAGCGCGTGTATCATCATACCGCGCCGATCAGCATGAACTACGCTTTGCACGAGGCGCTGCGATTGGTGTTGGAAGAAGGATTGGAAAACCGCTGGCGCCGGCACGAGCGGAACCATCTCGCGCTTAAATCCGGGCTGGAAGCTACGGGTCTCGTGCTCGCTGGCCAGGAGGGGCATCGCTTGTGGCCATTGAACGCCGTGCAGGTTCCCAACGGAGTCGATGAGGCCGTGGTGCGGAAAAAATTGCTGAACGATTTCAACATCGAAATCGGCGCCGGTCTAGGCCCGCTCAAAGGCAAAATCTGGCGTGTCGGTTTGATGGGCGAAACCTCCAGCCTGCCCAACGTCAAAGCGTTCCTGTCGGCGCTCGGACAAATCCTGAACGAGTCGGGACGCAAAACGAATGCGGAAGCAACGTCGGCCGCAGCCGCGGCTTAATTCTTCATCCGCGGATTCGCTCGCTTCAAGCTGCGCCGCATCGGCCTCAATTCTTGTTCAGATTCACATTGATGGTCACTGGAATATTCACCTTCGGCTGGTTTGGCTGGTCGGTCTCGAAGGTGAGCGTACCCGCGACGCTGGCCTGGGGAATTTCGTTGAGCCTGGCGACCAGCTCGTATTGTTTCCCGTTTTCCAACGGCTTTAATTCGGCGGAAAGTTCTTTCAGAGAACTCGTCAGATTGCTGAGGGCTACTAATCTTCCCGGGGTGGTGGAGGTGATCATGAGCCGCTGTCTGGCATATCCGTCTTGAAGTTTGCCATTCACGAGTGCGTTTGGAAAAATCGAAAAGTACAGCATGTCCGGGTGGCACGCCACGTCGCCAACCAAGCGACCCGAAACAGGAATGGTGAACGCTGGCTGATTCGTGTCACTGGAATAGACGCGCACCGTTTCATAAAAGCGGGCAGGCGCGCCGGTCGGTTTCAACTCGATGGAGATCCGGGACGATTCAGCGGTTTTGCCTGGTTCAATCTTAGCCTGAATCCAGGGCTTGGAGGTTTCGGCCCTGGCGAGAACGAGATTCTTGTTGTCAGTGCGAGTCACCACCACGGCGAAATTGGTGGTGGAGTCCAAGCGAAGATTATCCAAGTAGAAGTTGGGCGGCGTGATCTCGAAAATCGGAATGTATTCGGCCTGAATCGTCAAATCGACTTTCGGATTCTTCGGATCGTTGGAGGCAACGGTGATATGCTTTTGGAGTGCTGCGCGGTTGGGGCCGACCTTAAGAGTAAACGTCAACTCTCCTTTCTCACCAGGCTGCAAGAGGTTGGTTTTGAGGTTAGCCACTGTGCAACCGCACTGGGTGACGGGCTTTTCGAGTTTGAGGATGGCGTCTCCAACATTTTGAAAGACAAAAGCGCCGCCGACCTGATGAACCTCGGAAGTTTTCCCGACGTCGTAAACCGTTTTATCAAACTGAATTTTTGGAGCGCTATCGGCCCACGCCCAATTGCCAGCCGCCCCTGCGCAAACGAGAATTGTTAAGACTGCCTGTTTCATAATGTTAAGAGTTCCTTTCCTATCGTTGTTTTTCATTGCTTGCAAATTTGCGGCAATCACTGCCCCGCGAGTTTGATCCCCTCCGAGATACCAGCCCAGCCGCAAGGGCGCCAGACGCAGTCGCCCGCGTCGTAATCGACGAATGACTTGGATTCGCTGAGGGCAATTTCTCCCTGGTCGTCCTTTTCGTTCCAGCCGACCGAGTAGAGCACGAACTGGCCATCGTAGGTCCGTCGATACTTGAGCGGCTCGCCGTTAATCACGTCCGCCGGAATGCTCGCGATGAAGCGAGGGACCAGACTGCCGAGTTTTTCGGGATACTGATCTTCGGCAATTCGGTAACGCTCCAGCGCGCACGCCAACATCGCTAGATCGGTCACGGTTTGGCCGTGGGCGAACTTGGGCGCGACGTTCGCGAGGGCGGGAAAAAACAAGCGAGCCAGGCGATTGAAAACTCCGGGCTGCGCAAGCTCGGGCGACTCGACCGCCTCTTTGCACAGGCCGACATAAACTCTGTGCCGGGCGGCATCGATGGCCGGCAAGGTCTTCTCCGCGTAAATCTTATTGAGCAAAAGTTGATTTTGGTAAATCCATCCGCGCGGAGCGATCTTCGCGATCAGTGCCAGCGTGTGGTCGGGTTCGGTGCGAGAAAAATGAACGTCTCGTCCGACCAGGTTTGGTGTGGAAAAATTTCCAGCGCGAAGGCGAACGGCCAGTTGGTTGCCAAAAGCTCGTTCACCGCGCATGGTTTTGCCGTAGTCTTCAAAGAGTTGGATCGACGCCAGCCTGGTTTGCAACTGCTCGAGTTGCGGAGCGGTCCATTGATGCTTGGCCAAGCCTTCCCAAACGGGTTGCATGGCGGTTTCGAGGATGCGGTTCCGCACGAGTTGCGAAATAAGCAACGGCTCAGATTTGACCGATTCCGCCAGGTAAAAAACAAGTTCAAGGTCCGCGAGCGCGCCCGTGGTTTGTTCGGTGGCAAGGTAAGCTACCGCCCGGATGAGCAGCACGTCAGACAAATGCTTTAACACCGCCAGGTGAACTGCCAGCGCGGAATCACCTTCGTCGTAGTGAACGGGAAACACCGAGTAAGGGAGGGTGCTGGCCCGGCGCAGCTCAGTGAAAACGGAGTCATATTTGCTGAGCGCAGTCAAAATATCGCGTGCCGGTCCTTGCGATTGCGTCGTGGAAGGAAAATTCGTGCTGGCGCGGTATTGCGTTTGCAGTTCGGTCAAGTCGGTGAAAGCGCCCCGTGCCCAAATCTGCCAATAAGGGAGGTTCTTGCCCGCCGTCGAATGCACCACACCGATCTCCTGTGCCCGGGCGACAGCGTTGGAATCTCGCCAGATCACCCAACTCGGTTGGCCAGCGTATTGGTAGTCCAGCAGCGGCGCCAGGAACGGCGTCATGGCGAAGTTTTTTTCTGGCGGCACCGGCTTGGGAATGACCGCCTGGGCATCAAACCCTTCTCCTCTCGCTTCCCACGCGGACTTGAATTTCTCCCACGCCTGTTTGCCGCGCCAATCCTCCACGGCATAAAACAAAGACGTTAACGTCACCAGGCAAACCAGACAAAAAAGTGAAATGCGAAACGTCCGCCTGTTGAGCAGCGCCCGAAGGATGCCTCTTGGCAGGGTGAATTGCTCCGTTTCGCTGGAGTCAGAAGAGGGTTGCATGGTGCAAATTCAAGCGGAAGTGTTTTGGGATTTCTTCTCCCCGCGAGGCCGAGGCAAAGAAGGTTTTGGGGATTCAACCGCTGCTGAGGAGTTGATCAGGTCCGCGAGGAGACTCTGTTGT
>Ga0134124_10002588_pt1 | contig 14614 bp, 16 predicted proteins | sample KB304_FD_96880 | JGI IMG/M metagenome (GOLD analysis project Ga0134124, IMG submission 96880) | Terrestrial soil microbial communities without Nitrogen fertilizer from Kellogg Biological Station, Michigan, USA - KB3-0-4 | ecosystem: Environmental > Terrestrial > Soil > Unclassified ... | reverse complement strand
CGCAAAGCCTTCGACGCTGCTCTCAAGCGGGAGCTTCACGAGGCGATTCAGGAAACAAAGCGGATGTGCAGCCAGATCAAGGAGCCGGCGGATCTGTGGGACTTGGAACACTACCTGACTCAACGCCGCAAAGAGATTGACTACAAGTACGACTACCGGTACTCGCGCCTCACGCACCTCTTCGGGAGACTCTTGCAAGAAGGCCGACTCAGCGAGGAAGAACTGAGCGGCCTGCGGGAAGACAAGCTGAAATCTATCCGTTCTTACGCCAAATTCTTGGCGGAGACGGAGGCGGCATGACCTTGGTTTTTGAGCGCTATCGGGCTCTTGCAGCGGCGCTGACGTATAAGCAGGCACGCTGCCAGCCGCCGAACTTCATGGGCTGAGCGGGTCACATAACGATGTTACGGTCGTCCTTTTCTGAAACCGCCACAACCAGGATGGTGGCATCGTCTTCGAATCCGCCGGTGCAGAACTCCGTAACCTGTTCGAGCAGGCCACGGCGGAGCGCCTCCGCCGACAATTGACGCGTGCAGCGAGACAGCTCAGCCACGCGCTCTTCTCCAAACTCTTCTCCCTCTCCATCTACAGCCTCGCTGAGCCCATCCGTGAACATGACGAGGCGGTCTCCAGGCCGTAGCTCAATTTCGCCCTCTTCATAACTGCCCTCCTGGAAAATACCCAGGATCACTCCTCCCGCTTCCAGCCGAACTTGGGCCCCGTCTCTCCGCGTCAGAATCGGCGCGTTGTGGCCGGCGTTGGCGTATCGGAGAGTCTTGTCGTCCACATCAAGCAGGCCATAAAACAGAGTGATGAACTTGGCTTCGGTAGTATTACGGCACATCACGCGGTTAACCTTTTCTACCAATTCCTTAGGAGAGATGTCCTCGGAAGCTAGCGCCTTGACCACCGCCTGCAGGTTGGACATGAGCAGAGCAGCTGGCATTCCCTTGCCGGAGACATCCGCGATGCAAAGGCCTACTCGCCTTTCGCTAAAATCAAACACATCAAAATAATCGCCGCCGACGATGCGCGCCGGGCGCCAACTACCCGAAATCTCTACGCCTGGAATCTGCGGAATCTGCTTCGGCATCAGCCCCTGCTGGACTTCTCTGGCTTCCTCGTACTCCTGTGCCTGTTTGCGCAGATGCGGGTTAATACCGAACTGCTGGGCGTATTCCGCGTTCAGCCTGGGCCAACCGAACTTCATCGCCTCACCAGCAACGATGCGGCCGATGGGAGTTCCGCTGAGAAGGCGATCCAGAACGTCGAAACAAATGTGCCACCCGGCAGCACCCATTGCGATGTAGCGGCGATCGATGCTGTGCCACAGCGTCAGGCGCGTGCCGCCACCAAGGGCTTCGAGTTCCCACCGGATATCGTGGTACTCAAGCATCTTGGGAGCGTCAGCTCGCATCACTCTTGTTTCGGAAATCCGCGAGGTTCCCGACCAGGTGAGCTTTACCGTGCTTCCAACCGTACCCAGACTCCCGTCGGCTTCAAAGGGCGCCCACTGGCGCAGATGCGCTGGGTCGGTAAGCGCCTGCCAGACTTTTTCCGGCGAGTGGCGCAGCTCGCGGACGAGAATGAGCGTCCACTTCTCTCCGTCCTTACGTACCTGGGCCCCGCTGGCCAGACCCGGTGTGTACTGCTCGCGATCGTTCATCTATCTTCTCCCTGCGTCTGGCCCTAGGAGCGCATCAGCTGCACGATCTGAATGAGATTGCCGCAGGTGTCTTTCAGCATTGCGATCTTGGAGGCAGTCACATCCGTGGGTGGCATTGTGAACTCGGCGCCACGCGCTTTCATACGCTCGTAATCGGCCTGCAAGTCGTTGGTGTAGAACATGGCCGCGGGCTGGCCTTGCTGAAACATGGCCTGCTGGTAGGCTTTGGCCGCCGGGTTGTTGTTGAGCGCCAGCTGCAGCTCCGTGCCGTCCGGCTCCTCAGGTGAGGCCACCGTGAGCCAGCGGAACGGCCCCTGGCTGAAGTCGGACTTCTTCACGAAGCCCAGCACTTCGGTAGAGAAGCGCAGGGCCTTCTCCTGGTCGTCGACGTACACGCTGGTCAGTTTGATCTTCATTTCGTCTCTCCTTTGTCACGTTTGCAGTTTGGGCCGCGTCTTCTTTTTTATCTTCTTTTTCGTTGGCGTTGATTGATCCATCCGGTCGAGGTGGCGTTCGAGAGCATCCACGTGAGCTGACCAGAACCGGCGGAACGGAGCCAGCCACATATCCACCTCCTGGAGTGGTTCAGGTTTCAGCCGGTAGAGACGGCGCTGTGCGTCCACCGTGGATTCCACGAAGCCGGCCTCGCGTAGCACTCGCAAGTGCTTGGACACGGTCGTCTGCGGCATGCCAAGTTGGCGCTCGATCGCTCCAACCGACTGTTGTGACGAGACCAGGACGCTCAATATTGCACGGCGGTTCGGTTCCGCGATGATGTCGAAGACAGATTCCACCCTTTTGATATACTCCAGAGAGCATATACTTGTCAAGGTATATAACGGAGCCAGGTAAGCTTTACTTCGGCTATTCCCGCACGCAAGACCAGATCGAGCGAATCGCCCAAGTCCAGTCCGGCGGTTAATTTCTGCTCGGAGATTTTCTGCTTTGCTTTGCCGCTGCGGTGCTTACCTTCTTCATTGCCGGTCTCCTTTTATCTGTGCTTCGAGCACCTCGATAACTTGGGAGCGTCCCGCTGCCGGTTTAGAAATTCTCGATCATCCACATGTTGCCGCTGAACTCTGCTCCAAGAATGGCCAAATGCCGGCCCTCCGGAGACGGTACGCCCCAGGTTAGGTAGCTGGATTCTTGTCGCCATAAGGGGTGTGCCTTGCCATTCAGATCCACGAACAACAGAGTTGATCCTAATCCTGTCGTGGTGCTGGAGAAAAAACCTCTGCCGTCAACAGACCAATCGAAGGTATCCAAACTGTTCCACCCCGCTACGGTGAGGTCACGCACCGGGGATCCGTCCAGGGGAAGCAGGTATACGTGATTGCCTCCGCTCTTGGTGATCCCGATTCGCGCGCCGTCCGGCGATAGACTCCAGCCGTAGTCTGCGTTCGGGTCAGTCCCAAACCTGGCTAGTTCCTGCCCTTTCCCGCGAATCGGGTCGAATGCAGTGAACACAAGCTCCTTGCGGTCAGGCGTCTGCTCTGCAAAAGCGCACAGCGTTGAAGGAGAACGAGCGCACCAAGGCCCAGATTCTAGCAAGCGGGCGGTCAAAACCAATTCGGCTGGGCCACCGGTGACCGGAATGCGCATGAGCCGCACCGTAGGTCTGATGTAGTACTGGGTGTGCGCGGAATTGGCGTTCTCTTTCGAATCAATGGAGTAGAGCATCCATTTGCCATCCGGGCTGGTACGGCCGCCAAGGGGGACATCCGAGATCACAAGTGTCTCTGCAGAGTCTCGATTCAACTCTTGCTTATAGATCCCCCAATGGCCATTGCGATCTGAGGAGAAAATAACAGCCTTGCTGTCAGACGTCCATGCGGTAGGCATGTTATAAGCCTCGCTCAGGGTAAGTTTTTGAGGTGGAGTTAGTTTCGTATTCCCGTCTTGCAGTTCACCGATGAGTACGTTGACATGGACCGACGATTTTTGAAAGACAAGTCGCTTTCCGTAGGAGGTTGCGCTCAGATGATCTACATTAGATCCTGCCCAATTCGTCAGCCGGCGAGGTTGTTCGACAGGAGCCCCGGTAACTGCATTGACTTGAACCTCCCACAGGTTGCAGTTATCTGACACTGTCGCCCCGCCTTCGCCGAGGGAGTAAGCCACGCGGCCATCCGGCAACCAATAGAAATCATGCAACGGAGAAGAACTGGTTAAAAGGACCGTAGGCGGCCCACGAGTAGGATCTATGGTTTCTATCGACTCTTCAAATCTGTCATTCACTTGATGGAACTTGAGATACCCAACACGCATACCATCTGGCGACCATGCAACACGGGCGAAACCGCTGTTCTCGTCGTTCGTGGCGAATAGCTTCCGCGCCTGTTCTCCTTCCTTTGTCATCAGCCAAATCTCACGTGATCCAACCAGGCCCGGAACAGCGGTAAACGCAATTTGTGAGCCGTCCGGCGATACCGACCATGCAGTAGCGTCATCCCGGATTTTTCTTGGAGCTCGTCCTAATAAGGAAACCATCCAGATGCTGGTACTTCCGCCGGGGACCGTTGCATTTGCCAGGAAGCTCGTACCGTCGGGAAGCCAAGAGGCAATTGTCCAGGCGGCATTGGCATCCAGCGACTCCGGCTGGGAAACGGTCTGCCTATCTCCGTTAGCAACCAATTGCACATGCATTCCCAATGGATCCGCATAGGCCAGGTATTTTCCGTCCGGAGAAATTGCACCGCTGGTGACTGCGTTGCCAACGGAACTGCTGGTGAGCTGTTTCTGCTTTAGGATTTTCGGGGGGAGCGGGCCAGTCCTCGACACCGACCACAAGACTAAAGCCGCCAACACCACGGACGCAGCCAGAGCAGACCAAGGAAATCGCAACCACCGTGAGATCTGTGACGCTGGCGGCCCGGCTTGCGCCGTCAGCGTCTGCCCCGAACCGTTCACTGACCCGATGAAGCGATAGCCATGACGCGGCAGGGTTTCGATGAAATGAGGGCTCTCGGCGTCGTCATCGAGCGCTGCCCGCAGCCTCTTCATGGCGTTGTTTAGTCCCTGCTCGAAGTCCACAAAAGTGTCGGTCGGCCACAGCTTTTTCTGCAATTCTTCCCTGGTGATGGTTTCGCCTGGGCGCTGGAGGAGCATAAACAGGATCTCCACCGGCTGGCCCTGCAGCCTGATCTTCATACCCTTTTTGCGGAGTTCCCCAGCTCGAGGATCGAGCTCGAACACGCCAAAACGGAGGGTTGGCGGAACTGAACTGGAAGTGTTCACAGCTACTCCCAAGCGACTAGAGTGTACCACTCCAGAAGTTGCCTCTCGCAAGATTCAATCCCTCGGTCCGAAGATCAAGAAAGGTCGGGAGTCCGCTTCGGAACAGGCTTGACTCGGCGACCAATCTGTCACAGCCTACACGCTCCTCTGCGTATTCACTTCTTTCCCCCGTCAGGGAGTCCTGGATTCTCCCTCTTGAGAACCTCAAGGCTTGCCAGAGCGGATTCGATGACATGTCTGCGGTTTCTGCGGCTTCGACTCGCACCAAAAGGTCTTGAAAATTCGTCTCCCACATCACTGCAGCGTATTCATTCTGCCAGTGTGGATAAAGAATTTCGGAAGACAGTGGGTCGAATGGGCTGGTTGGCTCCTTTGAATTGGCCATTTGCCGCCAAGTGTACTGGGGCTGTGTCTGCATAGTCGGCTCGCCAGCGTACGAACGGCCTGGACAATCCCGTATTTGCAATTACTTCAACGTACCGATCCAAAAGCAACTGCGCTCGTCAATCCTGTCGGCACCATCAAACAGGGGAGATGTCGGGTGTAGACGAGATCGCAAGGAGGCACGCGAGGCGCAAGGGGTGAAGGATCACAGGTGATTTTGGCGCGCGTGGGCCTTGCGTTCACAGCAACTGCCGTTACCAGTATCTCGAAGCGAGCTCGGGTCCGCGTATATCCCTACGAAGCCACCCATCCTATTCCGCCATTCTGATTGCTCATATCTTCGCGGGGACCTTAAGGTTGCTGTCGGGAACCGCGGCAATGTCTTTCCGGAAAGGTTCCCCCCGCCATATGCTGGCGGGAAAAATCTTTGTCGCATCCATGCTCACCATGGCCGTCCTCAATGTACGAGACCTCTGCTGATTGTGTCGAGATCGGAGAGCACTTCAAGCGGAATCTGCAGAGTCGCAGCTTGAAGATTCTCGCGAAGATGCCTCAGGGAAGATGTTCCCGGAATCAACAGAATGTTGGGAGAGCGCTGGAGAAGCCAAGCAAGCGCAATCTGCATCGGCGTGGCGCGGAGCGACGCTGCGGCCGCGTTGAGTGCCGACGACTGCAACGGACTAAAGCCTCCCAGCGGGAAAAACGGAACGTAGGCTACGCCTTGCGAGGCAAGGTCAGCGATGAAGCCCTCATCTTTCCTGTTTGCCACATTGTAGAAGTTCTGAACGCACACTATCTCTGTCATGGTTTGAGCCTCAGCCAACTGCCCGGGAGTAATGTTGCTCAGGCCGATATGACGGATCAATCCCTGACGCTTGAATTCGGCGAGCACGGTCAGAGGTTCCTCGATCGATCCTTCTGACGGTTCCGTGAACCCTCCAACGCGGAGATTCACGACGTCGAGAGCGTCGAGGCCAAGATTTCTAAGATTGTCATGAATGCCATCGACGAGTTCCTGGCGCGAAAGGGCAGGAATCCAGGACTTGTCTTCACCCCGGCGGGCACCGACCTTGGTGACGATCACGAGATCTTTGGGGTAAGGATGAAGCGCCCGCTTGATAAGCTGATTGGTGATATGAGGACCGTAGTAGTCGCTGGTATCGATGTGGTTCACACCAGAATGAACGGCCTCGCGCAAAACAGCGATTGCAGCGTCAACGTCACGGGGTGGTCCCCACACCTCCGGACCAGCGAGTTGCATTGCGCCGTACCCGATGCGGTCTATGGTTATCGATGTGCCTGGCAACGAAAAGCTACCGGCGAGATGAGTCTGTTTAATCATTCCGTTTTCTCCTAATCTTGTTGATTTCATCGTAATAAGAAAAACTAGAACGATTCTCCGACCAGTTCTTCGCTTTTCTTCCAGAGTGCTTCAGCACTGTGTGAGTCGAGTGCATATCCGCGTACCCCTTCGCTGACGGCTGTGATCGGCGCGTCGTCCGGCACGATATGGCCCACGTGGCAATTTTCGCAATATTGCCCACCGATCTCGTCAACCGGGGCAACCACAGCCGCCCACACCGAAGTCGCGGCTCCCTGGGGAATGGACTTCCATTGGAAGGGCCCCCTGCCCTGGGCGGCGAGCTGCTGATTGATCTCTTCGACTACTTTTTCGAGCCTGCCGGATTCCACGTAACGACCTAACTCCGTCCGAATGCCTCCGGGATGCACAGCCGCAGCGCGAATGCCCCGATCCCGGTGACGTTTGTCGAATGCAACCGCGAACAGGATATTCGCCGTTTTGGATCGGCCATAGGCACCGAAAGGCTCATAGGGCGTATGCTCAAAGTTGGGATCGTCCAAGTCCACGTTCGAGTAGCGATGACCGGAAGAAGACAAGTTGATGAGCCGCCCGCCGTTGCGTATAAGCGACGCAATCCGGTTGACCAGAACAAAGTGGCCCAGGTGATTCGTCCCGAACTGCGTTTCGAAGCCATCGGCGGTGTGACCGAACGGTGTGGCCATCACTCCTGCATTTGCAATCACCACGTCGAACGCTTCACCTTTTGCCAGCAGTCCGTCGGCGCAGACACGCACGCTTTTCAGCTTGGCAAGGTCGAGTTCAACGAGTTCAAACGTTCCGTCATTGGCCGCGGCGTTCTGTCGCACCTCCCCGGTTGCGGCTTTGGCTTTGGTCAAATCCCGTGCCGTGCCTACAACCCAAGCGCCGTGGGCGGCCAGGGAGCGCGCCGTTTCCACGCCGAGCCCGGCCGAAACACCCGTTACGAGAATCCGTTTCCCCTTCAGATTCACGCCGGACAAAACGTCGTCTGCGGTCGAAGTTGCTCCAAATGAAATTGTCTCAAGTATGTTCGTCATTTTCTACCCTCCTTGTTTTGACACTCCTCAATAACCGTTCACTGTCGCTCACCCGTTAGCCAGGCGCAGCCACGAGGTCCGCGGTTTGTTGGAAATAGTGCGCCGCGTTCAGATCGGCAATGAGCCCCGGCTGAACCGGTCGCCATCCCAGCCCTTCCTGGGTCAGCGCGCTGGAAGCCGGGCCGTCTATGCCAAAGAAGCGAGCGATCCAGCCAAAATGATCGGCTGCTGCCTCGTACGACTTGCTGACGACCGGAACATTCAGGCCCCGGCCGATTGCCTCAGCGATCTCTCGAGTCGGTACGCCTTCGTCAGCGACGCCGTGATACGTGGCTCCAGCACTACCTTTCTCCAGCACGAGCCTATAGAGATGAGCAGCATCGAGCCGATGCACTGCGGGCCAGCGATTGAGCCCGTCCCCTATAAACGCGGAAACTCCCTTTTCATGTGCGACGCTAATCAGGCGTGGCACAAAGCCGTGATCGCCGTTTCCGTGGACCGAAGGGGGAAGCCGCAGTACAGATGCGCAGACTCCGCGTGCCGCCAGCGCAAGCGCCGCCTTCTCCGACTTGCGGGGGAAACTGGGATTGGGCGCGTCCTCTTCTGTTGCGAACGAGCCTTGGCGTTGAGCGAGCAAGGTCCCGGAAGTGAGGACTAACGAGCGGTCAGAGCCCGCGATCGCGGCGCCGAGCGTCTCAATGGCACGCCGGTCCGCCTCGGCGGCAGGCCCATAGTTTGAGAAATCGTGAATGAAAGCAGTGTGGATCACTCCGTCGGCAGCCGCTGCACCGCTGCCAAGGCTTTCGAGATCTTCGAGCGAACCGTGATGCACATCGGCCCCCTTCGCAATAAGGGATTTGGCTGCCGCATCCGAGCGAGCGAGGCCGAGCACCTGATGACCAGCGTCGATCAGTTCTCGGACAACTGCCGTACCAATAAAGCCTGTAGCGCCGGTAACAAAAACACGCATATTCTTTCCTCCTAAGCGATTTGTGGTTCAGTCGATAGGGACGAAGCTTTCAATCGCCTTGCGAGCCGCATCGAAACCTTCGCAGTGATGAATCGCCATTCGCGGGTTGAAGCGGGCAGACCATCGATCTTGATCAACTCGTGCAACCAGTCTTCTGCTGAGAACTGCGCCTGTTCTGAGCCGAACAACTCGGTGACGGCGTTGAAGAATGCCGACAACTCTAGCTCCGCCATCGTCATGAGGTCGGTGCAACCAGGGTTGAAATTTGTTGACGGTTTGTAACGAGCGACTGGATTCATATTCCTTACCTCTGGAAGCCGGAGAATCCCGGAACCGTTGTTGACAGGATGGCGGGTTCCAGCTAAAACGGAGGGTGTCTCCGAATCAGTAGATAAGATAACCGGAGACCGTCTCCGGTTGCAACTTTTTTATGCCGACCAAACGTCAGGAGATCCCCCCACGAAAACCGCGCACCGACGCGCAGCGGAACCGCGAACGCATTCTGGAGGTGGCGAAGGAGGCGTTTACTCGGTCCGGCGCGAAGGCCAGCCTCGACGACATCGCTAAAGAAGCAGGCGTTGGAGCGGGAACTCTGTATCGCCACTTCCCTACACGCGACGCGCTGATCGAAGCGGTCTATCGGACTGAGGTGGAAAAACTGGCCGCAGCCGAGAAGAAGTTCTCCGAAAATCTTCCTCCCGTCGAGGCCTTGCGAGCATGGATGTTACTATTCGTCGACCACATCGCGACAAAACAGATCATTGGCCCCGCGCTAAGTTCACTCGTCGGAGGGCCTTCAAAACTCTACGAAGGTTCACGCAGTCAGATCCAGAGAGCGATTGATTCGCTGGTGAAGCGCGCAATCAAGAGCTGCGACATTCGCAGAGACCTGGAGCCATTCGATCTGCTCCGCGCACTTATCGGCGTCTCTCACGTGGCGTCCGGTCCTGACTGGCAACAAAGCGCCAGAAGACTGGTGGATATCCTCATCACGGGTTCGCGACCAATCAAATAGAGCCTTAACATTTGCTCCAAGCGGGAATGCCAGCGTCGGCAGTTTTCGGGGTGCCTCGGAGCCAACCAGAGGAACCTTCCTGTACGGCATAGGTGCAGATTAGGTTCTCGCGAAGCACCGGTCGCTCAGAGCCGACTATCGCGGCTTGGTTTACAAAGCCCCCGTTTCAATCAAACCAGTTTGAATACGAAGCGCGTTGCTTGGGGATGGGTGGTTTCAGGCACCGCCTTGGCGCGCTCTGGCTTCACGACATTACGTCGGTCTCCGTGCCCGCAAACTTTTCAGGAGCTGGGGGTCAAACATGTACTTCGAGCGCGGCCAATCCATCGCCCACGTTCGGCAGCGTTATTAACCCGGTGAGTTCGCCAACCAGTCTGTTCGTTCTTGGGGGCCGATGCTTCGCCGCGGCTAATCCAGCTACATGCGAGCATCACGTTTAAGTGGACTCCAAACTGAACTGAGGCGCCCCCTAGGGGGCCGCCTCAGTTTTGGCCGTCTGGACAACTTGGCCGCACAATCAGCACTACATGCCACCGGAATTCTGATCAAAAACAAGTGCCTCTCTCTGATGACCGAAATCGATCTCTTTGAGTGTTGACGTATCTGCGCTTGTTCCTTCAGTCATGATAGCGTCCTGTTTGACTTGATCGTCATTCGTCTTCAACGTTGCTGGCAACGTGGCCACAGTCTTCCCGTTTTGCTGGAAGCTCACCTGTACCACAGGGCCAGTTCCTTGCCACGCGACTTTGTAGTTGCCAGGTTTGAGGTGTGTCCTGCCGATTTGCACGACAGAAGAAATGTCTACCGAGTGTCCGCTGTCGCGTGCCAACGCGCCGACTGGAAATAGCAGGGCCGAGGTCGAGAGAATTGCCAGATGTTGCAAATATTTCGTTTTCATATTTTCCCTTTTTTTAGAAATTGTAAAGCTGCCAAACAGTGAATGTGCTGTTTATCGTAGATGAGGAGTTCACTCCTTCGGTTACAAATGTTGTCGTAAGACTATGTAAAGTTTTTAGAACTTCTTGTGGAGCAGCGTCAACACTTGCGATCATCAACGGCAGTCGGACAACGGCATAACGCTGGCATCAGCATCTAGTCAGCGCCGGTTGCGTGCCGCACACGGGGATGCCAGAATCTTTTTTCCTTCAGTGTCGGCCTCTCGGTTATTCCGTACTTCGAGAAATCATATCGCTGTCCGCTCACTTTCAATTTTGGTATCGCCTTGATCTGAAAGTGGAGGCCAAGACGGTGCCAGGGATTCGCCACGAAGACTTCGGAACGACCATGCAGCTGTACGCACAGTCGTACATGACGGCAATGCGCGAGGCGCAAGGCAAGTTCCTGGAGCAGCTATTGGGCGACAGGAATGACCTGCTCGCGGAAACCGTTCAATGAAAAGCCATGGGGTCGGAACTCCGAATGGACTTCCTGAACTTCGCCCACCGTGCCCGCTGCGCAGCAGCTATTCTCTTGCGACCAGCTAGGCTCATCTTCCTACGCCTTCGAACTGGCTTGTTCCCGCCCCTACACACCAGCAAGGCCCGTAAGCGCTGCTTGCAATCCTGACAACTGCTTTTCTACTCGATCACGCTCTTTTTTCAACTCGATTCCGGCTGCGATTGCGATCCACAAGTGTTTGAGATTCGCGGTCTTCGTGAGACTCGCGATGTGCGTAATTAGTTGAAGACACGTTTCTGCCGTCCATTTCCACCCAGAAGGTCTTCTATCGGTCGACTGCATAATCGAACCAACCTTGGTTGACCTAGTCGAAGTAGCCGTCAGCGGCATCGGATCCTGCGAGCAAGAACGCCCCACACGCTGTGGCCCTCGTGATTCGCTATTCCTTTGATGTCTTTCAGGTCAGACCTGTCAGCAATCAATCTACACACGTGGCCAACCTCCATGAACGAAATCCGTTCCTTTCCGCTGCACGTATTCCGTCTGTAGGGGATGCCCCGGACGGGCCTGAAGGTTAGTACCTAGTAAGTTCATAGGCAGCCTGGAGAGACCTCCTGGCACTAGAAGATATGCGACCCAACCTCATTATTGCGTTTCTGCCTGCGCAGCGGCTTTGCTCCGCCCTGCTGCTTTGGGTTTGCTGTTTCGGTGCCCGGACGGCAGCGGCGACAGACCTCACGGGCAATTTGACCGACCCACAGGGCCAGTTGATCCCGGAGGCAACTATTCGTCTGTTACGGCATGCGGACTCTACGCGGCGGGTGACTACGACTGACGCACAAGGCCGATTCTCCTTTAATGGCCTAGATGGCGGAGAATATCGCGTAACCGCGGAGTCGCCCGGCTTTGCGGTTCGAACGCAGACGGTGGCAGTGCAAGCGAATGGTCAGCAGGCTGAAAATCTGCGTTTCACCAGTCTTGCATCGTCGAATGAATCCGTTACCGTCACCGCCGCGGTCTCGGACGTGGGTGTTTTTGAGCCAGATCCAGCACAGCGTGTCATGATTCGCGATGAGACTCTCGACGCGAACCCCGGGCGCCCGGGGATGCCAGTCTCGATTCCTGGTATGCCTGTCGAGTCTCCTGCGGGCGGCGTGAAGCCACCGCAATATTTCGCCCCTGGAGTGGCTGGAGATCACGGCGAGCCGATCGCTATGTTTTTCCAGGTCGGCGGATATCTTTTCCCCAATAACTTGCCTGCCAATGCACACGGCAACGGCTATGCCGATCCGAACATGATTATCCCGGTCGCGATCGAAAGTGTGCAAACCGACGGCGCCGCCTTTAATGTGCGCGAAGGAAACAATTCGGTGAACTCCTCGATTACGTTTGGTATGCGCGAGCGCATTGAGCCGACGATCCGCCTCACCGGCGACTATCGTGACATCAATCTGGTTGCCGGGTGGAGCCCGGCCAATCCGTCTAACTGGACCTGGATGGGGGCCGAAATCTCCTTTGGCAACGGCTACCTTGACCGACTGGAGCATCGCAAGCAATACAAGGGCAACATCTCGAAGGTGTTCGAGTTCGGCAAACATGAATTGACGGTTTGCGGCATCGGCTATTACGGTACCGCTTTCCAGCCGGGGCTGATCCCGATTGACACTCCAGTTCCCAACGACACGATCGATGCCCGCCAACATGAAGAGACGTCCAACGGAGCCATCATCTTCAATGATGTGTGGCACTTGACCGACCACCGTCAATTTCAGTTTTCTGGGTTCTACCGCTATTACACCCTCGACGTACGGCCAAACTTCGGCGACGGACTGATCCGGCAGAGTGAGCATCGGAATGTGAACTCTGAGGACATTCTTTATACGGACCGTTTCAGCAAGGCGGTCTCGCTCCTAGCCGGCGTTGACGTACGGCGGGAAGCGCCGCGGGCGCTGAATTTAGATAAGGCCGATACCTCGGGTGCGTTCACACCGAACACATCGAATAACCTCACGATCAATTTCTATAGCCCTTTTATCGGAATGGATGGAACGGTTTTCCGTGTCCTGCACTACAACGCCGGCTACCGACTGGATCAAGTCACAATAGACAATCAGGATTTACTCCGGTCGAGCCTATCCTTTAACCGATCTGCTAGGGTCAGTTCACCAAAGGCGACGTTGACATTCCTACCGCCTAAGTCGACGTCGTTCCTGCCAATGATTTCGTTAAGCTATGGGCAGGCCTTCCATGTCGACGATCCGCGCATCGGCACGACGGCACTTCAGGGCGGCACGATAGTCGCGAAGGCGCGCGCCTATCAGTTGGTGACCAGCAAGACCGTGGCGAAAACTGAGTTCCGTCTTAGCCTTGCTCACGTCACTACCGCGCAGCAACTGGCCCGCATCTCGAGCGACACGGGTTTGCAGCAGGACGAAGGCCCTGGGATCGTGGAATCGCTGACCTTCACCGTCCGGCACAATTTCTCACACGGTTTTCTGCAAGGCCTGTTCTCTAAGGCAGACGCACGGAATCAGTCAACCGGCTTACCTACACCCGAGGCTCCGCGTCAGATATGGAACATCCTGGCAACAGTGGACAAACTGCCATTTCACCTGGTGGCTCGCGGTCAATATGAAGAGGTCGGGCGAAAGCCTTTGGGTGATGGCTTCATTGCAGTACCGGTCCGCGAATTTCACGGTGCGGTGATCCGGCCCTTCCAGTCGAAAGGCTTCGACATCGGAGTCAATGCGTTCATAGTCAGCGGATACGGGGGCGAAACGTTGGAGACGCTGGCTCTGCCCCGAGAAGGCGCACCATTCGAGCGCATCACTGGGTTTCCGCTAAAGTCCTATGTGAGCGCTTCCTTTACGTACTATTTCCGCCGTCGCTAGCGCTCTTCCTCAGTTCGCGCCCCTAAAGTTGAGGTCAGTCCGGCGGCTCTCCGTTTCACCATCTCCAAAACCTCCGACGACTCGAACCACCAAGCAGAGCGAAAAGCACCCGAAACATCCAAAGTTGTTCCAGTGACGTACATCCTTTGAACAGCGCCCGTCGCAGTCTTCTGGGGCGAGCAGCGCCAGTCACCGTGGGCGTCAAATCAAACGAAACACAAGAGGAAAATCTTATGCAGCAACTGAAGCGACTCCTGGCCTTTGTTGCAGCGATGTGCGTGCTGGTGCCGACCAGTTTGATTGCATCCAGCCACCGCGAAGCTCCCATTTCTGCACTGGACCATAGCGCGGACGTCACCGATTGGTACGCGTTCGTCAGCTATGACCATCCAGATCGAGTCACCATGATTCTCAACGTCGACGGTTTTCTTGAACCGTCGAATGGGCCCAATTACTTTCCCTTTGATCCCAACGTGCTTTATGAAATGAAGGTGGATAACGATCGTGGTGGGCATGAAGACATCACGTTCCAATTTCGTTTTAAGACGGAAATCCGGCAGCCCGGTGTGTTTACTGGATACGTCGGTGGGATCGCCGGAATCCCGCCTATCACTTCATTGTCGGGCGAGGGCGCCGCCGGACTAAGCCTCCGTCAAACGTACAAGGTGACGATG
>Ga0134124_10002587_pt1 | contig 14617 bp, 10 predicted proteins | sample KB304_FD_96880 | JGI IMG/M metagenome (GOLD analysis project Ga0134124, IMG submission 96880) | Terrestrial soil microbial communities without Nitrogen fertilizer from Kellogg Biological Station, Michigan, USA - KB3-0-4 | ecosystem: Environmental > Terrestrial > Soil > Unclassified ... | reverse complement strand
TGGCGCAACAGAAGTGACTCGTCGCAGAATCGTAGAGAACCAAGTACAAAGTTCAAAGTACAAAGCTCCACCATCGGCAATCGGAAATCAGCAATGGTATAATTCCCGCTCCGCATACCAGGTAGTTTCCATCCCATCAACCCGAGGTCATGAGTCATGAAAAGGACAACGTCTCTCTTAGCCGCAACCTTGTTTGTCATCACAACAATCTCAGCGTTTGGTCGCGAAGCACGACTTGTTCGCTATCCCAACTACCATAACGGTCGCATCGTCTTTACTTACCTGGGCGACATCTGGACCGCGGACGAAAATGGTCAGAACGTTCAGCGTTTGACCGTCAATCGTGCGCGCGATGTCTACGCGCGATTTTCGCCGGACGGCAAATGGATCGCCTTCTCGAGTGATCGCAACGGCAATCTCGACGTCTTTCTTATTCCCTCGGGGGGTGGGACAGCTAAACAGTTAACCACCCACTCTGCTGACGATACCGTGTTGGGATGGACGCCTGATTCGCGTTCGGTTTTGTTCAGCAGCAATCGCGGTGAAGATTTCATGCCGCAGCTTTACCTGGTAAGTATCGACGGTGGCATGCCCACTAAAGCTGGAACAGACATGGGTGTACAGGCGGCTTATTCGCCTGATGGTCAGCGCCTCGCTTATAACCAAAAATCACAGGTCTACTGGCGCAAATATTATCGAGGTGCATATCAGAGCGACATCATGATCATGGATGTGGCTTCGAAGAAGTTTACGCAAGTAACTGACTTCGACGGTCTCGACTCATGGCCCATGTGGGGTCGTGACGGCTCAATCTATTTTGTCAGCGATCGCGATGGTAACGGGCTCACAAACATCTGGCGTGTTTCAGACAGCGTTGGCAAGGCAGACAAAGTCACATCTTTTAAGAGTGGCGACGTGCGTTGGCCGTCGATCAGTTCAGACGGCCGCGTGATCGTTTTCGAGCATGACTTCGGAATATGGAAGCTCGACGTGGCTTCCAAGAAAGCAACCCCCATCACGCTCAACATAGATGCCGAAACACAAGACAACATGACTGAGATGGAGTCGTTCAGTTCTCAAGCTGACGACTATGATCTTGCGCCGTCGTCAAGACGAATTGCGTTTTCAATCCACGGGGAAATCTTCACTGCACCGGTTGAGGAAGGGGATCTCAAACAAATCACTGATGGTCCCGCACGCGAACGTTCCGTTAACTACTCGCCCGATGGGAAGTGGTTGGCGTATGTGTCAGACCAAAGTGGGCGGGAAGAGTTGTACGTCGTACCGCTTGATGGTTCCGGCGCTGCTCAACAGGTTACAAATATCGACGCCCTGAAGGTTTCGTACGACTGGTCTCCTGACTCAAAAGAAGTTGTTTTTTCTTCTTCGGACGACAAACTGCGCAAACTGGTAATTGCTTCAAAACAAGTGACCGAGCTCGACTCGTCTCGTTACGGCGGATTTGGCAGTCCAGTGTGGTCGCCTGATGGAAAATGGATCGCTTATTCCAAGCCTGATGCCTCACGAACTTCAGACATCTATCTGATTGCCTCTTCCGGCGAAGAAAAAGAGCCGCATAAGATCACCTTCGATGCAAGCAACGACATCAACCCGCGCTTTGGACCCGATGGACGGAAACTCTTCTTCCAACGCATTACGGCGGCGGGCGCTGGTAACTCGGTACAACTCTATTCTGTCTGGCTTGAGCACCTCGATCGCGATCCCGACGATGCTGAGGAACGCGAAGCTGCAGCGCAATCAACGTCATCGCAAGGTGAGGAGCCAGACGGCGCCATTGGACCGCGACGACAAGCTCCGGCAAATCGTCCAGTTCGAGATATCAAGATGGATTGGGCGGGAATGAAACATCGCACGCGACAAATCACACGCATGCCGTTTCCGATCTCGAATTACACGATTGCTCCTGACAGTCGGACCATCGTTTTTGTAACGAGTGAACCTGCTGGACTGGCAAGTGTGCCGGTTGTCTATTCGATCCAGGATGATGGACGGCGGTTAACACGAATCACATCAGGGCAACCACCAACAGATGACGCCGAGGGTGGACCTGGCGGAGGCGGTGGATTCGGTGGTGGAGTTTCGCAATTAAATGTTTCGCGTGATGGAAGGACGTTGTTTTTCCGTGAGCGTGAAGGCGTTTACTCGGTACCCATGGGAGCGCCACAGGGTGCAGCTGCGGGTGCCGGCGCTGGCGCAGGCGGAACAGGTGCAAGCACTGTTGCCGGAGCAGGTGCTGGCGGACGTAGAAGAATTAATTTCAATGTTCGCGTTAAGGTTGATCGACCTGCCGAATGGGCCGAGATGTTTGACGATGGATGGCGCACGATGAAGTATCGTTTTTACGATCCGCAGATGCATGGTATGGACTGGGATGCGGCTCGCGCGAAATATCGTCCTCTCGTAGATTTCGTTGGTGACCGGCAGGAGGTCCTCAATCTTGTCAACGAAATGATAGGAGAGTTGAACGCGTCACATACTGGCGCGGCGCCACCGCCTCGTGGAGCAGCGGGCGGAGGAGTTTCAACCGGCAACCTTGGACTCGAGTTTGAGCCTGACGCGACTGCAGGTCGCTATCGCGTCACTTACATTTACGAGGAAGGTCCTGCCGACAAAGATTGGGTGCGCGTGAAGGTCGGCGACTATCTACTCGCAATCAATGGCAAGCCAGTGAAATCTGGAGATGACTACTGGGAGCTGCTGAACAACAGACTAAATCGTAAAGTCGATGTCACCTTCAACTCGAAGCCTGCCGAGGACGGCGCGTGGCATACACGCATCGAAGCAATCTCGCCGAACGCATATAGCCAGCTACGATATGAGCGTTGGGTTAAAGAACGTCGCAAGAAAGTTGACGAGCTTTCCGGTGGACGCGTCGGCTATTTGCATATCCAGGCGATGAATGAACCATCGCTTCGTCGCTTTGAAAAAGAAATTCGAGAGTTTCGAAACAAGGAAGCACTCGTCATCGATCAGCGATGGAATGGTGGCGGCAACATCGAACAGGAATTGCTCGCGATCTTGGTGCAACGAGAATATGAGATCTGGCAGCCACGCGGCACCGAAGCAACAGGCAGACCTTTCGCGGGCTTCTTCGGACCCAAGATAGTTCTGCAGAACTGGCGCTCTGCTTCAAACGCTGAAATGTTTCCAGCAGGCTTCCGCGCGCTTGGCCTTGGCAAGGTTGTTGGCACACCAACGATGGGAGCTGTTATCGGTACGGGCAGTTACAGTTTGATCGACGGCTCTACCGTTCGCACGCCGGGAGTCGGCGTGTATCTCGCGGATGCGAAACGAACCAACATGGAGAACTATGGTGTGCAACCCGATCTGTTGGTTGATAACAAACCGGAAGACTCACTCGCCGGACGTGATCGTCAGCTGGAAGCTGCTGTGGAAGAGCTGATGAAACAGCTGAATGGCTCACGTCGCAACATGGCGACGGAGGGACAGAAATAGAAGTGGCACAGACTTCAGTCTGTGTTTAGTCAGTCTCACTGTCTCAACATTCAAAAAGGGGCGACAGAGTTGTCGCCCCTTAAAATTTAGCGGATCCTATTCACCACTGTTCCAAAATGTTAACTAACACAGACTGAAGTCTGTGCCACTTCTACTTCGGCAACAGGACCGAGTCCACGACATGGATCACGCCGTTTGATTGATAGACATCCGCGATGGTCACACGCGACTGACCGCCTCTTTCATCGGCAAGTATCAATGTGTTGCCATCCATCCATGCCGTCAAGGTACCGCCATTGACTGACTTGAACCACGCCCTGCCTTTTCCCGCATTGATCTTCGCAGCGATTGATTTTGAATCAAATCGTCCTGCGACCACGTGATAAGTCAGAATATTTGTGAGCATCCCTTTGTTTTCGGGTTTGAGAAGAGTATCGACTGTGCCTGCCGGAAGTTTGTCGAACGCCGAATTGGTCGGTGCAAAAACAGTGAATGGTCCTTTTCCTTTTAGTGTCTCGACCAGGCCGGCAGCCTTAACTGCGGCGACGAGTGTGGTGTGATCTGCGGAGTTCACTGCGTTGTCGACAATGTCTTTTGACTTGAACATTGCAGCGCCGCCGACCATCGGGTTTGAGTTGTCCATCATTTGTGCATAAGCACGAGTATTAGCGACAGAGATCGATGCCACAGCAAGTAGCACCATGACTAAAAACTTCTTCACGGTAGTTACCTTCCTTGTTGGAACTGATTGTTTAGAACTGAGGGATATACGGGAAGGGAGCTGGAGTTGGATTGCCAGATTTGAGCTTTGTACTTAGTGCTTTGCGCTTTGTTGTAGGTGAGAGAAAGAACTAATCCAAAGCACAAAGTACAAAGCACAAAGTTCAATCGGTTACGGCACCACGATATTATTCATCTTCACCACTTCAAAATTCGATCCCTTCAATGTCTTCAACGCATTCAGCTCGTCGTCGCTCCAGCGCATATCGGGAGCGCCACTGAAATACCAGTTGGAGCCATTGTCCGCGAGAATCATTCCATACTTCTTCATCGCTCGTAGGATCACCTGCATCGCCGGAGTAAAGCTGGAAATATCGAATGAAGCTTTCAAACGAACTTTCATTCCCATCGGAGGACGATTCACACTCGTATTTGAACTGGCCCAATGACGTGCTGGAGCAACATAAGCACGACGAGTGATCTGCGCGGTGAAGCGGATGGTGTGTTTGATCTCCTGCTGCTCAAACACCTCGTCGTACCTGACCAGGCCAGGAAAGATCGGCAAGCCCGCAGCGTCTGCAGATGTCCAACCCGCAGGACGCAACGCATTTGAATTCAAATCGAAGATGGCGCCGCAGTTCGCATTCCAACTCGCGCCGTTGTTGATTGGAAACGCGTAACCCAATTCATAAAGCTTCCAGTTGTCACGATCTATTACGAGTACGTGACGATCTCCATCTGAATTCGGCCCGCCCTCGATAGGCGCGTCTGGAGGGACGGGGTAAGGGCCTGGATCGCTTTCATCGCCGTAAGCAGTCCAGTTAAGCGGAACGGTTGGTTGGCTGCCTGACACGACGATGTAGGGAATCCCATTCGGAGCGCCATTCCATACAGTTCCAAAATCAGGATGCAGATTAGTGTTTGCGCCAATGCCTGCAATGAGATTGTCGGAATTTGGATCGACCAGACTGTTGGAGATGTCCTCGTTCCACGCATTGTCTGATGGAAAGAGTTGCTTGCCGTGCAGACTCGCACCCGGTCCGAGATCGGGGATTGGCTGTGGCAGTGGAAAATCATCAGGTGGACCTCCACCGACATGACCTATTCCAATTCGAACGCGGTTACTGGTCGCGCCATGAAGAGTGATTCCAACGAGTACATCACCAACGTCACCAAGGTCGTCGTTCAAACGCACTATGACTGCGGTCATCCACGAAAAGCCGGGAACAACGCCGACGTACTCTACGGTCAATGGATAGTGAATGTGATTTACATCTTCCGCGTCGGCAGTGACAGCTGAGACAGTGTCGCCAGTTTGTAATGTGAGGTTGTCGGCGAAGAGTATCACGCGCGTACGATTGTCCTGGCTGAACGTGACCGGTGCGGTAAGAGCAAAGGGTTCGGCAACAAGGCTGGCCGACTCGACGGCGATTGCACGAGTTGAGTTAGTTCTGGTGATTAGAACGGGGGAAGTGGCAAGTTGTACTCGAGTGGGCGCGAAAAGGACCAGCAACACCAGCGGTGAAGTAAAGACAAGAAGATTGCGTAGATGTTTGCGCCACGAAGAGTGGACTGAAAAACCCGTACCCATTGGTACTAACCTCAAATCGAAGTTTGGATATCAAGTGAGTGGTCGGGGCCGGAGAGGTGGGCAGACTCAACCCTAATTCGGCAGCGAGGGCCAAGTCAAGATCTTAATTGGGGAAAGTCCGCAGATTACGCAGATTACGGAGATTCAGAAGAGGATCTTCTGGTCTTAAGTGATTCTGCGTAATCTGCGTAATCTGCGGACAGAGGCGTTTGGGTCAATCCTTGTCCTCGGTCTTCAGCCTAAAACTTGCCGGGACGAACTCAATAGACTTGATCAGGCCATCTGTCTTGCTCCTGCTATCAACCTTCGGAATGAAGCACACAACAACACTATCCTCGGGCTTGCGCACGCCACAGGTTATGTCGCCTTTGACGTCTGGGTTGTACGTCGTGATTTCCATGTCGTTGAAGGTTGCGGTACGCAACCGCAAAGTTTGCGCACCGGCTTTCACTACAAAAATAATTCCCTTTGCATCACACTCAAGACGAAGCAGTGCGGCCTGCATCCGCGTTTCACCTTCTCGGGGCGCGCGTAACACTTCCCTCAAATAAGACGACGAATCTGTTTGCACCACCTGTGGTGAACTCGCATTGACGTCTGTGGTCGAATCGACGGTGGCGTTGCGAGTACTCACGTTTCGCTTGTACTCCTCACGCTGCGTTTCCATCGTCGTTAGCTGACCCAAAAGAATCTGTGCGTTTTGACGCATGTCATCTTCGGCATTTGACTTAATGACCTGCTCTAATAACTGACGAGCTTGTTTGTAGTCGCCGGTTTTCAAATAGAGTTGTCCTAACATAAAGACCAGATCGCTTCTGCCGGGCGAAGTCTTGATAGCGTTGGTGACTAACGTTCGGGCTTCCTCAAGATGATCTCCAGTGACCAGTGCCACGAAACAAAGCAGACTGTAGGAAGAAGGAAAATCAGGACGGAGTTCGATCGCCTTTAGCACTTCGGCCCGAATCCTGGAGTAGGTTTCGGGAGCCAAACCACTTGTCAGATGGCCGGGCTCAGTCCCTTGCCGGCCGAGTGCGAGCGCATAATAGTAATGAACTAAATAACTTTGACTATTTGCCTGGATAGCTCGTTCAAGATAGGCAAGGGCCTCAGCATGTTTACCGTCATACACTTTTGCCATTCCCATCGCTGCATTAGCGAGGGCCAATTTTGGATCGAGCGTTAATGCTTTCTCAAGATAGGTCTCGCTTTCCTTACGATTGCTATGAAGTAACAAGTCGCCCTGGTAAGCCTGTGCTTCAGCCTCCGAAATCGGCGCTGTCTGCATTCCAGTATCAGTCTCAAGTTTTCGTTCGAAATGTCCTTGAATAATGTTGTAGCGATCCTGCCTAACGTAATCGCGTAACTCTCTCTCCATCGCTTCAAAGGTCATCTGGAACGCCTGCTTGAACGCCTCTTCCTTAGATATCTTGGTTGTCAGCAAGTCGATGAACTTGCCGAGTTGTTCGAGACGACCCTCCCTGCCAATGATCAAGTAATGCATGAGCGCCCACGATTCAGCGTAGAAGATGCTTTGCTTGTTCCGCTCATTGTAGTGAGGTGACTTGTGATCGACTTCGAAGAGTGTTCGCAACGGCAACAGTTTGCTGTCGCGTAACAGAAAGACGTGGTTTGCGATCGGTCGCCCAAGGACAAATTTCTGATCGTTCGTGATAGCGAAAGTGCTGTAATACTCAGCTAAGCCTTCGTTGAACCAGAGTGGCGCACTGTTGAGGGTGTTGTTAACTAGCAGGTGTGTGTATTCGTGAAAGATTACCTTGTAAGGATCCTGATCTCCCTGGAGTTCGGTCGTCATAGAGATGTAGTTGACGTCTTGTCCTGCCTGAAAGTACCCGACAAGGTTGGGTCCCGGCTTGAAAGGTCCAAACGAACTCTGGCTTTTAAAAACCACAACGGTTGTGGGTATTGGAGTGGTGAAGCGCATTCGCGGAAAGAGGTGGGTGAACACCTCACGAAACTGTTCGAGGCGAACCGCGACTTGTTTTATGTCCTTCTCGCTTCCGTTTCCAACAAGAAAGAAGTTTTTAGATTGAACACTCGTCCAATTGTCTTTCGCGAGAACGACCTGACGTTGGAGGAGCGCACTAAGGACAAAGCACGAGAGCGCGATGCTCAGAACCAAACGTTTCATCATATTGAGCCAGTGAAAGGGGAGTGAAGAATCTAAGGACACCGCATTATAAGAGTGGGGGCTGCAGAGGGACAACATGGGACTACAGGCGTCGTGCTGGGAGCGCAGGCGTCCTCGCCTGCCGGTGGGCACTAGCGTTATTGACAAGCGATCAGCAGGCGAGGACGCCTGCGGTCCCAGCACAGCAAGCTGAGACAAGTTTTTCACGGACCATAGATAGATGATTTAGCCAGACTAAATCCGTATTCCATACTTGCCCACATGGGTACTTGTTGACCGTCCTTTAGAGCGGGTTTGAACTTGATTTCGCAAGCAGCGCGTATCGCGTTTTCAGTTAGTCCGTAGGGCAAACGCCTTACAACTCTAATGCGCTGGATCTGTCCATCAGCTCCGAGTAGCACCTTCAGTACAACCACGCCCTGCACGCCTACATGTCGAGCCGCTTCAGTGTATTTAGGTTCGGGCCTCGCAAGTATTTCTGCGCGGGTATCGACTTCCTTCAGCTGAAAACCTTTTACCGTTACGGGATCGTCCATGAGGTGCGCCAGCGTGCCGTCGTCCGTGCACCGGTAGTCCTGATTCTTCTCGGCGGTGACCTCCGGAGCTCTTGGCTCTCGTGTTTTGGGAGTTGGAGTTGGTACCGAGTCCGGCAAAGGCGTAGGTGAGCTTACTGGTGGTTTTCTGCGACCAGACTGAGCCAGACTCGCAGTACTGATCAGTAGAATCGTTGAAATAATCAAAAGCAGTTTACGCATTTGACGACCTCAATCCCGAACTTCGATCCGTAGTAAACGCGGTCGAACAGTTTTACTTGGGAGCGGCAACGAGCGAGCCGTGAAAGTGTACTCAACAGGAGTTTGCAGTTACAAACAAAAAGCCTGTCCTGCGAAAGGACAGGCTTAATTCAGCATACTACGATGCGCTAAACGCTAGTGCGCGGTTGTTATTCTTCCGGACCAGTACAAGTTGATCCGTGCAATGCTGGAATCTTCTGACTGATGATCGGGTACTTTGGAGCTTCGTCAATATTGATTTGAGTCCAGTGTGCATATTGTTCGGGCACGTTCGTGTCTGCGAAGATTGCTTCGACCGGGCACTCTGGAACGCAGGCATCGCAATCGATACAAGTATCTGCGTTGATGTATAGACGATCAGTTAATTCATGAAAAGCTTCTACAGGACAAACGGCAGCGCAGTCGGTGTACTTGCAGTCGACGCATAATTCGACAACAACATAGGTCATTGGGGAAGTAAGCTCCTTTCGATGATGCCAAATAGTTATTCAGCAGTGCAGCGAATGTCAACAGGAAAAATTTCTAAACTGTATGAATAGTGCGTTGGTGAAGAGAAAACTTTAAGCCGCAGGTTACGCAGATGAATGCTGATAAGAAGTGAAACTGATCTGCTTCTGCCCTCGTCTAAACTAAATCGTTCATTAAATATGCAATGCTAAACGCGCCGTACGAAATTGCCAGGCGCCTTCATTTGCTCTTTGTACTATCTTTCCTGGTCCATTGATCGTCTTCTTAACCGTCGGGTCACCTTCATAAGTTACTACCGAAGGACCCGAGATGGTCACGTCCAGCTGATCCTTAACATCGACGTCAACTTTGGAAACCCCCTTGCTATCGACTACGCCCTTTGCCGCGTGAAGATTGTGAGTATCTATTCTGGCCGCGCCACTCGTATCAATGTCTACAACCTTAGTGATGCCAGATACCTTGATTTGCGGAGCCCCTTCTGAATCTATTTCGAATTTATCGTTCTTCAATCCAGAAACGTCAATCATGCCAGCGCCAGAAACGGTCAAACCATCGATATTGGGAACCGAGATCTTTATCGTTACCGGTTGGCTCACTGAATAGGTTTTGGCGTTTTTGAGTCGCAGCACGCCATTTGAGACTTCTGTGCTAATCAACGGAAGAATGTTGTCGTCTCCTTCGATTTCCAGGCTTTGCGCCTTCTGACAAACAACATCGACATTGAACGCACCTTCTGTCGAGATCGAGGTGAACGCTGAAACGTCACGCTTCTGCACTTCTCGCTTTCCTGAACCTTTAACGCCAGCGTGCATACCGTGATGGCATCCAGCCAATGGCACCGCAATAAGAATGAAAAGGATCGCTAATTTTTTCATCGTCATGCTCCTCAGTTGTCCCGACGCGCATATTCGAGCGTGCGAGTGGTGTTGTCAGTGACGCTGCTCACCGGTTCAGTAAATGTCGTCGCTGCAGGCGGACGTAGTTCGAGCGGAGGTTGCTGCGCTGGCGTAAACCTGTTCATGGTTGCATTCGAGCTTGAAAGTTTCGATAAACTTCTGATCAACATCACCTCCGTCAAACCGACAATCAGGAATGTGAAGAGCATGAAGACGGCAATGAAATCGGTAGGCATTCCGAGGCCTCTCAGCACGATTGTTCCACCTAACATTACTCCCAACCCACAAATGGCGATCAAGGTAATCGCTGTCAGGAATGACGCGATGGGCCCGGTCTTACTCGATTCGGTTTTCTCTCTCAGGCTGCTTCCGCAACGATTACAGTAGCTCAGACTGGAGGTGACAGGAGATCCGCAATTGGCGCAATACATTTTAGTTCCTTCCGTTCTTGGGTAGGACAGCCTGATTAGAAAACGGAGTTGACCAGAGACAGGTTCCCGTTATCTCCGTGGGATGTAGGTAAACCAAAAGTAGACGGCCTGTCCGACACCAATAAAGAATCCAATTATCGCCCCAAAAAGCTCAATTGTCTTCAAGTGATGTTGCGCTACAGAGAGAACGAGTGCTTCGAGCTTTTCAATCGGGTAGTCCGAAACCTTCTTGCGCACGAGACCTCCGACATCAAATTCCGCTATTGCAACCGGGAGGCGCTCGCGAGCTGCGAAGGTAATGCGTTCGACAAGTGCTGAGCTGGCACGCTGCATGGAATGTGGCGAAACATGATCACCCAATTTGCCAATCGGAGCTATCAGGAGTCGTTCGACCTGGGAAGTGAGAATTCCATTAACGGTGCGTGCCGTGTCGTCACGCGCAAGCAAATTAAGCAAGCCACGGGTTAAGAAGTCTTTCGCTTGCTGAACAGAACCCGGGTCGATTCGATGCATCACCTCGGACAGTGTTTGAGGGCGCAGTCCATCGATTGCTTCAGTGAAATACGAAGAGATAGACGATGAGAGTCCTTCACTTCGAATGATCTCTAAGAGTCGACTAGTCACTTGTGCCTTTAGTTCTTCAAACTTTGTGCTTTCGAACTGACCAATAACTTCGTTCAATGGACGCGAGAGAAAGTTATCGATGGTGCTATTCAGAAATGCCTCCGCTTCCTGTTCGAAAGCTGGCCCGCGTAAATACTCCTCGATGCGCTTCGGCAGGGTTTTGTTGACGAGGTCGTCAACCTCGCGGTGAATTCGTTCGCGAGAAATAAATATCTTCTTGATCAGCGACAGTTGTTCGTAATACTGGTCGACTTCAAGTTTGATTAAAGATCCAATTTGCTTGCGAGTGGTTTGACTGGTGGCGATGTCGGCGAGGTGATGAACAATCGGGGGAACCTGTTGGTCAATTCGTTCCTTGATGAATGCGATGGTATCGGGAGTAAAGGTTTCCCCAAGTGTGGCGTTGCTGCGAGCGAGATCGTCTAAACGGCCGGACACAAAGTCGCGAACCTTTCTTTCAAACCCGGCCTCGCTTATCGCTCGGTGAAGACGTCTCTGTACAAAGTTCAACAGTTGCTCGATCGAGTCAGCGCTCACCAGATCCCCGACCTTGCGCTCAACCAGTTCATCCACTTGCTTGTCCACGAAGCGACGGATTGCGTCACCTGTCTCTTCACTCTTCAACATGGCCGCGATGTACTCGGCTAACCTGTATTGCAAAGCCGAGATCGTATCGAGGATTGGTGCGCGTGCCTGCGATGGCAACGCGTCAATAAAGGAAGGATAAACGCGGGCCAGCAGGTCGTTCGTATAGGTTCCAACGAAGTCTTGAACTTTACTTTGAAAGAAGCTGGTCTCAAACAGAGCGTCGAAAACCGTTTGCTGAGAAACGAGTTCGTTACCGACGGCGTTACCGATTGATTGCGCGAGTTTGTCGCGGTGACGTGGAATCATTCCCTGCGGCCAGATAGTGAGCCCAAGAACCTTTACGGCTTTGTATGGATGGAACAACATCCAGATTGCCAGCCATGCGGCACCGAAACCATGAATAGTAGCAACGACAATAATGCCGATTGCGACCAGCAGTTTGAACGTAAAAGGATCTATGACGACACCTCGCTCACCGTGAATGAATACGAAGAAGGATGCTAAACGGTGCCAGCGAAAAGCGTCAAACTTATGGCGCGGATTGAGGAAGAGGTTGTAGGCCTTGAATAAGAAAGAGGCAAGCAGAGCTGAAAACTCTGGCAGTCAACTACACATGGTTGGGAAGGGGCAGAGCGGCAAGTTCCGGGACCTCTACCTACTCAAAACCTAGCGCGCCCCCGCAGACAATCATGACACTAGAATCAAAGTGTGAAGTCAGAATCCAATCAGAGATTGTTGAGCCGGTTGGGGCGACGCTCGGTTTGAGTATGTACAGTTCAGAGATATTGCCGCTCTGCCCCCTTCCCGACAGTGTGTAGGTGAGTGTCAGAGTTTTAGCTCTGCCCCCTTCCCGACAGTGTGTAGGTGAGTATCGAGTTTCAGCTCTGCCCCCTTTCAACACGTGTAGTTGAGTGTCGGTGTTCATTCGACATTAGGAAGAATCATTCTACGACTCGACTGGAAAGCCTGACTTGACCCATGCATTAGTACCGCCGCTGATATTGATCAGCTTCGTGAAGCCATGCTTCTCCAACATGCTTGCTGCCGCACTCGATCGATAACCGCCCGCACATATCACTGCAGTCTCGGAGTTTTTGTCGAAGGGTAGCTCACTCACATGTTTATCAATTCCCGACAACGTGAAGGAAAAAGCTCCGGGAACATGGCCTCCCGCATATTCCGCAGGACGTCGTACGTCGATAACAGGCAAACCTCCTGAAGCGATTCGATCCCTTAATTCATTAACGCTGTATTGCTTTATAGTTGAAACACTCAAACCATCACGAACCCAATCGTCCACATCGCCGATCAAGTAACCGCGAACGTTCTCGATTCCCACTCGAGCTAGTCGAACGAGCGCTTCATCTACCTGCGCACTCGTTTCAGCCACTATCACTATCTCGGAACTCATTGGCAGGAGACTGCCGGCCCACATCGCAAACTGTCCGCCTAATCCGATATTGATCGAACCCGCGACGTGTCCCGCTCCAAAAAGTTCTGCGGATCGAATATCGAGTATTACGTGACCCGCGTCGCGCATTGCGGTCACATCTTTCGCGCTTAGTGCCTTGGGAGGAACAATCTCTGAAAGTCCGCGCGCACCGGAACGGTTTATCTCTGCATCCTTCGGAAAGTACGCAGGCGCTTCCGGAAGATCTGCTGTCATCATTTGCACGAACTCGTCTTTTGACATCGGCTTCAATGCATAGTTGAACTTCCGTTGCTCACCAATAGTCGACGAAGTTTCCTTCGACATGTTTTTGCCGCACATCGAGCCAGCTCCATGCGCAGGATAGACCTCGGTTTCATCAGGCAACGTCAAAAGTTTCCCGTGCAGACTTTCGTACATTAACCCGGCCATCTGTTGTGGCGTGAATCCCTTGCCACCCGCGAGATCAGGTCGACCAACATCGCCGATGAATAACGTATCTCCGGTCAGAATCTTCTGCGGTTGCTCAGGTGATGACGGATCGATCACGAGTATGCAGATACTCTCAGGTGTGTGGCCCGGAGTTTCCAGAAAACGGAGAATCAGTTTTCCGAGTTTGATTTCGTCCCCATCCTTAACAGCTTGATGCGCGAATGATGCTCCGGCTTTCTGGCCAAAGACGATAGTTGCGCCTAACCGCTTGGCAAGTTCCTGGTGTCCGCTAACGAAATCAGCGTGAAGGTGAGTTTCGATGATGTACTTGATGTTGAGTTGATGGGCCCTGGCTTCTGCGATGTACTCATCAACGTCGCGCTGTGGATCGACGACGGCAGCTTCGCCGTCGGAGCCGATTAGATAGGAAGCGTGTGCTAAGCATGCGAGATAGAATTGTTTGAAATACATGGTTTTTTGTTCTTAGAGCTTTGTGCTTTGAACTTTGTGTTTCGTCATCGTATGTACTTAGAGCTTTGATCTTCGCATTGAGTACAAAGCACAAAGATCAAAGCACCAAGCACAACCTACGGCAATCTGTAATACTCCCGTGAAGGCTTCAACGGACGCAGCATCCAGTAGGGCCGCCGTGTTTTATCCGGTGAATATTGATCCGCCGATTTCGTCATCGCTAACCACTTCTTATAAACCTGGCGAGACTTGGCCGTGTCGACAAAGATATCACCTGCCTTGTCGTTTTCTTCGGCCACACGTACTCGAACTGCCTGATGCCAGCAGTGCATGCCGGAGATCGGATCAGGGTGAACCGGGAACGTCATGTTTTGATGAACACCCGCATCTTTCCACCAGATCCTCTGCGTATCAGCATCAGTCGATTCGTAAGGCTCGATTCCTCGTTCGCGTTTCAATCCCCACTGAGTTCCGTTGCGATCCAGTTTTACCGTAGCCATTAATTGCCGCTGTCCCTCGTCGGCGAGTTTCCATCGGCCCATGTGAT
>Ga0134124_10002586_pt1 | contig 14618 bp, 13 predicted proteins | sample KB304_FD_96880 | JGI IMG/M metagenome (GOLD analysis project Ga0134124, IMG submission 96880) | Terrestrial soil microbial communities without Nitrogen fertilizer from Kellogg Biological Station, Michigan, USA - KB3-0-4 | ecosystem: Environmental > Terrestrial > Soil > Unclassified ... | reverse complement strand
TTTCAAGTACGCAGGGAGTTGATCCAAGTCGTTTGACTGCAATTGCTCTCGTGTCCGGCGCAGATACTCTTTTGACAATGCTTGCACCAAGACCACAGCAAGGTCAGGCTCCAAACCCAGTTGCGGGCCTTGGTGGAGGTGGAATCTCTTTCGGCATCGGTTTGCCATAACAACCATACATCAAAACTCATGGATGCTTGTTGATTCCCCACGACGTCCATGAGCTTTGGTACGTACCCATAGGTATCGCCTTTTCCCCAACGGTTTTAACCATGAACTCTACTCGACGCACCCTTCTTTGTTTTCTTTCAATTGTTTTAGTTCTTGCTCTGGCTTCGGTCACTGTCTACGGCCAATCTCGCGGTGGCTTAAGAGGTTTGATTACTGACGAACTCGGTGCAGCCATCGTAGGTGCAAGTGTCACTCTAACGGACGCCACCGGTGCCCAGAAAAAGACAACCACCAATCCCGAGGGTGTCTATACCTTCACGGCCCTCGTTCCTGGTAAGTACTCGATCTCAGCAGTCGCCCCTGGCTTTGCTGTTTCCGAAAACAAGGAAGTGGAAGTCAACAGCCAGCGGCAAACGCTCGACCTAACGCTTAAGGTGACCATCGAAGAGAAAGTTACTGTTGGTGCTGAAACCTCGATCAGCACGGAAGCTACCAACAACGCGAACCAAACTGTGATTGGCGGAAAAGATCTTGATGCATTGCCGGACGATCCTGATGAATTGGCTGCGGCGTTGCAGGCGCTTGCCGGTCCGTCGATTGGGCCAAATGGTGGGCAGATCTTTATTGACGGATTCACTGGTGGAAATCTTCCGTCGAAGGATTCCATTCGCGAGATCCGCATCAATCAGAATCCTTTCGCAGCAGAAAACGATCAGCCGTCGGGTCGGATCGATATCCTGACACGTCCCGGAACCGACAAACTCCGCGGCGGCGCTTCCTTTAATTTCAACGACGAGAGTCTGAACTCGAGGAACCCGTTCGCGATCAGTTCCAGCACGCGAACGCCGTTTCAAATTCGTCAATACAACTTCAATCTCAATGGACCATTGGTTAAGCGGAAGGCTTCTTACTTTGTTGAGTTCAATCGCAATGAAACGGACGACAATGAACTCGTTCGCGCTACAGTCCTCGATTCATCTTTTAACCCGGTGGAGGTTGGCCAGGGTTTTCTGGTGCCAAAAAGGAACACGAGTTTCAGTCCGCGCTTTGACTACGCCATTAACACAAACAACACCTTAATTGCTCGGTACAACTTCTTCCGATCTCGTACAGAGAACCAGGGTATCGGTGGGTTTACCCTTCCGGAACGCGGCTTTAATGTAGTCTCAACACAGCACAACATTCAGCTAACTGAAACTGCAGTTCTGAATCCAACTACGGTTAATGAGGTCAGGTTTCAGTATACACACGGGGAAAATGAGAATGTTGGCAACCTTTCAATCCCCGCGCTCAATGTGAACAGTTCATTTAACTCGGGCGGTTCACAAGTTGGTCATTCAATTAACGAACGTGACAGTTGGGAATTGAGCAACTTCACTGCAATCCAAAAAGGACAGCATGCTTTCAAGTTCGGCGGCAGAGTCCGGCACGTTACTGTCGACGATACGAGTCCGACAAACTATGGCGGTACCTGGACATTCAATGGTGGTTTCGGACTTACGAGCATTCAGCGTTACCAGCGGACTCTGCAGTTACAGCAACAGGGCTTGACGCCGGCTGAAATACGAGCGGCGGGCGGCGGCGCTTCATCCTTTAGTATCAACGCCGGAAATCCGTTTGCTGATGTGAGTCAAACAGATTATGGAGTTTACCTTCAGGACGACTGGCGCTACAGACCAAACATCACTCTCAGCTATGGTTTGCGGTACGAAACTCAAACCAACACACATAGCAAGTATGACTTCGCGCCCCGACTCGCTGTTGCCTGGTCGCCAGGAGCTGCGAACAGTGCTAAACCACCAATGATGGTGATTCGGTTTGGAAGCGGTTTCTTCTACAACCGCTTCAGTGAGAACTGGACGTTGAACTCTAATCGTTACAATGGGGTAAACGTCGAGCAGACTTTCATTACCGAGCCCGTTGATCGAATTCTTCCGCCTTCAGTAGCGGAGCAACAGCTTCCAAATGTGGCAGGAATCTATAACTTCCTGAATCAGTTCAATCCGAATACTGTGCCCCCGGTTACAAGTGTTCCTCAAACACAACAAACCATCTGGCAAGTAGATCCGAATCTTCAGAATCCAACTGTATGGCTCATCGGCTCACAGATCGAACGACAGCTGCCACGCAATACCACGATGAGTGTTGGCTTCTATAACATCAGGATTTTCCACGTAATTCGTACCAGGGATATCAACGCGCCGATCCCAGCAACAATCACACCGATAACTCCTAATGGATTGCGTCCGAATCCTGCGCTTGGTGAGGTTTATCAATACGAGGCTAGTGGACAATTCAACCAACGCCAGTTTTTCATTGGCTTTAATAGCCGGTTTAGCAGGGTGCTTACCATTCAAGGCAACTACTCACTAAGCAAGACTACCAACGACACTGACGGGCAAGGCAGCAATGCGTTTCCGATGAACTCCTACGACACGAGTGGAGACTTTGGGAGAGCGACGTTCGATGTTCGACATCGATTTACTGTCTTTGGGACGATCAATTTACCATGGTACAAGGTTGTGTTGAATCCTTTCATCGTGGCGAGTACAGGCCCACCATTCAACATCATCACGGGACAAGATCTGAATCTTGATCGTCAGGTTAATGAACGTCCAAGCTTTGCTAGTCCAGACGCGAACTGCGCTTTATCAACAATTCGCTGCACACAATTCGGGAAGTTCAATCTTAGACCACTTCCTGGTGAGACTATCATCCCGCGCAATTACGGCAATAGTCCCGGCTCCTTGTACGTGAATCTACGTATCAGTCGAACGTTCCAGTTTGGCGAGATCCATCGCGGTAATGCGGCAGCAGCCAGGCCACAAGCGGCCTCCGGCGGTGGAGCTGGTGAAAAGCGAGGAGGAGGCCCCGGTGGTCCAATGCTCGCTGGTGGAGGCGGTGGAGGCGCTTCTGCAAAGGTGGCAGCCGTGGGTGCAGCTCCTCAGGGCGGCGGCGGTGCGCCGAGTGAAAAAAGATTTACCATGAATATGTCAATTAACTTCCAGAACCTGCTCAACCATCCGAACCTGGCCCCACCGGTTGGCAATTTGTTATCACCGAATTTTGGTCAGTCACTTGCGCTAGCCCCAACCTTTGGCGGTTTGGGCGGCGCTGCGGGTGGAAGTACTGGTGCCGGCAATCGCCGAATTTATGCCCAGGTGCGATTCAATTTCTGATCTCGAGCAAAGGAATACTGCAATGAGAAAGACTTTAATGTTAGCGAGTGTGCTTACATGCCTGGCTGCGATCAATGGAAGCGCACAGGAGCCTGCAACGAAGAATGCAAATGGCGCCGCGGCCACCCCAACGTCGGCCGCTCCAGCCATTGTAATTACCGCAACGAGCACACCTGCTGAACTAGCAAAGGCTGCGTTCCTGGCCCAGGGTGGTGAGAAGTTTCGCAGCGTTCAAAACATGATTTTGCGTGGTTCGGTACAGCTGTACGCGCCCAATAGTATCCAATCAATTCCCGGCTCGTTCTCTATCGTAACAGCGGGCGACAAACTTCGGATGGAGATTGATGCCCGTCCCGCCGTGGTCTTCAAACAGATCTACGACGGTCAGAACTCTTACAGCTCCATGCCGGGAGTTGAAGTACCACCACTCACAAAATTCGGCCTGGGCTCCCTCAGTCGTTATGATCAACCAGGCTATAAAGTTACTGCTATAGCCGACAAGAAGAAACAGCGCGGTTTTCGCATTGAAGATCCTGAAGGTTACACCACTGACTTTTACATCGATCCCACGAACGGCCGCGTAATGAGTTTTCTGATGTATTACCAGGGTTACACCTTTGGAACTGAAAACAATAAGTTCAAGGAAATGGAAGGCGTCCTTGTGCCGTTTAGTTTCTCACAGCGATTTGAAATGCCCCAGGGAGCCTTCTTTGCTGAATATAGCGTCAAAGAAGTGAAGCTGAATCAGACACTGGCCGAGGATGCCTTTGTAATCCCTCATTAATTTGTTGATCATACAAAGCAAAAAGAGGCTGCCATATCGGCAGCCTCTTTTTTGTAACTTGTAATGAAGTAATGCCTAGACGCTCGTGATCTCGATCTCCTTGGTTTTTGAAAGCTCGTCAATCTTGGTGATGAACGTGTTAGTGAGTTTCTGTATCTCATCCAAACCATCGCGTTCCGCGTCTTCTGAAATCAGTTTGTCTTTGAGCATCTTCTTCAGCTTTTCATTGCTGTCGCGACGCATGTTTCTAATCGCTGTCCGATGATCCTCGGCGATATCGTGCACTTGTTTCGCCAGTTGTTTCCGGCGCTCTTCGGTAAGAGGTGGAATTGGAATACGAACAAGTTTGCCGTCGTTGGAAGGGTTGAGACCGAGATCAGCAGTACGAATTGCTTTTTCAACTGCGCCAATCTGCGACTGATCCCATGGTTGGACAGTTAGCATTTGTGGTTCGGGAGCGTGAACCGAAGCCAACTGGCTAAGCGGCGTCAGGGTGCCGTAATAATCGACCAGGACCGTATCCAGCAAGCTAACGGCGGCTCGTCCAGTGCGGACAGTAGCCAGTTTGCGCTTGAAGTCTTCGATCACCGTTTCCATCCTCGGTCGCGTTTCTTTTAAGACGTCTTTCTCGCTCATCGCCTTTCACTCCGCTAATCGTCTTTTTCAGGATTTGCTGCCGTGTATTAGGAGTCTCGCAATTCTATCTCCCGAGCCACACTCTCGTGCCTACACCAGTTTCACCGAGGACAACTCTTTTGATGTTGCCTGCTTCTCGCATGTTGAAAACAACTATTGGTAAGTTGTTATCCATGCACAGCGAGATGGCTGAGGCGTCCATAACCTTCAACTGTTTTTCCAGCACTTGTTGATAGGTGATCTCATTGAAGCGTTGCGCAGTAGAGTCCGCCATGGGATCCGCCGAGTAAACACCGTCGACCTTTGTAGCCTTGAGAATGATGTCGGCTTTGATCTCGAGAGCTCGCAGCGCGGCAGCCGAGTCTGTAGTGAAATAAGGATTGCCGGTTCCAGCCGCGAATATGACAACCCGACCTTTTTCGAGATGGCGAACTGCCCGGCGTCGGATAAATGATTCCGCCAGTTCTGGAATGTCCACCGCTGACAAAACGCGAGTGTCGACGTGAATCTTTTCCAGCGCATCCTGAAGCACTACCGCATTCATCACCGTCGCAAGCATACCGATGTAGTCTGCGGACGAACGATCCATGTTGCCGGCACTCTTAGAGACTCCTCGAAAGATATTCCCCCCGCCGACAACCACAGCAACCTGGACGCCCATGTCATGAACGGCCTTCAGTTCTTCAGCAACACTACGAGCGACGTTGACGTCAATGCCGTAGTTTTGCTCACCCATCAATGCCTCACCCGAGATCTTTAGAAGAACCCGGGCATAGGACAGTGGATTGGAGTCAGTCTTGTTATTCGAATTGGTCATGAACTGAGTTCGAGTGAATTAGCTCAGCAGAGAAGCGACTTCGTTACCGAAATCATCGCCACGTCGTTCCAGTCCTTCACCCATTTTATAGCGAGTGAATCGTCGCACAGTGATGCGCTCGCCGGTCTTCGCAGTCTTCTCCGTAACTAATTCGCCGACAGTTTTCGAAGGATCCTTAACGAACGGCTGGTCGACCAGCACGCTCTCTTCGTAGAACTTATTCAGCCGACCCTCAACGATCTTGTCGATCACCTGGTCGGGCTTGTTGGCGTTCTTCGGATCGTTCTTCGCCTGCGCTTTAGCAATCTCGCGTTCTTTGTCGAGAACACTCGCCGGAACTTCATCACGCGAGACAAAGCGTGGTTCTGCAGCTGCGATGTGCATAGCGATGTCCTTGACGAGTTGTTGAAATTCGTCGCCACGGGCAACGAAGTCAGTCTCGCAGTTCATTTCGACAAGGACGCCAACCTTGCCACCCATATGAATGTAGGAACCCACAATTCCCTCAGCAGCGATGCGACCTTCCCGCTTCTTGGCAGAAGCCAATCCGCGCTCGCGTAGGATGTCAACCGCTTTGTCCTCATTGCCGGCCGCCTCAACAAGCGCGTTCTTGCACTCCATCATGCCGGCTCCAGTTTTCTCTCTAAGCTGCTTTACGGCAGCTGCAGTTATTTCCGCCATAATTCCCTAATCTCTCCGAATCTGTGTTAAGTAGGCAGATCGATGTTCTGCCTGGATTCAATTTCAATGAAAAACGCAGCCCGGCGGATGATCCGCTAAGCTGCGCTCGCCGAAGTGGAAGAATATCGCTTAGCTGGCCGCTACGACTGACTCAGCGCTTTCATCGGGCGCTGCTCCAGTTTCGGTGCTTTCGGCTATCTCTGAAGTCGTCTCGGGTTGCGCGCCATCGTTGTCCAGGGACTCGTCCTCCGAAGCAGAGAGTGCAGAACTCTCTCCTTCTGACTCGGTAGCTTCTCCAGGAGTTTCACCTGCCTGGGCAGCAAGGCCACCCTCAGTTGCAATCTGGTTACCTTCAACGATTGCGTCTGAGATCCTTGAAGCGAACAGTCGCACAGCACGCAGCGCGTCATCGTTTCCAGGTATGACGTAATCGATTCCTTCAGGTGAGCAATTGGTGTCGACGACGGCTACGATGGGAATGCCGAGGCGGTTTGCTTCGGCAACGGCAATCTCTTCTTTCTTTACGTCGATGATAAAAATTGCATCGGGAAGGCGAGTCATCGACTTAATACCCGAAAGGTTCTTGTTCAGACTGTCGCGCTCACGATCGAGTTTAATGCGCTCTTTCTTAGTTAGCTTCTCGTAGCGACCATCCGTTTGCATTGCTTCGAGATCTTTAAGGCGTTTGATGGATTTCTGAACCGTCTGGAAGTTGGTCAGCAGACCGCCCAACCACCTTTGATTAACATAGTACTGACCGCACTTCTCTGATTCTTCACGGATGGCGTCCTGAGCCTGCCGTTTGGTTCCGACAAAAAGAACCGTTCTTCCTTTGTCTTCAGCAATCAGGTTAGTGACGAAGGCTATCGCCTCACGAAACATTCGCTGCGTTTTCTGCAGATCGATAATGTAAATTCCATTGCGCTCGCCAAAGATGAATTCCTTCATCTTTGGATTCCAGCGTCTGACCTGGTGACCGAAGTGAACACCGGCCTCCAGCAATTCTTTCATCGTTACCGAAACCAAACTAAATTCTCCTTCTGCTAATTGGTTTAATGTACTCGCCGCAGCCTTTCGACTCTCTTAGCGTAAGCAACCAATCGTGCTGCGACAATGGATTAAGATAATTTCGAAACGCGAATTTCGGATTTCGAAATTAGACAATCGTCTTTCAACTTCGCACTTCGAAATCCGACTTCCGAAGCACTTATCGTTTCGAGAATTGGAAACGTTTCCGCGCGCCCTTCTGTCCGTACTTCTTTCGTTCCTTAATTCTTGGGTCGCGGGTCACAAGACCGGCATGCTTCAAAGCGGGTCGCAAATCAGCATTGAATTCCATCAGAGCGCGAGTGATGCCGTGACGAATTGCACCAGCCTGTCCGGCAGGACCTCCGCCACTTACGTTGACAACCAGGTCAAACTTGCCCGCAGTTTCGGTCAACTGTAACGGTTGACGAATAATCATGCGTAAGGTTTCGTTTGGGAAATAACGATCAAACGGCTTTCGATTGACCTGAACCTCACCTGAGCCTGGCCGCAAGTAAACCCGGGCTGTAGACGTTTTGCGCCGCCCGGTTCCATAGTACTGAATATCTGCCACAGTTATCTTCCTTATTTCGTAATGCGGTTATGAATTCTAAGTGAGGTTGTAGACTTGCGGGCGTTGGGCTGAGTGCGGATGTTCGGCGTCGGCGTAAACCTTAAGCTTCTTAGCCATTGCCTTACCGAGTTTATTCTTCGGAAGCATACCTTTTATGGCTAGCTCAATAACTCGTTCTGGCCGCTTGGCAATCATCTCGCGGGCGGTGGTTTCTCGCAGCCCACCCGGATAAAGCGTGTGGTGGCGATAAACCTTCTGCTCAACTTTGTTCCCCTTCAATACAGCCTTACGAGCGTTAATCACTACAACGTGATCGCCTGTATCTAAGAACGGAGTCCATTGAGGGCTCCGCTTGCCTGTCAGTATTGAAGCAACCTCAGACGCCAAGTGTCCGACCGTTTGGCCGGTTGCGTCTACCACGTACCATTTTCGTCTTCCAGCGAGTTCTTTGCCGCTGGGGAAGTATGTCGACATAGTTAACTATCTCTGTTTTCAGCGAGTAAAACGCGAACGGCTAGAATACAAAACGGCCCAAATTAATGTCAAGCTGGGGCGCATTGCTTCGGAAAGCTGCAAGTGTTTTTAACTGAGCGTGATTCGATTCATGCAAAAGGCTCTTCGGCAAGGACGCCAAAGAGCCTCAGCGTTTCAAATAATGTTACCGGAGGTTACGGCTTGTCCGGGTCCGGTGTCTTAGTCGTGGGTGTGGCGCCGCCGTCATTCCTCTTCAACTTCGGCGGACCCTGCTGTTGCTCAGCTGGTTTTTGCTCGCCGTCAGTAGTTGTTGTTGTCGAATCGTCAGGGGTTGGCTGTCGACGCTTCAATGTTGGACGTCCAGGCGCGCCGCCCTCGTCTGCTGTTTGGATAGCTCCGGTTGAGGAGGCTCGCGCGTTTGATTGCCGCAGCAGTTTGTCCTTTACTCTCTGGAATTCCGAACTGCTAATCACATATTCGTCGCGCTCTGGAAATCGCGCAGCAAGTGCCAATGCTGCCGCTCGTCGCTCTGGTGGAGCGGGATGTGTTGCAAACGCACGCGAAACAAATCCAGGCTTCTTCTTATTCTTGGCTTCCAATTTCTCAAACATGGTTGCCATGGCGCCTGGGTCGTAACCAGCTGCATACATGTACTGCACGCCAAGCTTGTCAGCTTCCTCTTCAGCAGCGCGACTGAATTTCATGAAGATTCCCAGCAGACCGATGCCCGCGGTATTTTGATAAATCATTCCGGGAATCCCACCGAGGAATATTGAGGCGCCAAGTGCTCCATACTCGAGGAGAGTTGCCTTCGTCTGGTTTTCGACAGCATGACGGGCGGCGACGTGCGCAATCTCGTGCGCCATAACACCGGCCAACTCCGCCTCGTTGTCAGCTGCCAGAAGCAGTCCCTTGTTGACATAAAAAAATCCACCCGGCAGAGCGAAAGCATTCACTTCATCAGAATCTATAACCTTAATCGTAAATGGAACCTTCGCATCGGAATGGAGAACAATGTTCTGACCAACTCGATTCACGTACTCAGTGATAAGAGGATCTTCAATGAACTTCGCTTGTCGATCGACCTCAGCAGCAGCAGCTCGTCCTTGAGCCACTTGCTTCTCGGTCGAGCCGCTCATCTTTGCGATTATTCCAGTATTAATATTCCGCTTGCCGATCATGTCGGGGTTTTCGTTGGTCGATAGCGGCTTGGTCGATCTAGCGATCGTCGGAGTCGTGGTGGTCGGTGTAGTTGATGGTGTGCTGGCTTGGGTCGTCTTTGGGTCGGTCTGAGTCGAGTTAGAGGTTTGATTCTGCTCTGGCGACTTAATCGGCGTCTGAGCAACTGCGGCCACCGAACCCGCCAACAGAGATGCGGCCAAAACTAGAGCAGTCATGGCACGAGAGAAACTATTCATCGCAAAACCTCCAAATACTCAAAAAGGTAGTCCGGACCGAAAGAAGCCAATGGAGCCTGAATCAAATCTTTTGCAACGCCTGCCGAAAACTTCTCAAAGCGACTGCCTGGGGTGGGTCAAATGGGTTTTCGCTTATTTGTGGGCGCGCAGTCTATGATGCTCTGGCTTGGCGGCAAGGTTGCGCGACTCAAAGAACTTCGCTTCCAACATGACCCAGGAGGGAATTAGACTGACGCGACTGATAATGAAGCGTTGGCATTCTCAATATACTGCCAACTTGGAGCCTAGTAAACCCAAAAGCCGGAACCCGGCGCTAAGAACGTTCTGATGCCGAAACGCACGCTGAATAAAGCCCTAACAGTTGTCATTATTGGACCCGGCAGACTTGGGACAGCCCTTGCAATTGCGCTTTCTCAACGCGGTTATCACATTCAAGCGCTGATAGGACGACGCACATCCAGCCTGAAAAAAGCTGCTGCACTTTTAGACGTTCCGGTTCAACTCCTGGCCGCTAAAGATACCGACAAGTTTGCTGTCTCGGATCTGGTTATCATTGCGACGCCTGACGATTCGATGCCGGCGGTAGTTAACGGTCTCCTGCTTCGTGAGGCGACAGGCACAGTCTTGCATACGAGTGGTGCACTTTCCTCTGATGTGCTTTCTCCGCTGGCAGCGCAAGGTTGGGCGGTCGGCTCAATTCATCCACTTATCTCGGTCAGCGATCCAGTAGTTGGTACCAGACTATTCAAAGGAGCATTCTGGTGTATCGAGGGTGGACGCCAGGCTCTTCGAATCAGTAGTCGTCTCGTTCGCGATCTCGAAGGACACAGTTTTTCGATCGATTCAGCGGCAAAGCCTCTCTATCATGCGGCGGCGGTAATGACCTCCGGAAGCGTCGTGGCTTTGTTTGATGTCGCAATCGATATGTTGGTCAAGTGCGGTCTCAAGCGTAGTGAGGCGAGACGAGTGCTGCTTCCACTACTTGAGAGTACGATCACTAACTTAACAATAAAGGTACCGGCGAAAGCTATGACTGGCACTTTTGCTCGCGGTGATCTGGCAACTGTCGAGCGACATCTCGACGCTCTGTCGCAAAAAGAACTTGCAGACGCTCGTTCGCTGTACTGTCTACTCGGTCAGCGAGCGTTAGCGTTAGCAGCGGACAATGGTCTTGATCGAGAGGTGGTAAAACGAATCAGAGCCAAGTTGGAACGATGATATTTCTTTGTGCTTTGATCTTTGTGTTTTGTACTTTGTGGTTAGTAGACCTTTCGGTCAAAGCAAACTACAAAGTACAAATGGCCAAATACAAAGACCGAATTGTTGCTGCTTGCGCCCTCTTTGGATTTGTCGTTAAATTTCGGCACTCGAATCGTTAGCCCCAAAAAGTCCTAATCTATGCAACCCACACCAACCGCGAGCTACAGTTTGACTCTGCGCGTCAAACTCTCTTCGCGTGCCGGTTCACTCGGCGAATTGACCATGGCCATCGGTCGAGCCGGCGGCGACATCGGTGCTATCGACATCGTTAGCGTTGGTAACGACTACATCATTCGCGACATCACTGTTAGCTCTGCATCAACTGCTCATGGCGAACAGATCGTTCAGACCGTAAAGGACGTTGACGGTGTAGAACTCGTCCATGTTTCGGATCCAACTTTTCTAATGCACCTGGGCGGCAAGATTGAAGTTGTTTCCAAGGTGCCTTTGAAAACACGAGCAGATCTATCGATGGCTTATACGCCCGGCGTCGCTCGAATTTGCGACGCTATTCATAAAGACCCTGAGAAGGCATTCACACTGACGATCAAAAAGAACACCGTTGCCGTTGTTACGGATGGCACTGCCGTCCTTGGCCTCGGAGACATTGGCCCGGCGGCGGCCATGCCTGTTATGGAAGGCAAGGCAATGTTGTTCAAAGAATTTGCCGGTGTAGATGCGTTCCCCATCTGTCTCAACACAAAGGATCCCGATGAGATTGTTCGAACCGTCAAAGCTATTTCGACGGCCTTCGGTGGAATTAACCTGGAAGATATTTCGGCCCCTCGTTGTTTCGAGATTGAAGAGCGACTCAAAGAAGAACTGGACATTCCCGTCTTTCACGATGATCAGCACGGTACAGCAGTAGTTGTACTCGCTGCCTTAATCAATGCGTTAAAGATCGTCAACAAGAAGATCGAGGCGGTTAAGGTTGTTGTTAACGGAGTCGGCGCGGCTGGTGTGGCGTGCTCAAAGATCATCATGGCCGCGGGTGTGAAAAACATTATCGGTTGCGATCAGGCAGGTGCACTCTATCGGGGCCGCACTGGAAATATGAACTGGGTGAAAGATTGGTATGCCCAGAATTCGAACCCGAATAACGAACAGGGCACAGTCCACGAAGTGATAAAAGGAGCCGACGTTTTTCTTGGTCTCTCAGTGCCTGGTGTGATTGATGAGACTGACGTGAAGAACATGGCCGAACGGCCCATTGTTTTTGCAATGGCTAACCCGACGCCGGAGATCATGCCTGAAGACGCTGCACCTTACGTCGCAGTAATGGCCACTGGTCGGTCCGATTATCCCAATCAAATCAACAACGTCCTCTGTTTTCCCGGAATATTTCGTGGGGCTTTGGCATGTCGAGCTTCGCGCATAAACGAAGAGATGAAGCTTGCGGCTGCCAACGCGATCGCCGGAATCATCTCTGACGCAGAATTACATCCGGAGTACATTGTCCCGTCCGTTTTTGACAAGCGGGTTGCTGAGGCAGTGGCGCGGGAGGTTGAAGCCGCGGCTTACGCAACAGGAGTAGCGAGAAGGGACAGAGGAACGGAAGCGCAAGAGAGCTGAACTTTTGAGCTTGGTGCTTTGTACTTTGGACTGCGTGGAACAATCCAATAACTTCTTGTTTTCTTGGCAACATTTGAATCGGCTTAGCCGCCTGATGTGAGGCGTGGCTCTGCCGCGCCGTACGTCGTCGAGAAAATCGTTGCGCGCGGCCTAGCCGCGCGCCGGACGTATTATGAGCATCATTACGGCGGGGTGTAACCACGCCTCACATCAGGCGGCAAAGCCGTCGGTTGGACGCTATCTAGGTGCATAGCGCCAAGCGAGTCAAAGCAGAAAGTTGAAGGGACCACACCTCCTATGCCAAGGGAAATTCGACTAACCTCAACCGTCATTCGTCACAACCCGCAGTTCTCAAGACTAGTCACTATTCCCCTCGACAAAGTCGCTCCGTGGAAACTCAACGAAACCACAGTTGTTGAAGGAAGCATTAATGGAGTTGAGTTTGGTCGCCGCAGTCTAAAACGTTGGGATGATCGTAACTGTTGGTGGATCGATCTTCCTGAACCGTTGTGCAAGAAGGCGGGCCTGGAAACTGGCGACAAGGTGACGCTGGTCATCCGGCTAGCGTCGGAAGACTTACCGAACGAGTTAACGGAACTATTAAAGAGGAATTCGATTGCGAAAGCGAGTTGGGAAAAATTGACAAAGGCCCGACAGCGAATGTTGCGCGAAGAGATCTTTGCTGCGAAGTCCACTGCGACTCGCACACGGCGGGCAGAGAAAATTCTTTGTTGAAGTTATTGGGGAACGTCGGCCAGAGATTCTGCCTCATGAACATCTGCTCGTAACTCCCGGGCAATCAGCGGCACAATTCTTCGCGGAACGTCGATGGCTTCTTTGATGTGGCGGGCGTGAGTGAAATGTCCTGCGACGTAGATTCCACGCACGTTAGTCTCAAACGTCTCAGGATTGTATACGGGAATCTCTCCTGCCTTACCTGTTTCAAACTCGACACCAAGTCTCTTCAACAGTGTAAGGTCCGCATCGCTTCCTACCAGTACAAACGTAACATCGTTAGGAATGGTCTCCTGGTCACCTGACTCTGTCGTGAGTGTAACAGTCCGCTCGCGAATCTCATCGATGTGCTTGTAAAGAACAACACGCAGACGACCGGCTGCAACCTCCTTCTCAAGCGGAGTGCGAACCCAGTGTTTCATCGCGCCGGCTTTCGGATCACGGTTCTCCCAGTCTTCACGCCAGATTGCCATTGTCGTTCGTGCGCCTTCTTCGGAAAGAAAGAGCGCAGCTTCCGCAGCACTGTTTCCGCCACCAACAACCAGGGCATCCTTTCGAACATAGGGATACGGATCCATGAAGAGATGATGGACCTTCGATAACTCTTCTCCCGGTATACGCAATTTCTTCGGTCTCTCCATTGCTCCGATCGCAAATAAGACGCGCGCGGCCCGATATTCTGATTTGTCGGTTACAACTCTGAATCCGGCATCGATGCCACCTGCTACATCGGTCACTTTTTCGTCTGTGTTTATGTTGAGATCGTGGTCGAGTACGAAGTGGATGTAGTGTGAAAGTAACTCTTCGCGCGAAGGCTTTTCTCGTACATGCTTCAGCGTTCCGACATGCATCTCAACCTCGTTGGGAGTTGAGAACATCGTGCGTCCAATTGGGTATTGTCGAATGGTATTGGCGATCGTGCCTTTTTCGATGACGAGGTAACTGAGACCTTCGTTAGCCGCCGCTTCAGCAGCTGAAAGTCCGGCAGGACCGGCGCCGATTATTAGAAGGTCGAGTTGAGTCATGGTTCTAAGAAGTGTTTTGAACTTTGAGCTTCGTTCTTTGAACTTTGTGCTTTGTAACTCGCCAAGTGAAACTGTTAGTGACCACTACTTCGATCTAGAAGATACAAAGCACAAAGTACAAAGCACTAAGTACAAATCCAAGTACAAAGCACTAAGCTCAAACCTTCTACACAATAACTTCCCCTTTCGCCACCAACACAGACGACCCACCAACCTTTACTTCCTCAACCTGACCTTTACGTCCCTTAACAGTGAGACTGATCCTG
>Ga0134124_10002585_pt1 | contig 14619 bp, 14 predicted proteins | sample KB304_FD_96880 | JGI IMG/M metagenome (GOLD analysis project Ga0134124, IMG submission 96880) | Terrestrial soil microbial communities without Nitrogen fertilizer from Kellogg Biological Station, Michigan, USA - KB3-0-4 | ecosystem: Environmental > Terrestrial > Soil > Unclassified ... | reverse complement strand
GTGCTGCCGTACTCGAGCGGCACCACCGGCCTGCCCAAGGGCGTGATGCTGACGCACAGAAACCTCGTCGCCAACCTCCGCCAGTGCGAGGGCATGCAGAACTTCGAGGCCTTCGGCGAGGACGACGTGACGATCGCGGTGCTGCCGTTCTTCCACATCTACGGCATGGTCGTGATCATGATGCTGGGGCTGGCCGGGGGCGGCACCATCGTGTCGATGCCGCGCTTCGATCTGATGGAGTTCCTCGGCGTCGCGCAGAAGTACAAGGCGACCGTCCTGCCGCTGGTGCCGCCCATCGTGCTGGGCCTGGTCAAGCACCCGGCGGTCGCGCAGTTCGATCTCTCGACGGTGCGCCTGGTGTTCTCGGGCGCCGCACCGCTGGGGGAGGACATCGCGAAGGCGCTCTCCACCAGGCTCGGCTGCCCGGTGGTGCAGGGCTACGGCATGACGGAGGCGAGCCCGGTCACCCATCTGAGCCCCACCCGCGACTCGCCGTTCAAGCCGGGCTCGGCCGGCAAGGTGGTGCCGAACACCGAGGTGAAGATCGTCGACGTCGTCAGCGGAGCGGAGATGGACCAGGGCCACGAGGGCGAGCTGCTCATCCGCGGGCCGCAGATCATGAAGGGCTATCTGAACCGGCCCGAGGAGACGGCGGCGTGTCTGGACGGCGAGGGCTGGTATCACACCGGCGACGTCGGCTACGTCGATCAGGACGGCTTCTTCTTCATCGTCGATCGCACCAAGGAGCTGATCAAGTACAAGGGCATGCAGGTGGCGCCGGCCGAGCTGGAGGCGCTGCTGCTGACGCATCCGGCCATTCTCGACGCCGCCGTCGTCCGCCGGGCCGACGAGGAGGCCGGCGAGGTGCCCAAGGCGTTCGTCGTGCTGAAGCCCGACGAGGCGTCGCGGGCGACGAAGGAGGTGGCCATCATGGACTGGGTGGCCGGCCGCGTCGCGCCCCACAAGCGCATCCGGCAGCTCGAGTTCATCGAGCAGATCCCCAAGTCGGCCTCGGGCAAGATCCTGCGCCGCGTCCTGATGGACGCCGACCGGGCGAGGTAGCGTCATGCACGTCGGGATCTTCGTGGAGGAGATGCGGCAGGGCGCGAACCAGCCCGCGGCCTTTCGCGACGTCTTCGAGCTGGCGGATCGAGCCGAGGCCTGGGGCATCGACTGCGTTTGGCTGGGCGAGATCCACTTCACGCCGACGCGCTCGGTCATCTCCGCCTCGCTGCAAGTGGCGAGCGCGATCGCCTCCCGGACCAAGCGCTTGCACGTGGGCACTGCCGTGCAGGTCCTGCCGCTGAATCATCCGCTGCGGATCGCCGAGGAGGTCGCGACGGTCGATCACATCAGCCAGGGGCGCTTCGAGTTCGGGATCGGCCGCAGCGGCGTGGTGCGGACCTACGACGTCTACGGCGTGCCGTACGCCGAGAGCCAGGCGCGCTTTCGCGAGGCGCTGGAGATCATCCGGCTGGGCTGGAAGGGCGAGCCGTTCAGCTACCAGGGCCAGTTCTATCGCGTCGACAACGCGACGGTGGTGCCGCGTCCCTACCAGGTACCGCATCCGCCGATCCGCATGGCCACGACCAGCGACGAGACGTTCCCGCTCGCCGGCCGGCTGGGGCTGCCGATCTTCATCGGGCTGCGCACGACCGAGATCTCGGACCTGCAAGTGCAGCTCGCGCCGTACCGCCAGGCCTGGCGCGAGGCCGGTCATCCCGGGGAGCCGAGCGTCTACCTGCGCATCCCGGTCTACGTCTCGCCGACGGCCGAGGGAGCCAGAGAAGAGCCGCGCGCGAGCATGTCGGCCTTCTTCGCGCGTCAGACCGACCTGGCCCGGGCCGCGGTCGGCCGCGCCGGCGCCGGTCCCGCCGATCGGCGGCGGATGCAGGCCGAGCGCATGGCCGGCCTGACGTACGAGGACGTGCTGGCGCGCAAGGTCGTCTTCGGCACCGCCGAGGGCGTCATCGATCGGCTGAAGCAGCTCCGTGGCGAGCTCGGCCTGGACGGCATCGTGGCCGAGCTGAATCCGGGCGGCCTCATCCCGCCCGAGCTGGAGACGCGCAGCTTGCAGATCCTCGCGCGCGAGGTGGTGCCCGCGTTGCGGTGAGCAGAAAGGACTCGGCCATGCTGTCTGCGCTGGTGCTGTCGTCCGATTCGCACGTGTTCGAGCCTCCCGACCTGTGGTCCACGCGCATCGATCGCGCGTTCCGCGACCGGGCCCCCCGCATGGAGCGCATCGACGGGGCCGACCAGATCGTCATCGAAAAGGACCAGATCCTTTCGGGAATCGGGCTCATCTCGAACGCCGGGGCGCGGTTCGAGGCGCCCGAGACGATCTCCGCGCAGGGGCGCTTCGAGGACGTGCATCGCGGCGGGTACGACCCGGAGCAACACCTGCATGACATGCAGCTCGACGGTGTAGCGGGTGAGGTGCTGTACCCCTCGCAGGGGCTCTTCTACTTCCGGGTGGCCGACACACCGCTGATGTCGGCGATCTTTCGCGCGTACAACGACTGGCTCGCCGAGTTCTGTCGCACCGACCCCGCGCGGCTCAAGGGCATCGCGATGATCAACCTGGACGACGTCCGGGAGGGGATCGAGGAGCTCGAGCGCGCCGCGCGCCTCGGCCTGGCCGGCGCGATGATCACCGAGTATCCGCTCGAGCACCGGCGCTACGATCAGCCGGAGTACGAGCCGTTCTGGGCCGCCGCCGCCGCCCTCGACATGCCGCTGAGCCTGCACACCGCCACCCGGCGGCAGGGCAAGATCCGCGGGGCCGGGGACAAGACGCTGCGGGATGCGAGTAGCCGGGCGACGAAGGCGTTCTATCCGGCGCTGTCGATGTGCGACATGATCTTCTCGGGTGTCTTCGAGCGCCATCCCCGGCTGACGCTGGCCATCGTGGAGTTCGAGCTGGCGTGGGCGCCCCACGTGCTCTCCACCATGGACTACACCTATCGCGAGCGGCACGGCGAGGCGATCTACCGCTTCAAGGACGGCCTGCGTCCGAGCGACTTCTTCCACCGCAACGTCGTGCTCAGCTTCCAGGAGGATGCCATCGGCATCCGCCTGCGCGACGCGATCGGCGTGGACAACATGATGTGGGGCTCCGACTATCCCCACAGCGAGTCGACGTTCCCGCAGTCGCGCAAGATCCTGGCGGAGATCCTGGCCGGCGTGCCGGAGGACGAGCAGGCGAAGATCGTGGGCGGCAACGCGGCGCGCGTGTACCACTTCGACGTGGCGAGGGTGGCCGCGCATGCTTGAGGAGCCGACGTCCCTCCGGATCGAGGACCCCGGCGTCCGCGCGCTGTTCACCGAGGCCGCGCGCTTTCAGTCGTGGCTCGACGTGGAAGCCGCGCTGGCCGAGGCCCAGGCCGAGCTGGGCGTCATTCCGGCCGCCGCCGCCCGCGAGATCGTCGGCAAGGCGCACCTGAAATATCTCGACCTCACCGCCGTGCGGGCGGGACTCGCCAAGACGGGGCATCCGCTGGTGCCGCTGGTGTGGGCGCTCGACCGCGCGTGCGAGGGCGACGCCGGCGGCTACGTGCACTGGGGGGCGACGACCCAGAACGTCACTCAGACGGGTCAGCTTCTGCAGGTGCGCCGCGCGCATGAGATCTTCCTGCGCCAGCTCGTGACGATCCTGACCACGCTGGCCGACCTGGCCGAGCGCACCAAGGACGTGCTGCTGCCGGGCCGCACGCATGGCCAGCACGCGGTGCCGGCGACGTTCGGCTTCAAGGTGGCGGTGTGGATCGACGAGCTGTGCCGTCACGTCGATCGCCTGCGCGGCTGCGAGGGGCGCGTGTTCGTCGGCATGCTGGGCGGCGGGGCCGGCACGCTGGCCTCGCTGGGCGAGCTCGGCCTCGCCACCCAGGAGAAGATGGCGGCGCGCCTGGGCATGGTCCCCATGCCGGTGCCCGCGCGCACGATCGGCGATCACCAGGCCGAGTACGTGCTGCTGCTCGGCATGCTCGCCTCGACGTGCAGCAAGATCGGGCGCGAGATCTACACGCTGATGAAGCAGGAGTTCGGCGAGCTCGAGGAGCCGGTGCCGCCGGGCACGGTGGGCAGCAGCACCATGCCGCAGAAGCGCAATCCCAAGCTCTCGCAGGACATCATCGCCGCCGCCGCCCAGATCCGCGCGCTGGTGCCGCTGGCGCTGGAGGCGATGCAGACCGAGCACGAGGCCGATCGCACGACCAGCATCATGATGAGCCGGGCGCTGGTCCAGGCGTGCGAGCTCACCGGCGACGTGCTGCAGCGGATGATCGCGCTCTTCGATGGGCTGCAGGTGTTCCCGGAGCGGATGCGCGAGAACCTCGACCTGTCGGGCGGCCTGATCATGGCCGAGGCGCTCATGCTGGAGCTCGGCAAGCAGATCGGCCGCCAGCGCGCCCACGACGCGGTCTACGACGCGGCCCAGGCCTCCGTCACCGAGTCGCGCCCGTTCCGCGAGACCCTGGCCGCCGACCCCCACGTGAGCGCCAGGCTCACCGCCTCGCAGGTGGAGGCGCTGCTCGATCCCGCCCGCTACACCGGGCTCTGCCGCCAGTTCGCCGAGCGCGGCGCCGCGACGGCGCGCGAGACGGCGGCCAGCATTACGGCAAAGCATCCCGAATGACCGAGAAACGAACGCCGGCCCACGCCGTCCGCATCGAACGCCTCGATCCCGAGGTGGCCAGGATTCTGCGCGGCAAGTCCGGGATGGAGCGCTTGCGGCTCGCGCACGAGGCCTGGGAGCTCGCTCGCGACCGGCTCGCGGCGTTCGTGCGCGCGAAACATCCTGACTGGGATCCGGACGACATCCGGCACGAGGTGGCGAAGAGACTGAGCCGGTGACCCAGGCCGAGTTGTTGCGGTACCTCGTGGACAGTCTCGAGAGCCTCGCGATCGAGTACATGATCGTTGGCTCGCACGCGTCGATCTACTATGGCGAACCACGGTTCACGCAGGATGTGGACGTGGTGATCGGGCTGACCTCGCCTACGCTCCGCGCCTTCCTGGAGCGATTCCCCCCCGCGGAATTCTACGTCAGCGAGAGCACGGCGCGCGAGGCGGTCGCCCATCGCGGCCAGTTCAACATCATTCACGGGGCCTCGGGGGTCAAGATCGACGTGTTCATCGGCAAGGACACCGAATACGATCGACTGCGCTTTGGGCGGCGCCAGCGGCTTCCCCTCGTGCCGGGGCACGAGGCGTACTTTGCGCGACCCGAAGACGTCATTCTGTACAAACTCCTGTACTTCAGAGCGGGCGGATCTGATCGGCACCTGCGCGACATCGCCGGGATCCTCGCCGTGTCAGGACGCGACGTCGACGTCGAGTACGTTTCCCTCTGGGCGCACCGCCTCGGCGTTGTCGACCTCTGGGATACGGTGCGGCGTCGTGCAGAGGACGCCTGAGATGGACGCCCGTCGCTACGTCGCTACCGGTCATCAACGCGGAGGCGTCGATCGCCAGGTGGACGGAGGTGCAGGCGATCTCCTACTTGTACTTGGCGTAGTCCCTTTGGTACTCGGGGTGATAGGGGCCGGCGGGTAGCCCTCGCTGCTCGGCGCCGAGAATCCTGAAATTCGCTTCGCGCGCCAGCGGACGGTAGTCGATTGCCGTGGTGAGCGCCGCGCTCACGGCCGCCGCGATGAGTCCGCCGATGCCGCCGCCACCTCCCCCGCTCTGACGGACAACCTTCTGCTCGCCCTGCCACAACAGTCGGCCGGTTCGCGTATCCACGAGCTTGTACGAGAGGTGGACGGTGACGTTCGAGGCCAGAATGAGGTACTTCGTTGACCAATCACGGATGGTGACGAAGAGGACGGCCTCGGCGCCGAAAACATCCTTGAAACGGCTCGGCGCCAACTGATCGAGCAGGCCCTCATTGGTGAGTCCGAGGTCCTTGAGCAAGTCGGCCGTCAGGTAGACCGGGAAGACGTAGTATCCGCGCTCGGCCAGGGGCATGGTGGCGGTGGTGCTCCAGATCTCTGGGGCATCCACGGCGGTGGTCGTATTGCCGGCGGGCACGACCAGAATAGAGCGGGGATGGTTTTCAAAGAAGGCGATGTAATCCCATTTCGGTACTGTCGCACAATCCGTGAGCAACAGCGCCGCGGTTGCGACGAGGAGCCGAAGGGTCACGGCTTCGTTTGCTGCTGCACGATCCGGGAGATGATCGAGTCCATGAGTGGCTTGGCTTCGGGGTACAGTTCTACCTCCTTGCGGAGGTAGCGCACGGCCTCGTCGGGCGTCGATCATAGCAGCCCTGTTGAGTCTCCTGTGCGCCTATCGACCCGACTGACAATCATCCGATCGTGCCGGGACGAGACGAGTACGTCGCGCGACCCGAGGACGTCATCCTCTACAAGCTTCTGTACTTCGGGGAGGGCGGATCCGATTGGCCCTTGCGCGACGTCGCCGGCATGCTCGTCGTGTCGGAAGCCGACAAGCGGCGTCGTGCCGAGGACCCGTGACGGGCACGCCATCGCCCGTCACTATCGCTCGTGACCGCCCTAGTAACGGAGACCGAGGATCCGCTGGCTGTTGTGGTGGAGGATCTGGTCGACGTCCTCCGCCGGCAGTCCTGACTCCCGGATGTAGTGGAAGGTCTGGCGGTACGTCTCGAAGGCCATCAGGACCGGATAGTCGCTCCCCGCCACGAGGCGCTCGGCGCCGAAGGCCTTCCACGCGCAGAGCAGCGCCGCCTGCGAGCCGTGGCCGACCGTGTCGTAGTAGAAGCGGCGGGCGGTGACACTCGGGCGCTCGGGCAGATCCGGGTACTGGCTCGGGGCCTGGTTGTCGAGCCGCTGTAGCTGCATCGGGATGAGGCCGCCCAGGTGAGGCACGACGTACGTGATGTCGGGGTGGCGGTCGGGAACGCGCCGGGCGATGAGGTGAAGGACGATGACGGCGTCCTCGAGGGAGGCGCCGACCGAGACCGTGAACCGGTAGTCGTTGATCAGGGGCGAGCAGATTCCGTTCTGGATCGGATGGTAGTTGAGCACGGCCCGACGTCGGTTCATCTCCGCGTAGAGCGGCTCGAACTCCGCTTCCGCCGTGGACCGGTCGAAGCACGAGCACGTCATCGACACGCCGAGCATGCCGAGCTGGTCCAGCCCCCGCTCCATCTCGCGCAGCGAGGCGTCGATGTGGGGCAGGGGCAACGACACGACGGCTGCGAACCGGCCCGGATGCTTCTGGGCCAGCTCGGCGTAGCTGTCGTTGATGAGCCGGGCCGCCGCGACGGCGTCGGCTTCCTTCTCGGCATACGGCGGGCTCGCCGCCGGCGACAGGACCTGCATCTGCACGCCGGCCTCGTCCATCTGCGCCAGACGCTCTGGCAGGCCGGCGGGATCGTCGTGCCGCATCGGCCGGGCGGTGATCGGCCGCGCGGCCTCCGGCAGGCTCCGCCCGCCGATGCGCACGAGCAGGTCGTTGTAGGCCTTCGGAAAGTAGTGGGCGTGGATGTCGACGATCATCGCGCTAGATCGCCGTGTAGCCGCCGTCGACGAGCAGGTCGCTGCCGGTCATGAACGCCGAGGCGTCGCTGGCCAGGTAGACCGCCGCGCGCGCGATCTCCTCGGGCTGGCCGAGCCGGCCGAGCAGGTGCTTCGGCCCCAGATTCCGGCGCGCCTCGTCCATGTCCTTCCAGCGGTTGAGCATGCGCCGCGTCTCGATCGCGCCCGGGGACAGCGTGTTGGCGCGGATGCCCTGGGCGGCGTGGTCGGTCGCGAGCACCTTCGCGAGCTGGATCAGGGCGCCCTTGGTCGCGCAGTAGGCCGGGCGCCCGGCCGAGCCGACGCGGCCGAGCTGCGAGGCGATGAGGATCACGCTGCCGCCGCCGCTCGTGATCATCGCGGGGAGCGCGGCCTTGACCATCAGGAAGGCGCCCGTGAGATTGATGCGCACCACGCGGTCCCACGTCGCCTCGTCCATCTCCAGCACGGTGGCGGTGCGGTCGGCGTCGGCGGCGCCGTAGAGCAGGACGTCGAGACGGCCGAAGCGCGCGACGGTGGCGGCCACGGCGGCCCGGCAGCTGGCGCCCTCGGTGACGTCCAGGGGCACCGGCAGCGCGCGGCCGCCCCTCGCCCCGATCTCGGCCGCGGTGCTCTTGGCTCCCGGCTCCTCGACATCCGCGCAGGCCACGGAGGCGCCGGCCGCCGCGAAGGCCAGCGCGGTGGCGCGCCCGATCCCGTTCGCGGCCCCGACCACGATGGCCGTCTTCTTCTCGAGCGTGAACGCCGGATCGATCATCGCGCCCCTCCTGTCGCCGGCACGCCGCGCCGGCGCCACAGTGTACGCGACTCGCCTAGCCCGCCGTCGACGCCGCGCGCTGGCGCGTCAGCGTCGCGAGGATCTCGACGAGGTGATCGGGGACCACCGGCTTCGTCAGGTGGGCGTCGAAGCCGGCCTCGAGGGCGCGCCGGCGGTCGTCGGCCTGACCGTACCCGGTGATCGCGACGAGGATGGGCCGGGCTCCGCGCCGGGCGCGGATGCGGCGCGCGACTTCGTACCCGTCCAGGTTCGGCAGGCCGATGTCGATGAGGACGATGTCCGGCTCGCTCGCCTCGGCGTGGGCGAGGCCAGTGGCCCCGTCGGCCGCCTCGTCCACCGCATGTCCCTCGTGCTCGAGGAGCGTGCGCAGGCTCTGTCGGGCATCACAATTGTCCTCGATGAGCAGCACCGCGGCCGCCGGGACGCGCCCCACCGGGGCCTGACCCGACGGGTGGGGACTGGGCGAGGCCTGGCTCATCGGAAGCGCGATCGTGAACTGGCTGCCGCGACCCAGGCCCTCGCTGTGGGCCTCGACACGACCGCGGTGCAGCGTGACCAGCCGGTGCACCAGCGTGAGGCCGATGCCGAGGCCGCCGGAGGTGTGGGCCAGGGACTGGTCGCCCTGCACGAAGAGCTCGAAGATGCGCGGGAGCATGTCCGCGGCGATGCCGATACCCGTGTCGCAGATGCGAAGCACGGCCTCGTCGCCCTCCCGAGACACCACCACCCTGATCCGGCCGTCGGGCGGCGTGTACTTGGAGGCGTTGTTGAGGACGTTGACGATGATCTGCTCGAGCCGGGCGGGGTCGGCCTGCACGTACAGCGGCGCCGCGGGAAGGGCCAGCGACACGACCTGTCGCCGCTCGTCGACGAGCGGGCGCGTGGCCTCCAGCGCGTTCGTGACCGCCTCTTCGATGGCCACCGGTTGCCGGCGCAGCTCGATGCGTCCCCGGGTGATGCGCGAGACATCGAGAAGGTCGTCGAGCAGTCGCGCGAGGTTTCGGGCCTGACGCTCGACGATGCTGGCCGACTGCTCGACGGCGGCCGCGGGGACACCCGGCCGGCGCAGCAGCGCGGCGGCCGTGACGATGGGCGCCAGCGGGTTGCGCAGCTCGTGGGCCAGGAGCGCCAGGAACTGATCCTTCGCGCGGTTGGCCGCCTCCGCCTCGGCGCGCGCGGTCTGCTCGCGCGCGAACAGCTGGACGTTGCGCATCGCGAGCGCGGCCTGGTCGGCGAAGGTCTGGAGCAGATCGATCTCGGCCTGGGAGAAGCTCCGGATCTCCCGGTGCGCGGTCGAGATCGCGCCGATGACCTCGCCCTTGACCTGCAGCGGCACGGCCAGGACCGCGTGATGCCCCGCGCCCGCGAGGCCGCGCCGGAACTCGGCCGTGAGCACCACGCTCGGCTCGTCGAGGATGTCCCGGGTCCACAGCGCCCGGCGCTCGGCGACCGCGCGCCCCACCAGGCCGACGCCGGGCGGCAGCAGGTAGCCGGGCTTGAAGTTCTCGAGCCACTTGCCGGCGATCGCCACGCACGCCAGCGAGCCGTCCGGCTGCAGCAGCCGGACCACCGACGACTGGGCCTCGAACAGCGGCAGGATGCTCTCGGCGATCCGCTCGGCCACCTCGGAGACGTCGAGCGACTCGGTGAGCCGCCGGGCGACGCGGCCCAGCTCGTCGGCGTTCCGGCGCAGCTGCTCGCGCTCTTCCTCGGCGCGCTTGAGGTCGGAGATGTCGTTGACGTGCGCCACGAAGCCGTGGACCCGCCCCTCCGGGCCGACGTCGGGCACGTAGGTCGCTCGGATGTAACGCCGCGTGCCGTCGCCGTACACCAGCACGTTCTCGAAGGTGACGCGGCGGCCGGCCAGCGCGGCTCGGATGTGGGGCGAGATGGTCGCGTACACCGTCTCGCCGAGGACCTCGCGGATATGCCGGCCGGTGACCTCGCTGAGCGGATGACCGAACCACTGCTCGTAGGCGGAGTTGTTGAAGCGGTAGCGCTCGTCCGTGTCGATGTAGCCGATGAGCGCCGGCACCGCTTCGACGATGAATTCAAGTCGTGTGTTGCTGTGCATCGGGATGCTCGATCACGGGCCCGCCCGCGGAGGCGGCTGGCAATCGTCGTGATCTTATCCCCGCTCGCCTGACGTGTCGACCGCCAATCGAAGATCGCCCACGCCGGGGGCGGTCCACTCGTGCCGCGGGAGCGGAAGCCGGGCTAGCGGAGCAGCGCCGGGGCCAGCACCCGGAGATCGTCGAGTGCGCGGCCGGGCTCGGTCGCGATGGCCTGGATCGCCACGTGGTCGGCGCCGGCCGCGTGATGCCGGCGCACGCGCTCGGCGACCGCGTCCACCTCACCCCAGGCCACGAGGGCGTCGACCAGCCGGTCGCTGCCGCCGCCCGCGAAGTCGGCGTCACCGAACCCCATCTCGCGGAAGTTGTTCACGTAGTTCGGCAGCGTGAGATAGAACGCGAGATGGCGCCGCCCGGTCGCCCGGGCACCGGCGGGATCCGTCTCGACGACCACCGCCTGCTCGGGGGCGAGGAACGGGCCGGGGCCCAGTACCGCGCGCGCCCGGGCGGTGTGCTCGGGTGTGACGAGGTAGGGATGGGCGCCGTCGGTGCGGTCGCGCGCCAGCTCGAGCATCTGCCGCCGGAGCGCGGCCAGCACCAGCGGCAGCGGCTCGGGCGGCGGTGGAGGCGTGTACTTCACGCGCTCCATCGCGTCGAGGTAGGCGCGCATCGCCGAGACCGGTCGCCCGTAGTCGTGACCTCGCGCCTGTACCAGCGGCAGGTGGCTCACCCCCATGCCGAGCACGAAGCGGCCGGGATAGGCTTCGGCGAGCGTGAGGCCGGCGTTGTTCATGGCGGTCGGGTCACGCGCGTAGATGTTCGCGATCCCCGTGGCCACGACGATCCGCTCGGTGGCCGCGAGCAGGATGGCGGCGTGCGCGAAGGCCTCCTTGTTGGTGGGGCCCTCGCCGAACCAGAGCGCGCCGTAGCCGAAGCGCTCGATCTCGGCGGCCGCCGGCCGCTCCTCGGCCGAGGAGCGCGTCGACAGAGCGCCCCAGACGCCCACGCGCCCGAGTCGGCGCCGCAGCCCATCACGGTCCACGCTGGCCATGCCCCTATCGTAGAGCGGCGGTCCAGCCGCTGCGCGTCACGGCGCCGGGTGCGTCTTCGCCCAGTGCCTGGCGATGTCGATGCGCCGGGTGAACCACACGTCCTTGTGGCTGCCGATGTAGTCCAGCGCGCGCTCGAGGCCGGCCGCGCGGGAGGGATGGCCGATGAGCCGCAGGTGCAGGCCGAGCGACATCATCTTGGGCTGCGTCTTGCCCTCCTTGTAGAGCACGTCGAAGCCGTCCTTGACGAACGTGAAGTAGTCGTCGGCGGTGAAGAAGCCGCCGCTGCCGAACTTCGAGTCGTTGGCGGTCAGGCTGTAGGGCACCACCAGGTGCGGCCGGTCGTTCACGCGCACCCAGTAGGGCAGCTCGTCGTTGTAGGTGTCGGAGTCGTAGAGGAAGCCCCCCTCCTCCACGATCAGCCGTCGCGTGTTCACGCTGGGCCCGTAGCGGCAGTACCAGCCCAGCGGCCGCTCGCCGAGCGTCTTCTTCATCGACTCCACGGCCATCCGGATGTGCTCGCGCTCTTGCTCCTCGGCGAGCTCGTAGTGCTTCACCCAGCGCCAGCCGTGCGAGCAGACGTCCCAGCCCGCCTCGCGGATGGCGGCCGCGACCGCCGGGTTGCGCTCCAGCGCCAGCGCGCAGCCGAACACGGTCAGCGGCAGGCCGCGCTCCTGGAAGAGCCGGCGGACGCGCCAGAAGCCCACGCGGCTGCCGTACTCGAACATGCCCTCGGCGGCGAGGTCACGGCCCTTGACGCCGTAGTTGGCGGCGCCGGCCTCGGTCAGCGTGCTCTCGGAGACGCCGTCGTCCTGCGCGTTGTACTCGGAGCCTTCTTCATAGTTCACGACGAAGTTCACGGCGATCCGGGCGCCGCCGGGCCAGTGCGGGTGGGGCGGGTTGCCGGCGTAGCCGACGAGATCGCGGGGCGTCGCGGTGGCCATGGTGATGAGCTCCTCGGCTCAGGGCGTCCCCGAGTGGCTTCGCAGCCTCAGGCCTGACGCCTTCTCGAACACGTGATAGCGCTTGAAGGTCAGCCACACGTGGTCGCCGACCGCGTGGGTCTCGGCGCTCGGGATCTGGGCGTGCACCTCGTGCTCGCCGACGCGGACGGTGTAGAGCGTGGTGTTCCCGAGGGGGAGGCTCAGGCGGTCGCTGACGACTCCGCGCAGGCGGTCGGCGCGTTCCTCGCCGGCGAGCTCCACGTCCTCTGGACGGACGCCCACCCAGGCGGCACCGAGCTCGTCACCGTGCGGCATGACCCGGGCGTCGACGAGGCTGATCGGCGGCGTGCCCGTGTGCAGATTCAGGAATCCGGCCACGAAGACGTTCTTCGGCGTCTCGTAGATCTCCTCCGGGGTCCCCACCTGCTCGATCCGTCCCCGGTCCATGACGGCCAGCTGGTGAGCGAGGATCAGCGCCTCGTGATGATCGTGGGTCACGTACACCGTCGTGATGTCGAACTGCCGCAGGAGGATCTTGAGGTTGACGCGATATTTCTCCCGGAGCGCCTGGTCCAGGTTGGCGAAGGGCTCGTCGACCAGGAAGAGGGACGCGTCCCGGGTGATGCAGCGGCCCAGGGCCACGCGCTGCTTTTCACCCCCGGACAGCGTCGGCGGCTTGCGATCCAGGAGATGGGCCAGCTCCACGCCCATGAGCGCGCTGGTGCGCTCGTACTTCGCCCGGGCCAGCGCGTCCAGCTCCGGTGTCTTCTTGCGGAACAAGAAGTAGGACAGCACGTTCGTCCGGGAGCTGAAGTGCGGATAGAGCGCGTAGTTCTGAAAGACCATGCCGATGCGGCGGTCGCCGGGCGGCACGTCCTTGACGTCCACGTCGTCGTACCGGACGTCGCCCGAGTCCGGCGGGATCAAGCCGGCGATGATCTTCAGCAGCGTGGTCTTGCCGCAGCCGCTCGGACCCAGGACGACCATCGTCTGGCCGTCGTGAATCCGCAGAGTGAGGTGCTCGATCGAGAACGTCGCGCCTCGACCGGCACCGCCCGGCGCCGCCCGCGCGCCGGGCTCCCGGAGCGTCTTGCAGACGTCCATCAGGTCGATCCGTGCCACGCTCAGCCCCCGTTCGGCGCGCCGTGGCGCGCGAGGCTCGTTACTTCAGGCGCAGCTCCTCGAACGGAGCCGAGTAGGAGAAGCCGGGGAGGCGGCCGTCGCCGGCGTCGGCCACGCGCGGCCCCACGCCCCAGATGAACGCCTGCTCGAAGAGCGGGATGGCCGTCACCTTGTCGCGGATGATCTGCTGGATCCGGTGCACCAGCGCCCAGCGCATCTCTCCCGTGGCCGGTTTGGCGCCCTGCGCCGGCGCGGACGTCGGGTGGGCGAGGATCAGCGCGGACAGCGCGACGCCGAGCACGACGAGGGAGCCGGAAAACCGCGAGCGGGGATGCGCGTAGGAAGGTAGCATGGCGCCCACCGTAGTCCGAGGAGCCTGGAAGGTCAACCGATGGGACCGAGAGTCGTGAGCCGTCGCGTCTGCCTCGTCGTCGCCGTTGCCGTGCTGTGCGCCGTCGCCCCCGTCGCCGCCGCTCCCGAGGGCCAGGTCACCTGGGGCGTGCACACGACGCTGGTCCCGGCGTACTTCGATCCCGCCGAGACGACCATCGGCACGTCGTTCATGGTGCTCTACGGCATCCACGACGCGCTGGTGAAGCCGCTGCCGGGCAAGAGCGTGGCGCCGGCCCTCGCCGAGTCGTGGAGCGTGTCACCCGACGGGCTCGTCTACGACTTCGTCCTCCGCAAGGGCGTGACGTTTCACAACGGCGAGCCGGTGACCGCGGAGGACGCGAAGTTCTCCTTCGAGCGCTACCGCGGGATCCACGCCAAGACGCTGAAGGAGCGCGTCGCCGCCGTCGAGGCGCTCGATGGCCGTCTGCGGATCCGCCTGCGGCAGCCGTGGCCCGACTTCATGACGTACTACGGGACGGTCACGACCAGCGCCGCCTGGGTCGTGCCCAAGAAGTACCTCGAGAAGGTGGGCGAGGACGGCTTCAAGAAGGCGCCGGTCGGCGCCGGCCCCTACCGCTTCGTGTCGTTCACGCCGGGCATCGAGCTGGTGCTGGAGGCCTTCGACGGCTACTGGCGCAAGGCGCCGTCGGTGAAGCGGCTGGTGCTGCGGGTCATCCCCGACCCGTCGACGCGGCTGGTCGCGCTCAGGCGTAACGAGGTCGACGTCGTCTTCTCGATGGTCGGGGAGCTGGCCGACGAGGT
>Ga0134124_10002584_pt1 | contig 14624 bp, 8 predicted proteins | sample KB304_FD_96880 | JGI IMG/M metagenome (GOLD analysis project Ga0134124, IMG submission 96880) | Terrestrial soil microbial communities without Nitrogen fertilizer from Kellogg Biological Station, Michigan, USA - KB3-0-4 | ecosystem: Environmental > Terrestrial > Soil > Unclassified ... | reverse complement strand
GAGCGTCTCGGTCTTGCTGCCGACGGCGCGCAGGAAGATCGTCTTCGCCGGCGAATAGCTGGCGCCGCCGTGCTCCTGGCGGGCGCCGATGGCGACGAAGACGAGCTCGTCGTCGTGCATGCCGACCAGGATCCCGAGGAAGTCCTCGCCCGCCCAGTCGAACTTGTCGCCGTCGAACTTGACCGTCACGACCTCGTCGAAGACCGCGGGATGCACGAGGAACCTGCCGACCTTCGCGAAGTCGTCCCACTGGCCCGGGCCGTAGGTGACGGTGAGGTCGCCCGACTTGCGATCCCACCGCACGAGCTTGCCCTGGATCAGCGTCGCGGGGTCGGGCTGCGGGACGGCGGCGCGGATCGCCGCGCGCTTCATCTCGTCGAGGATCTCGGTGCGGTGCGCGTGGACCCACGGCTGGTCGCCCGCGTCGTCGAGCAGGCGGCGCAGCGCCTTCTTCTCCTCGGCCCACTTGCCCGCGTCGCCGAGGTCGGTCAGCGCCGCGAACGACTTCTGGAAGCCCTTCTCGTCGAGCGTCTTCGCGGGCTTTTGCTTCGCGGGCGCCGCGTCCTGCGGCACCGCCGCTGTGAACGCGAATGCGAACGTGACGACCCCGGACAGGAGCGCGGGCAGAGCTTCCATCCTTCGTCTCCCGCGCGACGCACGAACCGCGGCGTCGCGCCCCCTCGGACCCTCCTGTTGAAGCGAATCGACCGCGGACGCGAAAGGGGCGACGCTCAGTTCCCGATCCGGCAGAAGCAGGATCCGGGGAGCCTCACGTCGGCGCGCGCCCAGGCGCGCTCGAAGCGGCGTTGGACGTCGGCGGTCTCGGCGGCCAGCGCGGCGGCGGCGGCCGGGTCCTTTTCGCCGCGGCGCCGCAGGCATTCGACGAGGCCGTGCAGCGACCAGCCGTTCTCCGGGTGGCGCTTCAAATCTTCACGGTAGACGGCCTCCGCCTCGTCGATCCGGCCCTGCTCGAGCAGCAGCGCGCCCAGCGCGTGTCGGACCGGCTGCATGAAGCCCCACGGCTCGCCGTAGCGCAGGCCGTCGTCGAGCTCGACGGCGGCGCGCAGCTGCTGGAACGCCGCGTCGAAGCGGCCGCGCCGGTACTCGATCTCTCCGGCCGCGAAGCCGCGCGCGACGGAGAAGACGGCGCTCATCGGGTTGTGGGCGAGCGTGTAGGTCGGCGGCGTCGCGACGACGGCGGCGTCGAAGGTGGCGAGCTCGCGCTCCGCGTCGTCGACGCGGCGCAGCGACGAGCAGGCCATGGTGCGTGCATAGTGCCAGAAGGCGGACTGCGCGGGCCGGCCGGCCGGCGGCTCGGGCTCGGCGAGCATCTCGTCCCACTTCCCGAAGCGCACGAGCACGTGGTAGGGGACGACCAGGAACGCCTCCCACGGCTTCGCCGACTTCGCGACGAGGTCGGCCGGCAGGTCGCGCACGAGCGCTCGCGCCGACTCGAGCGCCACCGCGCTCTGCCCGTCGTACATCGCGGCCCAGGTGAGGAAGTGGCCGGCGTGGGCGCGGTAGGTCGCGTAGCCGGTCGGTGCGCCGGCGCGCTCGAAGTAGGCGCGGTCGGCGGCCAGCGCGCGGCGGTTCGCCTCGATCGCGGTCTCGTAGTGGCCGACGCGGATGTCGATGTGCGACGACATGTGGACGAGGTGGCCGGCGCCGGGCGCGAGCGTGCGCAGCCGGTCGGCGGCGGGCAGCGCGCGCTCGGGAAAGGGCGACGCCTCGAGCGCGTGGATCGCGATGTGGTTCGCGTCGGGGTGGTCGGGGAACTTCTTCAGCACCGCCTCGACCGTCTCGACCGCCTCGAGCGCGCCCGGCTGCGGCTTCCCGTCGGGCGTCCACTGGTCCCACGGCCGCACGTCGAGCAACGCCTCGGCGAAGAGCGCTCCGACGTCGGGGTCGTCGGGATGGGCGTGCCAGACCTCGCGCATCGCGTCGGCGTAGGCGGCGTCGAGCGCCGCGCGGCTCGCCGGCGGCGGCCAGACGTAGCGCAGGCGCAGCGCGGCGATCAACTCCCGCTCGAGAGGAGACGCGCGACCCGCGAGCGCGACCGCCCGCTCGATCGCCTCGACGGCGACCTTCGTCGTCGCCTCGTCGAGGCTCGGCCGGTTGATGTTGGGGCCCGACGCGAGCGCCTTGCCCCAGAACGCCATCGCGCAGTCGGGGTCGAGCGCGCACGCCTGCGAGAAGGAGCGCACCGCCTCCGTGTTGTTGAAGGCGTAGGTGAGGAGCAGCCCCTGGTCGAAGTAGCGCTGCGCTTCGCGCGACGTCGTCGCGATGTCACGGTGGAAGTCGCCGAGGCCGTCGAAGAGCGGCGCGGGCGACGCCTCCGGAGCCGGCGCGGCACGCGGCGCGTCGCTCGATGCCGACCGCGGCACGGGAGCCGCCGGCTGCGCGCAGGCGGAGAGGGCGAGGAGCGCGGGGAGGAGCAGGCGGAGGGAGCGCAGGTGCACGGCGTTCTCGCTTCGGGCCGGAGTCGAAAGGGCGCGAGCCTAGCCGCTGCCGCCCATTTCCGCCGAGCGCGGGATTTCGGACTTGCGGACAGTAGACGACCGGTCTACTTTTCCGCCCCTCATGGCCACCACCACCCGCAAGACTTCGCCTCGTTCCCCCGCGGCGCCCGACCGCTCGACTCGCGACAAGATCCTCGAGTCGGGGGCGCAGGCGATCTCCGGCAAGAGCTTCAACAGCTGCGGTCTCACGGAGATCCTGCAGCTCGCCGGCGTGCCGAAGGGGTCCTTCTACCACTACTTCGAGTCGAAGGAGGACTTCGGCGTCGCGCTGATCGAGCGCGCGAGCGAGGAGTTCATCGAGATCCTGCGCCCGATCGTCGGCGACCGGCGCCGCTCGCCGCTCAAGCGGCTGCGCGCCATCTTCGAGCTCGGGCGCGACGAGTGCCTCGCGAACGGAGCGGGCCGGCAGTGCCTGATTCCCAAGCTGGCGCTCGAAACGTCGCAGCTGAGCGAGCCGGTCCACGCGGCCGTGAAGTGCGCGTACGACCAGTGGACGGCGATGCTGGCGCGCGTGATCCGGGAGGCGCAGGCGGCCGGCGAGATCACCAAGGACCACGACCCCGACCGCCTCGGGAACGTGCTGGTCATGCTGTGGGAGGGGGCGACGATCCGCATGCAGATCGATCGCAGCCTGCAGCCGGTCGAGGATTTCCTCGCCTTCGTGTTCGACGTGCTCCTGAAGAAGCCGGGCTGAGTTCCACCGATGTGCCCCGACCGTCGCCGCACCGCCTTCGCCGTGCCCGCGCCGCGGTCCGGGGCCGCGCACTAGACGACTGGTCTACTTCCGACCCCGGAAGTTGCGGAGATCCTTGCCCATGAGTGGTCGCCAATGGTTCGCCTCGGTCGTCCTGCTGCTCGCCATCGTGGCGACGGGGGGCGGTCTCGCCGTCTGGAAGGGACATTCGATCGACGAAGCGAATGCGGCGGCGGCGCGCATGCCCGAGCCGATGGAATCGATCACCGTCGCCAAGGCGACGACGCGCCAGTACCGCCGGTCGACGACGGCGATCGGGACGGTGCACGCGCTCGAGTCCATCACGCTCAGCAACGAGATCGCGGGCACGGTGCGCCAGGTCGCGCTCCCGCCCGGCCAGGTGGTCGAGGCCGACACGGTGCTCGTCGCGCTCGACGTCTCGGTCGAGGAGGCGGAGCAGAAGGCGCAGCAGGCGCAGCTCGCGCTCGCGCAGTCGGTCGTCGGCCGCATGGAGAAGGCGGCGCAGAACCACGGCGCCTCCGACCTCGACGTCGACAAGGCGCGCGCCGAGCGCGACGTGGCCGCCGCGCAGATCGCGCGCACCCAGGCGGTGATCGCCCGCAAGACGCTGAAGGCGCCGTTCCGCTGCCGCATCGGCATGTCGGACGTCCACCTCGGCCAGTACCTGAAGGAGGGGACCGAGATCACGACGCTCCAGGGCGTCGAGGACGCGGTGCACGTCGACTTCACGGTCGCGCAGGGCGTGGCGACGGCGCTCCACCCGGGCGACGCGGTCGAGGTCGTCGGCGCGCGCGACACGACGCCGTTCACGGCGGCGGTCGTCGCCGTCGACGCCCGCGTCGATCCGATCACGCGCAACGCGTCGGTACGGGCCCGCGTCGAAGGCAGCAAGGGCGCCTTCGCGCCCGGCTCGTCGGTGCGCGTGCGCGTGCCGGTCGGTCCGGCGCGCGACGCCGTCGTCGTCCCGGTCAGCGCGCTGCGGCGCGGCCCCGACGGCGACCACGTCTTCCTCGTGACCCCCGACGCCGACGGGAAGATGCGCTCGCACGTCCGCAAGGTGGAGGGCGGCGCGCTGCTCGGCGACGAGATCGTCGTCGAGAGCGGGCTGGCCGTGGGCGACGCGGTCGCGGCCTCCGGCTCGTTCAAGCTGCACGAGGGCGGGCTGGTGAACGTCGTCGAGGAAGGGCGCTGAGATGGAGACGCCCAAGCACTCGTTCACCGACCTCTTCATCCGCCACCCGGTCCTCGCGATCGTCGTGAACCTGGTGATCCTGCTGGTGGGGTGGCGCGCCGCGACGACGCTGCCGGTCCAGCAGTACCCGAAGATCGAGAGCTCGTCGCTCCTGATCACCACGACCTACACCGGCGCGAGCGCCGAGACGGTCCGCGGCTTCCTCACCACGCCGATCGAGCGCGTCGTCTCCGCGATCAGCGGCGTCGACTACATCGAGTCGACCAGCCGCGCCGGCTACAGCCTGGTCACCGTCCGCCTCAAGCTGAACCACAGCGCGACGACGGCGCTGGCCGAGGTCTCGGCGCGCCTCCAGCAGGTCCGCTCGGAGCTGCCGTCCGAGGCCGAGCCGCCGATCGTCGAGGTCCAGCGCGCCGACCGGCCCTACGCGTCCTTCTACCTGAGCTTCACGTCGGGCCAGCGGACGGTCCCCGAGCTGACCGACTGGCTGGCGCGCACGCTGCAGCCGCAGCTCACGACGCTGCCCGGCGTGCAGCGCGTCGGCGTCGAGGCGGGCCGCCCGATCGCGATGCGCATCTGGATCGACCCCGACCGCCTCGCCGCGCTCGGGCTCTCGCCCGGCGACGTGCACGAGGCGCTGCGCCGCAACAACTACCTCGCGGCGGTCGGCCGCACCAAGGGCAACCTCGTCCAGGTCAACCTGCTGGCCAACACCGACCTGCGCTCCGTCGACGACTTCGAGGAGCTGATCGTCGCCGACCGCGGCGGCGCGATCACCCGGCTCAAGGACGTCGCGACGGTCGAGCTCGGCGCCGAAGAGGCCGACATGGTGGCGAAGTTCAGCGAGAAGGAGGCGGTCTACCTCTCGGTCTGGCCGCTCGCCGGCGTGAACGAGATCGAGGTGGCGCACCGCCTGCACGCCGAGATGGACCGGCTGCGGCCGACGCTGCCGCCCGAGATCGACATGAAGCTCGCGTACGACGCGACCGTCTTCATGGAGGACGCGCTCACCGAGATCTCGAAGACGCTCACCGAGACGATCGCGATCGTCGGCCTCGTCGTCTTCCTCTTCATGGGGTCGCTGCGCACCGCGCTGGTGCCGCTGGTCGCGATGCCCGTCTCGCTGATCGGCGCGGCCATCGTGATGTACGCCTTCGGCTTCAGCCTGAACCTGCTCACGATGCTCGCGATCGTCCTCTCGGTCGGGCTCGTCGTCGACGACGCGATCGTCGTCGTCGAGAACGTCGAGCGCCACGTCCGCGAGGGACGCTCGCGCGTCGACGCGGCGCTGCTGGGCGCGCGCGAGCTGGTCGGCCCGATCATCGCCATGACCATCACGCTGGCGGCGGTCTACACGCCGATCGGCTTCCAGGGCGGGCTGACCGGCACGCTCTTCCTCGAGTTCGCGATCACGCTCGCGGCCGCGGTCATCGTGTCGGGCTTCGTCGCCGTCACGCTCTCTCCGGTCATGAGCTCGCGCTTCGTCCACGCGCACGGCCAGGAGGGCCGCCTCACGCGCTGGGTGAACGCCGGCTTCGAGCTGGTGCGGCGCGCCTACGCGCGGCTGCTCGACGGCGCGCTCTCGATCCGCTGGGCGATCGTGGTCGCGGCGGCGCTCGTGATGGCGGCGATCTGGCCGCTGCAGGCGCAGTCGCGCCGCGAGCTCGCGCCGGTCGAGGACCAGGGCCACATCGCGATGTTCCTCGAGGCGGCGCCCGACTCGACCCTCGAGGCGGCCCACCGCGAGTCGCTGAAGATCGTGAAGCAGGTCACCGACTTCCCCGAGGCGAAGTTCATGTGGTCGCTCACGGCGTCGTGGGGCGGCTACGGCGGCATGGTCACCAAGGACTGGCACCAGCGGAAGCGGTCGACCCAGGAGATCCTCCCCCAGCTGTTCGGCGCCGTGTCGCGGGTGCCCGGCCTGCGCGCCTTCCCGCGCCTCGACCCGCCGCTCCCGAACGCCGGCCAGTACGACGTCGAGCTGGTGCTGCAGAGCGACCAGCCGCTCGAGCAGATGGTCGACACGGTCGGCGCGGTGGTCGGCGCCGGCTGGAAGTCGGGCAAGTTCCTCTACGTCGACACCGACCTGAAGGTCGACCAGCCGCAGGCGCGCGTCGAGATCGACCGCGAGCAGATCGCCGACCTCGGCCTCGACCTCGCGAGCGTCGGCCGCGAGCTCGGCACGCTGCTCGGCGGCGCCTACGTGAACCGCTTCAACTACTTCGACCGCAGCTACAAGGTCATCCCGCAGATCGGCGACGTGGACCGCGCGACGCTCGGCCCGCTCCTCGACCTCAAGATCAAGACGCCGGCCGGCTCGCTCGTCCCGGTCTCGACCTTCACCCACATCGTCGCGACCACCACGCCGCGCTCGCTGAACCGCTTCCAGCAGAAGAACGCCGTGCGCATCTTCGGCGGCGTGAACCAGGGAGTGACCAAGGAGGAGGGGCTGCGCGTCCTCGAGAACGCCACGACCGAGGCGGCGGGGACGAGCGTGGTCCAGGAGTACGCGGGCGAGTCGCGCCAGATCCGGCGCGAGGGCTCGGCCTTCACCGTCACGCTCGGCTTCGCGGTCGTGCTGATCTACCTCGTTCTCGCCGCGCAGTTCCGCAGCTTCCGCGACCCGCTGATCGTCCTGCTCGGCTCGGTGCCGCTCGCGATCTCGGGCGCGCTCATCTTCAGCTTCCTCGACTTCACCACGATCAACATCTACTCGCAGGTCGGGCTGATCACGCTGGTCGGGCTGATCGCCAAGAACGGCATCCTGATCGTCCAGTTCGCCAACACGCTGCAGGCGCGCGGCTTCTCGAAGCTGGCGGCGATCCGCGAGGCGTCGCTCACGCGACTGCGGCCGGTCCTCATGACGTCGGCCGCGACCGTGTTCGGCCACTTCCCGCTGGTGCTGGTGACCGGGCCGGGCGCCAAGGCGCGCAACAGCATCGGCACGGTGCTGGTCACCGGCATGACGATCGGCACGCTCTTCACGCTCTTCGTCGTCCCGGTCTTCTACCTCCTGATCGCGGAGAAGCACCGGCGCGACGCGGAGGACGAGACGACCGAGGAGAACGGCGCGCTCGTCGCTCCGAACACGATGCACGCCAAGAAGGCTCCGATGGTGACCGCATGAGCTCCCGCGCTGCTTCGCGACTCTCTTCCCCTCTCGTGCCCGGCGTCGTCGCGCTGGCGCTCGGCGCGCTCGCCGGCTGCATGGCGGTCGGGCCCGATTACCAGGCGCCGGAGATGGCGACGCCCTCCGGCTGGCGGGAGACCGAGGACCCGCGCCTCGTGGAGAAGGCGTCCGCCGACCCGAACGCGGCGCCGTCCGGGAGCACCGAGTCGCCGCTCCTGGATGCATGGTGGTCGCGCCTGCACGATCCCACGCTCGACGACCTGGTCGTCCAGGCGTCGCACCAGGGTCTCGACCTCAAGGAGGCGCTGGCGCGGATCCGCGAGGCGCGCGCGCTGCGCGGCGTCGCCGGCGCCGACCGCTTCCCGACGCTCGACGGCGCCGCGTCGTACCGCCGGAGCGGCGAGTCCGACAACACGCCGCTCGGCGGCTTCGTGCCCGACAACGGCGTCTTCAGCGTCGGCTTCGACGCGGCGTGGGAGATCGACCTGTGGGGCCGCGTGCGCCGCGGCGTCGAGGCGGCGGACGCCGACCTCGCCGCGCAGTACGAGGACGCGCGCGACGTCGCCCTGTCGGTCACGGCCGAGGTGGCGCTGCGCTACGTGGAGATGCGCTCGTTCCAGCGCCGCCTCGCGATCGCGCGCCAGAACGTCGACCTGCAGGAGCAGACGCTCACCGTCGTGCGCGGCCGCTTCGAGTCGGGCATGGTCGGCGCGCGCGACGTCGCGCAGGCGTCGACCGTCGTCGAGTCGACGCGCGCCACCGTGCCGGCGCTCGAGACGGGAGTGCGCATCACGGAGAACCGCCTCGCGGTGCTGATCGGGCGGCCGCCCGGCGCGCTCGCCGAGGAGCTGAAGGAGGTCCGTCCGGTGCCGGTGGCGCCGCTCGAGATCGCGGTCGGCCTGCCCGCCGACCTCCTGCGGCGCCGCCCCGACGTCCGGCGCGCCGAGCGCGTGCTCGCCGCCGAGACGGCGCGCATCGGCGTCGCGAAGGGCGACCTCTATCCCCGGCTCTCGCTCAGCGGCTCGCTCGGGCTCGCGTCGGAGGACATCGCCGACCTGCTGCACCGGCGCAGCATGTTCTTCGGCTTCGGCCCCGACCTGCGCTGGAACCTCTTCGACGCCGGCCGCCTGCGCGAGCTGGTCGAGGCGCAGGACGCGCGCACCGAGCAGGCGCGCCTCCGCTGGGAGCGCACGGTCCTGAACGCCCTCGAGGAGTGCGAGGCGGCGATGACGGCGTTCGTGCGCGAGCAGGTGCGGCGCGCGTCGCTGCTCGAGGCGGCGACGCAGGCGCGCCGCGCGGTCGAGCTGGCGCAGACGCAGTACGCCAACGGCCTCTCCGACTTCCAGATCGTGCTCGACTCGGAGCGCGAGGTGGCGTCGCTCGAGGACGACCTCGCGACCAGCGACGCGGCGGTCACGACCCACGTGATCCGCCTCTACAAGGCGCTCGGCGGCGGCTGGCCGCCGATCGAGATCGCGCCGGCCGAGCCGACCGCGAAGCAGTGACCGCGCCCGCCGCGCGTCACGCCTGCGAGGCGCCCCGGCCCTCCTTGCCGGCGAGCAGCGAGCGCAGCTGGACGCGCTGGAGCGCGCCGTCCTCGGCGAGCTGGTCGTCGATGCGGAAGTCGTAGCGCACGAAGAGCCCCTCGAGGATGCGCCGCTCGATCCAGCCGCCGAGCCGGATCTCGAAGTCGTCGACGTGGCGCCGGTGCACCAGCTCGATCGCGTCGGTCGCGCGCAGCAGCGCCTCCGTCTCGAGCGCGACGCGCAGCACGATCACCCCGCCGGGCCACGCCGCCAGCTCCGCCCGGAAGTCGAGCATCCCGAAGCGCAGGTCGACGCGCAGCGCGCGGCCGCGCGGCGGCGTGCGGTCGCGCGCCCCCGCGCCGAAGCGCCGATCGGCGCCGTCCGCCGCATCGTCGAGCTGCAGCCGGTAGCGCCGCTTGTCGCCTTGCTCGGAGCGCTCCGTCGCGACGCACGAGCGGTCGGGGATCGCGTCCTCCGCGGGCGCGGCGCGCCGCACGTCGCACAGGGCGATCGGCACGCGGGCCCCGACGGCGAGGGTCTGCTGCTGGCGCCGCGGGAATTCGACGTCGAGCGCGGATCCCTCGCGCGCGACGACCCGTCCCACCCGGACGAGCCCGGGATCGAACGAGACGACGACCCGCTCTCCCGTGGGGTCGGGGGCATCTGCTCCATCGGCTCGCGCTCGATCCAGGACCCGCTCCCGTCGGTGGCCCTTCTGCGATGGCGCTACCAGCGGAATGGGGAGGCGAAACCGCAACGACGGGAGCGAATAGAGTGGACCGGGTCTGCGGCTGCGCCTTCTGCCGGCGCGGTCCCGGAGGGGGAACGTGGCCGAAGAGGGATCGACGTCGCCCGGTGCGGCCGGTGACGGCGCGGGCGAGCCGCTCGACACGCTCGCCCGGGCCGCGCAGGGCGGCGATCCCCGGGCGCGCGACCTTTTCGCACGGCGGCTGCAGGCCCTCGTGGCGAGCTCCGTCCGCGTCCAGCTCGGTCCGAAGCTCCTCCGGGAAGTCGGCTTCGACGACGTCGTGCAGGAGCTGTTGCTCGCGATCCACGGCGAGCTCCTCCGGTTGCAGGTGCTCGGCGAGTCGCAGCTGCACCGGTGGATCCAGCGGATCGTCCACCACCGGATCTGCGACCTGCACGACTACCACGAGCGCGCCGCCAAGCGCGACCCGCGGCGGCGCGTCTCGCTCAGCGACCTGCTGAAAGGCGGGGAGGACGGCGAGGAGCACGCCGTGCTCGTGTCCAAGGCACCGGCGCCCGTCGAGACGGCGAGCGAGCGCGAGCTCGCGCGACGCGCCCTCGTCGCGCTCGAGCGCCTCTCCGCCGACGAGGCGTCCGCGATCCGCCGGATCGCGCTGCGCGGCGAGCGGATCGCCGACGTCGCGCGCGAGCTCGGAGTGGGGGAGTCCACCGTCCGCATGCGCCTCGCGCGCGGACTCGCTCGGCTCTACCGGTCGCTCGGCGGAGCGTGAGCGCGCTCAGGGCTGCCGGACGTAGATGGTCGTCCCTTCGGGAGTGATGCACACCCAGTATTCGACGCCGCCGAAGTTGACCGATCCGCTGCACGTGCAGCCGCTGGGGCAGGGATTGGGATCCCCGTTCAGCAGAGGACGCGCCTTCCTGCGCGTCTTCTTGACGGATCGAACCGGCACGATCTTGAACATTCGCGGAAGCTGGACCTGGGCTCGTTTGGTGCGGCTCGCAGGCTTGCGCAAGGCGATCTCCCCGACGGCGAATGCAGACGACGCGACGGCCGATGGGATCGTACCGGGAGATGGAATGCCGGGAAAACGCGTGCTTCACTTCGAAGCGACGAATGGCTTTTCCGTCATCGCGCATCGGAATCCATTGATCGCCGCGCTTCGATCGGGGAAGAACGCGCCGCGGCTCCAGTTCTTGCAATCGAATTCGTCGATCGTGTTCCAGCTCGCGCCCTTGACTACGCGTGCGACGCTCGTCGATCGCAACAGCCCCGGCAGATCTCCGCGCACGCTGACGTACAGGTCCTCGACGTACTCCATTGCGTTGTCGCCGAGACGCCACAGGCTCGCCGTGTCGGGTCCAGGCGTCGCGCCGCCGGCGAATGCCGGATCGGCGACGTCGCAGCCGTCGAGCTTGACGAAGATCCTGTCGAGACGGCCGGCGGAGATCATGGACGGAGGCGGGGCTCCACTCGACCCCGGCTTCGCGAACGGAGAGACCGACGCGGACAGATTCACGCAGCCCTTGCCATCGCCGGGAAACACGTTCCCCCAGGGATAGGTGCGGTCCTCGTCGAGCGTCCCGCGCGCCGCCCTCTCCCACTCGCGTTCCGTCGGCAGGCGCTTGCCGGCCCAGTTCGCGTAGACGACCGCTTCCTCCCACGTGACGTCGACGATCGGGAAGCGGGCGATGCGGGCGGGGCAGGTGCCGTCCTTCTCGAGCACGCTCGGACGATGGACAGGAGGGTTGCCGCCGAACCATTCGGAATGCGACTGCATTTCACGGAAGAAGTCGGAGTAGTCCTGACAAGTGACTTCGGTTCGGTCGATCCAGAACTCCGAAACCGACTCCGTCGTGAATGGCAGGTGGCCTTTGGAGACGGGATTCGCATCCGGCGGCGCCCCGAAGTGGAAGGAGGCCGCGGGCTGCCGGGCCATTCCCTTCCCGGGATCGGAGACGGCGCGGAAGAACGCGACCCGCGGAGCAAGCTCCTCTTTCGGCATTGCCATCAGGCGCAGTTCGGAGTGGCGCGATCCGGTCGGCGATGCGTCGAGGACCGTGATCCGCCAGTCTCCGGCGACCAGCGGAAAGTCCTCGAGGGGCGTCTTGTCCAGAGCGAACGGGATCCCGAGGAGCCCGGTCACCGGGTCGATCGACTGAGCGAAGACGGGCGCGCCCGGGATCTCGATCGCGCCGTGGTCGAGGTCGATCGCCTTGAGCGTCAGCCGCGCCGGCGCCGCGGCGGCGTCGGCGAGCTCCGCGAGGACCTGCGGCAGCTCCCCTTCCTTCTGCTTCGCGAGCAGCAGCGCCTGCAGCTTCGGATCGCGCATGAGGGCGAGGAGGAGCGGAGCGGCATCGGAGATCGACCCGTCCGGCTTCGCGGCGACGCTCTCGAGCCGGCCCCTCCAACTCGGGGGCGCGCCGGTGATCAGGCCGCGAATGCGCTCGCGACGGCTCGCGTCGCCGGAGCCCGCTCCTGCGCGAGGCAGCGCGTCGATCTGCTGCACCGCCGTCAGGACGTTGACGACGGCGTCGAGGCGGCGGTCACTGCGCTTGACCACGACCGGATCGGGAACTTCCGAGGGTGGCGCGCCACCGGCGTTCGCGGCGTCGGTCGCCGGCGTCGAGTTCAGGTCGCCGCCGTTCCGGTAGATCCCTTCGATGCAGTGGATCCCCGCCTCGACCAGGTCGAGCTGCGCGTCCACGATCCCGGGATCGCCCGTCGGTCGCGGCGTCGCCGCCTTCTCGATCGGCGCGCGCTGCTCCTGCGGCGCCCGCTCGTTCACGAACCAGTACGTCGCGAGCGCCACGACCGCCGCCGCCGCGATCCAGGCGCCGACCCACCGCCACTGCCGTCCGCCCCGCACCACCTCGAGCCGCGGCAGCTGCTCGCGGATCGTCGCGAACTTCTCCATCCCGTCGCGGATGAGCAGCAGCTCGTCGCGCAGCTCGGGATGGCGGCGGAGCAGTTCGTCGAAGCGCGCGGGGTCGAGGTGGAGGGGGTCGTCACCGCTCTCGAGGAGGCGCGCGAAGAGCTCGACGGCGCGCTCCGGATCTTCCGGGCGGGGGACCGCTGCGTCGGGGTCGTGTCGATCGAACGCCATCCGTGGTCGAGTCGAGTCCTTTGCGCTCCCAATGGTCCGCGACTGGCGCTCTCAGCGGATTCTCGCCGCGATTCCGCAAGAGGAAACGCCGCGACGTGCGCAGTGCAACCGCCTTCCCGGGAGACGCATGCTCGCATCATTCGGCGCGGGCGACCACGCCCATCGACATCGGCCGGAAACAGTGCCGCCCACCTCTCCGGTCTGCCCGGTCGGATTCGAAGGGGTATTCCGAGGTCCGACGTGACGGAGAGGTGGACGACCCCCGAAACGTAATCGCGCGCGCCGCAGTTTCAATCGGCGAAACTCGCATCGTTCAGGGGTTTCCCGACAGGAGGATTGCCCCGCCTTCTGCGGGCCTCTCGCCATGCGTCGGATCGGTGGAAAACCGCCGTTCCTGATCCTGGGAGCGTGCAGACCTTTCCGGTCTCGACGGCTTGCGGTCCGACATCGACCGACGTCCTCCATCGCCCCAGCCGATCGACCGGTCACGCGCGCGCGGGGCGACATTCTGGGCACGGCGTGCCGCGGCGCCGCTCCGCGGGCGTGTGCGGCCTTCGTGCCGACTGGCGGTCCCATTGGCATGATGCGGCGCCTTTCCATGATGAAGTCGAATTCATACGAAGTCCGGCTCGTGGGGGAGGTCGTCGACGGGCGCTACCGCGTCGAACGACTGCTCGGCCACGGCGGAATGGGAACGGTCTGGCTCGCCATCGACGTGCGCGTCGACGGCCGGCGCGTGGTGGTCAAGGTGCCGCGCGCGTCCTTCCTCGAGCAGGAGGGTTTCCTCGAGCGCTTCGAGCGCGAGATCCAGAGTCTCACGCGCCTCGACCATCCGCGCATCGTCAAGGTGCTCGACGTCGCCCACCTGAAGGAGGTGCCGGTCGTCGTGCTGCAGTACCTCGCCGGCGGCAGCCTCGCCGAGCGCACCGAGCGGCCGATGACCGCGGAACAAGTGATCCCCTGGATCACGCCGATCGCCGAAGGTCTCGACTTCATCCATTCGCAGGGCGTGATCCATCGCGACGTGAAGCCGGGGAACATCCTCTTCGACGGCTACGGCAACGCGTTCCTCGCCGACTTCGGGATCGCCAAGGCGCTGGGCGGCGAGGAGACCGGTCTCACCAGCACCGGCGCGAGCCCCGGCTCGCCGAGCTACATGGCGCCGGAAGCCGGCTCGCCCGACGCGCTCGGTCCAAACTACGACCAGTACTCGCTCGCCTGCGTGGTCTACAAGGCGCTCTCGGGCCGGCTCCCGCACGAAGGACGCACCGCGCTCGAGGTGATCCTCAAGCGGACCGTCGATCCGCCGGTGCCGCTGCGCCAGGCCGCGCCGCAGGTGAGCGCGCCGGTCGAGGCGGTCGTGATGCGGGCGCTCGCGCGCCGGCCGGGCGATCGCTTCCCGTCGTGCCGCGCGTTCGCCGCCGCGTTCGGCGGAGCGGTGACCGGCATCGCGCCGGTGAATCCGCCGACCGACTTCACGCGGGCCGAGACGCGCGTCGTCTCGCAGACGACCACCGAACCGCCGCGCGGCGATGCGTCCTCGCCGCCGACGCCCGTCTCCGCTCCCGCCGCGGCGCCGACCCCCGTGCCGACTCCGCTGCCAGCGGGGCGCTCGAAGTCGCGCGGGATCGTGGTCGCCGTCGCGATCGCGGTGGTCGCGCTCGGCGGCGTCTTCGCCTGGAACCGCTTCCACGCGCCGCGCACCGACGCCGGCCCGGTCGCCGACGCGG